>Ga0181527_1001556_pt1 | contig 23404 bp, 20 predicted proteins | sample PEATcosm2014_Bin_30_FD_119762 | JGI IMG/M metagenome (GOLD analysis project Ga0181527, IMG submission 119762) | Peatland microbial communities from MTU Mesocosm Facility, Houghton, MI, USA - PEATcosm2014_Bin06_60_metaG | ecosystem: Environmental > Terrestrial > Soil > Wetlands > Peat | place...
GCACGACTCGTAAAAGTGCGGATCGGGGAAGGAGGCCGCGATATCCCGCGAACAGTGTATCATTTCGTCGTAGATGTCCACCCGGCCGTCCTCTCACGGGTTAAAGTAGTACGGCTCACCTGGAGCCGGACTTATGAGCGATCCGGTGCGTCGGTGCGTTTCTGACCTGGACAATCAAGGGGCCGGAGGGATTTTCGATGGATAACGCGAAATCGGGACGCCGCGCTTAATCGTGCGCCTCCGCCCAGCTCCTCCCCTTCCCCATCGTGACCTTCAACGGCACGAGCAAGGGGCAGGCGTGCTCCATCTCATGCCTGATCACCTGCTCCATCTCCTCTACTTCAGGCTCGGGGACCTCGAAGACCAGCTCGTCGTGGATCTGCATGATGAGGCGCGACCGGGATTTTCTCTCCTTCATCCGCCGGTAGATGTTGACCATGGCCATTTTGATGATATCCGCAGCGGCCCCCTGGATAGGGGCGTTCATCGCCGTCCTTTCCCCGAACTGCCTGACGTTCGCATCGCTGTTCGCGAGCTCGGGTATGTACCTTATCCTGCCAAAGAGGGTCTTCACGAAGCCGAATTCGCGCGCCTCCGCCAAAATTCTCTCGATGTATGCCTTGATGCCCTTGTGGCGCTCAAAATAGACGTCGATATAGCTTTGCGCTTCCCTGGGGCCGACACCCAGCTCTTTGGCCAGCCCATACCCGCTCATGCCATAGACAATGCCGAAATTAATCACCTTGGCCGTCCTGCGCATGTCAGGCGTTACCTGGTCCGCATCTACCCGAAATACCTCCCGGGCCACGTTGTTGTGGATGTCCTGACCGCTCCGAAAGGCGTCGATAAGCAGCTCGTCCTCCGCCACATGGGCGAGCACACGCAGCTCTATCTGGGAATAGTCGGACGATATATAGAGAAACCCGTCCTCCGGCACAAAGGCCTCCCTTATCTTCTTGCCTTCCACCCCCTTCACGGGGATATTCTGGAGGTTGGGGTCGCTGCTCGACAGGCGGCCCGTCGCGACGACCATCTGGTTGAACGCGGCATGGACCCTGCCGGTGGACTGATGGATCAATGTATGGAGGCTGTCCACGTAGGTGCTCTTCAGCTTCGCGAGCATGCGGTACTCAAGCACCTGGGCGGGCAAGGGGTGGAGGTCGGCAAGGGTGTGGAGCACCTCGTTGTCCGTTGAGAGAGCAGTCTTTGTCTTCTTCACGGGCGGCAGGTTGAACCTCTGAAAAAGGATGCGGGCAAGCTGCTGCGACGAATTGATGTTGAAGGTCTCCCCGGCCGTCTCATAGATCCGCGCGATGATAGCGTTCAGCCTCGAGTCGAAATCCCTCGAAAGCGCCATAAGGGCACTCCTGTCCACCTTCACCCCGCAGCATTCCATATGGGCGAGGACTTCGACAAGGGGCATCTCGATGTTGAAAAACAGGTCATGCATCCCGAGCCCTTCGATCCTCGCGAGGAGCGCGTCTTTCAGCTCCCCGAGGTGGAGCGCGCTTTCCGCAAGGGTCTGCCTTTCTTCTCCGCCGTTGATGTCGATACCGATAAATTCGCCGAGGACGCTGTCGATGGCGTAGTCCTTTCTCCCGGGGTTGACGAGGTAGACGGCGAGCATGGCATCGAAGAAGGCGGGGTGAAGATCGACCCCGCGCCGCATGGCGGCAAGAAAAATGGGCTTCAGGTCATAGACGACCACCTCCCTGGCCGAAAAGAGGGCACGGAAGAGGTCATCCGCGTTTTCCGAATAAAATACCTCCGTACCATTCGACACGGCGAACCTGTCGAGGGTCACGTCAAAGGGGCAGCGACCGCGAATACGGGTGACCATGGAGATGCTCTCCGCGAGGACCTCGGTCAAAGCGGACGCCACCGGGGCCGCGACATCGCTCCCCTCCATCCTCACCTCTTTGTAGAGGGAGACCAGCTCTAGCTCCCTGAATATCCTGCGTAGCTCAGACAGGTCCGGCGTCTGTATCTTCATACTTTCCGGGGGTATGTCGAGAGGGACGTCGAAGCGCAGGGTCGCGAGCTTTTTGCTCATGAAAGCCAGGTCCCTGTGCTCCGCGAGCTTTTGCCGGACCGCCGGTTTCTTTATCCGATCGAGATTGGCGTAAATCTCGTCGAGGCCGCCGAAGGTGGCGACCAGGTCCCTGGCCGTCTTCTCTCCTATACCGTGTACGCCTGGTATATTGTCGGAGGAGTCGCCGGACAGGGCGAGAAAATCGGGGATGAGAGCGGGGTCTATGCCGAATTTTCCGGCCACTTCCTCTCTCTTCATCACCAGGTTCTTCATGGTGTCGACTATGGTGACCGAATCCCCCACAAGCTGCATCAGGTCTTTGTCGCTCGTCACGACAAAAACCTCCGCATCCCCGCCCGCAAGGTTCCGCACGAGCGTTGCGATCACGTCGTCCGCCTCGAAGCCTTCCTTTTCGAGCATGGCTATGCCCGTTTTCTCCACGATACTCTTTATATAAGGGAATTGAAGGCTTAAGTTGCCGGGCATGGGCGGTCTCGTCGCCTTGTATTCGGCGGAGATCTGTGCGCGAAAAGAGGGCGCTTTCGAATCCCACACCACCACCAGCCCATCCGGCTTCTGCTCGTTGATCAGTTTCCTGAGCATGTTGATGAAGGCATAGATTGCGTTCGTCGGCATGCCCTTTGAGTTGGAAAGGTAGGGCGTTGCAAAAAAAGCGCGATATACGTAGGAATTACCGTCTACAAGGAAAATCCGCATCAGGTCGCCTTAAGTCCCGTAGGAACAGTACGGCTCCGCCTCGAAGAGGTCGCCTTTCAGCTCGTTCGCCCTGGCCCTGCACCCGCCGCAGATGCGCAGGTAGCGACACTCTCCGCACTTGCCCCTGTAATTTCGGAAATCCCGCAGAAGGGCGAGCTGGTGAGACGCTTCCCACACCTTCCGCACACCGTCCTTCCGCACATCACCGCATGGCAGCTCCAGGTAGCCGCAGGGCTGGGCAATGCCCGTATGAGAGATGAAGAGAAAGCTCTTCCCCGCCAGGCACCCGGCGCTTTTCGGTTCCCCTCCCCTTTCCTTCACAACCCGGTAATAGTGAGGGGCGCAGGTCACCTTCATCTCGATCCGCTTCTCCTCTTCCCGGTCGTAAAGCCAATTGAGCACGTCTTCATACATTGCCGCGTTCAATTCTTCGCCTTTGAGCCCGATCCCCCTCCCCACGGGCACGAGCAGGAAGATATGCCAGGCCACGGCCTTGATCTCCCTGACCAAGTCATATATCGCTCCCAGCGCGTGTACGTTGAGCCGCGTAACCGTGGTATTGATCTGAAAGGGGAGGCCGGCATCAAAGAACATTTGGGCTGCTCCCATAACCGCGTCAAAGGAGCCTGAGACCCCTCTGAATGCGTCGTGGACGGACCGGTCCTTGCCGTCCAGGCTCATGCTCACCCGCATGATGCCCCCTTTCTTCAGCTTTTGCGCCTTCTCGCGGTCAACGAGGGTGCCGTTCACCGCGATTACCTGGCGGAGCCCTTTCGACGACCCATAGTCAATCAGCTCGTAAATATCCTGCCTGAGAAGGGGCTCGCCGCCGGTCAAAATTATGGTGGGCGTGGAAAAGGCGGCTATGTCGTCGATGATGCGCCTGCACTCACCGGAGGAGAGCTCATCGTCATGGGGCCCGGCACTCGCTCTCGCCCTGCAATGCACGCAGTTGAGGTTGCAGTTCCTCGTCAGCTCCCACGCGATCATTCTTAAGGGGAAGGCACTAGGTTGGGGCTCAGCGCCCCCTCCCCCCTCAACTTGCTTCGCTCGACTATCCATCTTCCCTCATCCACCGCGCGAGTTCCTTCGCGAAATAGGTGATGATGATGTCGGCGCCGGCCCGCCTGATGCTGGTGGACAATTCCATGACGGTCCTCCGGTAATCGAGGAACCCACGCGAGGCCGCGCATTGTACCATGGTGTACTCGCCGCTGACGCAGTAGGCGGCAAGGGGCCTGGCGATCTTAAGTCTCGCGTGGGCCAGTATGTCGAGGTAAAAAAGGGCGGGCTTCACCATGATGATGTCGGCCCCTTCCTCCACATCCAGCTCCATTTCGCGCAACGCCTCCCTCTGGTTCGGCGGGTCCATCTGGTAGGCCTTCCGATCGCCGAATTGGGGGGCCGATTCGGCCGCGTCCCTGAAAGGGCCATAGAGGGCGGACGCGTACTTGGCCGCGTAGCTCATAATCGGGATATCGGAGAAGCCGTTCCCATCGAGGCTTTCCCTTACTGCCCTCACCCTGCCGTCCATCATATCGGATGGGGCAATGATATCCGCGCCCGCATGTGCCTGGGCGAGCCCGGCCCTGGCGAGGAGCTTGAGCGTCTCGTCGTTGTCCACCTCGCCGTCCCTTACAGCCCCACAGTGGCCATGGCTCGTATATTCACAGAGGCAGAGATCGGTCACGACCAGCACGTCATCCGCGAACCGCTTCTTTATCTCGCGCGTGGCCTTTTGAATGATCCCGTTCTCGTCGTAGGCGCCGCTGCCAACCTCGTCTTTTTCGGCAGGAATGCCGAAGAGGAGCACTGCCGGAATGGAGTGGTTGACGACCTCCTCAACCTCCTGAAGTGCCCCGTCAAGAGAAAGCTGGAAAATACCCGGCATGGACGGGATGGCCACCCGATCCTGACCGTCCTCCCGTATGAATATCGGGTAGACCAGGTGCTGCGCCGAAAGCTCATGTTCCTGGATCAAACCCCTCAGCTTTGCGTTTTTCCTCAGCCTCCTCGGCCGGTATTCGGGAAATCCCATACCTCCCCCTTTCAGGTGCGATCGCGATTTACACCCCTTTCCGTCAGGGGACACCGGCTATGATAGTCCCGCCCGACGGAAAGATCGCGACGTCCGCCCGAGGCATCAGTGGAGCAGTACGCTCCAGGGCCTCTCCCACCGTCCGGGCGTGGGTGAACTTCATCATCCGAACCTGCTCGGTGGTGAGTCCTTCCGTGACGTGGATCACGTTGAACTTTTCAGCCAGCTCCTTGAAGTAGACGACCTGCATGATGTAGGAGATGCCGAAGGACCTCAGGTGTTCAGGCACGTCCCCCCGGGCAAGGCGGCGGTGAAACTCCGTTGCCGTCTCATCGCTTGATATTTCTTTCAGCAGCGGCATGATGGGACCCGCCTCCTTCTGAGGGGCAACCCAGATAATGGTACCGCCTGAGCGCGTGCAGAAGCCCGCCATGGTGAGGGACTTTGTCGACTGGACCCCGATCTCCATCGGATAAGCCGCGGTTATAGTGACGTCGGCCATCCTGGAGAGAGGGACGTAATAGAGTGACGCGGCATAACCTGACGCGGCCCTGTGCTCGGCAAAGGGTTCACCGGCAAATGCCTTGAGGATCTGCCTGTTTTCGTTAATGATGCAGTCGAGCTTGAACGAAAGCCGCCCTATCCTTCCCGCATCGACGATATCCTCGTACCATGGGTTCCCGTCGAGGATATTGACTCTGCTTTTACGGTGGCGCATCCAGGTGAAGTGGTGCTCGGCTACAGACCGGTAGGAACAAACGCCGGGCATGAAGATTTTGAAGCCGCCCCCGAAACCGGCGCAGGGGTGGGGCATGCACTCGCCTGCCCCGATCACCAGGTCGGCAAAGGCGACCCGGGGATCGACCTCGACGAGAGTTCCCCTGTCGGTCCTGCCGATGACCACGTTTTCCGTCGAATGGGGATCATGGGAAACGAGGCGCTCTTTGAGGCGCGCCGCAGCCTCTGGACCTACTTTTCTTTCAAGCTCTTCCCTGGAATAGATGGGGTGGGTCCCCAGGGCACATACGGCCCAGACCCGATCATCGGGTATGCCGGCCCGGTTGAGCCTGTCGAGCATCTCGGGGATCACCAGGTTCACCGGTGTAGGCCGCTGCAGGTCATCGAAAAGGAGCGCCACCTCCATACCCGGCCTGGCCAGCTCTTCCAAAGGCGGTGAGCCGATGGGGTTGTCCATGGCGCGTCGGATTTCCGCTACGGGGTCTGCAACTCCGGAGACGGGCGGTATCTCCCTGGCCGAGAGGACCTTCCAGCCCTCGGGAAGAACAAAGTGGAGCTTTTCCCCTTCGCACAACACATAATAGTCTTCCATGGCCGCACCCCCCTCATTGGCATGACACTACTTTACCGTGATGGGGGAGGGGTGTCAAGGGCACACGGTCGGTTCAGGCATGGGGCTCGGCGCGATAGGTGAGGAAACCCTCGACGCCGAAGATGATAAGGGCGGTCCATACGATACCGAAGCCGACGAACTGGGGCGTGGTGAAAGGCTCCCGGTAGACGAGGACGCCGAGGAGAAACTGGAGGATCGGGGAAACATACTGGAGGATGCCGACTAAGGAAAGGCGTATGCGCCGGACAGCCATGGCGAACAAGAAGAGCGGGATCGCGGTCACTAGTCCCGTGCCCGCGAGGAGCACGTCGGTCGCAGGGTTGCCCCGGAGAAACGCGCCCTCGCCGCCGAGGCCGGCACCGGTCAGGTAGATGAGGGCGGGCAGGAGCAGAAGACCCGTTTCCAGGGTCAGGCCGTAAAGCGATCCGAGGGGGGCGATTTTCTTGAGGAGGCCGTAGCAGGTCCAGGTCAAGGCGAGGGTAAGGGCGATCCAGGGAGGCGAGCCGTATGAGAAGGTCAGGTACAGGACACCGAGGGCAGCGAGCCCGACAGCGACCCATTGCCACGGCCGGAGACGCTCGCGCAGGAAGATAACGGCCGCGAGGACGCTTAAGAGCGGGTTGATGAAATACCCGAGGCTGGTCTGGACGATAAAACCGGCATTGACGGCCCACACATAGGTGAGCCAGTTGGCGCTTATCACTACCGCCGCCGCTATATAGACGGGCATGACGGCAGCCTTAAGGGCGGCGCGGAAGGGGAGCCACTGGCCGCGGACCAGGACCGCCGCCATCAAGACAAGGAAGGACCAGAGTATCCGGTGGCAGAGAATCTGCGGAGCCGGTATGTGGTGAAGCAATTTAAAGTAGGCGGGAAACAACCCCCAGAGGGCATAGGCGGCCACGGCATACAGATTGCCCTGGTTCGTCGGTGCTGTCTTCACGAAAACCCACACAACATTATCGAGTGAGGCATCGACGAGCTGAACCCCGTTTTACGATCTCTGCAGCTCTCATAATCCTTGAGAACGCGTTTCACCCTCCTCCCATCAACTTTGTGGGCAGCCATGTGGCAAGCTGCGGGAAAATGAACAGAAGAATTCCGCCGAGCACAAGGCTTATAAGGAACGGGTAGACGCCCTGGTAGATTATTCCCATGGGGATCTTGGTGATCTGCTTCACGATAAACACGCAGATGGCCACGGGAGGTATCACCACCCCTATCATCACGGTGATGGCGACGACCATGCTGAACCAGATTGGGTTGAAGCCGAGCTTGACGACGGCAGGAAAGAAGATAGGGGTCGCGAGGATCATAAAGGCAAGGTCGTCGATAAAGGAGCCCCCCAAAAGGTAGATGAAAGAAATGAGGATGATGATGAGGGTGGGGCTGATCGAAAGAGATACGATCCAGTCGGCGGCGAGCATGGGTATCTTGGTGACGGCGATAAAGTGGCCGAGTATCGTGGAGCTCATGACGAGAAACAGGACCATGCAGGCGGTCCTTACCGATTCCACTATGGACTTGATGTACGCTTTGACATCCAGGTCTTTCTTCAAAAAAGTGAGGAGGAGGACCAGAGACGTCCCTACGCTTCCCGCCTCGGTGGGCGTAAAGAAGCCCTTCATAATGCCGCCCACCATGAGAAGAAAGACGACAACGACCCATCCCACTTCAGGAATGGCTTTCAGCCGCGCGCTCCAGGAGAAAACAGGCCCCTTGGGGCCGACGGCAGGGTTGATCTTGCACCATCCATAAATGACGATAACAAAAAATGCGGCGATAAGCAGCCCGGGGAAGACGCCTGCGAGAAAGAGCCTCCCGATAGACTGGTCCGAGATAATGCCGAATATGATCAGGGTGACGCTCGGAGGAAGGAGGATGCCGAGGGTTCCCACGCTCGCGACTATACCGCTCGAGAGTCTTCTATCATAACCGTAGCGCTCCATCTCGGGCACGGCGACGCTGGCGAAGGTTGCCGTGGTGGCGGGGGTGGATCCGCAGATAGCCTTGAACGCCGTTGCCCCGGCAACCGTGGAGATGGCCAGCCCGCCGGGGATGTGGCCCACGTATTTGTAGGACGCGTCGAAGAGCTTCTTGGCGAGACCCGAATTGAAGGCGACCTGGCCCATCAGTATGAACAGGGGCACCACGGTAAGGCTGTATGAGGTAAAGACATCGAAAAAGTCTTTTGCCAGCAGGTTGAGGGCGGCCTCCCACGTCATAAGGTAACCGAAGCCTGCAAAACCGACAATGATCATGGCAAAAGACATCTCTATGCCGGTCATGAAGAGGAGTAAGACCGATACCAACCCTATGATGCCGATCGTTATCTCACTCATACCGCCCTCCCGCGATCTTCACTATCTGGCACACAAGCACGAGACACTGGACAAAACAGCATGCTGCGAGTCCGTAAGCAACCGGATAGAAAGGGATTTGCCGCGTGAGGGTGACCTCACCCGCGGTGTACAGCTCATAGCCGAGCTTCAAGAGGTTCCAGCCGATGAACAGAAAGATCACCAGGCTTGCCAGCCGCGTCGTCACATCCAGGACGTTCTGGACCGGCTTCGGGAATTTCTGATAGAAGGTGTCCACAAATATGTGCCCGCGGACCCAGGAGGTAATGGGGATGGCGAAGCCGAGTACCACGGCGCCGCCGAGACCGACAAGCTCGTAGGTGCCTATGATAGGGTGACCGAAGCTCCTCCCCACCACGTCTGCGGTTGTGAGAAGCATGAGGCAGGTCAAGGCAATGCCTGAGACAGTTTGCATCCACGTGCTGACTCTTTCCACGAATGCGAGTGCGCCTTCCATAATACCTCCTGACTCCGACAATTATCGATGCTCGCGCGCCCCTTGATCACGAGGTGAATGGGACTCCCCCCTCGCTCATCTACCGCCTGCTGCCGGGAAACGAAAGGCAAGGGGCGTGATCCGGATTACCTGCTCAGTGGGTTTTCACGTAGTCGGCACAGAACTTCACCGCTTCTTCACCCGGCAACCCTTTCGCCTTCAACAGCTTTATTTGATCGTCAAAAATGGGCTTGAGCCGGGCTCTCCACCGCTCCTGTTCCTGGGGCGGCAACCGGACGATCTTTCCGCCCTTCTTCGTGAGGGCGTCGGACCCTTCCTTGTCCGCGTCGTCCCAGTTCCTGGCCGCTTTTTCTATCCATTCCGTATTGATCTTTTCGATGATCTTCTGATCTTCCGGCGGGATGGCGTTCCACTTGTTCCTGTTCATAAAGATAAAGGCGGCGTTGACATGGGAGGAGCCGTAGTCCGTACAATAGCTGAGCACTTCCGACAGCTTCCATCCTTTCATGATCTCGGCGGGACCCACCACGCCCTGTACCACGCCTCTTGCAAGGGCGTCATAGGCATCACCCATGGGCATGCCTACAGGCGCCCCGCCCAGGGCCTCTACGATTTTCGCGCTCGATCCGGTGGACCGTATCTTGAGCCCTTTCAGCTCTTCGAGTTTCGTTACCGGCTTTTTCGTGCAGAGAAGCTGCGGGCCGGCGGTATAGAAGAACATTGCCTTTGCGTCATCGAATTCTTTTGGGTTGAATTTCTTGAAAAACTCGTTGGTGAGCATCGTGCCCATCCTCGCACTTTTATACCCGTAGGGAAGATCGATTGTCTCTATAAAGGGGAAACGCCCCTTGGTGTACCCTGCGAAGGTATCGCCGAGGTCCGCGATGCCTTTCTTCACGCTGTCGAAGACCTGCGTGGTGGGTGCGAGGATTCCACCGGGATAGAACTCGACCTTCACCCTTCCGTTCGTTCTCTTTTCAACCTCCTTACACCAGTCGGCCATGAGCATGGCCATTCTATGCGTGGCGGGGAAGGTCGATTCGGAGAATTTGAGGGTGACCGGCTTCTGTTCAGCCCCATAGGTCACAGGAACATTCACTCCGAGCAGTATCAGGAACCCGACCATCAGCCAGACTGCCTTGAGGCATTTTTCCATACCGACACCTCCATTATTTTTGTGATATCGTCTATCGCTCATGTTACCACTATTTCCCGACCTTCGTCATTCGAAAACGCTCCCCCTAAGGCAAGGTCCTGAACCCTTGCGCCGCGTGTTATTTCTCCTCGTAGAGCTTTCTCACGAGTTTTGCCTTCATTTCGTAACGGGGCAGGGTCCCGTCCGGCACCAGCTCGACCTCGAAGCGGGAGAGCAGCCGATCGTGCAGCCTGCTTTCTATCTCTTTCTTGAGCCGGGCGAGATCCCCCGCCTTGTCCGTGTACTCCGCCTGCAGCACGATCGGCGGCTGCACGTTGGGGCCCGGCTTGTCGAGCAGTACCAGGATCTCGCCGGTTGTTCTGGGCTGCAATGACGCGACGATGTCTTTTATGGCCGACGGAAAGACGTTGACGCCGAGGACGATGAGCATATCGTCCGTCCTCCCCAGGCAGCGGACCCGGAAGCTTGTCCTCCCGCACTCACAGCGAGAGGTCCAGACCTTTATCCGGTCCCGCGTCCTGAAGCGGACAACGGGATGACATTCCCGGTCGATGAGGGTATAGACAAGCTCTCCTTCCGCATCGTCTTTCATCTCCATGACTTTGCCGCTGTCCGGGTCTATCAGCTCGGTCACGATATATTCCTGCGCGTTAAAATGCATACCCTGCTGGTAGGGGCACTCACCGAATATTACCGGTGCGGCATCGGAATTGCCAAGGCCTTCAGTCACCCTTGCCTTGAACTCCTGCTCCAGGTGCGTTCTTATCGAAGGTATTCCGCCTCCGGGCTCGGCGCCGAGCGTCAACATCCTGAAACCGAGCTCCGCCGGGTCCATGCTGTACTTCTTCCGTATAAACTCGCTCAGGTAGATGGCATAGGAAGGCGTGGCGTGAAGGGCCGTGGCGCGCAAAAGCTTCGTCGTAAACACGACCCGTTCCGACGCGCCTGTTCCTATGGGAACAAAGGTCGTGCCTATGTGTTCTATGGCATCCTTGCAGGGGAGACCGCCGACAAAAAAGGTGAGGCCCACGGCGTGGATCAGGACGTCCGTGCGCCGTAAGCCCTGGGTGAAGAAGGACCTCGCCGTAATGTCCGTCCACACCTGGTGGTCGTGCTTTGTGATGCCTACAAAGGTGGGAATGCCGGTGGTCCCCGAAGAGGAGTGGATGCGAATGATATCATCCATAGGCGCGACCACGTGAAACCCGAGGGGAGGACATTCTTCCTGGCTTTTCCTCAGCTCGTCCTTCTCCGTGAAGGGCAGTTTGTGCAGATCATCCAGGCTTCCCACATCATTCCTCTCCAGGCCCGCCTCTTTGAACTTCTTCTGATAAAAAGGCGATTTGCTCCACACATAGTCGAGCTGGCTCTTGAACTTCTTTTCCTGTATCTCTCTCAGCTCTTCGACCGGCATGGTTTCAATCACCGGGTTAAAGTAGTCGTTATCCATGGTTTTCCTCCTCCTGCGACACGTACGTGACAGTAACCGGCTTTCCGAAAAATGGACCTTCGAAACCGTGTATAGGAATGCGTGATCTGCCCCCGATCGATGCCTTCAGCCTTTGTAATTCATAATATGGATTCCAAATACGTAATTCGGCGAATCAGCTTTGAGCACGGTAAAGCAATGTTTCGTGCCCGGTGGGATGAAGACGGCAAACGGCGATTCAACGGTGAATACCTCATCCTCCATCCGGACCTCGATGACGATGTCTCCTCTGTTCGGTGTTACGGCCAGATAAATTTCCGGATGGTCCTCATGAATATGGGGGTCCGCATGGGGCTGCCGCACCATCGTGCTCACGTCGGAGCCGTTGATCCTGAGATTGACCCCGGGAAACATATCCGGATAGATCCAGGATGGGGGGGCAGAGTGATGTCCCGCCATTTCTGCAAACTGTGGAAGATCCGTGATAACGTATCGCTTGTACCCGCTCTGTGCCTCACGCTCCATAAACCAACCTCCAGGATGTGCCAGATCACACAATAACACGTATAGTGGGCGTCGCCTGCATTCTATCAGCCCTCTCGCAATCAATGCAACATGTGCTTGCCGCAACTGACAACCAGGGTCTCACCGGTTATGGCGCTTGCCTCGTCTGATGCCAGAAATACGGCTGCCGCAGCTACCTCGGCCGGTTCCACGAATCTTCCAAGCGAGCAGTCAGCGGTCATAGTCCCGATCACCACGTCGTACGTAAGACCAAGCGCCTTAGCTTTATCCCGGGCGACGTTCTCGACGCGTTCTCCCCGGATCCTCCCCGGACTGATGCAGTTTACGCGGATGCCGTACTCGCCGACTTCTATGGCCAGCGTCTCGGTCAGGGCAATGACCCCCCGTTTGGATACCGCGTAGGGACTTCTCATGGCAAAGCCGGACCTTCCGCCTTCTGAGCTGATCGTCACAATGCTGCCCTTTCTCGCGGCAATCATAGGTTTCAGCACTTCTCGGGCACAGAGCATAGGGCCCGTAAGATTTGTGGCCATCACCTCGTTCCAATCCTTGAGGTCCATGTCGATCACATTTACCGTGGGACCCCCCAGGGCGCTATTGTTTACCAGTATATCTATACGGCCGAATCTGTCCAGGGTATGGCTTACCATATGTTTTACCTGGTCCTCGTACCGGACATCGGTTACCAGCGCATCTGCCGTGCCTCCGCCCGATTTTATTTCCCGCGCCGTCTGTTCCGTGGATGCGAGGTCACGCGCAGCTATCACAACAGTCGCCCCCTCAGCGGCAAAGGCGAGGGAGATGGCCTTGCCAAGACCCTTCCCGCCGCCGGTTACAATGACCACTTTCTGTTTCATCCTCATGATCGATCGCCTCCTTCTCACCATAATATTGTTCCGGATCACCATCACTTTTGATTCTTTTTGATGTAATCAAGGGCAAATTTCAGGACCTCGTCCCCGGGTAGGCCATTTGCCTTTGTCATCTTCACATAATTATCCAACACCGGCTGTACGGCCTTCTTCCACCGCTCCCCTTCCGCGTGTGACAGGGTTATGATCTTATTTCCCCTTTTCAGCGCGAAATCTTTTCCTTCCTTGTCGACTTCGTCCCAGGTCCAGGCCACCTTTTCCACCCATTCTTCGTCCAGCTTGTCTATTATCTTCTGTATATCGACAGGCAAGGATTCCCATTTTTTCTTATTCATCACGACAAAAAGGCCGCTTGACAGGGCGACGGGATATGACTCCGTCGTATACTTGACTACCTCTCCCAATTTCCACCCATCCAGGGCCTCGTAGGGGAAAATGCCTCCGTCCGCCACGCCTTTTGACAGGGCGTCATAGACGTCGCTGATCGGCATCCCCACGGGAGATGCGCCCAGCGCCGCGGTCGGGCTGACTTGCAGCCCGCTTGCCCGTATCTTCAAGCCTTTAAGGTCCTCCAGCTTTGAAACAGGTTTTTTGGCCGTATGGAGGATAGCGGGACCGATCCCCTGCAGGTAGAGCACCTTTACGTCATCCAGCTCCTTGGGCTTGAACTTTTTGTAATATTCGTTGAAGAGCTTCGTCGCAACGCGCGAGCTGGGGTAGCCAAGGGGCAGGTCGGTAAATTCGCTCAAAGGGAACCTTCCCCGGGTGTAGCCGAGGGTGCCCATGCCGATATCCGCTATGCCTTTTGTGACGCTGTCGTAGATCATGGCAGTAGGGGTGAGGGTCGACCCATGAAAGGGGGTCACCTTTACCCTGCCGCCCGTCCTCTTCTCAAGCTCCTTGCACCACTGGTCGACAAGGAGGGCCTGCTTGTGCGGGGCGGGGAAATAATCGGCGTAATTCATCGTAATGGTTTTCTGTTGGGCAGCGCCGTGCGATGCCATGAAGCCCAACACAACCGCCAGCATGATAAAGACGATGCCGAGTCTGCACACATAGTTCATGAGAACGCCCTCCTTATAGGTACTATGACCACCCCTTTTTCACCGTACGCCTCACTTGTAAAATAGACCGGGCAGAAACGTTGCAAGCTGTGGGAAGACAAAAAGAAGAATGCCGCAAAAAATAAGTGAAATGAGAAACGGGTAGACGCCGCTGTAGATAACGCCCATGGGGACTTTCGTAATATTCTTCACCACGAATACATTTATCGCAACCGGCGGGATGACGACGCCGACCATGACGGTGACGCCTATCATCATGCCGAACCAGAGGGGGTCATACCCGAGCTTCATCACCGCGGGAAAGAATACCGGGGTGGCGAGGACCATGAAGGCCAAATCGTCGATGAAAGATCCTCCGAGGAGATAGATGAGAGTGACGAAAAACATGATAACCGCGCGGTGGACGGGCAGTTGGACCACCCAGTCGGATACGAGCATCGGTATCTTTGTGACCGCGAGAAAATGACCGAGAACGGCGGAGCCGGCAAGCAGGAAAAGGACCATGGTGGCGGTAACCAGGCTTTCCATTACCGATTTGGCCGTCCCCTTGAAGCCGATGTCCCTCTTGAGAAACGAGAGCACGATGACGGCAAAAGTCCCGATGCTCCCCGCCTCGGTGGGGGTAAAAAACCCGTTGAGCAGGCCCCCGATGATGACCAGGAATATGACGAGGGGCCATATGACCTCGGGCAGGGAGAGGAGCCGCTCCTTCCAGGAGAACCTTTCACCCTTGGGGCCTACCGAAGGATCTATCTTGCACCACCCCACAATGATGAAAACGAAGAAAAGGGCAATGAGGAGCCCCGGGATAATGGCCGCAACAAAGAGCTTTCCGATCGACTGCTGGGTGATGACGCCGAAGATAATCAACACCACGCTCGGCGGAAGAAGTATCCCGAGCGTGCCTACCGTGGCAACGATCCCTGTGGACAGTTTCTTGCTGTAGCCGAAGCGGTCCATTTCCGGAACGGCAACGCTGGAGAAGGTAGCAGCCGTTGCAACGGAAGAGCCGGAGATCGCTTTAAAAATTGTCGCACCCGCAACGGTGGCGATGGCGAGCCCCCCCGGTATATGGCCGACGAACCTGTGGGCGGTATCGTAGAGGCGCCTGGCGATCCCGGCGTTAAAGGCGATCTGGCCCATGAGGACGAAGAGCGGGACTACGGTAAGGTTGTATGATTCAAAGGTATCAAAGACATCCTTCGCCATCATGTTGAACGCCGCGTCGAAGGAGATCACATAGGCGAAGCCGAAAAAGCCGACAATTATCATGGCAAAGGCCAGCTCTATCCCCGTCAGAAAAAGGGCGAGCAGCACACCGAGGCCGATAATCCCGACGATGACTTCATTCATTTTTCTCTCCCAGCACCAGCGTAAAGATTTCGGCGATGTTCGCCAGGCACTGGACGAAGAACCCCCCCGCCAATCCGTACGCTATGGGGTAGTATGAGAGCTGGAGCGTTTGCGAGCCTTCGTGCTTATGGTAAAAATCGAGTCCGACCTTCATCAGGTGCCAGCCGATCGCGAGGCAGATGGCAAGGGCCATCAGGCGGGTGACCACATTGAGTATGTTCCGGCTTGTCGGGCCCAGGCGCTGAGTAAGCACGTCGACCATAATGTGCCCTTTTTTCATGGTTGTATAGGGGATGGAAAACCCGATCACCAGGGCGCCGCCCAATGCGACCACATCGTACGTGCCCGATATGGGCCTGCCGAAACAGCGCGACGTCACGTCGAGCACGGTGACAAGCATCACGGAGACAAGGATGATCCCCCCTGCTCCCGCCATCCAGGTGCTCAATGCTGAGGCAAAGGCAATGAACCTCTTCATACGACCTCCCTCCATCCTTAGTCGTTAACACCCTCCCCGAAGGGAAAATCTCCGGATGTCGCCGATGCGGAGACGTCACGCGATGATGCGGCTCTTCATCCGTTCAAACGCAATACGTTTGATGTCCTGTCTGGAATCTCCGAGGTGCTCCCTTATAGCCTTTTTTATGCCATTCTTGTCTTTCGCCTTGAGACATTCCAGAATACGCCGGTGTCCTTTGATGGCCCTCAGCCTTGTGTCGAGAGAGTACTGGGCTTCCATCCTGTAGAGGGTCAATCGCTGCCGGAGCGTGGCCCAAATATCAAGGAGCGTTTTCATGCCGCTTGCCCTGACGATGGTCTCGTCGAATGATGCGTCATAGTGAAAAAAGGAATTGGACCGGTCTTGTTCAACTGCGTTCTCCGATTGCCTGATAATCTCCTCTAGAAGGCCAATATAGGCCTGCTCCTGATTTTCCATGGCCCTCCTTGCGGCCAAAGGCTCAATGACTGCTCGAATGTCATGAATTTCCATCACCTCTTCCCAGGTAATCTGCCGCACGCGGTAGCCAACCCTGGGAAACGATTCCAGGAAGCCTTCCATTTCCAGCAGGTGCATGGCCTCCCTTACCGGGGTCCGTGAAACGTTGAGTTGCTCGGCCAACCTTCCTTCAAGGACCCGAGAGCCCGGAGGTATTCCCCCGGAAAGAATTTCCTGCTTCACCCTCTCATATATTTGACCTCTCATCAGTGTGGGGTTCTCTATAACAAAGCCTTTCAGGTAGTCGGCCATGGCCTCTCCTTGATTGCTGTTTTCTCTGACGCAGGTATGTACCCTAACGTATTTAGTACCCCAACGTATTCCGTTTGTCAACTGAAATGTGTCGCTGAATAATAGCTGGTGCGATGAGCGGCGCTGATACCTCTTGAGGGCATCGACGAGCCTGCGGGCGATGCCATATTCGAAAAACACGAGCAGTACAAATCTCACGCAGAATTGTCAAATAGATAGTGAAGTCGCGCTCTTTCGGGCGGCGCTACCGTCCCTCATCCGTCGGTCATTCACTGACCCCTCGGCACTTCCTCTGCGTCCTCAAACGACAGCGGGTCCCGCAGGGAAGTCTTCTGCTTCCATACCCATCCCCTGCCCTGCTGATACAGGTGCTCCGAGAAGGTATAGGGGTTCTCCCGGCCAAGCCACCGGATCAGGTGGTCCCTGGCCCGATTCGGCACCTCGCTCCACTTGACCCGGTTGACGGAAAGACGCGGGTCGCCAAGCCCTTCGAAATGGAGAATGAACCTCTGGACCGTCTCCCGTGACCGGTCGCTCATAGGGTTGTGTTGGATGAGGGCGCCGATCTCTTTTTTGAACGTGGACGGGTTCCATCCGGGCCATGGCAGAAGGTCTCTGAAAAACAGGGCAAGGAGAGGGCCCGTAAGCTGGTCGAGCCGGCTGCGGCACGTGGCGGTCGCGATCTCGACCACCCTCCTGAGATAAGCCGACTGAGGCTCGATGCGCCATTCGTCGATGAAGAGGGCGAGGCTCCTTCCGCCGCCAACGAGCTTGTCGGCCATGACCCGAGGGGCATCGCTCGCGAAGAGGGCTTCGGTGGCCGACTGCCATTTGCGCAAGACCTGATTGGTCCCTCTGTACCGGCGTAGCAGACCTTTTATGATCTGGACGGCCTGGCTTATCTGCGGCATGCTCTCCCACATGCAGTGGCACGATCGGACGAGGCCGGCAAGCGTCCGCCAGTTAAGCGCGATCCCGGAACTCTGAACGGCCGCGAGGAGCCTGACGTCGATGGCGACCTCGGGCACCCAGCAGAGAAACCTGACGGCCCTCTTATCGAGGGACTTCTTGTTGCCGCGGACGAACTCCTTCCAGTCCTTCATGTATCGCTCGAGGGGCGCGCCGCGGTTTACTACAGGGGCGTCTATGCCATACACCGTGTTTTGCAGGTTCCGAAGGCGCACCATTGCCGGCTTTTTCGTGATACGCACGGCTGAGTCATCGAGATCGTTCGCCAGCTCCCGTATGAGAGCGCTCACGTCTTTCAGCAGGACGTCATCATTCTTTTGTGGGTGGTCCATTCATCCTCTCGCTGTTTTAAAGGTTTCCAGGACCGGTATCTGCTCGATGGAGCGAAAACGGAGCTTGAATATGACGCGTCTGCTCATGCGGGTGTTCTCCGCTCCTGAGGCGTCCTTGACGAGCTCTGCGCTGCCCCTCCCCGTAGCGGACAAGAGCCGAAGGAACGCGGTCTTCTCTTGCCGCATGCCGCCGTCATCGAGGATGTCCAGGCTGGCCCGGACAACGGACATGGACCTCTTCTGGCTCAAGTCCCAGTTATGCCGGGCCGTCCCCGACGAATCCGTATGTCCCTCGACGATGATCGAGTTTACTTCCTCTGAAAACCTGGGAGAGCAGACAACAGCGGAGAGCTTGGGTATAAAGACCCGTAAGAAGGCATCGCCGGCAGGCGAGATATCGGCGCGGTCAAGCTCGAAGGCCAGGAGGTCTTCAGGCACAAGGACGAGAAGACCGAGAGGGTCCAACGGGTCCGTCTTCACCTCTATTCCGCCGGACACGAACTCCTTGAGCGCGCTTCGCATCTCTACAAGGGCGGAGTTCCTTGTCGTCTGGCTCTCCTCATGTGCATTGTTGAGGGATGCACAGAGCAGCAGGATGAAGATCACGGCCAGAGAGGTCATGAGATCGACAAACGAATTGGATAATACCGCGTCGCTCTTGCCGCGAGACATCGGCTATCTCATATCCTGTGAAGCGCACGCCATTTTGCTCACGGCGTCATGCAGCTCATCGAGCTGTTCTCCCAATTCGTCAATGGAGCCCGAGAGGCGTCCGGTGGCCTGAGAAATGAAGTTGTCGGCGGTCGTCGCGAGCAGGGTGAAGTGTTTTTCCGTGACGCTTGAATAGCCGCCGAGATGCCGGGCGATCTGGGCGAGGAGTTCCCTGGCATGGCCCTCCACGGTCTGAAACATCGTTTCATAACCGGTCATCGACGCCTGGATCCGCTGCCATACCTCCTCCTGCTCGCGGGCAAATCCCGTCAAGCGTTCGATCTGCCCGGAGCTTGAGTCAAGCATGCGCGCTGCCGTCTCCTGGCTCGCTGCAACCGACCGCGCTATCCCGGCCAGGGTTGAGATGTTCCTGTTTGTTTCCGCGGCCAGGGATGAGAGACCCTCCGTCGTCTCGTTGTGCCGTCCTATGGCGCTCATAAACTCCCTCAGAGTGTTGTCGAAGGCGCCCCTCAACGCGTCTGCCCTCCCCATCTCGGCGCTGTGTTTTTCGAGGAGCGCCGCCAATTGCTCCGTGCTTCTCGACGCAAGTGAGCCTGCGTGATCGAGCACTTCTCGCGTACTGCCCATCGATCTCTGGGAAGCCTGCTCGATGACGGCGGCCATCCGGGTTGAAAGGTCCGTCATCTTATGGGACATATCCAGGGTAATGGCGGCTATGGCCTTTTCCATGGAGCCCACCGACTCTCCCGTATGGTCCTCCAGCCTTCCCATGAGGTTGCCCACGGCCCCCGTCATCTGCTCGACCTGGGTCTGCCGGCTCGCAGCCTCATTTGCGGCCGTGCGTGTGGCCAGCTCCACCAGATCATTCAGGACCCTGCCGGTCATGGCCAGTTGGCTGTTCATTTGCTTAAGCATGGCCGCGGTGCTTCCCGGCGATTCCGGCATATGCCCTACTTGGCTTTGAGCGGCGCCGGTGAGGGACTCATTGAACCTGACTGCCATCGTGTCGAGGGCGGGCTCGATAGTATGGGCCAGACCCTGACCCAGCTCGGAGGCAAACGCCGCGTCCCTCCCCCTTAAGGCCTCCAACTGGTCAACGATCTCCTTATGGCTATCGAGCAATATCTGGGAGGGCGTCAATCTGGGCAACAGGTTTCTCAGGGTCACGCCAAGGGCGAGGGTACGCACCTTCACCGGGTAAAAAAGACCCTTCTCAAAGAAGACAAGGGTGGTGGCACAGGCGACGGCAACCACCGAAGAGAGGAATTTCCCTGAAAGCCCCTGGATCAGCAGATCGAGCCCCTGTATCCTGTTGTTCGCCAACCGCACGTCCAGAAGGGCAATAAGGATCGCGAGAAAGGTTGCAAGAAGGCCCACGCCCGTGATGATAGCGGATGCATTCCTGTAGCCCTGGCTCCCCGCAGCCGCAGATTCGCTGAATACGGCCCCGATGTCCTCGGCGATCCAGAAACGTTCCTGCCCGTTCCTGTCGGTCTTGCTTATCACGGAAGCGGAAATGGTCTGCCATGCAGTCACCAGGGAAGGCAGATCATTGAAGATCCCGTCTATTTTCTGCAAAAGTCGCCCGGAGATGCCGCTGCGACGGTCTTCCGCCGCGGGGTGTCCCTGGTCAAGCCCGTCGAGCCTTCTGTCGGCAACGGAGAGGGTGCGCTGTCGGATTTTTGACTCTCGCAATTGCCGAAATAAAATCGACGCGCAATATGCAATGAGTCCGGCAGAGACCAGCCACGAGAAAGCCGGCGCCCGGAGGCCGAAAAGTTCCCACTGGGCCTTCAAAAGATGAATAATCACGGCAGCTCCTTTGCACGCATCGTCAGTGAGCAATGGCGTATCCCTTTGGACGCCGCAGATGAAAATGCAATAACCGTGCCGCCGGAGGGGAGGGGCGTGAGCCGCCTTTGTTGCTGGATTGATGATAACGTGCCGGAAGGTTGTCTCCGTCCCTCGTAAGAAGCGGCCGGGCAACACCCGTAGAGGGTCTCAGCCCGGTGGATCATCCCGTCAGTCAACAAAGATGCAACTGATTAATTTCATTGAACATTGCCACGCAGCACGGACAACGACCAGGCGGCTTTCTGCCACGTACACAAAACGCTTGACAAAATGGTGTACCAAAGTATAATACGAATTACTACTATTTTATCGAAAGGAGGACGAGTATGAAACGCATTTTCATCCTAGTTCTTGCAGGTTTGTTCCTGGTGAGCGCAGGGGCGCTGGCCGCTCCTGTCAACAAGGTGACCGGCGATGCCCGCTCGATAGATACGAATTACGCAGGCCCCTTTAACGTGAATCTTGAGAAGTGGTTTGCGGCTCATCCTCTGGAAGCGGGGAAAATGCTGAGGATGGAGCCGATATTCCAGACACCCCGGGTCGCGGTAATTGCGGCCGTCAACAAAGGTCAGCTTATCGACCTCCATTACCATAGGGCGAGCGATGAGCTCGTGGTTGCGATTAAGGGCACATGTGAACAATATGTTGACGGCACATGGGTGTTGATGAAGCCCGGCGACATACACTACAATCCACGGGGAGTCATCCACGCGACCCGGGTTGTGGGCGACCAGCCTTTCCTGGCCCTTTCTATCTTTACTCCGGCTCCGCCCGGCGGCAGCGACCGGGTGTTTCTCAACAGCGAAGTAACCACCGCCAAGCCCGGCGCCCTTGTGGGTGACTGGCAATTGCTGGATACGCAGTATAAAAAAGGCTACATCGTTAACCTGGATGAATGGTACGCCGCTCATCCGATCCAGGCCGGCACAACCTGGCGGAGCGACCCCGCGATGGGAACGCCGCGCAACCAACTGATGATCGCCCAACAGCCCACCCTCGCAGTTCACTATCATGGTTCGGCGGATGAAATTATCTACACCTATAAAGGTATAGGCGAGATATACATCAACGGGGAGTGGGTAAAAGTACATCCCGGCGAGATTCACTTCTGCCCGCGGGGATTTATGCACGGCATCCGTCCGGTGGCGGGCGGCGGCGAGTTCAAGATTTTTGCTGTGTTCGCTCCCCCGCAAGCGAACGGCAGCGATAGGATATTCGTGGATTTGAAGTAAGGGACGAACGCAGGGAAAATGTTGGAATGTCGGCTGATTATTTGAAGGTGGTGCACCGTGGAAAAGCTCCTCAAAATGCCTGCCTATGGGGGTTCGTATGCCACGCAATGAAAAAGGTATACCTCGGGAAAAATCCAGGAAGGGTGTGTCGAGAAGGGATTTTATCAAACTGGTCGGCCTGTCTGCGGGTGCCGGAGCGGCAACGGCAGCCCCTCTCGCAACAAAGGGCCTTGCAGCTCCTGCCGGCATAGATGGAGGAGCTGAGAGGATTTATAATTGCAAGGATTCGCTGCATCGCTTTGCCGTAAAAAACTTTGCTTTCAAGAAGGTGTCGGAGGAGATGGGCGAGCCGTGGATGAAGCCATGGCTCGGCAACATGCTGAAGAACGCGAAAAACTCTAAAATAGGTGGTCAGGTGCAGGTTAAGGACCCCAGGGAGGCAAGGGCGTACATTGCCTTGTGGGTGGCGAGCTCGACCTGGAATCGACTGTCCGGTCCGTACGGAGACGGGCTGGAGAACCAGGGCTTTCTTAGCTGGAAACCTCTCGGTGTCCCCCCCATGCTTCTGGGCAATCCCGACCCCAATCCGGACGCGAAGGATCTCACCAAAAAGATCAAACAAATAGCCCGATTCGTCGGGGCAAACATAGTGGGTGTCGCCAAACTGAACAGAAAATGGGTCTACGATGAGGCATGCAGGAACGCGTACATGCACGACGCACCCGTCACGAAGAAGATCGCCTTCAAAGAAGCGCCTGCACCCGACGAGACCGACGAGGAGCTGATCGTTCCCGAATCGGTAAAATACGCTATTGTCACCGTGATCGACCTTAACAGGCTCGCGACCCAAATAGGCCCTGCATCCCTCGCCGCCAGTTCGGCAACGAACATGGGCTACTCGCGAATGGGCATCACGGATATCGCTCTTGCCGAGGCTATCCGGGCGATGGGGTATAACGCGATACCGGCCAAAAACGGGGTGGGATTGAGCGTTCCGTTGGCCATTGACGCCGGCTTGGGGCAACTGGGCAGGAACGGTCTGCTCGTGACGGAGAAATACGGCCCAGCGGTAAGAATAGGTAAGGTCCTCACGGATATGCCCTTGGTGCCGGACCGGCCCGTAGATTTTGGTGTGACGAAATTTTGTGAGAGCTGTAAAAAGTGTGCAGCCGAATGCCCGCCAAAGGCAATAGCAATGGGGGAAAGAACGTATGATCCTCCCGGGGACACGGGTAACCCCGGAGCCTTGAAATGGTATGTCGACGGGAGAAAGTGTCTGCGTTACTGGGTCGAGGCGGGTGCATCGTGTTCCGGGTGCCAGGCAGTCTGCCCTTACACGAAAGGAAGCTTCTGGGGTCACGGCGTTGTGAGGAGCATGATCGGTAACGCTTCACCTCTCGACTTCCTCTGGGAGCCTCTCGACACGCTCTTTGGTTATGGCGGAAAAAGGAATCCCGATGCCATATGGCAGACCAAGTTTTCTCCCTTCGGCATCGACCCGACGAAGGTATGATGTTTGCCGATGAGGGACTGAAAAGGGGTAAAGCATGCAGAAAGAAATGACAACAATATCGGGGGCGTTGAGAGGGTTGACGGCAGCTATGGCTTATTCCGTCAGCGCAGCCAGGTGGTGGAAGCCGGTAGCATGGCTTGTCTGGTTCGTCGCAGTTATCGTCTTTCTGGATGCCGTCTTTGCGAGCTTTGCCGAATCGGAGCCACGGGCGGCTGTCTTGTACGGGATA
>Ga0181527_1001557_pt1 | contig 23388 bp, 23 predicted proteins | sample PEATcosm2014_Bin_30_FD_119762 | JGI IMG/M metagenome (GOLD analysis project Ga0181527, IMG submission 119762) | Peatland microbial communities from MTU Mesocosm Facility, Houghton, MI, USA - PEATcosm2014_Bin06_60_metaG | ecosystem: Environmental > Terrestrial > Soil > Wetlands > Peat | place...
GGCGTGGGCCTGTTCGCTGCCGCCATCGAACCGCACGCCCAGCGCCTTGAATATGGCGGAGTAGTCCTGCGCCTTGTCGTTTGGCCTGCTGCTTGCGGTTGCACGTTTCGGAACTGTGGCACCAGGCTTTGGCATTGCTTTACCTCTGGGGTTGTGACAGGTGGCACGGCCGGGGCGGAGGCGAGAGGTAACGCGCCCCCACACCCGGCCGTGCCCAAGGCGGTTGCAATCCGCCGACCTGTCTTGTTTTTCACGTTCATTCAGTCCAACAAAAAAGGAGCGCAAACCGGGAGACTAGGGCTTCGCGCCCTAGCCGCCGTGGTTTCGCTCCTTGGAAAAACAATCGGACGCTGCCATTGCGGCGTCAAGTCTCGTCGCCAGCCGGTCGCTTAGCTCGTTGCCTCACTCGTGGCGTGGGTTGCCAGGCCGCGACCGCGGCCCCCGACGAAGCCGGCATAGCGCTGCTCGATCTTGGCGATCTTCTTCGTCACGTTCTGGTACGTTGCCTGCACGTCAACCCAATCGTATTCCTTCCCTCTCAGTATGGGTTTGCCGTAGTGGACCATGACTAAGTGAGTCTGGCCTTTCTTGAACTCTTTGAGCAGGTCCTTTTCGTCCATCGAGGCGAAGGCGGCAACCACCTGCTTAACGTATTCCGGGACGCAGCCCTGTGAGGTGTTTCGCACCTGGACGGCTACCGCGACGCCCACCGTCCGCACGACGGAGAACATGCGATGGTCTCCCTGGCCCTCGCCGCCGGCATCGGGCACCACGATTCCCTTATCACACCAGCCGCGCAGCTCCCGGGTGGAGAGGCCGGCGGCTTCCGAAACATCAGCAACGCTCAGCAGCTTCGTGTTCATAAGGCGTTCTCCTCTAGGGGTCCCATCAACAACTATAGTATAGCCTAAACGCGGCCCTAAGTAAAGCCCCTATCGGGCCTAAATAGGAGAAATAAAATAGGTAAGCTAGGTAAACCGCCGCCCGCAGCCCGCCGTAGGCCCCGGCCGCCTCGACTTTCTGGGGGAAGGCGGCAAGGCCCCCGGGTATAGGCCCGGGGCCACAAGGCCCCGCCTAGCACGCCGTAGGGGCCGTAGCGGGGCGTTACGGGGCTAGGCGGGGGTGGCCGCCTGGGTCTAAACCTCCCCGGGCAGGGCGAACGGTATGGCGGTATGCAATACCCTAGCTAAAGGGCAAGAAGATCCCGACCCCGCGGGGGTGAAGAAAGACCCGTCAACCGAAACCAATGGAGCGACCATGCCGGCCGAGTTGGAGCGCGTAGCTTGTAGCCCTGTGCCGCTTGACCCCGGGGGATTCAACCCGCGGGCCGCCATTCCGCACGGGTTCAAGATCGACCATATCAAGAAGGCCATGGGGGACTTCCTGGACTTCCTTGGCTTCATCAATCAGCAACTCAACACGCGGGAGACTCCCCGACTCGAGTCCTTCCTAATGCCCGCCAACTTCAGCAGCATGGTTGGCGAGTACATGACGGTGGCTATTCCGAAATACTGCCGCACCCTTGTCAAGAACCGATACCACAACGGGCACCCTGATATGGTGCCCAAGGGCAAGTTCCCCGGTGATTCGGCGCAGCATGCGGCAGAGGGAGTCGAAGTCAAGGCTTCCCGTCACGGCAGCGGTTGGCAGGGGCACAACGCCGAGAACGTCTGGCTCTTGGTTTTCGTCTTCGACGCCAACAGCGCGCGGGACATTGCGCAGGGGATCGCCCCGCGGCCGTTTCGCTTCCTCAAGGTGGTCGGCGCGCAACTGGAAAAGGAGGACTGGGCGTTCTCCGGCCGTTCGGCGACGAGCCGGCGGACAATCACCGCCAGCGTAACGCGAACCGGCTTCGAGAAGATGGAGGCCAACTGGATTTATCGAGCCGCATCAGAATAGCGATTCCTGCGCCCCGACGGACAGATCGACTCGCGGCGCTGGCAACCGCCTCAGGCGGGGAATGGCTGCTTTGGCGATTTTATAGTAATCCCCGTGCCGCTCCACGCCCACGCCGCAAAGCCCGACCGCTTCGGCAGCGGCGATTGTGGAGCCCGAGCCCATGAACGGGTCGGCGAGCACACCTTTGCCCAGCGGCAGCGACACGTAGACGATCCGCCGCAGGAAGGACTGCGGCTTGATACTGGGGTGCCCGGCGATCGCCCGTTCCCGCTGCGGGGTGCGTTCGCTAGGGATTACATCCTCGAAGGGAAGGTCGTCGGCGTAGCGCCGCAGGCCGCCGGTCCCAAACTCCCGCAGGCAGTCGCTGACCTTCATTTTCGGCAGGAGCGGCTTGCGGAAGACGCCCCAAGGCTCGTAGCAGCCGCGCGGCATCGACGTTACGCCGGGGAATTCACCCTCGGCGTTCTTCGGCCGATCCCCGCCTCGCAAAGTCCGCACGAGCCGGATAACCTCCCCTCGGAACGCCAGGCCGCCATCGACAAGAGCCGTGTAAAGCAACTGCGAGATGAAGGCGTTGGTGGCGATAAAAACATGCGCCCCCGGGCGGAGCGCACGCGTCGCGAGCTTGCCCCAGTCCATGAAGAACCGGGCAAGCCGCCTGCGCTCATTGCGGTTCAAGGCGGTGAATCGCGGCAGGGGCGCCCGGGTGTGCCCGTCGAACGACGGCGGGATCCGCCAGATGCCCCCCTTGCCGTTCGCGCGTTTTTCAAGCTGGTCCAGGTCGTATTCCTTCACGCCGTACGGCGGGTCGGTGACGATTGCGTGGAGGGTGTTCGCGGGACAGCGGCTAAGCCACTCAAAACAGTCGGCGTGAATGATGCGCGATTGCCCGACGCGTTCCGATGCGTAGCCGAACGCGAATTGCTCCGTTGGGTCCATCGGAGTTTCCTTCTTCATTTTCGTCGCTCGGTCGTCCACCTGCCGCCGACGGCCTCGACCGCAGACGAATCCCAGTCCGCCTCCACCGTCAGTCGGGCCGTGGGCGAACATTCGTCAGCATAGTCCTCGCAAGCGTCTTCCTCCGGCGCGTCCGGATTATCGGTCGTGGCCAGGACACGTGCTAGGGCAAGGTTATTTGCCAGCAGCCGGGCGTCAGCCACCGAAAGCCGGTCGGGGACCAGGACTGTGGCCGCGCCATCGAAATGAACAGGCACGTCGATTCGCTTCATGGCAAACCGGGGGCAAAGGGGGCGGGCACAACGGGCGCCTACTTCAGCTTCCGCACCACGCCGACGACGATGCCCAGCACGCGGGCGTCGCGGACGTAGATCGGTTTCATCGCGGAGTTGGCCGGCTCCAGGCGGATGCGGTTCTTCTCGGGGAACCACCGCTTCAGCGTGGCCTCGCCCTCGTCGGTGATCGCCGCGACGATCTGGCCTTTGCGGGCCGTCTTCTGGCGGCGGATCACGACGAAGTCCCCGTCGGCGATCTGGTCCTCGATCATCGAGTCGCCACGGACCTCCAGTACGAAGAGGTCCCGATCGGACGGGTCGAACATCTCGCTGAAATCGACGCGCTCCTTCTGCTCGACGGCTTCCTGGAGCACGCCGGCCGCGATCCGGCCGGCCAGCGGCAGGCTGCGGTCCTCGATCGGCTCCATGGCAAGTTGGATCGCCCGCGACATGTTCGGCTCGCGATGGATCAGGCCCTTTTTCTGCAGGGCCTTCAGGTGGCAGACGACCCCGTTGGGCGAATTGATGTCGAACTCGTGCCCGATCTCCCGCACCGTCGGCCCGTAGCCCCGGCTGCGGATCTTCGTGCGGATGAACTCATAAACCGCCTGCTGCCGTTGGGTCACGTTGGCAAAGGGTTCCATAGGTCCTCACTTCCTGTGCAATGTGCCAAGAACTCACTGTATCCTACTCTGGACAATCGTACAATATACGCGCGTACATTGTCAAGAGGCTCCTGCCGGCTTTCCAGCATGGACGGTCACCACCATGTTGTCGCGGTGCACAACCTCCTGGTAGGGGCAATACCCCAAACGGGCGGCGATCTGGCCCGTCCGCAGCCCCTTGATCTTATCCAGGTCCTCGTGGTCGTAATTGGTCAGTCCGCGGGCGAACTCGCTGCCGTCCAGCCCGCGGAGGCCGACAACATCCCCCTTGGCGAACTTCCCGTCGACCTGCAGGATGCCGGCGGCCAGCAGGCTGCGGCCCCGGCGTTGGACGGCTTCCTGGGCCCCGGCGTCCAGCACGAGCCGGCCGCGGGGCTTGACCGTCAGGCCGATCCAGCGTTTTCGAGCCGTCAGCGTCTGGCCCTGGGCCAACAGGAGGGTGCCGAGCGGTTGCCCGGCGATGATTTTGGGGAGGATGTCCGGCACGCGGCCGCCTGCGATAATCACGTTTTCGCCGGCGGCGGTGGCCAGCCGGGCGGCCTCGAGCTTGCTGGCCATGCCCCCCTTTCCCCGTCCTCCGGGGCGATCCCGGACCAGCTTGTAGACGGACGCATCCAACCGCTCGACGGTGGGGAGGACGCGGCTTTCCGGCCGCGAAGGATCGCCGTCGAACAGGCCGTCCACGTCCGACAGCAGCACCAAGAGCGGGGCCCGGATCAGGTTGGTCACGATGGCGGCCAGCCGATCGTTGTCGCCGAATGTGTTTTCCAGCTCCTCGACGGCCACCGTGTCGTTCTCGTTGATGATCGGGATCGCGCCGAGTTCCAGCAGGGCCAGCAGGGTATTGCGGGCGTTGAGGTAGCGGATGCGGTGTTCCAGGTCTTCGGCGGTCAGGAGGACCTGGGCGGCGTGATAGCCGTAGGGGGAGAGGGCCCGCTCGTAGGCTTCGACCAGGAGGCTCTGGCCGATGGCGGCCACGGCCTGGAGGCGGGCCAGATCGGTGGGGCGTTTGGTCAGCCCGAGCCGCCCCATGCCGGCCCCCACCGCTCCCGAGCTGACCAGCACCACCTTGCGGCCCGCCTGGAGGACCTGGTCGAGCCCGGCGGCAAACTGGGCGATCCACTCCTGGTCGAGCTGGCCGTCCTGGCGCGTGAGGACGTTGGTGCCGACCTTTACGACCAGGGTCGTTGCGGTGGCGGCGATTTCCTGTCGCAACAGGTCGGTCATGGCGGCAACAACCCTGCCTTTCCACGGCAGAAATCATGCTGGCCGCTGGCGGGCCCAGCAGAAGCCCGAATCGCAAGCCAGGGATGCGAGATCGCAAGCGAGGAATGCAAACGATGCCCTCGCTTGCGCTTCGGGCTTCTATTCAACGTGCCATTTTCACCCGCCAGCGGTATCAATATACCCGTTTCTTCGCGGCATCGGAAGGCGGCCGTGGGAGGCTCTTCCCCCAAAGCGACCGGTTGAGAAAAATCCCGCCGGGCCTTACAATGATCGCATGAGCCAAATTCATGACGAATGCGGGGTAGCGGCGATCTATCACCTCCCCGGCCGGGGGCTCAGCCCGCTCTGCGCCGGACCCGGGTGCCCCGGCGCCGAGGCCGCCAGCCGCCTGATGCCGCGGATGCTGCTGGACATCCAGAACCGCGGCCAATTGGCGGCCGGCATGACCAGCTACCATCCCCAGCGGCACCAGCTCATCGACACCCACAAGGACGTGGGCACGGTCTGCGAAGTCTTCCGCATGAACCACCGGGCGGAGTACGAGGCACTCATTGAGGAGTACGATGGCCGGGCCGCCATCGGACACGTCCGCTACGCCACCTGCGGGGCCGAGGACCGCAGCTACGCCCAGCCCTTCGAGCGGCACCACATCAAGAAACACAAGTGGTTCAGCTTCGCCTTCAACGGGCAACTGGCCAACTATTCACAGATCCGCGAGGAGTTGCTGGGCGACGACAACAACCACCTGGCCCGCGAGACCGACACCGAGGTGTTCATGCACGAGCTCAGCTCGGCCCTGTCGGTGGATCGGCAGCCGCCGCTGGTGGAGGTGTTTCGCAAGATGGCGGAGCGGTTCGACGGGGCCTACAGCCTCGTGTTCCTCGACGCGCTGGGCGACATGGTGGTGGCCCGCGACCCCCTGGGGGTCAAGCCGCTGTGCTACGCGGTGGAGGGGCCGCTGTTTGCCGCGGCCAGCGAGAGCGTGGCCTTGCTGAACATCGGTTTTGCGCCGGAGAGCATCAAGCCGGTGCCGCCGGGGCAGGCGGTGATCATCAGCCAGAACCGGCTGGAGGTGCAGACGTTTGCCGCCAGCCGCCGCCGCGCGCACTGCTTCTTCGAGTGGGTGTACTTCGCCAATGTGGCCAGCACGCTGGACGCCCGCAGCGTGTACCTGGCCCGCAAGGCCTTGGGCGCGGAGCTGGCGCGGCTGGAGAGCGTGGCCATCGACGAGGAGACGGTGGTGGTGCCGGTGCCCGACACGAGCAAGGCCGCGGCCGATGCCATGGCCTACGCCCTGAAGGTTCCGTGTGTCGAGGGACTCATCCGCAACCGCTACAGCGGCCGCACGTTCATCGAGGGCAGCGGCGACCGCAAGCGCAAGGCCGAGACCAAGTACACCCCGCTGCACGAGGTGCTCGAGGGCAAGCGCGTGCTGCTGGTCGAGGACTCGATCGTCCGCGCGACCACGCTGAAGGTGCTGTTGCAGCGGGTGCGACAGATCGGGCAGCCGCGCGAAATCCACGTCCGCGTGGCCTGCCCGCCCATCATTTCTCCCTGCTTCTACGGCATCGACATGTCCACCGTGAGCGAGCTGTTTGCGCCGCAGTTCCTGCACGGCGGCCCGCTCACCGCGGAGATCGAGGCGCGGATGGCGGCCAAGCTGGGCGCGGACTCGCTGCGTTACCTGCCCGTCGAAGCGGTGGCGCGGGCCATCGGGCTGGACGCCGGCAGCCTCTGCCAGGCGTGCATTACCGGCCGCTATCCGACACCCTGCGGTCAACAACTGGCGCAGATTGCCGCCGAGAACGACCGCAACAACATCGCCGGCCGGACCTACGAGACGGTCGGCTCCGCCCGCCAGCTCTTTCTCCGCCCGGCGCGGTAAGGACCCGCGGACGGGCCCTCAGGCCGTGGTGCTCAGCCCGATGTCCTCGGGATGGGCGTGCCCCGCGGCGAGCTTCTCCATCCACTGCAGCCGCTGCTGCTGCGCTTGAAGCTGCTGTTGCTGAACGGCGCCGGGGTTGGCGTCGAATTTGTCCTGAGCCTTCTGGACGCGCTCCCGGTAGAAGTCCACCAGGTTGATGGATTGGTGCGGGTCGATGCCGGCTTGCTCAAGATCCATGCGGGTGGCCGCCAGTTCCTTGGCGTCCTGCGGCGAGATGGCCCCCGACTGCTGGAGTTTCTGCACCATGTCGGAGAACTCGCTGGGCGAGATGTTGGTCACGTCGTACTGGGCGAGGATTTGCCGCATGGCGGCCGTCGCCGGGACGGCCGGCGGGGCGGACGCCGGGGCGGAGCCCGCGGTCACGGCGGGCTTCACGGCGCCGGCCGCTGCCGGCTGTTTGGCCAGCGCGCTGAGATCGGGCCCCGCCTGAATGCTCGGGATATTCATCGCTTCGACTCCGTGCAGCCGCAGATGGAGAAGACAAGGGATTACGGATTAGCCCCAGCGGCAGCAAACGCGGGGCCAAACGGCGCGGTTTCCAGGCCGCCAGGGGGCCGGGCACTGCAAACCCCCGGGCGGCAAGGAGTTAAGCCGCCATCGGCCGGACCCGCCGAGCGGGAAGTCGCTTGCCGGCATCCTCTATGTCCCCGCCGCTTCTGCCGGCCCGACCGGCAAGTTCGGCCGTTTGCGGAATTGGGCCCGAAAAACCGGCTCCTGGCCCAGCCGCATCCGCCGCTCGAAGTGCGTGCGGTAGGCCATGTCGTCTGCGGCGACCAACCTGCGGTCGCTGTCCGGTTCCGGCACTTCGATGGGCCCCACCAGCCGCGTGTGGGCGGCCACGAGGTCCAGCGTCACCTGGAAGTATTCCAAGACGTCGCTCCAGAAGTGGAGTGTCCCGCCCGGCTGCAGCGTCTGTTCGATCCGCTCGACGAAGGCCTGCCGCATGATGCGCCGCTTCTTGTGGCGCTTCTTCCACCACGGGTCGGGAAAATAGACGTGCACGGCGGCCAGGGAGTCGTCCGGCAGGACCTCCTGAAAGACACGCAGGGCGTCGGCCGCCAGGACGCGGGCGTTGGGCAACTCGCGTTGGGCCAACCCGGCCGCGGCGAACCGCGCATATTTCCGCGATATTTCGATGCCCAAAAAGTCTACGCCGGGCTGGGCCGCCGCCGCAGTGCGCAAGAACAACCCCTTGCCGGAGCCTACGTCCACCTCCAGCGGCCCCAGGCGCCCGAACACCGCCCGCGCGTCCCAAGGGCGGGGTAACTGCCCCGGCGTCAACAGATGCCGCGAAAGGTCCAGCGACGGATCGATCTTCCTCAGCGCACGACGCCCCATCAGATCGCCACTAGCCATTACCCTCATTGCCGGCCAACTCATTCACCGGCAGGGCAATCCCCTTTAGGATGCCCTCGCAGACCAGGTTCTGATGGACGAAGCACTGGAACTGGCACGTCATCATGGACCGGCGGGCCTTCAAGAGCCGGTTGACAATCACGAACCGGTCTCCCGGCCGGACCACGTCGCGAAACCGCACCTCCTCCAGCCCGCCAAACCCCACCATCCCGTCGATGCAATGGTACTTGCTGGCGTAGTAGCTGGCCAACTGGGCGGCGGCCTCGCACATCAGCACGCCGGGCATCAGCGGCACGCCGGGGAAATGCCCCCGGGCCCAGAACTCGTCCGCCGCCAGGTCCTTGTAGCCCACGCAGATGGCACGCTCGGGGTCCTCGAAACAAACGGCCGTCAATTGCTCCATCTCGTACCGCTGCGGGTTGTACCGGCGGATCTCCTCGATGCCGGCCACCACCTGCGACAGGTCGTATTCGGAGAAATCGATGATCAACGGCTTCTTGGTCACGACACGCTCCTTATACCGCTAACGGCGCGAAACGACACGAACCTTGCCCTGTGGCTGGGGTGGATGTCATTTGCAACCGCGCAACGTATAAAATCCCGGGGCTACGTGCGGACCTGGTGCCGTTTCCCCTTGCGGGCTCGGGCGTTGGCGGGACGCTTCCCGTGGTTGGCTTTCTTGGCTTTCCGATGTGGTTTGGCCATGACGAAGGGCTCCGGAGGATCGCAGGACCTCAAACGCTCTACAATCGCGGCGGCTGCCGCGGGCGAGCGGCGAACCGCGACTGAACCCGTAAGTTTACCAGTTTGTCCCGCGGGTGGGAAGCGGCGATCAGCCCGCACGGTCCGGCGAAAAGGTCACATCCAGCGGCGGGCGGTCCAGCCGCAACTCCTCCTGCGTCCAGCGGTACTGGCGGCCGCGGATCAGCCGGTTCGCTTGATCGAGATATTCCTCCAGTCTTGCAAGATCATCCTCCTCGGTCGGGGTCTTGCCGGTCCGGGTGGCGTGGCAGGAAACGATCAGCACATAGTACTTGCCGCGCTCGGGGACATAGGTCATGAACTGGCCGGAGCGGTCTGTCCGGGCGTAGGCGCCGCCCATCTCGCGGATCGCCCGTACCGCCGCATCCCCCTCCGCTGGGGGCTGGTCGGAAGGAGCTAAGCCCTCGGCCGACGGGCGGTGGGCCGGCGGGGTGCCCGCCTGCGGGCCGCCCACCGGCAGGCAGAGGAACACGGCGCCCTCGTCAGGCAGGTCGCGGCCGCCCTGCGGGTCGTCATACGAGGCCCGCCCCTCGACCGGAACGCGGTGCTGGGCCAACTCCTCCTGGCGATCGCCAGCGCTTTCCTGGCGGCTCCCCCGCCCGATGGCGTACCCCGCCCCAAACGCCGCCACGGCCACTACCACGTACAGCGCCGCCTGGACATAGAACATGCGGCGTGGAAACAAGATCATGTCGGACGGCAGCTCAGCCACCATGTTCGCTCTCGTCCGCGTCGTCCGCGTCACCCAGCGCGCTGAGCCCCTGGACCAAGAGCAGGCACACCAGGACGATGATCCAGCCGATGCCGCCGGCCAGGGCGAGGTATCGCAGCACGATGCCCCCGGCCTCATCGCCCATGGCGACCAGCAGAGCGGCCAGCCCCACGAGCACCGCGATCACGATCGGCAGGACCAGTCCTGCCGCGACCAGGGCGAGCATCGCTTTGGCCGAAACCGGCTTACGGCTCATAGGCTGGTGGCTGGTGACTGGTGGCTGGTGGCTGGTTCAACAAGTCACTAGCCACCAGCCACTAGCCACCACAACATTCTCCGGCCGGCCGGGACCCCTGTCAAGTTGCCCTTCTCGTTGAAGTTCACCAACAGCAGAATCCCCACTGTGGGGGTATTGCAGGTGCGGCGTGGCGCGTTAGGTTCAACGGTATCAACGTGCCTAATCACCTGTTGGGAGATCGACGTGCTGAGAACATTCATATCCGCGAAATTACACGGGCTGCGCGTCACCGATAAAGCCCTGGACTATCACGGCTCGGCGACGTTGCCGAAATCCCTGATGGAACTGGTGGACATTCAGCCTTACGAGCAAGTTCATTGCGCCAACAAGGCGAACGGCAATCGCTGGGTGACTTACGCCTTGCCGGGACCGGAGGGCAAATTCACCTTGAATGGGGCCGCTGCCCGGTACGGTGAGATCGGGGACGAGTGTCTGATATTCACGTACCGGCAGGAGGAAGTCTTCAGCGGCGCCATCGTAGCCTTCCTGGGGCCGGACAATCGGCTCGCCAAGACCGAACGCTACCCGGCGACCACGGCATGAAAATTCTGGAACTGGGCAACTAGGTGGTTGCGAGTTACGCGGGCATGATCCTTGCGGCGGAGGGGCACGCGGTCGAGCAGTGGACGAACGAGCCCGGAAAAGGGGACATTCGCCCGGAAAAGAGGATCACTGCGTGAACTCCGGGCCCTTGCTTGACACGGCCCGGGCGACGGTCACAATAAAAGATGGACCTGTCGGGCTACGGAACAGTGCGAGGCGCGTCATGAGGAGATCTGGTCTTGCGACCCGGCGCCGGTCTCTTGCTGCCCTGGCCCTTCCGGCCGGGAGCAGGCAGGGGAGATGGGGGTTGCGGTGGGCACTGGCCGTGGCCTGCCTGGCGGCCGCCGCGATTTGTGCCGGCACGGCCGCGGCCAGTCAACTGGTGTTGCGCGACGGGCGCGTGCTGCAGGGAAGGCAGGGCGAGGCCTTCAGCCTGGCCGAGCAGCAGAATGCGGCCGTCGAGCCGGAACGCGGCCCGAAGATGATCGTCTTCGTGGACGACGAGCTGCGGCGGACCTTCGTCGCGCGGCGGCAGGTGCGGGACGTGCGGCCCGACGCCGTCGGCCCGGCCGAGGAGAAGTTCCATGTCCGCCAGCCGACGCCGCACGGGATCAAGTCGGTGCTGAGCGTGGGACCGCCGGCGGGGCCCTTGCCAGGCTTCGACGAGTTCGGCCGCCGCACCTTCCCCGTGGCTACGCCAAACGGCATCGTGGGGGTGATCCAGGCGATCACCGAGATCACGCCGCAGTGGACCAAGGTGGAGGGGCTGAACTACAAGTGGGACATGCGACTGGCCACCAGCGCAATTCCCCACGCCGCGTTGCACAAGATCCTCTGGCGGCAGATCGATCCGAAGAACCTGGAACACCGCAAGCGGATCGCCCGCTTCTACCTGCAGTGCGAGCGCTACGAGGACGCCCGGCGGGTGTTGGAGCAAGCCCTCCAGGATTTTCCCGAGCAGACCGACATCAAGCAGCAACTGGAGCCGACCATCCGCTTGCTGCGGCAGATGGGGGCGGAGCGGCTGCTGGCGGAGCTGCGGCTCCGCCGCGCCGCCGGCCAGCACCAGCTCGTGCAGGCGCTATTGAAGAAGTTCCCCTCCGAGGACGTGCCGGGCGAGATCCTGCAAGCGATCCGGGAAATGAGCCAGCAGTACGAAGCCGCCGAGACCACCCGCGCCAAGATTGTCAAGGAGACTGCGGCCCTGCTGGAGAAGCTCCCGCAGGGCGCGGTGCGGCAGAACGCCACGGCGGTCCAGAAAGAGATCGCCGCGGAGCTGGGCATCGACACGCTGCCGCGAATGGCGGCCTTCCTGCAAAACGTCGGCGACACGCAAATGAAGGTTGAGGACAAGCTGGCCCTGGCCCTGACCGGCTGGCTGCTGGGCGCCGACCACGCGATTCCGGAGCTCTCGACCGCCCTGTCGGCTTACCGCATGCGGCGGCTGGCCGAGCAGTATTTGACCGAGGGTCTGAAATTCCGCCGCGGCAAGGTGCTCCAGTCGTTATCATCCGAGGAAGCCGCGTCGGCGGCGAACCTGGCCCAGGTCCTGGCCCAAATGAAGCCGCCCTTCGCGCTGCCCGAGCCGGTAGAGGCGAACCGGCCGGGTTGTTACCAACTGGAAGTGCCCGGCATGCCGCGGGAAGGGCCGGTGAGTTATACCCTGCAGCTCCCCCCCGAGTACAACCCGTACCGCCGCTACCCGATGATCGTCGCCCTGCACGGCGCGGGCTTTACCGCCGACCTGGAGGTGGATTGGTGGGCGGGCGAGTGGACCGAGAAGGGCCGGACCGGCCAGGCCACCCGCCAAGGCTACATCGTGCTGGCGCCCGAGTGGACGGTCGAGCACCAGACGCAGTACCAGTTCTCGGCCCGCGAACATGCCGCCGTGCTGGGGTGCCTGCGCGACGCCTGCTGCCGCTTCGCCGTCGATACCGACCGCGTGTTTCTCACCGGCTATTCGATGGGGGGCGACGCCGCATGGGACCTCGGCCTGGCCCACCCGGACCTCTGGGCGGGGGTCATCCCGATTGCCGCCGAGTCGCAGCGGTATTGCAGCCTCTACTGGGGGAACGCCAAGGCCGTGCCGTTCTACCTGGTCTCGGGCGAGCTGGACGGCGGCCGCATGTCCCGCAACGCCCGCGACCTGGACCGCTACCTGGAAAACGGCTACAACGCCACGGTGGTCCAGTACCTGGGCCGCGGCCACGAGCACTTCTCCGACGAGCAGCTCCGGCTGTTCGACTGGCTGGGCCGCTTCCACCGCGACTTCTTCCCGCACGAGTTCACCTGTACCACGATGCGGGTCTGGGACAATTACTTTTGGTGGGCCGAGGTCCGCGGGCAGCCGCCGGCCACCGTCGTCGAGCCGAGCAATTGGCCTGGCCCCCGCGGCACCTCTCCCCTGAGAATCCAGGGCTACAGCCGGGCCCACAACAACCTCACCCTCCGCACCGGCACCACGGAAACGACCGTCTGGCTCGCCCCGCAAATGGTCGACTTCACAACGCGGATCAGCATCTCGGTCAACGGCCACCAGGTGAACCTCCCCCGGCCCTTCATCCAGCCCAGCGTGGAAATCATCCTCGAAGACGTTCGCACCCGCGGCGACCGGCAGCACCCCTTCTGGGCCAAGGTCGAGGTCCCCTCCGCCCGCATCAACGGCGAGCCGTGAGGGAACGGGGACAGGGGACGAGCCGCAGCCGCGGATGAATATCCGCGGGGGCAGGGCCCAAGGGGGAATAGCTGTCCCCTGACCCATCTCAGTCCTTGGCGTTGGCTGCGGCCTTCGCCGCGGGCTTTCCGGTCGCGGTGGGGGCCGCAGGGCCTTGCTTGGGCAAGAGCACGCCCTTGAAGAACCAGCCGCTCGGCTCGCTGGCGGTGGCCGCGGTGACCGGGCCCAGGGCCTGCCGCACCACCTCGTAGTCCGGCAGTTTGCCCCCCTTGATCTTCTGTTGGCGGAGCGTCCCCTTCTTGGCCGCCCCGGACACCGAATTCAGCGCCCGCGCCAGCAGTGTCTCGCTCTCCGGCATCTTGCCCTGGCGGACCAACTCGTACGTGGGGCGGACCTTCTCGTCGGTCCACCAGAAGTCCCGCCCGCATTGTTCGCTCATGCCGAAGCGGCCCTGGGCCGTCTTCCAGACATCGAGGAACGCCTGGTTGTTGCGGAGCAGCTTGGCCGGCTCCAGCGGCTTGAGGATCTTCAGCAGGAAATCGATGTGCGAGGCGATCAAGAGGTGCCCTTCGCCTACGGTGATCGCCCCGTGCGGCAGCAAGTGCGACTTGGCCTCTTCCTCCTCTTCGTCCTCCTTGACTTTGGGTCCTTCCTTCTTGGGCGTCAGCGTGGGGACCTCGACCGAGAGCGACGGGACCTTGGGCTGCTCCTCCTCGACGATCTCCCAGATGACCCGGCCCTCGATGGTCCGCTGTTTGGCACCAGGATCATTCTTGAAACATTTCTCGATGGCCTTGGCGACCGCCTGGGCCCCTTTGGCATCCTTGACCTCGACGGCAAACAAGAGCCGTTCGCTCTGGGGCGTGATCGGCAGCTTGTAGTCGCTGACCATGGTCACCCGCTGGCCCAGGTTCTCGATCAACTCCTTGCGGAGATCGACCTGCGGGCCGTTGGGGTCGCCGATCATGCCGGCCAGCGTATCTTTCCAGACCCCCGGCTCGCCCACGACCTCGTCGTAGATATAGCCGAAGTTGTCGAAGGCGTTGAGGATGTCGAGGTACAGCGTGGTATACGTGGCGATGTCGGCGGGGACCCAGGCCTGCGGCACGAAGGCGTCCGCGGGCTTGTTGGGCAGCACGAGCATCTGCATCGCCTTGACGTACGGGGTCGGGGCATAAACCGAGGTCCGGTAGAGGACTTGATAGCCGTCGACGGCCACGTCCAGGTAGCCGCCCGCGCCCCAGATCGCGGTAAAACCCTGATTGCGCATGATCTCGATGAGCGTCTTGCCGCGGCGGCGTTGTTCCGGCGGGGTGGCTGCCCGGATCGCCTCGACGTAGCCCAGCGGGTAGACGAACCAGCGGATCTGCGGCACCGCTCCGGCCGCATCCGCCGCACATCGCTGCATGGTCTTTTGGTAGGCGGGTACCCCCGCCAGGCTGTCGGCGTGGGTGTCGTGGACCAGCCGATCGAGTATCCCGCGGGCCACCGTCAGATTGTCCGCGGCCACCAGCAGGTTCTTCGCCAGGAAATAGATGGTTTGCCGCCCGCTCGACTGGGGTGCGGCCGGGGTGCCCGCGGCGGGCTTCGGGCCGGCCGGTTGTGATGGAACCGCCGCCGGCGGCAGGTCGAACACCAGCAGCGTCGCCCCATCGACCGCCACGTGACTTTCCTTGGCGCCGCGCTTGACCAGGTCGGCCCGAGCCGCGGCCACTACCCCCTCGGCCTTCGGCAGCCGTCCGGTGACGTCGATCAATATGGCCACGGCGGCCTCGCCCGGCTTCGGCAGGATCAACGCCAAGGCCGCTTCGCCCGCCGGCACGCCATCGAGGTCCTCCAGGTGGATCCCCAGCCGGTCTGCGACCCCCGCCCACTGGGTCCGAATCTGTTCCCTTAAGTCCGTCTCGAACGGTTCCATGACCGGATCGGCCAGGAGTTTGCCGAGCGGGGTCTTATTCCAATGTTCACTCAGATTGTCATAATTTGTGGCCGAAAGATAGCCGACTGTCGTTTTCGGCAGCAAGGTGTCGGCAGGGCAGGCCCCCTCGGCCCGCGCCGGCTGGGCGAGCAACAGCACTGCGGCCAAAACAACCCCCATCCAACCCATCAAGCGTGGCACGGCAAACCTCCCTGGCATAGCGCAAGCAACTGGGCACCGAACAGAATTGTGCAGAACGAATGGAGCACTGAGAGTTTATCGGCCCGAAAGAAGTTATGCTAGAGCGATTCGACAACCTGAGAAAGACACGCGACTTCTCCGGGTCCCAAAGGAAATGGTTGCCTGGGAGGTTGCGCAAGACAGGTCGATTGGCGAACATGCTGTTGGCTGCCACTGCGTTGGGGCGCGGTCTCTGACCACGCCCCTGGTTGCGACCGTAGGTCTCCCTCGCGGGCCGGGAGACCTAACGGCCCGAACTCGGCGGGGTCGGAGACCCGCGCCGAACGGAGAGGCGGGGTCGGAGACCCGCGCCGAACGGGGCACCCGGCCCGATAGGCGCGGTGGGCCATCCGCTAGATAATACTTCCATGCCCGACCCACTTGACCAAAGCCTCAGCCACGACGTAATCCACGGCTACATCCCGTTCACCTCGTCCGCGGCCTTGCCCGAGGGCGAAGTCTCCGAGCGGCAGATCATCGACGATCCGTGGATCCAGCGGCTGCGGCAGATCCACCAGTTGCAGACGGCGTGGTGGGTCTATCCCACGGCCGAGCACACGCGGTTCCAGCATGTTTTGGGGGCGATGCACCTGGCCGGCCGGGCGGCCGGCATGCTTTACGACAGCCTGGGCGAGGTATGCCCCGACGTGCCCAGCCGCGGCTACGTCGAGGCGTTGCTGCGGATGGCGGCCTTGCTGCACGACGTGGGGCACGGGCCGTTCGGGCACTTTTTCGACAGCCATTACCTGGCCGAGTACAAGCTGAACCACGAGACGCTGGGGGCCCACATCATCCGCCAGGAGTTGGGCGAGCGGCTGCGGCGGATCCGCCGCACCCCCAACGGCCGTTTGGCCGAAGGCGAGACGCTCGATCCGGAACAGGTCTGCTTTCTGGTGGTCCGCCCCAAGAGCGCGGCCGCCCGCGACGGCCCGCAGTGGCTCCGCTTCCTCCGCAGCTTGTTCTGCGGCCTGTATACGGTCGACAACATGGATTTCGTGCTCCGCGACGCCTACATGTCGGGCTACAGCCTGCGGGCCTTCGACCTCGACCGGCTGCTGCACTACAGCATGTTCACCGACCGCGGCCTGACGATCCACGAGCGCGGGCTCTCGGCCCTGGTCCGTTTCCTCTCCGTGAGGGCGGAGCTCTTCCGCACCATCTACTTCCACCGCACCGTGCGGGCGATCGACCTGAGCTTGCAGGAGCTGTTCGTCGAGAGCAAGCGCGACCTGTTTCCCGGCAACCCCCTGGAACACCTGGACGAGTACCAGCGGTTGACCGAGTGGTCGCTCTTGGTGCGGGTGGCCGACTGGCACCGCTCGGGCGATCCGCGGCTGCGGGCGCTGGGCGAGCGGTGGCGGGAGTTCCTCGCCCGGCGGATGCGCTGGAAAATGGCCTGCGAGCGGATCGTGTTCTTTGCGCCGGGGCAGGCCGAGGGGGCCAGCGTGTTGAGCGACGAGGATGCCTTCGAGCGGCGGGTCCGCAAGCAATTGCCGGCCGAGCTCGGCGTCCTCTGTTTCCGCGTGGACATCCCGCGGCACGTCTACCGCCCGGAAGCCCTGGCCCCCACGGCCGACCAGAACTTCCTGCTCGATCCGGCCACCGGCAAGATCCACCGGCTCGATGAGCGGGAGCTGTTTCGCCGCATCGCCGCCAGTTTCCGCATCTGCCGCATCTACGCCGAAGACGACCGGCACAACGCCGCGCTGGCGGAGGCCATGGATCAGATCACCGGCACCACCGCCGCGGATGACATCACGAACATGTGAGGCAGTACGTCCCACAATAGCCGCGAACGAATATCCGCGGCCGCAGCAACCGCGGATATACATCCGCGGCTGTGGACGACATCACCAACACGCGAGGTACTATGGCCACCGCGACGACGCAGTACGACAATCCGTTGATCACGCGCTACGCCTCCGCGCGGATGAACGAGCTCTGGAGCCCGCAGCGGAAGTTCAGCACGTGGCGGCGGCTGTGGGTGGTTTTGGCCGAGGCCGAGGCGGAGCTGGGCCTGCCGATCACGGCCGAGCAGATCACCCAGCTCAAGGCCCATGTCGAAGACATTGACTTCGAGGCCGCTGCGGCCCACGAGCGGCGGCTGCGGCATGACGTGATGGCCCACGTCCACGCCTACGGCGACGCCTGCCCCGACGCCCGCGCGATCATCCACCTCGGCGCGACCAGTTGCTACGTGACCGACAACACCGACCTCTTGCTGCTGCGGGAGTCGCTGGAGTTGGTCCGCGACCGGCTGGCGGCGGTCATCGACAACCTGGCGAAGTTCGCCCGCGAGCACCGCGACCTGGCCTGCCTGGCCTACACCCACCTCCAACCGGCGCAGCCGACCACCGTGGGCAAGCGGGCGTGTCTCTGGGCCTACGACCTGGTGCTGGACTTGGCCGAGATCGAGCACCGCCTGGCAAGCCTCCGCGCCCAGGGCTCGAAGGGTACTACCGGCACCCAGGCCAGTTTCCTGGCCTTGTTCCAGGGCGATCACGAGAAGGTCCGCCGGCTGGAGCGGCTCATCTGCCGGAAAATCGGCTTCGCCGAGAGCTACCCCGTCACCGGCCAGACCTATTCCCGCAAGATCGACGCCCAGGTGCTGGCCGTGTTGTCGGGCATCGGCCAGAGCGCCCACAAAATGGCCACCGACCTGCGGCTCTTGGCCCATCGCAAGGAGATCGAGGAGCCCTTCGAGAAAGAGCAGGTCGGTTCCTCGGCGATGGCCTACAAGCGGAACCCGATGCGCTCGGAGCGGATCTGCTCGCTGGCGCGCTTCATCATGAGCCTGGAAACCAGCGCCGCGCAGACGGCGGCGGTGCAGTGGCTGGAGCGGACGCTGGACGACAGCGCCAATCGCCGGCTGGTCATCCCGCAGGCCTTCCTGGCGACCGACGCGGTGTTGATCCTTTGTCAGAACGTCACGGCGGGCCTGGTGGTCTATCCCCGGGTGATCGCGGCGAATCTCCAGGCCGAGCTGCCCTTCATGGCCACGGAAAACATCCTCATGGCGGGCGTGGCGGCCGGGGGCGACCGCCAGGACCTGCACGAGCGGATTCGCCGCCACAGCCAGGCCGCCGCCGCCGTGGTGAAGGAGCAGGGCGGGCCCAACGATCTGTTGGAGCGGCTGGCGCGTGACCCGGCCTTCGCCACGCTGGACCTCGGGGCGCTATTAGCGCCGTCCGATTTCGTCGGCCGCGCGCCTCAGCAGGTCGACGAGTTCCTGGCCGAGGTGATCGCGCCGATCCGCGCGAAGTATCCAATCCCCGCTGGCGGCGATGCGGAGGTGAAGGTATGAGGACCGAGGCAATGAAACACTCGGCGCTGGAGACGCTACGGATACGAAACTTCAAGGCCATCCGCGACAGCGGTCTTTTGCGCCTGACTCCGCTGACGGTGTTTATCGGCAACAACGGTTCCGGCAAGAGCAGCGTCCTGGAGGCACTTGAGACCCTGCAGATGTGCGTGGACCGGGGCCTTGACGCTGCAATGCAAATGTGGCGCGGCATCGAGCACATCCGCAACAAGTCGCGGCCCTTCCAAGTCCCGGCCGACGCCACATGGGGGCAGCTTACCCCAGGCTCGATCATTTTCGAGCTGACCGGCCGGGTAGAGGCCGACGCGGCCGCGCCGCGCGCGGCTGAAGCGTTCGAGGCGATCACCGCTTGGGACGAGCGTGCCGTTCCTGGGGTCCCCGGCGCTGGTCCGGAAGAGAAACTGCTGTTTAACGGCGAGTGGCTCCGTGTCGGGTCCAAGCAGGCGAACCGTTTTGAGCCGCGTGACCGGCCGGTGCCGCCCGACTTGTCGTTGTTCGCTGCGGACCCACTTGGCAGGAACTTCGTGGTGTATGTCGAAGATTGGCAATTCGTCAGCTTATCGCCGCAAGCGATGGGCGAGCCCACGCCGCAGACCCGGTCGAGCAAGCGCATCCGCCTGGGCAAAGATGGGGCCAACGTCGCGGAGTACCTCCAAGACATCCGCAATACGGATCCCGCAGCCTTCGCCGGAATCATCGAGGCATTGCGCACGGTCCTGCCCTACGCGGACGACCTCCAGCCGGCGCTGACCAGCGAACTGGAACGGACCGTCTATCTTCAACTCGCCGAGCGCGATTTCAAAGTGCCCGGCTGGCTTCTTTCCACCGGGACTTTGCGCATCTTGGCGCTCTTGGCGCTGTTGCGACATCCGAAACCGCCCCCCCTGATTGCCATCGAGGAGATTGAGAACGGCCTTGACCCGCGGACGGTGCATCTACTGGTCGAGGAGATTCGCGTGGCGGTCGAGTCGGGCCGAACGCAAGTGATTGCCACGAGCCATTCTCCCTACCTGCTGGACCTCGTGCCACTTTCGGCGATCATTTTCGTGGAGCGCATTGGGGACGAGCCGCGGTTTTCCCGCCCAGCCGACAGCAAGGAGGTGTTGGAATGGGCCAAGAGCTTCGCCCCCGGGCAGCTTTTCACCATGCAACGGCTACGCGGGGAGGCCCAGTCGTGAAGGTCGGCATCCTCTGCGAATGCGGTCCCGCGGGGGCCGAGGTCCAGGTGTTTCCGGAACTCGTCCGCCGCATCGATGCGAAGCTGGAAATCGAGTGTGTGCCGCTCGACAACAAGCCAAAGCTGGCCCGCGAGTGCGGCAAGGCCGCGGCAACGCTTCTGGGCACAGGCTGCGCCCGGGTGGTGATCGTGTGGGATCTGTATCCGGCTTGGCGGGAAAGGGAGTTTAAGCCGTGCCGGCGGGAAGATCGGGTGGCAATTCATGAGTCGCTTGTCGCCGCGAGCGTGAACCCCGCCCGGATCGGCTTGGTCTGCATCCGCGAGGAGCTCGAAGCATGGCTGCTCGCCGACGGCCGCGCAGTTTCGGCGGTCCTATCCACGCCTGCCCACCCCGTGCGTGTCCGGCCTGCGCGAAATCCTGAGTCCATTCGCAATCCCAAGAGACGATTGGGACGCCTGTTCCAGGAACATACCGGCCGGCCCTACTCGGACCGGCAGCACGCCATGCAGATTGCTCGGGCGTTGCCCGACCTTGGGCGGCTCGATGCCGTTCCGGCATTCGCCCGATTCCGTCAAAAGCTGATCGGATAGAACCGGCGAACCGCTCAACGGGCAGGAATGGGGCCGCGCTACCGCCGCCCCCGGCAATCCGCGCAGACGCCCGTCACGAACATGCGGTGGCTGAGCACCTCGAAGCGGTGCCGCCGGGCGACCGCGTCGCGGAGCTTTTCCAGCTCGGCGCTCTGGAACTCGATCAGCTTGTTGCAGACCTGGCAGTACAGGTGGTCGTGGCTGGGGTAGCCGTACTGGTGCTCGTAGACGTTGCGGCCGCCCAGGGCCATCGCGCGGAGCATGCCCGCCTCGACCAGCTCGGAGAGCGTGCGATAGATCGTGGGCCGGCTGAGCTGCCGCTGGGCCAAGAGCGGCTGCAGGTGCTCCATCAGCTCGTCGGCGTCGAAGTGGTCGTGGTGGCTGAAGACCTGATCGACGATCAGCCGCCGCTGCTGGGTGAGCCGCTTGCCGCGCCCCTCGAGGAACTGCGCAAAACGCGCCAGCGGCGGCAGTTGGACGGGAACCGATGCGAGCGAGAAGGTTTTTGCCATCCCGAACGTCAGCCGATCTCGTCCAACAGGCGCTCGACGGCAACGTTCACCTTATCGGGAGTCTCGTAGGTCCCCGCCGCGATCTGGGCGCGGATCGAGTCTACGCGGTCCTGCCGGATGGCGGGGGCCTGGTGGACCTGCTCGACCATGCGGGCGGCATCGGAGATGTTCACTTCGTCCTGAATGGCCGGAGACTCCGTTGCTGCCGCAGGCTGCGACGACCGCGCGGCGTGCGGGGCGCCGACCGCCTGGGGACCGTGCACATGTGCGGGGCCGTAAACGTGCATCCCACCTCTCCCTTCTGAATTCTACGTCACTTCCACCCGCGCCGCACGAGCTTTCCACCATGATCCCACGAGCGGTCACATTCGGCTCTCGACTCGTGTCATCGGCCCGGGGTCATCGGGGGATTCAAGGAAACCGCCAACGCGCGATTCCTATCGAAACGCGGCACTGCACGACCTGTGACGCCTGTGACACCCACCCAATCCCCGGCGTGATGCGTCGCGGCATCACCGCTGAAAAATGGGAACAGTCGCCTCGCCCGAATCAGGAATACGGATTATAGGTGCTCTTCGGGTCGGAGGCAAGAGCGGACCTGTGCCAGGCAAGAGCGGACCTGGCCGCCGGAGCCGCGGGCCCAACAGCGCGGGCTGGGCAAACGGGGCGATTCCGCACTCTTGGACAAGAGTGTAGTGTCTCAAAAACAGATCGCGGTATCACGGACGGGAAATGGAGGATGGGTGCCATGCCCACGCTTGCGTGGGCATACGACGTTCCGCCGCAGACATGCTTGCTGTCTCGCTGCGCTCGCTTAGCAAGCATGGCACCCATTCGGGGTAAGACAGCATCCGAGTGGCGCACTACAGCAGCCGTGGTACCCCCGCGAGGGTGCGCGGCTGGAAGCGGCTGTCTTGCCGGCCAGCCAGGAGCGACTGCCATGCCTCCAGCCGCAAAGCCAACAGTGCCAAGCACTTCGAGACGCCGCGCCCTGGGGTCAACCGCGGCCGCGACCGGCCTCCCGTCACGATCCGCATGCAAATATCCGCGGGGTGGCCGGAACCGCCGTTGCCACCGCTGCGTAGAATACTGCGGAAGAGCAAGAGAGGGGGCCCCTGCCATGAAGACCTACCCGTCCAGCGTCGCCGTCGGATCGTTGACTTCCGATCACTGGGACGTGCCCATCCGGGTCCGCCTGGTCCCGTACGTCGAGTTCAGCCGTTGGCTGGACGGGCAGTTGCAGAAGCTGGTGCGGCAGTGGTCGGGCCGGGCGGCCCCTTCGGCCAGGAGGGCCCGCCGCTAAGACGCGCCGGCTCAGGAGCCGAACTCCGGCCGGCGCCTGGACAGTTGGTTCTTCAGGCGATCGACGATCGAGCTGTGCATCTGGCTCACGCGGCTCTCGGACAGATCGAGCGTGGCCCCGATCTCCTTCATGGTGAGCTCCTCGTAGTAGTAAAGGATGATGATCAGCCGCTCGTTGCGGTTCAGTCCCTTGGTGACCAGCCGCATCAGGTCGGCCTTCTGGATGCGGCGGGTGGGGTCTTCGCCCTTCTTGTCCTCGAGGATGTCGATCTCGCGGACGTCCTTGTAGCTGTCGGTCTCGTACCACTTCTTGTTGAGGCTGATGAGGTTGACGGCGTTGGCGTCGAGCATCATTTTTTCCAGCTCGGGCACGGAGATTTGCAGGTCCAGGGCCAGCTCGGCCTCGCTGGGCTGGCGGCCGAGCTTGGCCTCCAAGCGTTTGACCGCCTCGTTGAGCTTGCTGGCCTTCGAGCGGACCAGCCGCGGGACCCAGTCCATCGTGCGGAGCTCGTCGAGCATGGCGCCGCGGATCCGCGGGACGCAGTAGGTCTCGAACTTCACGCCGCGCGTGAGGTCGAAGGCGTCGATGGCGTCCATCAGCCCGAACACGCCCGCCGAAATCAGATCGTCCAACTCGACGCCTTCCGGCAGCCGGCTCCAGATCCGCTCGCCGTTGTACTTGACCAGGGGCAGGTAGAGTTCCACCAGGCGATTGCGCATCTCCTGGTTCGTGGGGCTGCGCTTGAACTCGGTCCAGAGCTGTTCGACGTCTTCCGGGGCGACTGCGGTTGCCATGCGTTCCTCCGTGAACTTCTGCTACGAGTCTTCATCCAGCGGCGGCGGCCTTGCCGGGCGGCGCCGGGCCGGTCGGCCGCGCGGCTAGCTCCGCCGCGATGCGGCCTTGCACCGCGTCCGCAACAATCCGCTCGGCCAGCCAGCCGATGACTCCGCCCACGGCCGCGAAGACCAGCAGGTTCCACCAACCGGCCCACAGGACCGAATCGGTGCTGCCC
>Ga0181527_1001559_pt1 | contig 23385 bp, 20 predicted proteins | sample PEATcosm2014_Bin_30_FD_119762 | JGI IMG/M metagenome (GOLD analysis project Ga0181527, IMG submission 119762) | Peatland microbial communities from MTU Mesocosm Facility, Houghton, MI, USA - PEATcosm2014_Bin06_60_metaG | ecosystem: Environmental > Terrestrial > Soil > Wetlands > Peat | place...
ATCGTGTATTCGTTGTCGTCGTATTCGTTATCGTCGGACTGCGCGACGGGATGGCATCGTCGCCACCCGGAGCAACCCAGTGTGGAAGTTAATCCGCCGGCTGCGCTCCTGTCTGTCCGCCAGAGGTATTAAGCCAAAAGTCTGGGGTCGGCTGGGGCCGGTGCGAAAAGGGTCGGGCTGACCGCCCGCCGCGGGTCTTCCTTCCGAACCTCCACCGGCGCGGCGCAGATGGTAGCCGGCAATTAATGTTACTGAATAATTCAGTGGAGCAACCACCCGGATTTAAACGAATTTACCCGGCGTCTTCCGTACAGTGCCGGCGCATTCTGCCAGTACGGGTTGTTCATGCGTCTTGCCCCTGCGGTCTTGCTCCTTGCCGTGACGGCGTCGCCGGCCCTGGCCCAGCGCGGCCCGGTGATCGTCATTCCCGGCAAGCCGGGCGTGCCGGTCTACATCAACGGCATCGACGCATCGTGGGGCGTGGTCGAGGGCGAATTCGGTCTCGACCGGCCCGGATTGGTGACGCCGACGGTGATTTACCGGCCGGTCGTCGTTGCAGCGCCGTCGAGCGCTCAGCGCTATCGCCCGACGACCGGGCAGCGCCCCGGATACGGCCGCCTGGAAATCCTGCCGCCGCCCGATCGCGTGCTGCCGCCGCCGGCGCCCACCTATTACCGTAACTGGTCGGCCGGATCCGCGCCCGGCCCCGTCACCGAATATCAGTCCTACGGTCCCATCGCCGTGGAAGTCTCCCCGCGATTTGGTCGCCGCAACAAAAGTCCGGACGAATACGCCGAGCCGCAAAGCAAGCCTCAAGCCAAGCCGCAAGGCAAACCATGAAGGTCAGTGAAGTCGACGAAGAGGTCGTCACGCGACCTCTACCCATCGGAAGGCAAGTACCCATCGGAAGGCAAGTCAGGAACCAGTCGGGAATTGAACAGCAAACAGTCGAGTAAGGGAGTGTCATGTCGTTCCATCGCGTAACCTTGGTGGCTCTGGCCACGTTCTTCACCATCGGCATGACGCAGTTCGCGTCAGCCTGCTGCGATATGGGCTATGCCGTCCCGTTCGCCTATGCTCCGGTCGCGCCGGTTACCTATGGCGGGTGCGGCGGGTGCGGTGCCCCGACCGCGGCCGCGATCTACGCGCAGCCCGTGGCGCCGGCGCCGATTTACGTCACCTCGGTGTCGAGTCCGTTCGGCGGCCCCTGCTGCAGCTACGGCGGTTGTGGTGGCTGCGGCAATGTCGGCTACGGCGGTTGCGGCGGTTGCGGCGCCGTGAGCTACGGCGGGTGCGGCGGTTGCGGCGGCCAGGTCGGCTATGCGGTCGCGGCGCCGTCGCTTTATGTGGTCAATCAGGGCCCGGTCTATTCCGGCCCCGCGCTTACGATCCCGTACAGCACCTATTCGCCGGAGGCAGCCTACGCGCCGGCGACCGATTACCCTTACGTTCCGGGCTACGGCTACGGCGCGCCACAGTATCCGCGCTACTTCGCCCAGCCGTCCTACCCGCGCTATTATCGTCCGCGTTACGCTTATCGCGGACCGGTCTACATGCGGCCGCGCTATGACCGGCCGGCGCCGCGCTATTACGGTGCGCCGCACTGGCGGCACTTTCCGTAAATCGGCTTGGCGTTCCAAAAACTTTCGACACTGCGAAGGCCCGCATCGTCGCGGGCCTTCGTCCGTTACGCCGTCGCCCGCGATGCGATGTAGAGCGCCAGCGCCGCGGCATTGGAGACGTTGAGACTTTTGATCGCGCCGGGAAGGTCGAGCCGCGCCAGGAGATCGCAGGTCGCCCCGGTCAATTGCCGCAAGCCTCTGCCTTCGGCGCCGAGCACCAGCGCCAAGGGCGCGCGAAGCTTGAGCGCGGCGAGGTCTTCCGGCGCGCTTGAATCGAGGCCGACGATCAGGAAGCCGCGTTCCTTCAAACCCGCGAGCCCGCGCGCGAGATTTTGCACGATCGCGATCGGCACCAATTCCAGTGCGCCGGACGCCGATTTCGCCAGCACGCCGGTGGCCTCGGGACTGTGACGCGCGGTGGTGACGATCGCGTCGACGGCGAAGGCGGCGGCGGTGCGCAGGATGGCGCCGACATTGTGCGGATCGGTTATCTGGTCGAGCACCAGCACGATGCCCGTGGTCGGCAAATCCTCGATGCCGGGCGAGGGCAGCGGATCGGCCTCGGCGATCAGGCCCTGATGCACCGCGTCCGGCGTGAGCCGCCCCGCAAGCGCGCCCGGCCGCACCAGTTCCGGCTCGAGCGGCAGCGCGATGCCGTCCTCGGCCAGGCGGCGCACGGCGTTCTCGGTCGCCAAGAGCTTGCGGATATGGCGCGCCGGGTTGGCGAGCGCCGCGGTGACGGTGTGCCAGCCGTACAGGATGACCGGTTCGCCCGGCTCGGCTCGCCGCCTTTCTTGCCGCGGACCGCGCCCACGGTTGGCGCCACGACGCGGCGGCTGCGGCTTCCTTCGACGTTCTTGCATAGTCGGTTCTGTCACTTATGCCATGGGCTTGGCAATTCCTGGGCAATTCGGACCGATTGGGCGAGAGCCAATTTCGATTGACTAGCCGCCGTCATCCAACCATATAGCGCCTTCAATCGTTGCGACTGCAACGGCGTTGCGGGGGAGTGTCCCGAGTGGCAAAGGGGGCGGACTGTAAATCCGCTGGCTTACGCCTTCGTAGGTTCGAGTCCTACCTCCCCCACCAGCCATCCGCCTTCGCTACGTGACGGCGCGATCGGCGCGTTCTCGGCCAACAGTTAGCGAAGGCGGATGCCGCGCCGTAGCGCAGCGAAGGCGGGCCCATCGCGTCCATCATCGGCTGGTCCAATAAGCCGCGATCGGTCCGCGCCGCGGCAGCCGCCGAAACGGTGAATGAAACCTCTCGAAATCGTCTGCAATTTGTCGCGCAATAGGCGCGGGGAAGCGGCGAATAAACATTATTTTTAGCGTGTTATTTAAACCCATCTTAGACCCTCGCGACTATGGTTGCGCGATACGGCGGGAGACAGGGCCCGTCGACGACAAACAAAATCGACTTGGGAAAGGCGTTATCATGAAAGCCGTCGCTAAGACGGTCGAGCCCGCCGATCGCGAAGCGCGCTTCGACCATATCCGCCCGCATTATCTCGAGGCGTTGACCTTGGTGGAACGTCTGCACCGGCGTTTGCTCGATGTGATCAAGGACGAATTCGACCGCCGCGGCCGCGCCGACATCAATTCGGTGCAGGCGCTGTTGTTGTACAATATCGGCGACAAGGAGCTGACCGCCGGCGAACTGCGCACCCGCGGCTATTATCTCGGCTCCAACGTTTCCTACAATCTCAAGAAGCTCGTCGAGATGGGCTTCCTCGATCATCAGCGCTCGCGGATCGATCGCCGCTCGGTGCGCATCAAGCTCACCGAAAAAGGCTGCGACGTGCGCGATACCGTCGAGGCGCTCTACCAGAAGCACGTGCGTACGGTCGAGCAGGTCGGCGGCATCAATGCCGACGAGTTCAGCGTTCTCAACAAAGCGCTGCATCGGCTCGAGCGGTTCTGGACCGATCAGATTCTCTATCGGCTGTAATTTCGCGGCATCGGCTTCCGAAGCGCGGCGACCGCGCTTCGGAATTTCCCGCGCCGGCTTTGTTTGCCAGCTTTTCCGTCGTACTGGCGTACTTCGATTCCGGCGTGAATGCCGGGATCTTTTTTATGACGACTGAATCAGCCAAGCCCTGTGTCGGCCAAGCCCTGTGTCAGCTCGGTCCCATTCCGGTCAACCTGAAAAGCCAGGTCAGGACGGGAAATGGCGTAAAGCTCTGCAGCAGAATGGCGGCGCCGAGAATGACCGTCAGGTAGCTCACAAAGCCGTGCAGCATCCGGCGTGCCAGCGGCGGGTAGGGCGGCTTGTTGTCGGCCGGCCAAGCAAATGCCTCCTCCCATTTTTCCTGGGGAATGTTGGCCGGCCTGATCCTCTCGAACGGCACCCAGGCGCGGTACGCCGCGATGCCGCGTTCCCGCGCGATCATGTTGCGCAAGCCGAATGCATTGCTCCAGCCCAGCAAGTCGACCATGCCTGTGAGCATGACTCTGATCACGAACAGGGCGAACAGACAAACGAGATAGACGTAGCCGATCATCAGTGCCACGGTGAGACCCGATCTGGTGAAGGACTTCACCTCGAACAGCTCCCCCACTAGCCTGACGCTGGTATCGACGAGCTTATCCAGGCCATCGAAGATCCGGCCGAAGACCGAGCGATCGTCGGCCGCCTGCAGCACCAGAATGACGCCGACGACGACCGCCAATTGAAACAGCGGAAAGCGCACGATGCTGCGGATCGGAGCCGCAATCAGCCTGATGACATCCACGGTCGCGCTCCCCGAATTGGCCCCGTTCTGCTTCTCGCCCACAATGCAGTGCTTTGCCGATGCGCGGCGGACCCTGCGCGCGCGCCGGCCTTCTTGTGCACGCTGTCCACAGCGGTCGCCGGTTTTGCGGCGGATGCCGCGAACCGTGGGCATTGTTTTGCGCGATTCCCGCTTCGGCTGCATCCCCCTTTGGCGCTATTGCGCTTCGTGCTAATGGAGTTTTGGGGCGGCTTGGCCGAATTCAGCCTTAATGCTCTTGCAGGCACGCGCTCGATGAGCCGACCGCATGACCGAAATAATGCGCTGCCCGTGACGCGGCTTTGTCGCCGCGCCTTTCTGCGCGGCGTTGCCGGCGCGGCGACCTTCGCCACGGCCGCGTCGCGGGCACTGGCCGACGACCAGACGCTCGATGCGCTGATCGGCGATACCGATCGAAGCGAATTCGGCCAGAGTTTCGACCAGGCCTCGCGCACCATCCGCATGCCGAAAGCCTCGGCGCCGACCTTGTCGGCCGCGACCGCGCAGACCACCGAGCACGCCATCGCGGCCTACGATGCCATCGTGGCGCGCGGCGGTTGGCCGACGGTGCCGAAGGTCGACGAGTTGCGGCTCGGCTCGCGCGACCCGAGCGTCGTCGAGCTGCGCTCGCGGCTCTCGGTGTCGGGCGACCTCGATCCGAGCGCGGTCGGCAACGACATCTACGATTCCTATGTCGAGGAGGCGGTGCGGCGGTTCCAGGCGCGGCACGGACTGACCATCGACGGCATCGTACGCGAATCGACGCTCGACTCGATGAACGTGCCGGCGGCAACCCGCCGCGACCAGCTCAAGATCAATATCGAGCGGCTCAAGACGCTCACCACCAATCTCGGCCCGCGTTACGTGGTGTGCAACATTCCGGCAGCCCGCATCGAGGCGATCGAGAACGATATAGCGGTGTCGCGCCACACCGCGGTGGTCGGCAAGCCGGACCGGGCGTCGCCCGACATCAACAGCAAGATCGTCGAGATCAATTTCAATCCCTATTGGACCGTGCCGGCATCGATCGTGCGCAAGGATCTCATTCCGCGGATGCAGGATCAGCCGGATTATCTGACGCAGAACCATATCCGCATCCTCGACGGCCGCCACCACGAGTTGCAGCCGTCGCAGATCAATTGGTATTCGGAAGATGCGACCAACTACACCTTCAAGCAGGATCCCGGCAGTCTCAATTCGCTCGGCTCGATCCGGATCAATTTCCCGAGCGCCTACGGCGTCTATATGCACGACACGCCGCTGAAGAATTTGTTCGGCGACGATTTCCGCTTCCATTCGTCGGGCTGCGTGCGGGTGCAGAATGTGCGCGCGCTGGTGGCCTGGCTGCTCGACGAGACCCACGGCTGGTCGCCCGAAGATATCGACCGCGTCATCAAATCCGGCGAGCAGAAAAACGCCCGGCTCGCCAAGCCCGTGCCGTTGCACTGGGTCTATGTCACCGCCTGGTCGGCGACCGACGGAGTCGTGCAATTCCGCGAGGACATCTACTCCCGCGACGGGCTGGGCGCGCCGGCCATTCCGGCGACCACGAAGCTTTAGCTTCCGTAGTCCGGCTTGACGTGCACCAGGAAGCTGACGCGATCAGCGACGCCTGCATTAAGTATCATGGTTATTGTGGTGAGATCTGCGCCGCCGATTACCACGAATATCTGAGCCCGGCGGTGCCCATATAGTCGCCGTAGCCGCTGGCGAACTCGCCGTCGTACTTGGCCATAAACGACCAGCCGTTGGTCCAGCGCCATTCGGCGCCCGCCGTGACCAGCGCGACGTTCGATGGCGGAACGGCGCCGTAGGCCATGAAGGGAGCGCCCGGCAGCCCGATGAACGTCGCGGTGAGGTTGGGATTGCTCTGCCAATCATGCGCCCAGGCGGCGCGGCCGAACAGGACGACGCGGCTGCGGTCGGCCTGCGGAATGACCTGGTCGAACCGGCTGCCCAGCTCCGAGCGCACCACCGTGGCGGTCTGCGCATTGTATGTCAGCGCCAACGGATCGGGCGCGCCGAGCGACCCGCTCTCATTGTAGCGGGGCGTATAGAAAGCTTGTGCCTGCACGGCCGCATAGGGGATGACGCTGAACGGCGCCCACGAGGTCACGCGGTAGCCGCTCTCCAACCGTCCGCCGAAGTTCTGCGCGATGAACGATGCGCTCAACGTATCGGTGCCGACGAACGACACGGTGCGATTCGTGCTCGCCTCGTATGACGCATAGGCGAGCGCGCCGGAGAGATAGGCTGCACCAAATCGCTGTGCGCCATAGACGCCGGCCTGGAACACGTCGGCGCGCCCGCCGCCCAATCCGGCCGCCAGCGACCACGCGGCGCCGCCGCCGGCGAGCGCGAAGCCCACGAGTGTGTCGGGCGCGACGAGATAGTCGAGGCCGGTGGCGAAGCCACCCTCGCGCGTCGTGAGATTGTTGCTGCCTACGCCGGCGGGGTCGCCGTTGATATTGCCCCCGCCGCCATAGGCTGCGGCCCAGATGCTCCAGCGGCGCGGACCGGGCGCGGCTTCGACCGGCGCCTTGAAAGCCAGCGCCTTGTAAATGACCGGAGGTTGAGGCGGCGGCGCGAAGCCGCGGTTCTCGGCGAACGGATTGGTCAGCAGCGACAGGAACGAGTTCATCATCTGGAACCCGCTCTCCTGCGCGCCGGTGCCGGCTTCGCCTTCGAGCTGCGTCAGCGCGGTCGCCAGCTCGGCGGGCGTCAGGTTGAACAGGTTCAAGAATGCCGGCGGCAGCGTGCCGCCGCTGCTGACAAAAGTATCGATCGCAGTTGCGACCGAGATCTCACCGGTCGTGGCCGAGGACGGCAGCAGCGACGTCAAGAGCGGGACCCCGGTAGGCCCGAGGATAGGCCCGCCAGCCCCGGCGATGAGATTGCACAATGAGATCGTGTTGGTATCCAACGTCACCGCACCGGTGATCGCCCAGGCGGCACCGCAGGTGATCGAAGCGCCAGTGACCAGCGTGATGCTCGTCTGCGCGAGGATGTCTCCTGCAAACAACGTGGTCGAGCCGAGCGTCGCGGAACTCCCGACCCGCCAAAACACATTGCCGCCTTGCGCGCCGTTGATCAGCGCAATATCCGAAGCGCTGGCCGTGGTCAGCGTGCTGCCGATGTTGAAGATGAAGACTGAATTAGGGTTGCCCAGGCCGTTCAGCGTGAGGAGCCCTGTCAACTGAGCCGACGAATTGAAGTTGTAGACGCCCGGGATAAGTGTAAGACCGCCGAGGTTATCACCCGTCAGGTTTACCGTGGTGGGCCTGCCCATCAGATTTTGATAAGCGGTGAAGAGGTCGTTTTGAGCCGCGAGTGCCTCCGCAGTGCTCGAATATATCGCTCCGTTCACCGTTCCAGGGGTGGCGAGGGGAAAGACGCTTAAGCCGACGATCGCGGAGCCAGGTTGGACACCGACGTTCGCGGGGTTTGCGACGTTCCCGATGACGGTAGGGCCGGTGTTGGTGACGGTCGAACCGGCCAGCACCCCGAAGCCCGCTAAGGTACCCAAGGGGGGCGCCTGAGCATGGCTGGGAGAAATCGGCACGAGTACCGTAAGGCCAAGCGCCGCCACAGCGCTCCGGACTTGGGCCAACTTTGCCGGCAATGTCCGCACCGACGCGGGGTCGAACGAAGACCCGGTCACGTGCGAAATTCCCATGAATGCCCCCGGCACGCTAAGCCAAATCTGAATCCCCCGGGCCCGCTAAGCCAAATCTGGGACACCCTCTCAGGGGCAGGGGGAATCGCATGTGACAACCGTCGGAGAAAACGATTCCGTCGAGCACGTATCCAGAACCAAGCCGCAGTGGCTTTGATTCATGAACCAGCCAATCAAGCGCACCGAATCACCATTCGGAATTTCACATGCGATAGCCCTACTTTCAGGGGGCGTCTGTCCAAAATGGAACACGGCGGAATTACGAATTACGGTGACGTGACTTGTTGCGAATTACGCTGAGACTTATTGGAGTCGCCGTAATGCGCCGTCGTTGCCCGTCGCGAAGGCGATGCGCGTGGGTAGCCGAATACGCCCCGCGCTGATCAGATTCGATCGCAGCCCGAACTGCGCATTTCCCTAATTGACAGCTACCATTCCAAGCTCGCAAGCACGACAAAGCGTGCGCTTCGTGATTCGGACGCCGCAGTGGTCGGTTGGCGGCATACACGTTGCGCGCAGGGCGAGCCGTCGCTCCGGTCGATCAGTGTTTTTCTGCATGCTGGTACCAGCACCATTTGCCTTCATCGCTGTCAGCCGCGGAGCGGACTGGGGGCAAAGCGCGTGTCGATTCGTGGCGCAGGAATTTGCGAAGCAAAGGCATGTTGCCACGTCAGCTCTCGCAAGACTACGCAGCTCGCCGCGGCCGGCCCCGATGTCCGTTGTCGCCAAGCGCGCGCCGCCGCGTCGCGGGCTGTCTTACGGCATCCTGGTTGGCACGATGCTGGCCGCGATCGCAGGGCAGGGCGCGGCAGTCGCTCAAAGCTGTGCCGAGCAATGCTCGCTCGCGACGCTATCCCGGCCAATAGCTGCTTCGGCCGGCGACCTAACGAATTCCACCGCCAAAATGGTGCCTCGTAAAAGGTTACCACCATCGACTCCCCAAAGGCCGGTTCAACAGTCGGAGAGCACTCCACGATGGACTATCTCAGTCGAGGCGATCGTCTTGGGCCGTATGGGCGGCGTCAATCAAACGCTCGTCTCGCGCGTGCCGGGCACCGTGCCGTACTACGATCCGCCAAATCCTGATTCGTTCAGCGACCCTGGCGTCCAAGCTTTCAACAGCAACCAGTTTTGGCAAGGTTTTTCCGCCGGGCCAAAAATCGCCCTGACTTATCATGGCGGTTCCGGCTACGGTGCGGAGTTGTCGTATTTCAACATCTTCGACCAGCGCGCCACCGAAGCCATCGGCCCCGACAGTCCGGCGGACTGGCTGGTAATGAAGGCTCCCGGCGCGTTCTGGCAAACCCAGGATTTCCCATACCAAGCAATGGTCTGGAGTTCCGCCACGAATCTTTATAGCGCCGAGGCCAACGGGCGGTTGGATCTTTCCAGCCGCGTGACCATACTGGCCGGAGTCCGTTGGCTGCAACTGAACGACAATCTTCAGGGCACGTTGACCCCCGCAGACCGCAACGAGCCTTCATGGAAACAAGGTTGTCTTTTTAGTAATTCTCCTAATTGCTATATCGCCAACGTCAGTTCGAATGTTCCACCAGAAATTTACCCCCCCTTCTGGACTACAAGCACGACGAACAACCTTTATGGCGTCCAAATCGGTCTCGATGGAAAAATATGGGAGCTTGGCCGCTTTTCGCTTGGCGGAACGATAAAGGTCGGCGTCTTTGACAACAACGCCGAGCAGTCGACCGGCGTCAGCCTCGAGAAGACGGTGTATCCAGCGACAGCCGCGACTAACCACGCCGCCTTCGCCAGCGAAGCGAGCCTGCAGGTGAAATATCAACTCACCAAGGGGCTGGCGCTGAAGGCAGGCTACGAAGCGCTATGGCTCGACGGCGTCGCTTTGGCGCCCGGACAGATCCAGCAGACTTATACAGCTTTATCGACTCCGCCGAATGTGCGCGCGCTTGGCGTCAACTGCGGCTCAAATGTGCTTTTTCAAGGAGCCACCGCCGGATTGGAGTACTCGTTTTAGAAACTGGCTGATTTGCGAAGCACAGGGATGTTTGGATGCCAGTTCGCGCGGACGTTCGTACCTCAATGCGGTCGGTCGTCGCGGCCGTGCTTCGACACCTCACGCGGCCGCTGCGCCGGGCGTCATACGCGGTCCCGTTCGCCGCCATGCTGGCCGCAATGGCGGCGCCAGGCGCGGCATTCGCCCAGAGTTGCACCGGGCAATGCTTCGATCAGGCCCTGCTGCTGGCGCCGTTCGCCTCGCTGCTGAACTCGCCCGCGGGGATAGCCGTGCTCCAGGCGAACATGCAAACGGAAGAAGACATCTATGCCAACGCGACCGCAGCCCGGAGAGTGCTCGCCGCGGAGAATTCGCTCATTGACTACACGCCTGAAAGCATTCTGATCGGCGCATTCCCGAACAATCCGAATTTTTATTTCAGCGCGGCCGGGGTTCCGAGCGCGACGACGTCGGTCCCGGCGTCGGTCACGACCGCGGTCAATTCCGTACTCGGCAACATGGCTACCGGCGGCACGACTGGCGACTTGAAGACCGTATTCGGCCTGTTCGATATTTACGGCATAGCGTATGGCAACACGACGGCCGACCCCAACGGCGATCCGCGACCTTTTCAGACGTCGACACAGATCGCCAACAATCCCTTCACGCCGGCCAACTCGTCCCTGATCGCCTATCAGATTCAGCAGACGAACATCGGCGGCTATGGCCAGAGCTGGCAGAGCTATACGTCCTCTCCTGCTTTTCCGAGCGGGCATTCGGCGATCGGCAACGTCAACGCGATTTCATTCGCCATTCTGGCGCCGGGATATTTTCAGCAGCAGCTGCAGTCCGGGGTGGACTTCGGCTACAGCCGCAACGTTTTTGCCGCGCATTATCCGCTGGACGTGATCGGCGGACGGATTCTCGCCACCTACGTGACCGCGGAAACGCTGGCCGGCGACAATCCGCTTTACCAATCCACGACCTTTACCCAGGCCACTGTCCCCTCGCTCAGCAACACGATGCAGGTCTATCTCGGCGGCGGCGGCAGTTCGCCCTACGCGGCGGCGTGCGCCAACCTCGTCGCGTGCCTCGGCAATGGCACAATCCCCACCGCGGCGGCTTATACCCAGGCGGCGCAGAACTATGCCTATTACTTGACCTACGATCTTCCCTCGGTCGGCCCCACGAATTTGGCGCCGGTCGTGCCGGCCGACGCGTACGTGCTGATCCAGACGCGGTTTCCGTACCTCAGCGTCGACCAGCTCAACGAAATTCTCGCCACCACCGAATTGCCGTCGGGCGGGGCGCTCGACAACGGCTCCGGTTGGGCCCGGCTCAATCTCTACGCCGCCGCCGGCGGCTATGGCGCCTTCCCGAGCGACGTCACGGTCAACATGAACGCCGCGCTTGGCGGCCTGAATGCCTTCGATATCTGGAGCAACAACATATCCGGTCCCGGCGGCCTGACGCTGCAGGGCACCGGAACTCTGGTGCTGGCGGGCGACGACACCTACACCGGCGGCACCAACGTGCAAGGCGGCACGCTGGGCGTCACCGGCAGTCTGCTCGGCCCGCTGTCGGTCTCGCCCGGCGCCACTTTCGTTCTCGGCAGTAACGGCGGGCTGACCGGCGACGTGACCAACAGCGGCAGTGTCAGCGACAACGGCGTCATAACCGGGTCCTTCGCCAATTCCGGTCTGCTCTCCGGCGTCGGCAGCGTCGGTTCGCTCGACTCGCTTTCTGGGTCCACCATCGCGCCGGGCAATCCGGGCAATTCGACCGGCACGATCCAGGTCGTCAACAATCTGACGGCGACCGGAACCAGCTATCAGGCGCAGGTCGCCGGCAACAGCGCCGACCTCATACAGGTCGGCGGTACGGCGACGCTGTCCGGCGGCACGGTTGTCGCCAGTCTGATTGGCTACAACCCGGTGCTGGGCCAGGCCTACCCGATCCTCGCCGCGACCGGCGGTGTCACCGGCACGTTTGCAAATGCGATCACCGCCAATCTGCCCTTCATCCAGCCATCTTTGAGCTACGACACCAAGGATGCGTTCCTCACGCTGACGCGCAATGGCGTCCCTTTTGCAAGCGTGGCCACGAGCCCCAATCAAGTCTCAGTCGCCAATGCGCTCGACGCCGGGCCTGCTACGAGCGGCCTCGGCCTGGCGGTCACGACCCAATCTGCCGCCGGTGCCCAGCGCGCCTTCGACGCGCTATCGGGCGAAGTGCACGGCAGCGCGCAGACTGCTTTACTCACTGACAGCCTTTATGTGCGAGAGATACTGCTGGGGCGAATGCGTCAGGCCTCCTTCGCCGGCGGTATCGGCCCGACGATGGCGCTCGCGACTGGTGGCCCGACGCTGGCATATGCAGAGGAACCTGACTCGTCGCTCCTCCCGCCCGTTGCGTCCTCTCTGGCCTCCGCGGGCGGCGAATGGCCGGCGTTTCCACTCAAGGCGGCGCCGGTCGTCCGGGCGACTACCTTCTGGACCCAGGGAATCCGCTCTTGGGGCAGGCTCGGCAACGACGGCAACGCTGCCGGCGCGAGCAGCACGCTCGCCGGCTTCTTCAGCGGCATCGACCGCCGCTTCGGCTCCAACTGGCTGGCTGGTGTCGCCGGCGGCTATACCAGCTCATCCATCAGCGTCAGTGAGCGGGAAAGCTCGGCCAATATCGACACCGCACATCTGGCTGGCTATGCGACGGCGAACTCTGGTCCGTGGAACGTGCGCGCCGCGGCGACGGCGAGCTTCAGCACGCTCGGCACCAGTCGCTCGATCGTCTTTCCCGGCTTTGCCGAAACCGCGACCGCTCGCTATGGCGCGGCCACGGCGCAAGTCTTTGGCGAAGTGGGCTATGGGGTGTCGGTGGGTCGGATCGCCGCCGAGCCGTTCGGCGGACTTGCCTTTGTGCATCTGCACACTGATGACTTCACTGAGACCGGCGGCGCCATTGCAGCGCTGAGCGGATCGGCTCACAGCAGCGACATCGGCTATTCCTCGCTCGGCGGCAGGGTCGCCACCAGCTATGTCCAACCCAACGGTACGGTGTTGACGCCGCGCGTCTCGGCTGCTTGGCAACACGCCATCGGCTCCGTCACGCCTACCGAGGCGCTGGTCTTCCAGAGCGCGGCTGAGCCCTTCACCGTTGCGGGTTTGCCGATCGCGCGCGACACGGCCCTCGTTGAGGGCGGCCTTGATCTGCGTCTCAACCCGCAGGTCAGTATAGGACTGCTCTACTCCAGCCAGTTCGGCAACCACGCCCAGGACAACTCGGCCCAGGGCAACCTCACTTGGCTATTCTGACGCTGGCCGGAAATGCCCAGGCCGCCAATCAGTGGACGATGCTTCGGCAAGCACAGCGTGGGCGCGGCGCTTCGCGCCTTCGCCCACCCTGCACAAGCCGTTCCGACCGCACGAGCTCGTGGCCGCGATCGAAACGCATTGCCTCGGCAGCCACCAGAGCCGTTTGCGGGCTTGAATGGCCGCTCGCCGCCGCGGGCAATCGGCCCCCGGTCGGCGGACTCCCGCCCTGATTGAAGTCGCAATCCCTAGACCTAGCGGCGGTATCGGCCGAAATATCGCAACCCCTTGCGGCGCGCGGCTGGTATGATACCCACATGGCAGTATCAGCCGGCGCCACGGCGTGCCGCCGGCGAGGAGTTTCGAGGATGTCGGCACCCCATAACGCGAATACACCAGCCGAGGATTTCTTTGCGGCCGCGCTTGCCGACAGCGATCCCGAAATCGCCAATGCCATCAAGCTCGAACTCGGCCGCCAGCGCGACGAGATCGAACTGATCGCGTCGGAGAACATCGTCAGCCGCGCCGTTCTCGAGGCGCAAGGCTCGGTGCTGACCAACAAATATGCGGAAGGGTTGCCGGGCAAGCGCTATTACGGCGGTTGCCAGTTCGTCGATATCGCCGAGCGGCTCGCCATCGAGCGCGTTAGCCGTCTGTTCGGCTGCGCCTTCGCCAATGTCCAGCCGCATTCCGGCGCGTCGGCCAATGCCGAAGTCTTCATGGCGCTGATGCAGCCGGGCGACCCCTTCATGGGGCTCAATCTCGCGGCGGGCGGTCACCTCACCCACGGCTCGCCGGTAAATCTGTCCGGCCGCTGGTTCAAGGTCGTGCCCTATGGCGTGCGCCGCGACGACCACCTGATCGACATGGACGAGGTCGAGCGGCTGGCGAAAGAGCACCGGCCCAAAGTGATCGTCGCCGGCGGCTCGGCCTATCCGCGCATCATCGACTTCCGGCGCTTCCGCGAGGTCGCCGACGCGGTCGGCGCCTATCTCATGGTCGACATGGCGCATTTCGCAGGCCTGGTCGCCGGCGGCGCCCATCCGAGCCCGTTTCCGCATGCCCATGTGGTGACCACGACCACCCACAAAACGCTGCGCGGCCCGCGCGGCGGCGCCATCCTGACCAATGACGAGGAGTTGGCGAAAAAACTCAATTCGGCGGTGTTCCCGGGCATGCAAGGCGGACCGCTGATGCATGTGATCGCGGCGAAGGCGGTGGCGTTCGGCGAGGCGTTGCGGCCGGAGTTCAGACTTTACGCGAGGAACGTGGTGGAGAACGCGAAGGCCCTTGCCGAAACGCTCAAAGCGCGCGGCCTCGATATCGTCTCCGGCGGCACCGACACGCATTTGCTGCTGGTCGATCTGCGCAAGAAGCGCCTGACCGGCAAGGTGGCGGAAGTGGCGCTGGGCCGCGCCCACATCACCTGCAACAAGAACGGCATTCCGTTCGATCCGGAAAAGCCTACCGTCACGTCCGGCATCCGGCTCGGCAGCCCGGCCGGCACCACGCGCGGCTTCGGCATCGCCGAGTTCCGGCAGGTCGGCGAGCTGATTGCGGAAGTGCTGGACGCGCTGTCGCAGAGCGGCACCGAAGCGGATGCGCCGGCCGAGGCGGCGGTGCGCGAGAAGGTGAAGCGTCTGGTCAGCCGATTCCCGATCTACGAGGGCTAAGGGATGCGGTGTCCGAGCTGTTCCAGCCTCGATACCCAGGTCAAGGATTCGCGGCCGACCGAGGATTCGTCCGTCATCCGCCGGCGCCGCGTCTGCCTCGCCTGCAATTTCCGCTTCACGACCTTCGAGCGGGTGCAGTTGCGCGAATTGATCGTGATCAAGCGCAATGGCCGCCGCGTGCCGTTCGACCGCGACAAGCTGCTACGCTCGGTCCAGATCGCGCTGCGCAAACGGCCGGTCGAGCCTGAGCGGGTCGATCAGATGGTTTCGAAAATCGTGCGCGAGCTCGAGAGCCTGGGTGAAAGCGAAGTGTCATCGGAAACGATCGGCGAGACGGTGATCGCGCATCTGCGCGACCTCGACGATGTCGCCTATGTGCGCTTCGCCTCGGTCTATCGCAATTTCCGCGAAGCCAAGGACTTCGAGGCGGCGCTCGCCGAACTGTCGGGGGATGAGGCCGCCGAGTGAGTGCGCAAACGAGCGCGGCAATGCGCAGCGTGACGGACGATCGTCGCTTCATGGAGCTGGCTCTATGCCTCGGGCGTCGCGGCTTCGGCCGCACCTGGCCCAACCCGGCGGTCGGCGCGGTCATCGTCAAGGACGGCGTTCTCGTCGGTCGCGGCTGGACCCAGCCCGGCGGCCGGCCGCATGCCGAAATCGAGGCCTTGCGCCGCGCCGGCGCAGCGGCCCGGGGAGCGACGCTCTATGTCACGTTGGAACCGTGTTCGCATTACGGTAAGTCACCGCCTTGCGCCGACGCCATCATCGCGGCGGGGATCGCGCGCGTGGTCTCGGCGCTCGAAGATAGCAACCCCAAAGTGGCCGGTGCCGGGCACGCGCGCCTTCGGGCTGCAGGTATTGTCGTCGACATCGGCGTCGGAGCCGACGCGGCGCGCATCCACCACCGCGGTCACATCCTGCGGATGCGGGAGGGTCGCCCGCATGTCGCGCTGAAGCTCGCGGTTTCGGCCGACGGCAAAGCCGGCGGACCGGGCCGCCGACCTTTGGCGATCACGGGCGAAGCGGCGCGCGAGCAGGTCCATCTCCTGCGCGCGCAAAGCGATGCCATCATGGTAGGCATCGGAACGGTACTGGCAGACGATCCGATGCTGACGAGCCGGCTGCCGGGCATGCTGGCAAACTCGCCGCTGCGCATCGTGCTCGACAGCGCGCTACGCCTGCCGCTCGGCTCGCGGCTGGTGCAGACGGCACGGCAAACGCCGGTTTGGGTGATCGCCGGCGCGCACGCGCCGCTCCTGGCGGAGACGGCGTTGCGGGAGCGCGATGTCGCGGTATTCCGGACGGCGGCAAGCGACGGCCGGCTCGATCTTGCGGAAGTGCTGCGGCTTCTCGGCGGGCGCGGCATAACCCAGTTGATGGTCGAGGGTGGACCGACCCTTGCTGCTTCGCTTATCGCAGCCGATCTCGTGGACGAAGTCATCTTGTTTCACGCGAGCAAAATCGTTGGCGCCGATGGCATCGACGCATTCGATGCGGACACCTCGGCGACACTCGAAAAGCGCTTTACGCGCGTCACTGTCGATCTGGCTGGCGCCGACCGGCAAGAAATCTATAAACGCAGGTAATTGCCATGTTTACTGGGATTATCAATAGCTTAGGAGAAGTTCTTGAGGTTCATGAAAAGGCTGAGGGCCTGCGCCGAATCGTCATTGGCTGCGGCTACAATCCGGATTCGATCGAGATCGGCGCCTCGATCGCCTGTTCCGGCATCTGCCTGACGGTCGTGGACCGCGGGCTTTGCGGCAACCGGCCCTATTTCGCCGTGGACGCCGCCGCCGAAACGTTGCGGCTGACGACGGCCAAAAGCTGGCATCCAGGTAGCGGACTTAATCTCGAACGCGCGCTGCGGCTCGGCGACGAACTCGGCGGCCACATGGTCAGCGGTCATGTCGACGGCATTGCCGAACTTGTCGTGCGTGACAATCTTCCGGACATGGCGCGGCTGTCGTTCCGGGCTCCGGCCGAGCTTACCCGCTTTATCGCCCCCAAGGGCTCGGTCGCCCTTGATGGCGTCTCGCTCACCGTCAATACCGTCGACGGCGACACGTTCGCGGTCTTGCTCATACCGCACACGCTCAAGGTCACGACGTTCGGATCGCTGCAGCCGGACGCCGGCGTCAACCTCGAAGTCGACCAGATGGCCCGCTATGCCGCGCGCCTGTTGGAGGCTCGCGGCCAACCCGGTTGACGAAACACCCACGTAAGGTTAGCTAATAAACTTAGCTAATGAGGTGGTCGATGAGCACGGTCACGATCCATCAGGCCAAAACAAACCTGTCCAAGCTGATCGCTCGCGTCGAGGCGGGCGAAGAGATTGTGATCATGCGCGGGAAAAATCCGGTGGCACGCCTGGAGCCGATCTTGAAAAGGCAGGGCAAACGCATGGCGGGCATGCTGAAAGGCAAAATTCCCGATTTGCCGGATGAATTTTTCTTCGAACCGCTGCCGGAGGAGGAATTGCGACTGTGGGAAGGAGACGATGAAGGTCCTCGTTGATACTCATGCCTTCTTTTGGTGGGTCGTCGACAGTCCAAACTTATCCAGTCGAGCGCGGGAAGTAATTGCTGAGCAAGACAACGAAGTTTTTATCAGTGCGGTAGTCGCCTGGGAGCTGGCGACAAAATCGCGCGTAGGAAGGTGGCCGCAGGCGCTCCCAATCGCGAACGACATTCGATCGGTGATCGAAACAAACAATTTCACGCCGCTCGCGATCACCATAGAACACGCCCGCACCGCGGGACTTCTCGTTGGGCGGCATCGTGATCCGTTCGATCGACTGCTCGCCGCCCAATCCCAAATTGAGGGAATACCCCTGGTCAGCGCCGATCCGATCTTTCGTTATTTCGGCACAGCGGTGCTGTGGTGATCCTCGTCGACGCTGCGCATTGAACCGAGCTTGTGAGCGCTACCTCAGCTTGCTACGACCACGCTCGATCGAACCGGAGTGACGCCATGGCCGGGCCGCGGCGAGGCAAGCGTGAAGACAGCGTGGGCAAAGGTGCGCGTATCCTCATCGTCGAGGCGCGCTTCTACGACGGCATTGCCGACGCGCTTCTGGCCGGCGCGACCAAGGCGCTGCAGGAGGCGGACGCGGCGTTCGACCGCGTCAGCGTGCCGGGCGCTTTGGAAATACCGACCGCGATTGCGATTGCGCTCGATGCCGCGCAGCGCCGCCGCCGGCCCTATGACGGCGTCGTTGCGCTCGGCTGCGTCATCCGCGGCGACACCATCCATTTCGAGATCGTGTCGGATTTGTCGGCGCGCGGACTGATGGAGCTCTCGGTGGCGCGCAAAATGCCGATCGGCAACGGCATCATCACCGTCGATACCGAGGCGCAAGCCTGGGTCCGCGCCCGCCTCGAGGAGCAGGACAAAGGCGGCGATGCCGCGCGCGCCGCGCTTTCGCTGGTCGGCCTCGGGCAACGGCTCTTCAAGCAACGCCGTCTCGAGCAAAATCTTGGGAAGCGCTGACATGAGCGACGGCGCCGGCGAAGCACGCAAGGCCAATAAGCGCGGCGCCGCCCGTCTCGCCGCCGTGCAAGCGCTTTATCAGATGGATCTGGCCGGCACCGGGTTGAACGATATCATGGCCGAATTCGAGGCTCATTGGCTCGGCGGCGAAGTCGAAGGCGTGCAATACCGGCCGGCGGAAGCGGCCTATTTCCGCGACATCGTCGGCGGCGTGGTGCGCGAGCAGACCCGGCTCGACCCGCAGATCGATGCCGCGCTCGCGCGCGGCTGGCCGCTCAAGCGCATCGAAACGGTATTGCGCGCGGTGCTGCGCGCCGGCGCCTACGAGCTGGCCTGCCGCAACGACGTGCCGGCACGGGTCGTTACGGCCGAATATGTCGATGTCGCCTCCGCTTTCGTCGACAAAGAGGAAACCGGCATGGTCAATGCCGTGCTCGATCAGCTCGCCCATCAATTGCGCGCGGCCGAATTCGCCGGCGGTTGAAGTTTCAGAGCGGGATGACTTAAATCGTCGTCCCGCCGTGGTTGTTTGCTTTCGCGTGTCCCTGGCGCAAAACCGGCCGCCACTTTTGTGGGACATGCCGTAGGGGAACGCCATCTGTAGGGGAACGCATGGCCGCGAGCGATGAAACCTCGGCCGAAGAGCGGTTGATCGCGCGTTACTTTCGGCCGCTCGCCACTGCTCCCGGCGCGTTCGGGCTTACCGACGACGCGGCCATCGTGACGCCGCCGCCCGGCTGCGATCTCGTTCTGACGACCGACGGCGTGATCGCCGGCGTGCATTTCTTTCCCGACGATCCGCCGGACGATGTCGCGCGCAAGGTGTTGCGGATGAACTTGTCCGATCTCGCCGCCAAAGGCGCAGCGCCGCTCGGATTTCTGCTGTCGGTCGCCTTGCCGGCGACGGTCGACGAGGCCTGGATCGCGGGTTTTGCCGCAGGCCTCGGCGCCGACGCAGCGCTTTACGGCTGTCCGCTTCTTGGCGGCGATACCGATCGCACCCCCGGACCGATTTCGGTTTCGGTGACGGCCTTCGGCGCGGTACCGCACGGCGCCATGGTGCGTCGCGCGACGGCGAAGCCCGGCGACTGCGTTGCGGTCACCGGCACGATCGGCGACGCAGCGCTTGGCCTGATGCTGCGGCGGGATGCTGGCCGCGCCGCGCTCTGGGGTCTTACCGACGCCATGAGCGATCATCTCAAACGACGTTATGCGCTCCCGCAACCGCGCAATGCGCTCGCCGAGGTGGTCTTGCACCGCGCCGCGGCGGCGATGGACGTGTCCGACGGGCTGGCCGGCGACCTCGCCAAACTGTGCCGCGCTTCCGGCGTCGCGGCGGAGGTTGATGTTGCGAGCGTCCCACTCTCCGCCGCAGCCCGCGCGGCGATCGCGGCTGAACCGGCGCTGATCGAAACCGTGCTCAGCGGCGGCGACGATTACGAGATTCTGGTGACGCTTGCGGCGGAAAATGCCGAGGCATTCATCGAGGAAGCGCGGAAAGCCGGCACGCCGGCGACCGTCATCGGCGCCATTAGCGAAGGGCAGGGCGCTCGGTTCCTCCGTGACGGCGAAGCGATGACATTCGCGCGACCCGCGTACAGCCATTTCTAGCGATCGCGCCGCGGCGTTATAGTGGGCTCGGGAGAACGCTCATGGACGACGCGACGGCGGTTACCGCGCCGACGAGCCTGCCGGTTGCCGGCAAAAACGCCAATCCGCGCTATGCCGAACTCTACCGGCACTATCCGACTATCGACTATTTGCGCCACGCCGCACGCCGACGCTTGCCGCATTTCGCCTTCGAATATGGCGACGGCGGCTCGGGCAAGGACGATGCCGGCATCAAGCGCAATTGGGTGGCGCTCGATGCGGTGGAACTCGTGCCGCGCTATGGCGTCATGCCGTCGCTGCCGCCGTGCGCGGTCGAACTGTTCGGCCGCCGCTATGCCGCGCCGATCGGCATTGCGCCGATGGGCGGGCCGGCGATCGTCTGGCCGTGCGCGGACCTGCATCTGGCGCGGGCGGCGCAGCGCGCGCGCGTCCCCTATGTGCTCGGCATGGCGGGCGGCGCGACCATCGAACAGATCGCCGAAGTCGCGCCCGACGTTTGCTGGTTCCAGCTTTATCGCGCCGCCCGCGACGATCATGCCATAGGCTTCGATCTCGTCCGCCGCGCCGCAGCCACGGCTTGCCAGGCGCTGGTGCTGACGCTCGACGTGCCGGTGCGCACGACGCGCGCCCGCGAAGTGGTGGTCGGTCTCGGCGGCGCCTTCGCGCCGGACCTGCAAATGCTGATGCAGATGGCGCGGTCGCCGGCCTGGAGCTACGCGCTCTGGAAGAACGGCATTCCGCGCTTCGCCAGCCTGCGCTCCTATGCCGGCGACAACCCTTCGATCAATGACGTCATTGCCTTCGCGCGCCGCGAAATGGGCGGCGCCTTCACCTGGGAGGAAGTCGCGAAATATCGCGAACGATGGCGCAAAACCTTGATCGTGAAGGGCATAATGCATCCGGAAGACGCCGAGAAGGCGGTATCGCTCGGGGTCGACGGCCTCGTCGTTTCCAATCACGGCGGGCGCCAGATCGAGGCCTTGCCGGCGGCGATCGACGTGCTGCCGGCGATCGTCAAAGCGGTCGGCAAACGCGCGACCGTGCTGATGGATTCCGGCATCCGCAGCGGCACCGACGTGGTGCGCGCCTATGCGCTCGGCGCCGCGGCGGCGTTCGCCGGCAAGGCGTTTCTCTGGGGTCTCGGCGCGCTGGGCGAGGAGGGGCCGGGCCACGTCATCGATATTTTGATCGAGGAGACCCAATCGGCGCTGGGGCAATTGGGTGCGCGGACGCCGGACGAGGCGCGCGAGGTCGTCATCCGCCACAACGCCGCGCTGCACTTCTGATCTGCGGTGACCACAGTAGCGCCGTCCTGCGTCACCCGATAAAAGGAGAACAAGAATCTTCAATTCGACAGGAAACGCGCAAAATCGTGACGGCCATCGCCGAACCCGCACTCGATCTCACGGACGATCGGCTTGCCGCCCGCAATGCGTTGGTGCTGGCCGTCGGGCAGGCGCTTGCCGGCGGTAATAACACCGTCATCGTCGCGACCGGCGGCATTGCCGGCTCCGTTTTGGCGCCTGACGTCGCCTTCGCCACGCTTCCGATCAGTTTCATGGTCGTCGGAATGTGGATCGGTACGCTTCCTGTCGGAGGATTATCAAAGGCTTACGGACGACGCTTCGCGCTTCAGGTCGGGTCGGTGTTCGGGGTGCTGTCCGGCCTCATCTCCTGCGCGGCGACGCTGCAGGGGTCGTTTTCTCTTTTACTTGCGGGAACGTTTTGCGGCGGTCTCTACGCCGCGGCGCACCAGTCCTACCGTTTTGCCGCGGCCGATACGGCGAGCAGTCAGTTCCGACCCAAGGCGGTGGCCTGGGTGCTGGCGGGCGGCGTGTTCGCCGCCGTGATCGGTCCACAGATCGTCATCCTGACCAAGGATATCTGGCCGGTTTATCTGTTCGCGGCCACGTATCTTGCGCAGTCGGCATGCGCCGTCATCGCCGCCGCGGTGTTGACCTTGCTCAAAATCCCGAGGCCGCGCGTCTCGCATTCGCTGCGCGACGGACGGCCGATCGGCGCGATCTCTTGGCAGCCGAAATTCGTCGTCGCTGTCGTGTGCGGGGTTGCGAGCTATTCGATGATGAACATGGTGATGACCTCGGCGCCGCTGGCGATGGTGGCGTGCAATCACAGCCTCGGCGAAGCAGCGCTCGGGCTGCAATGGCATGTGATCGGCATGTATCTGCCGAGTTTTTTCACCGGCTCGCTGATCGCCCGTGTCGGCGCGCGGCCGGTGATCGGAACCGGCCTGGCGCTTATCGTCGTCGCGGCGATCGCTTTCATCCTCGGCAACGCATTGTGGAATTTCTGGCTCGGCCTGGTGCTTTTGGGTCTCGGTTGGAACTTCGCCTTCATCGGTGCCACGACGCTGGTGACCGAATGTCACGACCCGCACGAACGCAACAAAGTGCAGGCCTTCAACGACTTTCTGGTGTTCGGATCGATGGCCATCGGCTCGTTTTCATCGGGCGCGGTGTTGGCGCGCTACGGCTGGGCGGCGGTCAACGAAGTCGTTTTCCCGGTCGTCCTGGTGGCGGCGTTTTTCCTCGTCTGTGGATCGCCGCTGCGCCGGCCTAGCCCGGTGTGATAGGAAGGTGTCGCAAACAATCTCATCGTGAAGGTACGCTGGCCGGCCGGTTTCGACATTGTCGAGCCGAGAGAGAGCGGCAAAGACGATGGTCCCCCCAACCACGCGCAGGCACGAACTGTCGATCCTCGGCGAGCTGGAGCGCAAGGTGCTTTGGCTCGCGACCTGGACCATTCATCACGCCAACCATGTCCGCGAGAATGCCGACGGCTTGAAGGTCGGCGGGCACCAGGCCTCTTCGGCCTCGCTCGCGACCATCATGACCGCGCTCTATTTCCACACGCTGCGACCGCAGGACCGCGTGGCGGTCAAGCCGCACGCGGCGCCGAACTTTCACGCCATCCAATATCTGTTCGGCCGCCAGAGCCGCGACAAGCTCGAAGCCTTCCGTGGCTACAAAGGCGCGCAATCCTATCCGTCGCGCACCAAGGATGCCGACGATGTCGATTTCTCGACCGGCTCGGTGGGCTTGGGTGTCGCGCAAACGCTGTTTTCGTCGCTGGCGCAGGACTACGTACGCGCCCACGGCTGGGGTCTCGATCGGCCCGAGGGGCGCATGATCGCGCTGTTGGGCGATGCCGAACTCGACGAGGGCAATATTTTCGAGGCGATGCTCGAAGGCTGGAAGCAAGGGCTGCGCAATTGCTGGTGGATCGTCGATTACAACCGGCAAAGCCTCGATGCCGTGG
>Ga0181527_1001560_pt1 | contig 23369 bp, 25 predicted proteins | sample PEATcosm2014_Bin_30_FD_119762 | JGI IMG/M metagenome (GOLD analysis project Ga0181527, IMG submission 119762) | Peatland microbial communities from MTU Mesocosm Facility, Houghton, MI, USA - PEATcosm2014_Bin06_60_metaG | ecosystem: Environmental > Terrestrial > Soil > Wetlands > Peat | place...
CTGCTTGCGGTTTGGGTACAGACGGAACCGGAACGCCGACTTCATGCCATCCAGAAGATAATACGTAGCCATTCCATTTAAGCCCCAATGCGATTCATCCCCGGATTGAAATCCGGGGCTTTCTCGCGTAGTTCGGTAATTCGACACATAACGACTGGGGATTCGAGTGGCGCGCGCGCGCGCGACTACGGCGCCCATACTAGGGATACGGGGTTTGAATCGAGACCGCGCATGCGCGCGGCCCGCTCCTCTAATTCGGCAGCTGCAGGGTGGCTATGGTGGAGAATGAGGAGAGGTCGCTGACCATCACTTCCCCTTGCGAGATCGTGTAGAGGAAGTTCCCGATGATGACGCTCCTGTCGATCTGGAGACTGCCGTCGGGCGAGTCCCCGTAGTTCTGGCCTGGAGGATACTGGGAGACCCTTCCCAGGAGGGTGAAGCCCGAGGCGTTCACCTTGAAGACGTAGACCCCCTGCCAGACTGTGTCTCCAAAGGGCGGCGGGCTGTTCGGATCGTAGGTCTGGTTGCCGCTCACCTGCGCGAGCGTCACAGGGATCACCATCGTGTTCGTAGCCGAGTCGAAGGTGAACGCGAGGTGGTCGGTCAGCACGGGTGAGTCGGTGCCGCGGTCACCGATCAAGGACTTGGAGACCTGAACCGACGTGCCGTTGTCGAAGACATGGAAGAGCGAAAGCTTCAGGCCGAGGTAGTACGCGAAGTCTCCGGTGGAGGACGGGACTGCATCCTTGCCCACCCCTATCAGGTAGCCACCTGGTAGCGGATACAGGTAGTCCGAGTATCCGGTCACCTTCAGGGCGCTCAGGATGACGGGGTTCGTCATGTTCACGAAGGAGATCGCGAAGAGCGGGTCGACCTGCTCGAAGGTGACGACATAGCCCATGTCGCCCACGAACCGGACCGCGTAGAGGTTCTCTCCTGGGGCGATGTTCCGCAGAGCGGCGACCTGGCTCATGTTCTGACTCAGGACGTAGACATCGTCGCTGCGCGTGCTCGTTCCTCCGATCTCGGCGAAGCGGCTCGTAGCAACTCTCACGTACCCCTCGTATTCATCCAGAGAGAACTGGTTCAGGACGGTGCCGGGGACCGAGCCCACCGCTTCGACCCCCACGGTTCCGTTCGAATATGAGGCCCTGAAGATGGTGCTGTTCTCAGCCTGCTGGACGTAGGCCGACGATATCACGCCGCCCGTGAAGACGTTTCCGGCGATGCCGTCGACATCATCGTACTCGGCGTAGTTCGTGTAGACCACGTAGATGTTGGACGTGGAGACGTAAACGGTCGAAGACGGGCCCGTCAGGACGCAGAGCGTGCCCTGTTTCCCTGTAGACATGCTGATGCTCAGGATGAAGGTGTAGAGGCTGATCTGCGCGTTGTTGGAGGTATAGTAGACCGAAGTGGGCTGGATCGTCGTCCTCACTCCGTTCTCGAAGATCTCGGGCATCGCAGCGGTCGCGTTGCCCCCGTTCACGAATTGGTACGACTGTTGCTGGATGATGGCATAGACGTAACCCTGAGCCAGGCGTGCTGCGACGTAGGTCCCGGCGACGCTCGTGTTATCCATGAGGGTTGGCGACGAAGGGTTCGAGATGTCATAGATCAGGATGTCGACGTACGACTGATTGGAGTACCGCTGGTCGATGACGGCGAGACGGCCCGGGGTGATTTCGATCCCGATGACGCCGGATTTCCCAAAGGATATGGTCGAGAGAATCGACGCGGAGCTGGGAGGATACGCGTTCATGATTGTGACCGAGTCGTCGGTTGAGACGAAGAGGTGGGTCCCGTCCGTCTTGACCGTGTCAGGCTCGTCGACGCCCTGGACCTGAACGTTGGTGCTCGTGAAGGAGCCTGATGCCGCTGAAGTTGAGAATGTGGCAGTAGCAGCATTGAGGGCCATGGGGTCCACATCTCCGAAGACCAAGGCACGACCGCCGAACCAAGTCCCGGACTGGCTGTACTGCTGGGCGCTCTTGGCGTTGGCCGAGATGTACCCCTGCAGCTGAGAATAGCTCTGGAAGGAGCCCAGCCCCTGCGGAACCGCGTCCGGCGCTGGGTTCGTCGGGAACAGCTGCCCCTGCGAAGACAAAGAGAAAGCCGCCACGACCGCTGCGGTTCCGATGACTGTGAGCAGGAAGACCGCCCGTTCCTTTCGTCTACGAGAAGGCTCTGGAGTCCCAGACATGGGCTAGAGGATGGGGGCGTGCGGATTAAAGCCCAAGCCACAGAACGGCCCGTTCTACTCTGGCGAACGCCCCGGAAGGTCGATTCCTGAGGTGGCAGTCGGTGTCGTGAAAGCGTCCCCAGAGCCCAAGCACGTGCTCCTGTGCGTGGAAGCCGCGTGCCGTTCGCCGCCACCAATCCATCGCTCAGCCTGCCTTGGAGCACGCGCGCGAGCTACTGGCGCGGATTGTTACCCTGCCAGACGACCATGGAAGAGTAGGTGCAGGCCTGAATGGGACGTACGTCTGTCTTGAATCGCACGTCCGGTATGGGGGGTCCTGCATCCAGGCCCTTCAACTTGTCCTTCACGTTCCTTGCCTTCTGACCTCTTACCACAGGGTCTGGAAGTTGGCCATGGTCGGCTCTCCGAACGAGAACGTAACCGACTTGGAATTCGTCGAGGCCGAAGCCGTGACGTCTCCATAATTCTCTCCCCATCTCCACAGAGCCTTCCAGAACGACTGCCCTCCCTGGAGAGTCTCGGCGTGGGGGACACACGTCCAGGCTGAGGAGTTGATGTAGGCGGGGCATGCGAATGTCGCTCCCCAGCCTGGCCGACCGATGGTGTATCTGCTCGTCACACCGAACTGGAGCCCGTAGCTGCCTGACTGGCCGCCCCACCCGCCCCCGAAAGCTCCCACGTCGAATTCGGCGTTCTCCTGGCTCGTCCCGTTGAGGCTGGCTACCTCTGCGGTAACGCCATCGTACGAATAGTCCCAGCGGACCGTCCGACCTTCCCACTGAATAACGAGTCGGATGTTCGCCGAGAGCGGAGCGGCGAGAGGCGCGCTCCTCGCAATCATCAGGTTCCTCCACGGGTGGCCCCCGCAGGCCGCGTTGGTGTCGCAGATCTGCCACGCACTCGCGACCACTTCTTCGCCGCCGCCATGGAAGAGGAAGACGTCCAACCTGTAGCCGTAGTCGATCCCATCCACGCAACAGCCAGCGGCGTGGACTCCTACCCCAACCGCCAGGTAGTTGTCGGCTTGGATGACGGAGGCGTTCGTTCCCGCGAAGGTGACGTTGACCGCGACAGCCCGAGTGCGGGTCAGACCGCCAGACATGAAGCCGCCGGCGTACGCAGGGGAGCTGAAGACGAGTTGCGATGCCGAGCCGGTCGAAGGTGACACTCCCGCCACAGCGTCCGGGATGGAGGGCACCATAACGAGTAAGGCCAGCAGGACAACGGCCAGGAACATCCTGGCCGACGGCGCAAACCCACGAAGTCTGTGGGGACCCATCCGTGCGGCGTACACTCCCACCAAGGAGCCAGCCAAGGCCGTGATCAGAAGCAGAGGTGCCAGCTGGACGACCAAGCCGGGATACTGCTCGGCTATTCCGCTCGAAAGGCCAAGGACTATGGAAAGGGCCGCGACGGGGGTCGCGACTCCAGACACCCATCCTGTTCTCGCCGAGACCATCGCCCCTACGGAGAGCGAGAGCAGCAGGACGAGGGACACTAGAGCCCAGGGCTGGAACGGGTAGAGCAGGTTCGTCCCGGCGACGGTGTAGATCACGGGAAGGAAGGAGACCGAAGTGAAAGCGGTCACGCCCAACACCGGCCCCCAGAATCCTTCCTTCCGACTGTGGGGAGTCCTATTCGCCCCCGCAATGACGCCGGCGAGGGCGATGCAGCCGAGGAAGTAGCCCAGGCGCAATGGCTCCATGCCATCGAGTCCCGTGCTATAGCAGACATTCGGGGCGCAGAATGCGTAGAAGAGCGAGAGCAAGATGCCAACGCCGGCGAGATACGAGGTCGCCACGAGCCTCAACTCACCGAGGAAGAGGCCGGCCAGGATCGCGCCCGCGAGGATCAGCACTATGAAGACCTCCATCCGGTACGCCGACCAGCCGCCGAAGGCGGGGCTGTTCGTCAGGAAGTAGAACTCGGTTACCCTCTCGACGATGTAGCTCGGCGCTACGGCAAGGGTAATCGCGGCCAAGACCCTGGCCCCAACTGCCACCGGTCTCAATGGTTCGCCTCAGGAGAAGGGCGGGTGACGACACCTAACATGGGAGCCTCCCTCCGCAGGTGGCCCAGGCGTAGCCGCCGTCGGCGAAGACTCCCCCGTCGCCTCCAAGATAGACCCACGGGGAAACGAGATGGGAGGTCGGGCGGGCGCAACAGGTATCGCTTACGCAACATTCCCAGGAGTTCTCTTTCAAGAAGGGAACCGAAGTAAACACGAAAAGGATGGCTCCCAGAATCAAGATCACGAGGAGCTTCCTCCTCCTGCTCATGGCTAGCGTTGGACGGCCGATTATCTAAGGTTCTCCTTGGTTCTGTCCCAACTTCGGGTGATTCCTCTGGTTGTCCCGCTTCGGGCGGCTCATCCCACTAGTGGGTTCTTTCGCTCTCTTCCTCGCGCTTCTCTGACCACTGGTAACCGCAACGCCCGCACTTGTACGAATCTTCGAACTCCTTGATGTCGGTGGTTAGTGTCCCCTCCTCATGAACCATTGGGGGCGTATAGGGTCTGCTCCTCGGGATTCCCCCCGCACCCACAGACGAGCCCGTGCCAATCCTCAGCGGTTCGTCCTGGCTCACGCGTTCTACTACCTCTCTGTCTCTCAGGAGTCCTTCGTTCACGAGATTGACATGGAACCTGCGCCCGCATGAAGGACACTTGCGAAGGAATGTCCCGGGCTTGGGCATGGACGGTTATTCGACCAAGGCGCTCATAAGCAGTTCCATTAGCCTGTTCTCTCCCTCTACTGTGATTCTTGTCGAGTCCGCGAGAGTCTCGCCTTAAGGTGTCCCCGGTGGATCAGCCCCAAACAAACCTCTCGGATAGCTGACTTGGGATGGCTCGCGTTCTGGACGAGCGTCAGCTCCTTCCTCTCCCGCCCTCTTCGATAAGGCGTGAATCTCGCCCTGGTTTCTAATCACTGGCTTGAGGGCGACCTCTGTAATGGCGATTGGCGCGGCCATCTTGTTCGGCCTGCTCTTCGTCTTCTTCGTTCCTTTCATCTACAACGCAACGATGTTCCAGTGCGGCAATCCTGCGATGGCATGCCTGGGCAAACCTTCTGGGTTGAAGTCGTTGGGATACCTGATCTTCAATTGGGGAGGGACGTATTCCTTTGAGCTCGGTTACTACGCTCCGCCGGTTGGCAACCTGACGACTTTTGGGGTTCTTCTCACCTACGCCTTCCCTCTCATCGTGGCCTGTGTAGGCTTGCTCGGACCCAAGATCGTCCGGCTGTCGAAGGTCACGAGGATCGGCTTCGCTACCTTCGGGGCGTTTGTCTTTGCCATGTCGATTCTCTTCGTGCTTTCAACGATACCCACTCTGGTGTGGCTCGCAATCGCACTTCTGCCCGCGGGTGGGGTGATGTTCGCATACAGCGTGAACCCGATGCTATTCAGTCTGGAAGACGAAGACGCCGCGCCGTGACTCGGGGTCGATGAAGAGCCCCAAGCCACGTCACCATTCCTGGCCTCGTCGCCGGCCTAGTCACTACCTTCCCGACACTCGAACCGGGGGCTTCGAGGTGTGGCCCGGCCAAACCTTCGAAGACGGCCCGCAATTTGGGGCATTAGAACCAAGAACAAATGGTTGGCTCCCCCGAAGAATGCGTATAGGCGCGAACCCAGCACTCGCCGGTGTGCGTAGAAGGCTGCTAGTCACCTCTACTGTGACGGTCGTGCTGCTGTTTGTCTTATCATTCTTGCTGTTCTTCCCCATCGTTAGCCTGCCTTCGGCGCAGGTTCCTTCCACTCAGGACATCCTTCACAGCCAGAAAGTTGACCTGGCGGGGTGCGGGTGGTGGTGCCCCCTTATTGGAAGGGGCACAGTCCGCATGACTGGCTCAGTCGCCTACTGGCTCTTCGGGGTAGGCGGCGTGACGGTCGGCGGGAGGTACATGCTGGAACCAATGCGCCTGCCACTCCCCTGCTGCGTTCCCGCCAACGAAACTGAAACAACCTCCCGGACCAACTAGCGATTGGGCACCGGAGTGTAGATTCGTATTCCACACGCCGTAAATCCGGCGAGTGTGTCCATACTATTCTTAGGAATTTGAGGGCCCAAGTGACTGAAGAAGAAATCTCAGCCTACCTTCTTGGCTCTGAGCGAACCGTACGTCTACCTCGGGCTACCGAGAACCTACTACGAGCAGTACGGGTTCCAATTCATCAAATAGGCAATCGAGAGGAACAAGATGGGTTTCCCTCAGACAGAATTTGAGCATCGTCTTCCATGCCCCAATCCCCGCGCACGCCACATGGTTAAATCGAGACAATGCATCCGAAAGAAGGGAGGAACCAAGTGTCCCACTGTTCAGTCTGCGGTCAGCCGCATCCAATCGACCAAGGGTTCCGCCGCAATTTGCCATGAGCATATTCGAAGGCATCCTGGCCATTCTTGACAGGAACCCGGACCTTCTCGAAGAGGCAGGATGGTTTCCGACTGAAGCCAACTCTTCCAAGTGGTGGGGAGGGGTGACCACTACCGATGAGATAGTCATTTCGGCCCTGCTCGTCCAACAGCAGAGTTGGGGGATGGTTGCGAAAGCGCTCGAGAGGCTAAACGAGAACGGGCGCTCGACTCTGAGTTCGCTATCGGAAATCTCGGTCTCTGAAATCGAAGAACTGCTCAGGAATCTGAACTTCTACAAGACGAAGGCGAGGAGGCTCAGGAAAATTGCTGCCACCTCAATGAGGTCCGGAGGGCTTGAAAGGATGCTCCAGGTGGAGAGCAGAAACGAGCTCCTGTCTCTGGAAGGAATCGGCGAAGAGACCGCTGATTCCTTGTTATTGTTTGCCGGCAACCAGCTCGTGCTGCCCGTTTCGACCTACGTTCGAAGGGTGATGAAGAGAGTTCTTGGCAAGAAGCTGACAGCAGGAGAGCTGAAGTCGACGTGTCAGAGCTCGATACCTGGCGACCTGTATTCCTACAAGCTGTTCTATGCAGGTCTGTCCACGGTTGGAAGAGTCTACTGCCACAGAGTGCCGGATTGCGGGAATTGCATCCTGAAAGAACTGTGCTCCTATGCGACCGAACCGCGGAGGAATCACTCGAAGCCAGCGCGAGCCAATCGGTAGCACGCCTGTGCGTTAGTCGGTGATTCCAGAAACAGTGAACAGAGCGTCTGTTCCGCATGCGCTGACAGAGGCATCGCTTTGAGAGGACAACTCCTTCTCTCGAACCAACAGCGGGTCAGAGACGACGGGCAAGCTTGCCAGATTCTTTCACTCATCGACCGAGCACAAACCGCGAGGGCCACGACCTGCCGGCGCGAGGAACGAGGAGGATACGGCGCTCCTAATCATGATTTGTTCTCCTCGTCTTATACAATCCCTATATCTTCCCTCCGTCTCGTCTTCCAGGTTTCGGCTTCAGATTGGAACCAATAATCGTCCTGTACACGAAGGGAGAAGCGAAGAGGCCGTACGACAGGTTCGACAACTTTATCGACGCTTCGTTCTGGATAGGGAGTGAGTACAGCGAGCCCGAGGGAACCGGCAACGTGAAGCTGGTCAAGATCGAAATGTACTCGGCCGACGACCCCGGAGGCCTGGACTACCTGAAGATATTCGTCAACCTTCTGCTCGACCGCGCGATCGACCATGAGACGAGATTCTTCGGGGAGCCTCCTCCTTCGGGTGGTTCCGCTGATTCGGGTGGACCCAGGGATTCGGGAAGACCTCCCCCACCGGGCGACGAGGCGCCGCCTTCAGAACCGGAGGAACCCCGCTCGCCAGGACACGAGGCAGAGATGAAGGAACTGAGGGAGAAGCGCAAGAAGGGGGGTCTGAGCGAGAAGGAATACAAAGCACAGCGGGAGAGATTGCTGAAGAAGTGGTGGAAAGAACTGGACGAGCGCATGAGCAAGTAGCGATTGTGCCCTGGTTCTTCGAGAGCTTCTTGAGGACAAAGGCGTAATCACAAAGGAAGAATGGGAACAGAAGATTCAGAAGAACCTCAAGGCTTAGCTCAGAGTCTCGCACAGGCCTTAAGTAGAAGCCTGGAGGTGAAGCAATGAGAACATGATGCCACGAGAATCTGAAAAGATGGGTGAGGAGCGAGAAACGAGAAGGATCACTAGGAGAAATGTAGAGATTATCATGTGGGGCCTCGTGCTGATATGGGTCGGCGTCACAGCCTACTCGACTCACGTAGGATGGTTCTCTTCTAGCTATTGGTTCGACTATCTCCTAGCGGGACTGGGTGTCATATTCTTCGCCGATGGACTGCTGTGCTATGTGATGAATGTCGGCCAGCACCTGGTTCGAATGGTTTGCGGAGCATTTGTCTTTGCGATTGGAATCCTGGGTGTATTCGATGCGTCCATGGATTGGATATTGGCGGTTCTAGTAGCGGCAGTAGGGGCAATTCTAATTGCCTATGCAATCGTACGAGCAAAATTCTAAGAAGCAAGAAGCGAGTCAGTCGTTGTCTTCTTCTTCGCCTTGATTTGAGAGCTGACACACCCCAGAGCAGATTCCTTCTTCGGCGTCCGGTCTCAGTGCAAACCCGCAATGAGGCAGCTGGGGCATTGCACCATCTAGTCGAAATCCCCCACAGGGAATAGATTGTCTCACTTGAGCCACTACCCGGATACGGGTTCACTGTGGAAGGACAGGCGGGCGGTCCCAATGAGGGGGCCTGGAGCGAGCGCACGACGGTAATTGTGCGCTGATAGGCCTAAGCCAAGGCTCTGCTCCGCTCCTCGACATGAAGCCCCTGTTCATGGTGGTTGGCGCGGCCCTCTTGATACTCGGTGGCGCCCTCATCGCCATCAGTCCGGCGTTGTCGTCCGCGGCATTCTACAGGGCGGAGGGAGGCATCATCACGGCGGGAGAGAGTGGAGGGAACGTGACTGCTTCCGCTAAAGCCTACTACTGACCCTAACCGATTTAGAGAATCAAGCCGAGATGGTCGCCGTCGTGGGGGCGGTTCTTGCTCCCATAGGAGGAGCGATCCTGGCGTACGGACTGGCCGCGACAGAGCGTCAGGAACCCATGCAACAGCCTGGTGCCCCCGCTCAAGCAGAAAAGATCTAGGCTGAGCTCGGTGGTCAAATCCACCCGTAGCCTGTACGCCTCCGACGGTTCACGTTTCGCGGTCGTTCGTCATCATCCGTGGCCCTCAGCCCGCGCCTGAGTTGCTCAAGAGAACTCTCACAGAATGAAGGTCCGCGGTCTCGCTGGCTTTCGCCCAACGCCCAAATAACGAACCGACCCAATAGATTGCACGTCCCAAATCAAAGCCTTTCTGCGATTCTGTCCCTCATGCGGGCATAGGTTCCACGTCAGGTTGGTCGGCGAGGAACTCATCGGCACGGATGTCGGAAAGGTGACAGTTGAACCAGCTCCCGCCCCTGCCATCCCCGGGCGGCAGGCTGGTCGCACGGTGGCAGAAGCACTCGGTTCCGCACAATTGACGGTGGAAGAGGACGAGTATCGGTATTCTAACAAGTGCACGCACTGCGGGCGTGAATGGTCAGAGATCCACACGGAAGAGCTCAAGGGGACCGAGCCGGGGGATACACCGGAGACTGAGTGTCACCCGAAGTGATACACCCTTGGAAATCACCCGACAAAGATGCAGGACCACTAGAAGGGGCGTGCGCTCGTCACATAGGGGGAAACTTGTCCTGTCAATGCCCGAAGCGACAAGGACGGGCGCACGGAAGTATCGCCGACGTGAATTGTATATAACGACAGCGTGCACATTCGATGCTTTTCGCATCCGGGGGTGCCCCGAAGACTTGGCAGAGCCCCTGATGACCAACTAAGCTGGGACCGCCCTTTGAACCAACTGAAGACGGAACAGAACCTTTCCGAGGATTCCGTTGCGTTAGCGGGTGTTTCTATTCGGGTGTTGCGCGACGGGTGGTGGCATTCCGTCTGAGCGGCTGGAACCCAACGACAAACACCGCGACTCCCTCGTCCAGCACAAGGGCCGAAATGGCAATTGCAATCTCTGCCTCGTCGATGGTGACACTCGGGCACAGTATCTCTGAATGCAGAAAATCACAGCTCTGAGGCGCGGTCGCGGAGCTGTAGTCACTAAGACCGAGTTGAAGTCTCACCTCTCCCAATGCCAAGAGGAGGAACCCTATGAGGACGAGCGCCATCCCCACGAGCCTAGGGTTCACTTCAAGCCTCTTTTCTCAGGCTGATCTCTAATGACTCTAGCCACCTATTCCGGCCTCACCCCGACACCCGCTCAGGTCGCGGGAGTCGGCGTGGAAGGCAAGAACAAGTGGTTGGCGTTGCTGACCGAGGCCGTAAATAACAGAGATACGACCTCTCACTCATGAGAAGAAGGGTTCCACTCGCAATCGGCACATGCGTCGTTGCCTTCCTTCTGTTCTTCTTCTTCGTTCCCATAGTCTGGACGAACATCGATCCCTACTCTCCCGGAAGTTATGGCTACACTTCGCTTTCGTTCCATTTCTCTATGGCTGGAGAGACCTACTTCAACGGGCAGTTCCAATTGTCGACTCCCGCTGAATTCGTTCATACGACCGTCGCCGCCCGTGGCGCAACACCCTAGGAGAAACACCCGTCAACGCAACAGAATCCTTCCGAGCGCTTCAAGGTGCAAATAACTCGAAGGGTTCGTCTCAGCAGACTCGGCAGGAATCAAGGTCGAGGGCGAGAGTAGATGGCTCGGACCGCTGAGGCATCCCCTTATCAGACAGCCAGCCCAGAGACGAGACGAATGAACACGACAACAATCGCCTTGATGGCCCGAACCCTCGGCGCGATTCTCCTCATGGTCAGCCTGGTTGCAATCACATATACCACCACCGTTGTTCAAACGACTCCCACTCCCTGCTACTTCGGCTGCCCGGCAGAGCCTATCACCTTGACTCCCTACGCTTCTGACGGCATCTTGTTGGCCGTCGTTGCGCTGGGAACGATGTGGCTTGGTTACTTCGCTCTGCCAGTTGAAGACGAAGCAGAGCCAACGCTCACCACACCAGGAACAACCGATTGAACCACCTCCTCGGCGGGAGGAAGCGAGCTAGGCGTGTGCCATGATGGACGGCTTCGCAATCTACGAACTTCTCTTCGTCAACGGATTCCTCTTCTTCTTTGCTCAAGGCCTCACTTCCTGCTTCTTCGCCCTGAGAATCGAAACGAAGCTGTCGCACAGCTCGTCAGGGAACATGGGCCGCTGATACCTTCCACAGTATCCAACACTGCTGAAGTTCTCGCACGTCCCACAGCTCGGCGTCTCGCCCGACGCTCTCCTGAAGTGAGGAGGGTCCATGCCGGCCCGGGTGACCGGTTCGGTAATAATCGGACGCCTCGATTGGCAGCCAGTCGAAGGGGAGGGTCGGCTGAATCTGCTGGTCACCATGGCTGACATAGCCGCACAGCACTTTCAAATCATCCCACTGCGCAGTCTGGCGCGATGGCCTCGAAAGGTCTGACCGTAGCCGTCATCGTCTTCCTGCTCCTTTCGATGGCCGTTTTTGGCTTCTTCGCGGGCTCCGGCTACCGCGGGACCAGCTCAACGTCCTCCTCGTCGTCATCATCTTCTATCACTACCTCAACCTCCACTTCGAGTAGCTCCACTAAGAGCAGCAAGCTGGTAGGTGCGTTCCTCTACCTGTGGTATGGATACGACTACACCACCTCTGATTGGACCGGAGGATTCGACACCAGTCATTGGAACGACAGCTCAACTGGAATCGTCTCGGATAAGCCAATTCAAGGTTACTACTCCATGATGAATAACGACATCATTTCTTCCCAAATAGTGGAAATGGAACAGGCAGGCATCGATTTCGCAGTGATATCTTGGTGGGGATGGGGTGTGTACAACTTCTCGAACCCGAGTCTGATCAACCAATCCGCTGCCTCGATAGACAGTGCGACGTTGAATCTCTTCAAGCTTGTCTCTTCAAGCTTTCCAACATTCAAGCTTTCGATAATGGTGGACGCCTTCAACAAGGGTTCTCTCTCGGCGCAGAATTATTCCTATGTCTACAAGTACATCGACGATCATTTCTATTCGAAATACCCGAAGATAGTCTTGAAGAACGGGACTAGTGGCACGCCGTATCTCTTCTGGTTCAATCCGCTGGACCCCTATGGGGTCAGCCTGAATGATTCGTTCGTCAACGAAGTCGTCGGGAACAATCCATACGTGAACGTCACTTTTTGGCGAGCTCCGAGCGAATATCTTCAGGGATCCCAGAATCAAATCGTGTCCAATTACGAAGGCAATCCGAGCATATCGAGCAACGGCATCGTTTCCATCATTCCGAGGTACGATGACAGTGGTCTCTTCAAACACGGTGGCAGATCAAGCTACATGCAATTCGATGTTTCTTACAGCCAAGGTCTCTATCAGGCTGAATGGAACTACGTCTTGAACCACAGCAGCAGCGTCAGCATGGTCCTGATCTACAGTTGGAATGAATACCACGAGAGGAGCGAGATAGAGCCTCATTACGACAATACGAGTTCCTCCGTCTCTCCATTCTACCTGACGGATCTCACGACGTACTATGCCTCGAAGTTTGAAGGAGCACCTCCGAAATCAGGGACTCTCACCTTCCAGGGGGTCGGCTCCGATTACAACGACGCCCTGAACTTCTACGCATCGGAACTCAATGCTTCCCTTGGCCTCATGAGCACGACTCCAAAGGGCACGACCATCTACCTTTCGGACGATCAGGCGCTGGACTACAACGCGCTCCTCAAGCTCTATAATGAGACCGGGAACTCGACCGCTCTATCACTGGCAGACCAGATCAAATCCTCAATCCAGAGCTATGGTGGACTGTACGGACATTGGAATGGCGCGTTCGTTCTCTTCGGGCACTATCCCACTCCTTGGAATTTCTCCAGCGGCACCGACATTACGATTGGAACGAGCGGGGGGTATACGATCAAGTCAACCATCTTCAATGAAACGATGGGTCCCGCAAGCACTAGCCACTACGCGGACCTGGAGATGTACTACGCCGCGTACAACATGCAAGTGAAGAACTACGCAACAGCGGAGGACGCATTCATCAGCGCAAACAGCTTGTGGAATGGCCTTGGGTTCGTCGACAAGGCCTACACTTCTACATACGCTTCGTACAAGCTCGCGCTAGATCTCATTGTCTGGGAGATGATGGATAATACCAATCAGACGAAGCAGTTTGCGACACAATACACGCCCGTTCTGAATCAGGTCGCTTCAATCTTCTTAGCCTTACAGGGATCCGACGGCGGCGTCTATACGGACTACGTTGTCACAAATGGATTGGTACAGCATGCTGGTCAAGAGAACGGAGAGACCACATCTCTCTTCATCCTTGCTGCGGCTGGTTCTCCAGATCCAGACACGGTTACTTCGACGACCTCAACGACCTCGACGCCCACCAGCTCAACGACAAGCTCGACGACCGCTAGCACAAACTCCGGTTGCTGTAGCACTTCCACCACGACCTATTCCTCCACGACGACCACCAGCAGCATCTCGACCTCCACCACCCTTGGCTCGAACAACGTCTACCTGTATGTGGGCACCGTGATCGTGGATCTGGCAGTGATCGCCATCGCGATTCAGCTGGACAAGTGGACCTCGTAGGTGAAGGAGGGGACAAGGCCCGGGAGGCCCTCCACTCACTCGTGGCCGTCCTCCCTTACGGCGGCTCAATCTCTGAGGACATAACGGAGACTATGAATGCCTCCCCCGAACCCAAGGCGTGCGCTTTCCTGCGCGTGTAGGGTACTCTACTGCTTCCCTTCTGTCCTGAAGCCCACGAGCCATCTCTCGTAGCAGAGGAAGAGAGACGCGACCTTCCCGAGGAGCGCCGGTTCGCTCAGGAAGCCTGGAACGAACTCTGTTTGCCTAGGGTGGCTAGATTCTGATTCGCGTGCCGCGCAACGATGAATCTTGCAGAGCAGCAGATTGCTTAAGAGTTGGGGTGCTTCACGTACCCAATAGCCTTCCAATGAAGTGCAGCACCGTAATGGCGTTTCTGTCTCAGATAGAGAATCGGGAGGAGTTTGAGCGCTTCACTCCAATTTCATCAGCTGATTTGGATTACCTGTCCGTCAATGGATTCGTTTCGAGGACAACAAAGGAGGACCATGACAAGGGGGTCGATTCCGTCTCCAGGTTGGCTCAGTTGACTTCGCAAATGAACGCCGAAAAGGTCGAGGAAGACCAAGCAGCTGCGACCTTGCGGGAAGACGAGCGAAAGGAGCACTCGTTCCGATTCATCATCGAAGGAAAAGAGAAGAAGGCGGAGCTGGGTGAAAGGGTTCAGAGCGAGACGGCTGAGGTTTCTAGGGAAGAATCCGAGCTAAGTGCAATCGAGGCCAATGTCAATGAGCTCATCCAGACGAAGTCCATGGTTGATCGAATGGTGCCATACGGCGAGGAGTACCTGTCTCTTACGGACCTTGGGATTGTCACGCTGCGCGACCTCAACGTCAGGAACTACAGAGTTGCTGATCAGGACTTCCCTGACTTCCTAGCAGAGACCAAAGCGACTGTCAATGAGCTGCGGTCCATAGCTGACAGGGCCGCTTCCTACACAGCCTTCCTCAAACCCAGAGTCCCAAACCTAGAAGACGAAGATCGCCCAGTCACCTATGATGAAGGTCAAGGGCCCCCTGGGATCGAGGCTTCATCACTACTGTGGAGCGTAGCGATAGGGTTAGCCAAGCTCCAGGGTGACACCAATCAAATAGGAGAGAGGTTCATTCAGGCCCTCAACGTCCTGCAGAATCTTGACTCCACGACTCCTAACAAACTAATGGCCGCCGAGATCATGACCGCTGCCGGCAATCAGGATCTTCAAAGCCTCGAATCAACTCTGAAGAACCTAGACCAGCAATTGAGAGGTCAGCATGTTCCCAAGGAGCTATCGGCCGGTGTTGCTGCGACAATCTTGGCAGGAAGGAGATACGATGGAACATATCCGACGGATAGGTTTGTTCAGTTCAAGAATCTGACTCAATCGTATGAAGCCGCCGCAATATTGGCGGTAATGAACCTCCCCTATGAGGATCTGAGTGCCAAGTTCCAGTCGTTCAAGTCCAAGTTCGTTGCTTGGGGGTACATGGCATCGGAGGACACAGAGATCGCTTCGGCTTTCCTAGCGATTGGAGAACTGAACGCAGACGAAGTGGCCGAGAAGTTGCAGTACATAGTACTGCAACTGAGGAACTACCTAGAGTATCCCTTGGTAGCGGCGGCGATACTTGCCTCCATACCCGTCTTCGAGTCCCACGAGGTCCTCGATCTGATGGAAAGGGCTGTAATCCTGCTCTCTGCGTATGCCAGAGGGCTCGAACGGTCCGAATTGGTGGCTTTGGCAGTAAGAATGGTCCATGGAGTGCGGAACGAGATAGTGAAGGGTATTGATTCTACGGCCAAGATCGCTGCGACTCCGGTGCAATTCACCTACGCATCACATCCGGGCCTCTTTGTCTGGTATTATCCGGTGATCGTAGCTTATTCGTCCTACCATGCAACATTCAGCGGGATGGGAGGCTTCCACCCAGCTCACAGTCATGGGGTCGGTGGGTTCGCAGGTTGATAGCCGGACGACTGACCAAAGTCTTTGGCGTCATGCTGTTCTCATCCCTGCTTGCAACTGCGGTCGCGGTGAATTCCCATCCGGTTGCGGCGTACACGCCCCAGAAAGGCGACTACTTCCATTACTCTGAGACGATCACTGTAAACAACGGCCAGGGCTACTACACGGGGTACACGGATCAGACCCAGGTGAGCGGAATGGAGCAGATGAACTCTGTCAACGGAAGCACAGTGTCGGCCTCCTACAGTTACTCCTACCAATACAGCAGCAACCAAGGGAGCTCCACCTCGAACTCGTCCTCGGGCAAGTACACGTGGTCACCAGGCAGCTTCACGTATGTCAACGGAACGGATGACCAGGTAGGCTACTCAAAGCCGACATACGTCTGGTTTGCCATGAACACTGCCCTTCCGGTCGGAGGGACATTCTATGTTCTGAACACTCAATTCACGGTGCTGTCGAAGAATTACAGCCTGCAACTGCCTACAAAGGGGAACGAGTACGTTCAGACGATTCAAACCGAAGGAACGGGCCAGCATCAACGGAGCGACTCGTACGGCGTCTTCACAGCGTCGTATACTTATCATGAGTACTTCGATCCGACCACCGGGTATGTCGTCGGCTACAACTACGTGGAGCAGGACACCGGCCAATATCAGGGGCAAGCCGGGAATTTCACGTACACCGACGACCTCTACGTGACTTCAACCAGCTACAACCTGGTGCTGGCAAGTGTTACCGGTAGTCTGACAGCGAACGCGGGGTCGGGATCTACTCTATATCTTGTCTATTCCGCATCGTTCTTGGCGGTCGTGGTCATTGTTGCAGTGGTGGTCTATGCTGCGACTCGAAGAAGAGGCAAAGGCGAATCTCTTCCAAGGCACCCGCAGTACACGCCTCCGCCTTCAACGCCGGGGGAGTCCAGGATTGACTTGGGCTCAAGACCGTCTGAACAGGTTGTGATAAGAGAGGTCGCTAAGGTGAACTGCAAGTACTGCGGAACCCTGATTCCATCTACCGCTGATACGTGCCCGTATTGCGGAGGGCCCAGGCAATGACGCTCGAGTTCAGGTGAAAGAAGCCTTGACAGTGGAGATCAGTAGATCGGTTCCCATCAAGCTCAGGGGGATCCCGATCACTCTCAATGTGTACGATGGAGCCGGGACGATAACCAACAAGTACTTCAGAGGTTTCCAAATGCCAGAGCTCGGCAGAGTGTACCTGCCTGATAGCGTGAAGCCCTTCACAGACACTGACCCAATAGGAACCAGGGAGCTCCTCATGGATGACAACAGGAGCGCCGTCAGCAGGGAACCGTACATGGCCATCGATGGCACCGACTTCTACTTCTCCGTCAAGGGCATAGGATCGACGACCAGCCCGTTCAGTCGTCAGCTTCTCCGGAAGGAGGAGATCAGCGGTCTTCTCAAGAGCAGTGCCATGAGGGAGAAGATCATGAACGCCAAAGAGAAGGAGATGAAGCTGCCGAGGTATCTCACCGGGGAGCTGTGGTCAAGGGGATGTCCCTACGGGTCTCAGGGGCTCGAGTTCGCGACCATAGCAATGAAGGCTGCGGAAATGTCGGATGCCAGCACCACGTCAATTCATGGGTTCAGGATTGCCCCCCTGGTGAACATCGTCAAGCTGCCCAAGACTCTCCAGGAGAATGTCACCCAGGTGTACTGGTACAGGAGGTTCAAACAGGAGATGGTTCAGGAAGCGAGGCTGATCCCATCCAATGTCAGAATCTACTTCCACTCGGACTGGACCATTGGCGACGACACCGGGGAGCTCTTCGACTTCTTCCGCATCGACGACAATGACAAGGCGATGGCCTTCCTGAAGAACTTCGTCAAGAGCGGGATTGCGATTCTCACCCTGTTCGTAAGGTCCATGAGCGACAACGGCAACGGCACATACAGCGGGCTGGACTTCTACGATGTCTGGCTCGACAAGGACGCGGTACTGGCCCCCGATGGCACCATCTTCTGGGCAGACCTGGAGGGGCTCCAGGCCATAACGATTGGAGGGAAGGACCGGGCCGACCTCGAGTTCATCATCGAGGAGAACATGGAGCATCAGATCTACAGATCACTGTACGAGTTCATGTACGCATACGAACAAATAGAAAGGGAGCGAGTCAAGCGGTTCGGTCACATGACCGACCGCAAGGTCCAGTTCGAATACCTCCTGATGGATGCCCTGAAGGATGACGAGGTCGTCGGACTCCATCGCAGCGCCGATAGCCTCGCACTGGTCATTGGCAACATCCTCGGAGAAGAGAAGCTGACCAAGAATTTCACGATCCTGGATTTGTGATCAAGATGAGCAATCTACACCTCGGACAGACGCTTGAATGGAGACGGGAGCGGGTGGCAAGAAGCTCATGATCAACATCGTCCAGATACCTGACACAAAGACCATCGACAAGCAGCTCGGCGATCTGCCTGGCGGGTTGTCGTTGTTTGCCCCGTTCCTCCGTCACGAGGCCAAAGAAGCTCTCGAAGCGGGTGGCGAGGTCTTCATCTCCCAGAGCTCAGAGGAAGAGAAGAACGGCCTGTTCATTTATGACAACCACGAGGCAACAGGAACCATCTTCACAAAATCCAGGGAGGCATTCGACCGCTTCTATGAGCTGAAGCCCTCCAGTTACATCTTCTCGGAGCTTGAGGTAGCAGAGCATCCCAAGGAAGCTTGGAACATCTGGCAGCTGGACGTTGACAGGGCCTCTTCCGACCACAGGTTCAAGCATCGCGTTAGCATCAGCGATGATGCCCAGGAGATAGAACGCTTCATGGCCATTGCACAGCCCGAGACGAACAGGCAATGGGTCAGCGTTGCCCTCAGGAACAGGGACAAGTGCTTCGTCGTCAAGATATTGAACAGAATCGTGGCCATAGCGTGGATGGCCATCGTCGGAGGGATGGCAAGGTCGCACGGCCTCTACGTCGAACCAAAGTTCAGAAGAACGGGAATAATGAAAGACAACTTCCAGGCCAGGCTCATGTACTTGAAGTCAAGGCGCGTCCACACTCTGATCAACGAGATTGCCGAATCCAATGTAGCGTCCTCTAGCTTTGCCAAGAGTATAGGGGAGAAGATCGTCGGCAGGCTATTCCTCTACACCAGCCCTGATTCGAACGTGCCGTCATAGTGGCCGAGGCCTTCCGGTGTCCGCCCGACTTGACGGGGGACTGAATCAGATATTCGGTCACCGGAATTTCCGCCCGCGTTCGGTCGAGTCACCTCCCACCTTGATGGATTCGAACCCACGGACGCTAACCCTCCGGGCCCGAACCCGATGCATTGCAAAGAGGGGCATTGCACCACCCGGTCGGGATTCCCCGGTCTCCGGCTAGATTTCGAGGATTCCGAACCGGCCAGAGGAGATTATGCGCTCCGCACGCCGTCTGAGGGAGTTGACTTCGATTCCGTGGTAACGTGGTGCCCCAAAGTCGAGCTGCTTGACCGCCCGTCTCAGCACGCTTAGGGCGACCTCGTCCTCACCCTTCTGGTGGTGGACAAACGCCGCACAAACCAGGATGATTCCCTGCAGGTACCGCTTCTCGTCTCCGCTCGAGAGCCTCCAGGCGCCTTCCAAGACCTCGTGGCACTCCCAGTACCTCTCTGAATTGAAATAACGACGGGCTTCGAAGAAGAGCTCCTCTTCGGTCTCGTAGTGTGGTGTGACATTCAAATCCCTCCAGAACTCCAGACGCCCAAGAGGTTCGGTCGCGGTAAGGAAGGTCTCCATGTCTGCCCTCGAGGGTGAGAAGATGTCAAGCTCTAACGCTCCGTACGAAGTCCACTTGGGGTTGCGCGCATCGACGCCGACCGACTTCGCCACGGCCTTGATCGAAGAGAGGAATCCGTTCCCTGGGCCGTTGCGCTGGGTCATCCTGATTAGATATCGCATCCTGTGGCATCTAGGCCCACCTCAAGGCTTTAATCTTGAGTAAAGGTCGCGATTCCGTCGGGACCAGCATTCCCTGCTAGCCTCCCGCATGCCACAAGAATCTTAAGTTCAGTCCAATCGCCCTGAAGAAGGAACATACCATGACTGAGAAGAGAATAGCCGAGTTTCAAAAGCGGTTGACGGCGAACGGGGTCGATGCCGCAATGATCAAGACGGCCTCCTCCTTCACCTACTTCGCAGACGTGATGTGGTTGCGGCCTGGCCTCATCATCCCAGCCGAAGGAGATCCGATTGCGTTCATCCCGACGAACGAGGTAGATGCGTTCCGGGAGCGTTCATGCGTCAAGAAGGTAATCCCCTACCGGGGCATCGATGAGCTGATGCCCGGCATCACTCGCGCCATCCGAGAAGGGGGGTACCACAAGGTCGGCATGGACATGAGCGTCGAGAGGGACGCATTCGAGCTCTTCATGCACATCTTCACGAACCTGAACCCCAAGGTCGACGTCGTAGACGTCCACTCTCTGATCATGGAACTTCGGATGTTCAAGGACGCGTCAGAGATAGAGCGAATTCGGAGGGCCGCCGAGACCACTGACAGGGGAATGAAAGCGGCCATCGAGAGCATCGCACCTGGCGCGAGTGAACTGGAGATCGCTGCTGAGGCAGTGTACGCCATGATGAAAGCAGGGTCGGAGCGCCCTCACGTATACGTCAACGCGGGTCCTGTTCCCAGGATCCATGCAGAGCCACGGGCGAGCGTCCGCGTCACAGGAGAAGATGTCGTGATGGTCACAATCGGGGGCGACTCCGAGGACTACTACTGCAACGAGACCAGGACATACGTCCCTTCCGCTGCGTCCAAGGAGAAGCATCGGGCATTCGACTCCCTGCGATCCGTCTACGAATCAATCACCCCGAAGCTGAAGCCTGGGACCGTCCTGGGATCTGTGGAGCAGGAAATCGGGGCTTCCCTGACGGCTAAGGGCTACTCGGCCAACTACGTGAAGGGATTCGCCCACGGGGTCGGGCTGCTCGTAGAGGAGGACCCGATCACGACAATCCTGATCCCCCACCGGCGTATGGCGCTTCGTGAGGGTATGGTCATCGCCGCCATGCACGCCCCTCTGGCTATCCCGGGCGCGGGTTCGTTCAAGATCGAAGACACCTTCTTGGTGACGCCAGGTGGACCAGAGCGGCTCACAAAGCATCCCACGATTGTTGCCTAGGTGCCGGTGAAGGCAGTGTCCGAGTGAGACGAAGCACCTGTGCCAGATGGGTTGTTCGAGTGTGGACTGCGACGATCGAACCAAGGGCTTCGTAGCTTAGCTGGGCTAACCAAGGCTTGGAATCCACTTTCAGAACCCGTTTGGGGGCGACTCCCACCGGGCCCGTCAATCACTATCGGCTCTTCTATGGAGGCGCGCGCGCGTACACACATAGAACATCTGGGACCCGAAGCCTCTTTGTCTTGACAGCCGTTCACACCTTGAAACTTGTCGAGCCTTTTTCAAGTTCAATAGGCTTATGTCCTTGGGAAGCCAAATCATCAAGTATTTTCCTCGTTCCGACTGCCCCAACTGCCAACTTGCTCAGAAAGCCCTCATCTGATTTTAGGGAGAGAGGTCGCGACAACACCAAAAGTTCTCGAAGCTAGCCAATAAGTCATGAGGAGCATGATTGCGTCAACACGCTAGGGCATGAGATTGGGGTTGATCAGCAGGATTGAGGGGATTGATTAGAGCGCGCGCAGCAGTTCCGACAATAAGCTGAACTCACTCCGAGGGAGTGTGCTGCCGAGGCCGAATTGACACCTGACTACTGCAGGAGCCTAGTTCTTCCCGAAACCTGGGGAGCACGCATCTCAGAAAGCAGGCCCTCGAATTCCCCAGGGCCGATTATCCGTATGCCATAGCTCGAGGCGAGCCGGCGGACTTCGCCTCCAGGGTTGCCTTTCACGCAGACTACAAATGCCGTTGCGCCGGTGTCGAATGCTTTGATGTATGTCCGGAGCACGTCAATCGTCCCCGGCTCTTGATAGATGTCAAATCCGAAGAAATGAGAGTCCTTCTTGCCAACGAGGCTGAATCGATCATTCACACCGGACTTCCCCAAGATAAGGGGTGGTTTGATGATTTCAAGTCCCGCCAGGGACAGCTGGATTTCTAGGGCGAGGCTTTCGTAGCACACGAGACTCAGCTCGGAAAAGCTCTACTTGAGGAAAATGAGAGATTCAGAGCCTCGTGAGCGGAGACAATTAGCGATTCGGCAACAGTGCAGATGGAACTCGACTTGACCGCGAAAGCTGATTTTGGCTCACTATACGATCAAGACGAGAGAAAAAACGGGCCTTTCTTTCAGCAGGTCCAACTCGCACTCAGAGACGAGGTTGACCCTTGCACGTCTAGAACCAGTGTTCCGGCAGTGCAAGACTTGGTCCCCGCTCTGTAGTAGTATATGGTGACAGTATACGTTCCGGGGTTGGGGAGTGAGACCGTGTAGTTCCCAACATTCATCCAAGCGGAAATCGACCCGAAGTCGATTCCTGATATGGTTCCTCTCGTGGTTGACGCATTTCCCGACAAGCCAACGTAGGAAGGAGGAACCTGCGATGTCGTAACCGTAGAAGTCGACACGGAACTCACAGTCGAAGTCCGAGTGACTGTCGTCGCTCCAGATTTCGAGATAATAGTAGTGGTCGTTGGGGATGTCATCGTTGTGGTTACGGTATTCGTGACCGTCGTGGGCAACAGAGTTGTTGCCGACGTTGAGATTGAAACGGTCGTGAGAACTTGCGTCGAGGTGACCTGCTCTGTCACCGTAGTACTGACCGTAGAGGCGGTTCCGAGAATGGTAGTTGAACTAACCGTAGTCACCGAGCTTGGTGGGCGGGAGAGGATTGTTGGATTGTCCTGATAGAGGATGCCCGTGGCTATGCCGACGACCAGTACCGCGAGTGCGGCCACCATGCCAGGTGTGCCAGCGATACCCTTGCGTCTCACCTGGATGCACTTCAACCCTGTTTCGTAAATGCTCGAAAGCATAATAGTCTTATTAATTGAAAAGCTGAATTCTGGATTCATTGGGTTTGGCGTTCCTGGTTCGTATCAAGGGCTTTGGTAATTTCCAGGGGCATCAGACTAACACTCCTCGTCTCCAAAATCAAGGGTCCACACAGATTGAGAATCCATAATAGGTAATAAGAGTAGTCGGGTCTAAAATCCAAAGTGAATGTCGACTTCGAAAAAGGACAGGTTGTCGCGGGAGGAGAAGTTACGTGAACTGGTCCGGGCCTCCGTTACAGAGTCCATCAGGGACGCGCTCGGAGATTCCGCGATGAAGGCTCTTACTTACTACGTTCAGCCGGACCTACTCATCTCGTCCCCCCGGGAGTTTCATCAGACACTCGAGAAAATCATCAAGGACGCGACACCTACTCTGGAGTACCTCATCGTCAAGGATCTGTCCGAACGTCTCGGTGTTCAACCTCGGTTGGGCGCCTCCGACCTCGAGGGAATCATTCAGATGGCCAAGGAGGCTATGCTGGACGGATATGGAGGAAGCTCGGAGTGGTGATCAGAACTTGAGTGGTGATCAGAACTTGAGTGGCGATCAGAACTTGAGTGGCGATCAGAACTTGAGTGGCGATCAGAACTTGAGTGGCGATCAGAACTTGAGTGGCGATCAGAACTTGAGTGGC
>Ga0181527_1001561_pt1 | contig 23369 bp, 21 predicted proteins | sample PEATcosm2014_Bin_30_FD_119762 | JGI IMG/M metagenome (GOLD analysis project Ga0181527, IMG submission 119762) | Peatland microbial communities from MTU Mesocosm Facility, Houghton, MI, USA - PEATcosm2014_Bin06_60_metaG | ecosystem: Environmental > Terrestrial > Soil > Wetlands > Peat | place...
TATTGAGACGGCGGTTTCCCTGCTCGCGGCATTTCTGATAATGAAACAGTATCGGTATACGGTTGCGTCCAAGTCGTTAAGAATAACTGATTACATTGCTTGGGTCACACCCATCATATTGCTTGGGTTTTACACGTACGTCGTCGCGTTCTATGGCACCTTCTATTTCACCAATTTGTAAGAAACAGTCAGTTCTCATCCTAAGTACGAGAGGACACGAGAACGTTACGTTATGACCTCGCGTGTGCGCACCAGCTATACCACACAAAGAGTCGGCGATGAAGAGTCACCTCTCTAGGATGACGTCGAAATTCTTTCCGAACTTAAGGATATGACATCGTGAATAGTCATTCGGCGGTTGTCGTTTTCGTGTGTGTGTGCGCACCAGTAGACCCACACACACACACACTTTTGACGACGTACGACGACGTCTGTCTTTAGGGGAGGTTTCCCCTAACAACCCCGCTTAACTGCGCGATCACGCAAGCAATCGTATTTGACGGCAATGAGTTCGATCTTAAGCAACCCCTGCAACCACAGAAATGGATGGTCAAGTAGCCTTCGTTTGTGGGTGGCTCTAGTGGTGCGCACACAAACCAAAACCCACAATTCTTGGTTCATTCCAAGGTTTCGTGTTGAAAGCTTTGCCTCGGATCCCGTTAATCGAAGACTTGACCAGTGGACCGATTCCGCCCGGCTCGAATATTATTGTTGAATTTGACCCGGCATCGATATGGTACAACGCATCGCTGACCATTGCGGCAGGATGGCTGAAGACTGGAGGAAGTGTTAGCTATATTGCGCACACGCAACCGCCCGATGATTTCCGGTCTCAGCTTCGGCAACTGGGCATTTCTGTTGAGGAGCTCGAACAGAAGGACCGATTATGGATTACTGACTTCTACACGCCTTCGATAGGGCAGAAGTCAAAGGAAAAAGCTGGCCCGGAATCGTTGAAAGTAGCTGACTTGAGCCTCTGGTTGGGAAGGGAAGCGATGGTCGAAAGGGCTGCTCCTGAGTTTCTCGTAATAACGGACAACAATTCAATTCTGGACAGGTTTAACGATGAGAAGAATTGGGTCGAACTTTTTCTAACCAGACCAATTCCCATGGCCAAGCCGAGACAGATAACGCAGCTGATTGCTTTCATTAGCGAAATTCACAGCCCTTGGGCGTACAAACAACTCGAAGCAGCCGCTGACGGAATCGTTGATTTCAAGGTTGAAGAAGGAGCTGAAGAAACGCGCGACCTCATGCGAATCAGGACCCTCAGGAAGGTAAGGTTTGACCGAAGATGGCATGAACTAACGATGGCTGAGAACGCTGAAGCCGTACTTCACAAATAGGACCTTTCCGGAGGATAACTGGGTCGATCGAATAACACGAGGTTTGCGGGCGCATCGTCCCCCGTGGTTTAGGAGTTTTCGTGTGTGGATCCCATGGTGCACGCACACACTTCAAACGACGATGGACAAAATGCTAGGTTCGCACCAACTCACTCAAACAGACTTACAATGCTTGAAAATGCCATGTTTCTCATAGATTCAAAGCGACCGGACGGGCTTTACCGGCTTATCTTCGTAATTCCCTCCAACACGGCTTTCTTGATCTCGTCTTCGTTAAGTTCCACGGCAACCTTGTTGATTTCTAATTTGGTTACTTGGGCCGTCTTCGTGTTGAGTTTCTTGAGCAGCCAATCCACGATAAGACTCGCCCCAACTCTTTCAGGGATATCTTCGGCCACGATCAACGTTATCTGAACCATTTCAGCGAGCCCGAAAGCTGTTCTAATTTTAGCGCTGTCGTACCTAACAGCCAAGTCACTTGTCAATTGCTTCCGCATACCTAGACTTCCCCTACTCTCTCCAAGTAAATCGTAGATCAGTTGATGGTTTAGCGTGTAGATTGTAACTGGAATCTCCAAGAACATCAGCATCAGTCGTATACCCACCTCGCTAATATGGGCTAACCGGAAGCAAATGCCCAATTGAGAACCTGGTCGAAAAGGCGAAGGGAGCCAGAATAAAGGAAGACAGGTTAGTCTGGCAAAGAAGCTAACAAAATCTCACGTTATGTCTGCTGGATGTATCATTTTTCTTATGCGCGAAGTGAGGGAAGAGTGAGGCTGAAGTTGTGAAGATTCTGTGCGTTCAGTTATTTCTTGCCCACCGAATACGAAGAGTCTGGGTTTTCCACCGCTAAGCTCGACATAGGTGTTGGTGATGGCAGCGTCTTTAACCCAAGAACCGGTGTTCGCAACGTTTTCCGTTTTGTTGATGAATGGTACGTGGGTATGACCAAATATGAGAACTTCCCCAGGTTTGACTTCCTTGCATGCAGTCAAATTGATTTTATTGAGAGACTCCTTTAGTCTGTCCTCCGGCCGCTGATGAAGCCGCTGAGCTACCTTTGCGAGATCTGCTTTTATGAAAGACGGTTCCATCTTCGAGAGAATATTCTTCGCGCTATGGAAATCTACCCATAAGTTACTCTCGAAGGCACCGCCTTGGTCGGACATTACTCGACACAAGAATGCCATAAAAGGTATCTTCTGTTCGGGATCGAACTCGTATCCGTGAACGAGACGATAAGTGACTGGCCCATCAGTCAAAGTCAACTCCTTCAGGAACTTAAATGGATACGCTGGGTGCGTAAGATCCAGCACATGGTAATCATGGTTTCCAGCCACGTAAAATATCTGGACGCCTTTTGATTTTAGCGTAAGAAGCTTAGTAACTGTATCGTGGTGTTCCAGGAATACCCCTGAAGCATCCCTCCTCCACATATCCACCACATCTCCAAGAAGAACCAAGTGCGTAACATCGCTTTCTTCACTAAGCTTGTCGAGGAATGCGTTGAACGCTGTCTTGTCAGAGTTTGCGTAACCCAAGTGTTGATCGGATGTGACGACAACTTTCATAGTATTACCTCTAAACTGAGTACGTATCTCTAGAGGTCACATAAATTATCCCATGTAATTCAAAGTCCCGAGTGGTTTTCACTACTGGAAAATCATCGGGGCTTTTCTCACGTAAAGGAAGAGAGCAAATGGATAACCAACGGTTTCTGACAACCCCATTTTGGCTCGTACAGGTAGGGAACTTAGTCAAAGTGAAACGCGTGATACTTGTCTAGCATACGGCGTGTTCCAATTAACTAAGTCAAGTTCCAGCGTCGTTCCTACCGTCAAAACCCACCGTACCGTCGTCCACCAGCGTAGCAAGGGCGAGCGAAGCGAGGAGGGGGCGCACCACTATGAGCACACACATTTTACGACTGTTCGTCTCTTTAGGAGGTACCGCTGACACGTTCTACGCAGACAAACACATTTCAAGCAAAAGTCAGCAAGCCGCGTGTTCCGTTGATTGAGCATGTAGATCCAATCATATTTGAATCGAAATTGCAATGATCCATCGCTTCTGGGGAGGGCCGTATTCATGGCTAGAAGGAACGGTTCGATCGGACATGGAAGTTTACGTGTAAGGGTTGTTATGTGGTGGTTTGTTGGGTTGGTTCGCCGTTTTCATCAATCGTTTGGATCGATATGCCGTTTTGACTAATCGCGTCAATTACGGATGTTGGGGCAGCTTGCTGATTGTAAATGTAGAGCGGATTCAGCGGGGTTAGTCCGCTGGTGCGTAGGATCTGTTGTCCCATTGGACTGAGTAGGGCTTTGAGGAAGGTTATGGCCATGTTCTGGTCTGGACTGTTAGATGGGATGGTCACGTCGTAGAGGATTGGCGCCCCGGTGACCTGTTTGCCATTAACGGTCACGTTAACTTTTGCGTACGAGTTTGCTAGTGTGAGGTTTGAGAGGTTTACTTGAGGTCCCGGGTCGATGTATTGAAGTTTATGTGAAATCGCTTCTGAGGAGTACGACAACACGTAATCTACTGCCCCTGTCTCTAACTGAGCGTCAAGGTAAGTTTCTGTTGGGACTATCACCAGCTCCTTTGCTGCATTCTTTGCGTAGTAGATTTGATCGTAGAGGTAGCTGGAGTTTTGATAATACTGCAATCCTGCTAGTTGTAGCATGAAAATTGCGTTGTAACCGCTCGGATCAGTCTCTTTGTTCGAGACGCCAACGATTACTCCTGGGCGGGTGATGATCTGATACCAGTTGTTTTGATTGATCTGGCTTGCGTATCGGCTTTGGTTTGTGTAGAGTATCGCCATTGAGTTTGAAGCAAAAACGATGTACCATGAAGCGTGAGTAGGAATCAGCTGGTTGGGTATTATTCGGTAGTCCGCGGAAGCGTAGATATCGAACGATTTGTTCGCCTGCGTAATCTCATTGGCCGCCAAGCGGCTGCCTTCGAAGATGTAATTGTAACTGAGCGTTGGGTACTGTGGGCGAATCAGGTTGTTAGTTATTGCGTTGAAAGGCACTTGAAGGGTACCTGCGGCGTCAACTAGAAGAGTCAAAGATGTAGGAATCGAGTTGAGCCCTTGGAAAAATCCGATTGCGAATCCGACCCCCAATCCCGCAGCTAACACTAAAATGAGAATGAGCCCGCCATACTTTGCCATCATACTCAAATCAAATTACTCCTGCGTGGATCGTCCAGCACGATGATGTAAGCCTTGATAAGCGCGAACGCTTACGGTGGTAAGCGAACAAGATATCCTAGTCTGGTTTTATGCGAATCCTGATAAGTTCAACAATATCGTTCAGCTCCTTGCGGAGAGAAGCGGTGAACATTGAGACCTCACGGCACTATTTTGACATCAAGGCAATGGAAAGTACTTGAACTCAGGGCAACAGGATTAACTCAGACTCAAGTTGCAAGCAGACTCCACACGTCACGTGAGAACATAAGCATCATCGAACACCGCGCTCACGCAAACGTGAGGGCAGCTAAGGCCACTATTGTCGCCATAGAACAACTCTCAGAATCCAAAGAATTGATAATCCCCAGCGGTACCAGCATATTCGAGGCCGTGTCTATGACAATTCTCAGGGCTGACATTTTACGGATCAAACTGAGGATTAATGCTGACTCTCTCCTAGCAGCGATACGGTCGAAATGTAAGGGAAGGATCCGAGGACATCACCTAACCGCAGTCGTTAAGATTAAGATAAGTGAAGATGGCGCCGTTACGATAAAATGAGATTTTACTCTAGTCCGTCGTTCACGAATTTTTGTGTGTGAGCACGAGCGCGTGGTAACCAACCCTGAGAGATCTAAATCACTCCTAGGGTTATCACCCAGGAGTGGCACCCAGAAAGTGGCCGATCAAGAAACCCGCGAATCCGGCTGCTAAACCAATTGCTTCGCTTGAGTAGGTATTTATTGATATTTTTGGTATATCAACTGGATTGTGCGCATTCCGGTTCAGACACCCGTTCAAATACCCGTTCAGGAGACGGTTCAGCAGACTGGCGCGCAAGCTGAAAACACGGGTAATTTGGGACGTGTGCCCCAAGCAGCCGCGCCGGAAGCCGCGCCGACACCCGCGCAGGCTCCGAACCAGTTACCGCGCAACCCGCGCAAGCTCCCGAACACACTCGAACAGGCCAGAAGGTACATGGAGCCACTGCCTATCTCTCCCGCTTGTCTTCTCGAGGGGTACTTCCATTGCGGGGAGGGAAACGCGCAAGAACCCGCGCTTTCATCAGCTTCGGTTAGCGTTTACGGGTCTTATCAACGGTGCGACGTCGCTGTTTCTCCCGAGTGTATGCATTGAGACATACATGGCCTACCTGCCCTGACAATGCCAAGTGTCTTCTCTATTCCGTTAAGTCGCTTCTCGATAGCGTCGTCGCCGGATGGATAGTGAGCCAGGAACTTATCGTACTCGGCTTGAAGCCTTCGTGCCCTTGCCTTGTCGACTGTGGCCTTTGCGGCTTGCAGCCTCTTCCAGAGGGTTGCCGCCTCAAACTGGAGCATATCCAGCCCCTCCTCCTTCTTCCGCTGTGAGTCTTAGTAATACTTCACTTTTCTCGATGATGTCCTTCGGCCTAGCAGGAAGAGCCGCATATTGAACGATAATCTCGATGCTGAACGACACCAGAAACGGCACGATTTTCAGACTCATTTTGTCTTGGTACCTCCAATTCTAGGGGTAGAATTAGTTCGTCCAAGAGAACGTCACTTCTCCAAACAAGATCGGGAATCTGAAGGATACGCCAACAATATTGCCAAGTACTGGCTTGACATAAGCAGTCGAAAATTGCATAGATTGTCCAGAATAATTTAGTCATGCTTCTGATTGTATTAGTTGTCCCTATCGCGTTTGGACATTCAACCTCTACTAGCCTTTCTCCTCGGGCTGATCAGAGCAGTTTCAGGCCTGGATCTGTTTTTCACACGTGGGCCGGGTACACGTTCACAATTCAGTACGATGCCTATGTCACTGACAGCGAGATTGCTTTTGCAAACGCAACAATAGATCAGTACGTGCCTCAGCTGCTTGATGCTTTCTGAGGCGTCCTAGATGATCGGAAATGTCTTCTACTCGAAGATGTCCGTACTGCGGTAACGATGTTGGAGGATATCTTACACCTCCATACAAATGTCTCAATTGCGGAGAACTCGTTTAGCACGACCATGTTTTCTCCGCCGCTGTAGCGAACTCGCATGCCCGGATGAATGCCTGAGGGTACGGCTTCTGGCCCAAGCCTCAGGATTGTGGAGTTTTCTTCGGGTCCGTCTCGTAGTAGAACTGGATGTCGTAGAATTGGTCCTGATGTATGCTCACCGGAATGACCCGCATCACCACAGCAGTGTTCTGGTCTTGCAATTGGAATCGCAGGCGTCATCTTTTCAGCCTCACCTTAAGCATAGCCGGGCCGTCGGAAATTGGGTGCTTATGCTCCGAATAGTCGCGGGACAAGGGCACCGATGAGATATCCGATTGCGGCGGAGCCGCCTCCGATTAATAGCACTTGCATCCCGCTTCGAAGTAGCGCCATCCTAGCCACACGCCCCTTTACCACGCCCAAAGCAAACAGAGCGAACGCAGTCGTTACGAGCGAGACGGGTAGAGCGAGAACTAAGGGCCAGAGAAGATACGGCCAGAGCGGTATGAGGGCGGCGCCTGCGTAGGATGAACCTACGACGATTGCGTCCGTACGTTCCCCTTTCGTTTCTCCGTAAGGTAGCCCTAATTCCTTCTCCATCATTGTCTTGTTTAGAGAAGTAGTCGACCGAGCAATGATTTCACTAGCCAACCTTGCATCTTCCGCGCTGAGGGCCTCTTCTCTCAATAGCATTTCGAGTTCCAGACGCTCCACTTCTGGATGGGCTTTGATTTGCGATGTTTCATCTTCAATCTCTGATTGGAACAATTGGTTCTCGGCCTGACTGGCTAAGAAGCTAGCAGTACCCATCGCGAGCGCCCCAGCAACTGCCTCCGCCAGGCCGCCTACTATGACGGTGACTGGGCTGAAGGCTGCAGCCGCTAAACCTGTAACAACGGCTAAGGGGACAAGCAATCCGTCTTGGAATCCGAGAACAAGTTCCCGTACCCGTGAAAGGCGTGAGATCCTTCCCTTTTCGCTGAGGGCCCTAATCCGCAGTGCCTCTCCTGATGTGGGGTGCGGAGGTCGCTTAGTTCCGGACTTGATGGTGAACTTCATGACGCTAAAGTGACAATGGTTACCTTTATTTCGCTTTCAATCAGTCTGCGTTGCGTACTAAAATCAATCACTTATTATCGCCCTTAACTTCGATATGTGCGGCTTCTTTCTTCTTCCAGCGAAACTTCTGAAGTGGGTTTACATGAATAACCATTCAATCACATTCTTTTTCTCAGTCAGGGATTTCATTCGTTAAGTCGCGTGGTTTACTGGATGAAACGCTGGGTTCGCAACCTGCTCATCGTGTTGGTGGTGGTTTTTCCAGTCGTTTTCGTCGTCACGGACTACCTTGAAGACCTCACCGAAACTGGCGGGCCGGAAGGGTCGGGGGGCCTCATACCTCTAATCACCAACCTCCCAACCCACATCATCCAATTAGCCTCAGGAGCAGGTTACCTCGGTATCTTCTCTTTGATGTTGCTTGAAGCTGCGGCGTTTCCGGCTCCAAGCGAGATCATCCTTCCCCTGGCGGGGTACCTTGTTTCGCGTGGGGTCTTACAGTTTTGGCCGGTTGTGTTCTACAGCACCATCGCGGCTCTCATCGGGTCGTTTATCGATTATTCTGTTGGCTGGAAACTCGGAAACCCACTAGTCACCGGCCAAGTGAAAGTGCCTTACGTGGGAGCTCGGCATCTTCAGAGAGTTAAGGCATGGTTTGATCTTTACGGTCCGATGGCGGTCGCGGGTCTAAGGTTGGTCCCAGGAGCGCGTGTGTTGATCTCGTTTCCCGCCGGAGCCTGCCGCATGGATAAATGGAAATTTGCCTTATGCACCCTAATGGGGTGTTTGCCTTGGAACATTGTCCTGGTCTACTTGGGTTGGTGGCTGGGCTCGTCGTGGGAGACGATCGTCACAACATTCACCTACATCAACATCGCCGTCTACATAACGATAATTCTGCTGGTTGCATGGCTTGCGTGGCAAGCCGTCTGCAAGAAACGCGAGGAAAAGAAACTGTAAGTTAGTTTTTCCTTAACGCTCTGTGAAGTTCCTCGACGCCGTCGCGTTGATGAACGTATTTTTCGACGCCGGCGTGTTGCGTTAACCCATAACAGTCAACCGGTCACGTAGATGTTGCCCGTTGACGGGTCATATTGTATAGGTATATTCTGAAGCGGGTATGGTGCTGGGCCGCCTATGACTTGGGCGTTGTTGTTTGGATCATATACCGCACCGTGGCAAGGACAGACAATGTCCCCCATGGATGGGTCGAACTGAACTTGGCATCCTGCGTGCGTACATATTGAGCTGAAAGCTACGAATTTTCCGTTATCTAGGTGGATCAGAATTATTGGGCCATAGGTGGGGTCGTTGAGAGCTGATGATTGGTTTAATGGAATGTTCGATGAGTTCGCTAACAGTCTTGGCCCCTGAGACGCAGGATTCGACGCGGGGCTTTGGATCTGGGCGCTGTTTGGGAAGTAGGACACTGGCTGAGCAGCGTTGAAATTGTAGGACGTGGTTGGGGTTGGCTGGCTTAAGAAAGATGAAATCTCAAACAACGTGAGTGCTGAGATAGAGAGTGCTGCTAGACCTAACATGGTTCGAAGGAAGTTTCTACGTTCTCGTTGGATACGAGATCGCTGTTGGGTTCGAGCATCGACGTCATGTCGAAAGGAAGCACGGGAAAGCAATATCGGGAGCTTAGGTCGCCCTGTGAGGCACGAAGCTATCACGCCATCTGGAAGACGTAACCCATAGACCGTAACCAATCTCTTTGCAATTTGTTCGCTTTCCTCAGCGTTTGTCATCGTGTAACAGTATCTCCTAGATTGTTCGTTGCCCCGCCGGTCGGACGCCTGTTAAGGATATTCTGAAGCGCGGTAAGGATCGTTGCAGCGTCGTTTCGATCCACACCTAGGCTTATGACGAAAGCTCGCACGAACTCAAGCATGGCTTGAGTCTCACGATGCAAAATGAACTGCTGCTTGATTCGGTCGAATGCACTGTTAATTTCACGCACTTGGTTCGGGTATAGTTTTGCCTTGCTAGGAACTGGAACCTGAGCCTCAGGCGTTGCGGTTTTGATAGACTTCACCTCAATCGTCTGAAGATTTCCCTGGGAAGGTTTGGTCACTAACCAACTCAAAGACGGAGAACGCGTTGCCAAGACGCCATCGACGCTATGTTTCAGTTGTGGGCCCGTCAACAATAGGGTTAACCAGCACATGACGAAGACGATATCAGAACCGAAGTAGAACGGAAACGCATTCCATGTAGCGGATAGATAGAACGTAAAGTTGAGTAGGAGTCCCGCGAACGCTGCGATCCTGAAGAGGAAACCCGTCAGAACGGCGATTCCTATCAGAACCTCGCCGACGGCAACTGTATAGCCGAAGGCAACAGCGTTTGGCTCAACTACCCCCATCAGGAAGGCGTGAAGCGGCGATCCGATTGAGTACCCTACCACCAGTTTTCCGATATATCCTGCCTTGGAGGGGTCGAAGTATGAAGGATCAGTAAGGTGCTGTAACCCTGCGTAAAGAAAGGTGAGGCCCATGAATATTCGCAACGGCCACAGCAGACTCGTTGGACACGTTGGGTTAGCCGAGGTCTTGAACTGTCCCGTTGCGTCCATTGAAGTTCCACGGAACGAACCTGAACCTCAAGTCGACATTTAAGTGAACGCCACTTCCGGTGTACACCGAAGATGAATCGGGTTCCGCGCACTAGTCTTTTTCATCGGGGAGTAATTGCCTTTCCAAGGAATCGAGTTTCTCAAATCTCTCTCCCCACCTTGAGACAAATTTCCGTTGTTTGATCCAGACGTTCAAAGACCACAGGACGGCTACTAACGACGCGAGCAGGAGGAACAGATCTGCGTAATCGAAGTCAAAACCTTCCTCATGGTGGAAAGGACGCATGTTGAACGGAGGGGGACCAAGGTTTACAAAGACAAAAATAAGAAAGCGTGAAAGGAAAAGTAACAATATAAGGGAACCAATGAGGTTAACTTTAGCCTGAGTGCGAAACCGATTGAATTCCGTTGAAGCCTCCTGCAGGAACCTATGAAGGGTCGCGACAGGGTATTCCTCTTTTTCCTTCTCAGACATGACGATTACCTCTGAACTGAGATCACGCGCTTGGGTATAGGGCTAGTTCACCAGTGGTGTAGTGCTTCTAGAGAATCGACGGGAGTATCTCCCTGAGTTTAACGTAAACATTTCTTCCTTCAGCTGACAAGCGAATCCCTTCGTCTGACTCCTCGATGAACCCTTTGCCCCTCAAGTATTCCAGATATTTCTGAAAGTCGTCGTATGAAAGTTGAGTTGCATGACGCCATAGTGAAGACTTGGAGTGCGCACCAACGTTATAGAACAAGAATTCCAGTATCTCAAAGCGTATCTGGACTGGCGATTTTCTGCCAGATCGCGTTGTCTTCACAGCAGCACTCAACGGCTTCGATCCTTCACGCGACTATTTCCCTCAATCCGACCGAGGTCGTCTATCTCTCAGCGAGGCACCTTTACTGTTTTCGGTGTACACCAAAGGTGAATCTGGATTATAAGGAACCTAACTACATGCTGTAGTTTACATGGTGTATGAAGCGATGCAAACCTATCAAAATCCTCACGCCGGCAAGCGAGTGGATTTTCGGCCAATAATCGGAGTCTACACGTGTCTTCTGTGCGAACGCAGTTTCAGCACCAAGTCCAAACTGAAACGGCATTACTGCAGGGGGCATCGAGAATGCATACCAGACTATGAAGGCGCGGACATTGATACCATAGATAGGGCAGCTCTGGAATTCCACCTGCGCAGTAACGGTTGACTCTTGTATAGCGCCAGGGCGCGTCTGGCATGAGAATTACCTGTTTACGGCGAAAATGTGTACGACGAATGAGCTACGCAGATTTTCGGGCGGTGTAGTTAGATGGCCTCAACTACTTCTGCTTGTTTCTTGTATCCCTTGACGTACCCTACAACTTCTTTGAACGCTTCCAGGTGATCGTTGATATCTTCCTTAGTATGGACGACTGATACGGTCCACTGCTCATCTGGTGATGGGCCGGCTGGGATTATTCCTCGATTCATCATCGCGAAGCAATAGGCAAACCATTTCCCGGTGTCGCAGGCTTGGAAACTCCTCCAGTCCGTGACTGGTTTCGAGGAGAAGGCGATTGCTCCGCTTAGTCCAGCTTGTGACATCTGAGCGGTAAGGCCGCTGTCGTCGATAATATCTTGATAACCCTTCGCCATCGTTTCGCTGAGCCTAGTAGCCCTCTGCATCGCACTCTTCGTTAGAACCTTCGATAGGGTCGCAATCCCAGCCGCAACGCACAACGGGTTCGAGTTGAAGGTTCCAGCGTGGCTAACAACGCCTGGGATTATGGTTTCCATGATCTTCCGCTTCCCCGCTATTCCTGAGATAGGAACGCCGCCCCCGATCGCCTTGCCCAACGTGATCAGGTCGGGCTGGACGTTGACGTAGTCCCGCATTCCTCCATAGAACTTTCCGCAGGTTTTGATTTCATCAAAGATCAGGACAAACCCGTACTGGTCGGCAAGCTTCCTTAAACCTTCGAGAAATCCTGGTTTTGGTAGGATGAAGCCCATGTTCATGGGGATCGGTTCAAGAATCATGCCGGCAACGTCTGCGCTGTTCTTTTGAACCACTTCTTCGACCGCTGCCAAGTCATTGAAGGGAGCAACCAAGGTGTTCTTGTAGACGCCTACAGGCAGACCCGTTGAAGAGGGTACTGCGTTGGGCGCTCTGGGATCTCCCTCTTTGGCCTGGGATGGTTTTACGCTTACTATGAGTGTCTCGTTGCCACCGTGGTAGCAACCCTCAAACTTGATGATCTTGTCCTTCTTCGTGTAACTTCTCGCAAATCTCGTGGCATACATTGTAGCCTCGGCTCCAGTGTTCGCTAATTTCAGTTGGTCCACCCCAAACCGCTCACAGATCATTCGGGCATACTTCGGGGTTTCTTCCCATTCGAATCCAAAGTCTGTACCCCTCGCCGCTTGCTCCTTGATTGCCTTAACGACGAGTGGATGCGCGTGGCCCGCGACTAGGACACCGAAGCCCATGTTATAGTCAGTGTACACGTTTCCATCTACGTCCCATAGCCTCGTTCCTTTGGCTCGAGAGAAATAGAGCGGGTAGGGGTCGGAATATCTATAATTGCTGTGGACTCCGAAGGGTACGTCGTTCTTTGCTTTGTCGTAGATTGCTTTCGATTTGGGTGTTTGCTTTTCGAACATTCCGATTTCTTTGTCTTCTAGTGCGCTCATGAACAAATCCACCTGTGTCGAATATCAGGTCGTCTCCAGTTACTCCGGCGGGATCTCTTTGAAGACCAGGCCTAGCGGTAGGCCTCTCCTCAGGTTTCTCACGTAAGCTACGACGTAGATGACAACGGCAAGTCCGTAGATTATTCCGAACATGCTCCATGAGAATGAGTCTATCGGTAACGATCCCGATTGGTATGAAAGAATTGTCGAGTACACCAGATACACGCCTGAGCCTAATCCCAGCCAGCTTATGAGTGGTAGGATAAATTTCTTCTTAGCTATAAAAGCCGTCTCATAGATTTGTTTCTTTCTGAAAGGAAAAACGATCGCTGCGATGGCCGGTATTATGAAGCCGAACGAGAACATCGCGAAACTCAAGGTCGCAAACTCTCCGGAATTCCGCAGGAACGCCATAGCCATAGCTCCTATGATGCCACCAATAGCGACTGCTACGCTGGCGATTATTGGAGTATGGGTTCTTTCGCTTACTGAAGCCATCTTGTCCGGAAGTATTCTATCGAAAGACCACGCGAACACGTATCTTGTCTGCGATATCAGCAGTGGTGGAAGCGAGAAGATTTCCGGGACCCAAAGAGCTAGGAACATTACTACATAAAGCGGGACGTTCTTGTAATACAACAATGCGAAGAACGGCACGAAACCTCCTATGCCAGAAATGGGAGCGCTGCCAGTTGAAGCTAGGCTACTCCAATTATCAAGGAATGGTTGCCCGAAAGCCCTCGTCACAATCACTGTGAGCATTATGTAGTAAACCGCCACCACAGTGATCGCGAGCATAATCGCGATCGGCATCGATTTCTTGACATTCTTCATCTCCCCACTCCATGATGTTGGAAGATTGTACCATGTGTAAGAGTACCATACGAAGGGAAGCGCCGCCGAAGTAGCCAGTAACGGACTAGCCGGCGGAACAACTCCACCTAGCTTTATTACAGCATTGTAGGCGGTCGCGTTCCCCATGAAAGAATTGTAGCTGGCTGCAAAACCAGCCGCATTAATTCCTGCGAGCGCAACATACATCACAACAGTTGCAACCAGGGTTATGATTCCCGCCCACAGAACAACCCCCCAAGCATAACGCGGTCTCATGATTGAAAGGAGAAGAGAGACGACAATCACGACTACGGCCAGCACAAAAGAGGGATTAGTGGTCGCCAAGTAGGCTCCAAGGTTGACGAGACCTGCATCGTTATAGTACGCCCCCAAGCCGGAAAGCACGTACGCCGTATATGCGCCCCCATAAAACGAGTAGATCCCCAGACTTATTATGAAGGCAGCCGCTACCCCAAAGTAGTTAACGAAACCAACGACCGAATTAAGTCCTCGGGTTGTGAACACGTAGTCTCCTCCTGATCTCGGCATCGAGGCACCGATTATGGTGAACAACCCGGCCATCAAGAGGGTTGGCAGGAAAGCGACAAAGAATGCTAGCCCCCAATTGGCTCCGGGAGCAGTATACATCAAGGAAACCCACAGCACGGGGACACCGCCGGTGACCAGAGTTAGAACTGCCATAAAAGACGGCCAGGCGCCAACCTCTCTAATGAGGCCCGTTGCTTCTCTAGTAAACACAGGTGGCTTCGGTGTAGTCATTACAAAAACCGTCCCGTCGGTGTTTGAATGATGTTATTGTTATCGTTATTGTCATTATTGTCACTATTGTTATTGTTATTTTCGTGTTCTACTTGAATTATAGAACACGAGGACATATTGCACGACTCTGGATTCGCGAGAGAAAGAGTCGTGCAAGGATTGCTGAAGAAACCCAGAGACAAACCGAGGAAGATTTTCTCATTCTCTACACGTAACGAGTAAGAGCCGCAAGTGATTTCCTTTTGCGAGCGCTCGTTAAGCAATTTATTGTCACTCTACAAAATATCAAATAGAATTTTCGGGGGAGCAACGTGAAGCGTGATTTTGGTAGTGTACAGATGAAGTGCAAGACCGAATACGGGACTCGAAGAGACCTCATAGGTGTAACACTGAAAAATGCTGGATAGAATCCGAAAGGCCTTTCGAAAGTCGTGAAACAGGTCGATACCAATCAATCGGGCTTAGCCCGAAATTACAAAACTCCTCCCGAGACGCTGAAAACGCAAGAAGAAAGAGCATACGCAAATTATTTGCTCCTCGACAGCAGCGGTGCAGCTCTCGTAAGCAATCAGGAAGTTTGACGGCTTTGATCATGATCAAGCTGTTTGTCCGCGAGGCCAGAGAATGAGATTTCTTTTCTCATAACTTCATGCAGCTTCACAGGGGCGCCCATCCCAGTTACCATCTCAAGGAAGACTCTTGCATCAAGGCACTCGGCGCAAATTACTCCCCTGTCAGAGTCTCCTCTCACGCACAGTTTTGCTCCTACAACCGCTGGTAAAGCCACGTCGATCATGTTCGTTCCCAGCTTGTCGTACACCTTGGATCTTTCTTCAGGTGTTGTAAGAGAAGGCCAAGGTGTCGATATGGTGCATTGGACTTCTTCGCTTGACTGAGACCCTTCTACCTCCACGACTGTGACGTACGCTTCACGTGGGGGAAGTCTGGTGCTGTCTTCATCCTCGGTCAGAAACGCGTTGACTGGAGGTTGAACCAGCTTTAGTAGAAGATTTCTTGGCACGACCTCGATTCCATTCACATCAACGGGATCTGAGCTAGCAAACCCCATCTTGACGAAAGCCCCGGCCAAGGTGTCAACTGGATACTTGAAATCGCAATACTGGACTCCCTTGCCAATGAAATGGGGTAGTGTGACAGGTTCTTGGTGCTGATGATAAGTCAGCAAAATCGATCCGACAGGCTCGGGAAAATGATACTCTTCAGGGCCGGAGAAAATAGGGTATCTCTCGTATTTTCCATTTTCGAAGATGGTTGGTTCTACAGCGTACCCCCATAGGGCTCTGAAGGGAGACCAAGTCGGCGTCCATGCACTCACTACATCCGGCTGTTTGAGGGGCCTGTCTCCAAGACGAATGCGTATTCTGTTAACATGCTCAAACTTATCACAGGCATACCTGGTGATAACATTCACCATACCTGGCGAAATCCCACACCCAAGAAGCGCAGTCAACCCTGCATCTTTGAATTCCTTGTCAAACGATAGCGGTCGATTTTCGATTATCTGCGCGAGGACATTGTCTCTTGCTCGTATATCCAGCAAGCTCGGTTCGCCAAAAGATGTGTCAACATAATTCGCTCCGCTCCTTAGGGCAGCTTCCATAATGTTCGTGTCATAAGCTGGAAGGGTCAGATTGATGATAACGTCTACACCCTTAGCGGCCAGAGACACATCATCAACACTTGCCGCGTCTAGTTTCCTCGTCGCTACCTTATGAGTTCCAACTTTCGCAGCCACTTTCCTAGCTAGCTCTAGGTTCACATCAGCGAGTACAATTTCTGACACGCCATCGTCTTTTGCGAGAATTGAGGTACACGGACCACCTTGGGCTCCGGCTCCAACAACCAGCACTCTCATAGCGGTACCCGCTAGTGACGAGACACGCTAAGAGTAAAGGATTGCTTCGGGTGAGATATCTTTCAGGCCATTCTCTCTTCTAGGGCTATTTTTCGTTGGAGCAGTTCATCCAAGAATGACTCCCGTACTCTTCGCTCCAGACATTCCGGAGCGACCACTCCTACGGTCTTGATCGCCCCTCTTGCGAGTTCTTCTGTCAGCACTTCGGCCCCAGTTCCGGCCATATACGACGTATGTGTTGCGTGTGGCATGTCTTTGTTGATTGTAAGGACATCGGGCCATCGGACATAGAATGTGTGCCTCGCCTCTTTACCGTCTTTCTTCCCCCAGACGTCGATAGCATCGCAACCAATCGAGCCGCTGATGATGCCTGCCTGTATCTTGGCGCATAGTTCAGCAGCGCCTAATGGTTTGGGATAGCAGCTTATCACTACATCAAGCGGCACAACTCTAACTCCCTTGACACGTATCGGTTGATCACTCAACAGTCCGATTTGCAGTAATTCTTTCATTAACCTGTTCACGCCGTACCTAAACCCGACGTACTTGATGCCCTTGCCGATGAACCTTGGCAAGGTGTGAGGTTCTTCGTGAGCGTGATAAGACACTATTTGAGAACCTACCGGCTCAGGAAAAGAGTAGATTTCCTCGCCGCTGAAAGGCGGGACTTTCTTGAATTGCCCGTTCTCGTAAACTACTGGTTCGCTCTTCATGTCCTGAATCATCGTGGCTGGAGACCAAGTTGCAAGAACTTCACTGCTGATTAGACTGCTAACAACCCTTATCTCAATTCCTTCCACCGAATCAAGCTTGTCGCATGCTTTTGCTGCGACAATGTTAGTTATACCCGGAGCATTACCGGAAGCAGTTATCGCCGTAAGACCGGCTTTCCTCCACTTTGCATTCCTCTTCAATTCTTTGTCGAGTGTTTCGTATGGGGGACCGAACGCCATGTCTTGGTAGTCTGCTCGAGAATGGAAAGCCGCGGCCATGAGTGCGAGGTTAAACCGGGGTTCGAGTGCATTCACAAGAACGTCCACTCCTCTTGCCAGTTTTGCAACAGCATCCACATTTCCGGCGTCAAGCTTGTGCGTAGAGACCTTGTCATCTTTCAGCCAGTCAGAAAACTGCTTCGGCTTCCTCAAGTCTATGTCAGCGATCTTCAAGACATCCAAGTCCGGTGCCCTGGCAAGATGGGTGCAAATCACTTGTCCAACGGCGCCGGCTCCCACAACAAGAACTTTCATTTTCTTTCTTCTCCGAAAAAGACTTCGTTTCGAAGAGTGCCCATCTGAATAGTTAAGCATGCGTCTATTATAGTATGAAGTGATATGGAGCAAAAAGTACGACCAGCAGGAAAAGTCATCTGCATGATAGACGGCACAGTCGTGACAGATCTGAGGACAGGTGCGGTACCAGCAGCAGTCGGTGCAAGATACCTGCCAAAGATTTCAGAGATCGTTGCGATGCTTGGAGCACCTATCCAAGCCAGATATCGGTTGGCAGCGTTGAATGGAGTTCTTGACATAAGAGAGGATTGCGTGCACAATGTGGTTGAAGAAACCAGCAGAAGATATGCAGAAGAACCCGTCTATAGATATCACCGGGAGGGCTCAATCGAAACGTTGCATCTCAACTAGCAACTTGGGAAATCAGTCCTTAAGCGCTTGGAAATCATAGATGCGAGTAGGAGTAAGGCGACCCGGATTCTCGGAATAAGCTTTCGTGGGATAATCTTAATGGCTCGGGGATTGCTAGCCGTCTGAAGAATGAGTATGAGCAAAGTTCTCATGATTGGTCTTGGCAGTCTTGGGGGGTATATGCTAGAGTTTCTAGCCAGATCCTATGGCCCAACAGAGATCGTCGCTGCAGATTTTGATGAGCAGCGCGGCCTTCAGAAGACGAATAACGTCATACTTGGGGCCGCGAACATGGGATATTACCCGCGTATGAAGTTCGTTAGAATAGACCTGAACGATATCGAGGGGACAAGCGCGATTCTCGGAAATGAGCAACCTGATGTTGTGGTTAATTCAACGACGTTACAGTCATGGTGGGTACTCGGCGCGCAGTTGCGTGAGGAAGCCTATCTTAGACTTCTGGATGCGGGACTCGGCCCGTGGATTCCTATGCACCTCACGCTCACGCACAAGCTGATGCAGGCAGTTCGAAAGTCGGGTATCAGGACGCATGTGATAAGCACCTCGTTTCCGGACGGAGTAAACTGCATCCTATCCAAGGTTGGTTTAGCTCCTACGGTGGGAATCGGAAACTTCGATCTTCTCGTGCCTCGAGTCAAGAAGGCGGTTAGCGAGAAGCTGGGTATTCCAATGAGGAACGTGAGCATCTTCATGCTGGGCCATCACTATCATGATGTTAGAGTGGAGGAGTTCGGCACGACTGGAGGAGCCCCATACTTCCTACAGATCCTTGTCGGAGGCCGAGATGTGACTAAGGAGGTGAATGCTGAGCAGATGCTACTCACTCCCATTCCTACGCCCCCGCTGACTGGAAGCGATCCCCAGGTGGCTTCCTCAGCAGTCAAGAATATACTCGCAATTGTCAACGATACTGGAGAGCTGACTCATGCGCCTGGACCGCAGGGACTACCGGGCGGCTATCCTGTACGTTTAAGCGCGAAAGGAGCCGAGGTAGTGGTTCCGGCGGGACTCACACTCAAAGAGGCCATACACATCAATGAAGAAGCCCAGAAATACGATGGAATAGAGCGAATAGAGGATGACGGGTCAGTCGTACTAACGGAGAAGTCCCACAAGATCATGGAGGAGCTATTGCACTATGGGCGACAGCGTTTCAGTATTTCAGAGACCGAGTCCGTAGCGGGAGAGTTGCGTGGACTCTACGACGATTTCGCCATGAAGAATTCGAAGAAATAACACGACTTGTCTCGGCGGAAGCCGTTAACCTACCTGCAGGACTAATCCCAAGATCATCCTATACCAGAGATTTCGTCGCGCGTGGCCCGTTTTTGGGAGAGTTACAGTGCTTCTATGCTTGGCAGTTCCTCAGTTACGCCACGAACAATTTCAGCTACTTGATCGAACGCGTCCAAATGTCGCTTAATGTCATCCTCAGTGTGGGCTACTGAGATCGTCCATTGCTCATCAGGAGCTGTTCCAAATGGTATGACGCCGCGGTTAAGCATGGCAACGAAGTAAGCGAACCACTTCCCAATGCTTGCCATCTGCAAAGTCCTATAGTCCGTGACATCTTTATCAGTAAACATTATGTTGCCGCTGATACCACCCCATTGAACCTTAGCGACCAAGTCTTTGCTCTTGATGATGCGTTGATAGCCTTCCGCGAGCAGTGCGCCAAGCTTGTAGAGTCGACTGAAGGCATCCTCTGTAAGTATCTCCTTCAGCGTAACGATTGCTGCGCGAACACATAGCGGGTTCGAGTTGAAGGTACCTGCGTGGGCAACCAAGCCGGGACCTATCTTTTCCATAATCTCTCGTTTACCGCCTATGACAGAGAGAGGATAACCGCCAGCGATTGCCTTCGCCAGGACCTTCACGTCGGGTTCGATATGGTAGTAGTCGGAAACCCCGTGGTAGAATTTCCCTGACGTCTTCACCTCATCGAAGATAAGTACAGCCCCCGTCTCGTCCGCAATCTCTCTTAAGCCACGTATGAAATCGGGCGTGCCGGGAACGAATCCCATAACCATAGCGATGGGCTCGAGGATTATGGCCGCCAAGTCATCCCGATACGTTTCAACGATGGTTCGAGTTGCTTCTAGGTCGTTGAAGGGAGCTACTACCGTGTTCCTTATTGTATCCTCCGGAATCCCTGGGGAGCAAGAGACGCTGTTGGGCCGTCTTGGATCTCCTTGCTTCTCCTTGGGTGGATGGACGCTGACTAAGAGTCCGTCATGAGACCCGTGGTAGCATCCTTCAAATTTCAGGACCTTACTTCGGTTTCGGTAGGCTCGGGCGATGCGAATTGCGTGCATAGTTCCCTCAGCTCCTGTCGACGAAAACCGGACCATGTCGACATTAAATCGCTCTGTAATGATCTTGGCTAATTCATCGCAGTCTGGAGATTCGAAACCGTATACAGTTCCTTTCCTGATCTGATCGCAGATTGCCTCGGTTAACTTCGGATGCGCGTGCCCCGTCACTAGGGCACCAAAGGCCATATTGAAGTCGATGTACTCATTGCCGTCAGCGTCCCAGAGTCTGCTGCCCTCTCCCCTGTTAAAGTAGATTGGATATGGGTCAATGAAACGATAATTGCTGTGAACACCCCAAGGCGTCCGCCTGCGACTCGCTTCGAACAGGATCTTGGACATCTTAGTTTTGACTTGCAGTCGCTCAACTTCCACCTTAACTGGGTCAACCAACATGGACTCCATTATCAATCACATCCCCATCGCCATAGTTTACCATTTTCTGCCATTTAAGAATTAGATTCGGCATTTTTCCCCATTTTCTTGCTTATTTCCGGCAATGGAGTTGTTTTTCCCTGATTTGCATCAACTCTGGTTTGCGAGCTAGCAAATTTGAACAAATCTTAAACTGTTCAAGCGAATTCAAACGACGCAGGCAGTTAGATGATGCAAGCGTATTGCTAGAAATAATCTACGGACTTGCCGTTGTCATCTACGTCGTAGCTTACGTGAGAAACCTGAGGAGAGGCCTACCGCTAGGCCTGGTCTTCAAAGAGATCCCGCCGGAATAGCCACACGCTGGTGTCTCGCGCTACCCTCCAGTGAGCAAGTGGCTCTTGACGCCCTTCTCGTCGATATTCAATAGAGCGCCCCGCAAGATCCCCTCGCCATATTCGCTCCCTGGGTTTATGCACAAAGTTCGTCCAATCTTCCAATAGCCACGTGCTTCATGTATGTGTCCGTGCAAACCCAACAAGGGTTTATGCGTTTCAATTAGCTGCCTCACCTGTGTGCTCCCAACATGAATCATGCTTACTTCGCCACCACTGCTAACCACGGGTTTCAGTGTCTTGTCTAACTCGGGTGCCTCATCAAGGGGAGTATTGTAGGGTGGACAGTGCAGATTGAAGATACAGGAATCCATCCGAGTGACTTTGGAGATCATCTTGCCGAAGATTTCGCCCAGCTTCTCCTCGGTCGTCTCGCGGGGACTATTCCAAGGTGTGATATTCGTCCACCCACTCGTGATCATCTCATGATGGTCATCAACCCAAACCACCTCATCCTCGGGGTTGAGAACTATTGACGAGGACTTCAAAGCGTCATCAATGTTGAATCGATCGTCGTTGCCAGGGCTTATGTAGCACTTGACATTCGTTCCTTTAAGCCTCTCTTCCGCGAGCGAGATCCATCGTCTTATTCCATCTGCCATGAGGCCAGAGAACAAGTCGTCTAGCTTTTTCTTGTCTGCTTGAAGATCCTCCACTTCAGACTGGGTCGTCCGGTAAGGGTAGTAGCCGCTGTAGCGTATGTTCTTCTCCAGAGCGTCACGCTCTTGATGAGTCTTCATAATCTGCGTGTTCCCTAGAAAGCTAGCCGCGAATGTTCCGTCGGGTTGTTCAACTATGGGGACGATCATTTTTCCGGTGATATCTCCGCCCAATATGAGCACGTTGGCTTGATAGGTCTTCGCAGCATTCACGAACTTCAAGAAACAGATTTCCGAGCCATGGACGTCGGAAGTGAAGAATATCCGCGTAATAGCCATGCCACAATCACACTGTGTTTCGCTCTTTTTAGATTCTCATTAAGGTAAATAACAGTCTGTGCGTAAGAATTTTTCCTAATTCCCATCCATACATCTTATATTGGCTCGCTGAGGCAAATCTATTGGACTGCTTATTGTGAACGACGAATACCACGCCGATTGCAGACATAGTTCAAGAAGCACAGCGAATTATCGATACGGGTGAAGAAAAACCAGATAACCTTGAGACTATTCGGCAGGGTGACTGCGCGGCTTCATTGCTCCATCGCGAGTTACAGGCTATGGGCGCGTAAATACGCAGACATGACCTGCGAAAACAATCGAGTCTAGGAAGACTACACGTCTAATCAACACTCAAGTCGTCGCAAAAGCGGTTAAGGAAGAACCACGCGTCGAAATCATGGATTAAATTGATACTTCGAAACTTACTTCGAATCGGGTTGATCCACATTTGAAAGTTGTTGTTTTGGGCGGTGCCGGACTGATGGGAAAATGCATACGCGGACGACTTGCTATTGGACGGCAGCGGGTCGCCTCTGACGTGTGGTCGAGGCTGCACAACATAGTCCTTACAATAATTACGACATCGGAATCTTTCCAAGTTGCGGGCGAAAAGCTGAACAGTATACCGCGTCCTGTCCGCAATGCATTTTATGTCATCACATATTCTTGCTGAGCATACGTTGGAGTTGTTGTTTTCGTGAGGGTTGTTGTGTTAGGTGGGGCAGGATTAACGGGTAAGTGCGCCGTTCGCGACCTGATCAGGAGCCCGAAGGTGTCTGAGGTCGTGGTGGCCGATATCGATGAAGCGCGGGCTAGAAAGTTTGCTTCAAGCCTGAAGAGCAGGAAGGTAACTCACGCAATTGTCGATGTCAGGAATCACGCGAGTACTGCGGCGTTGTTGAAGGATGCGGATGTGGCTGTGAACATGGTTCAGTACTATTTCAACTTGGACGTAATGAAGTCAGCTTTGATCGCGAAAGTTCACTATCTGGACCTTGGAGGTCTCTATCACACGACGCGGAAACAGCTTGAGCTGAATGGTGATTTTAAGCGGGCTGGTCTCACAGCGGTTGTTGGTATGGGTTGCGTGCCGGGTGTTTCGAATGTGATGGCGCGGTGGGCTGTGGATAGACTTGATTCTGTGGACACTATCCGGATCAGGGATGGATGGAGGGATCTTACACCTAACGCGCCACGCTTCGTCGCCACCTGGTCCATCCAAACCTTCACTGACGAGTTTCAACAGAACGCCATCCTATACGAGAACGGGGCGTACAAGGAAGTGCCCCCAATAACCCTTGGAGAGAACATCACGTTTCCTCCCCCCATAGGTGAGGTTGAGGTCTTCACAACATTGCATTCAGAACTTGCGACA
>Ga0181527_1001564_pt1 | contig 23332 bp, 18 predicted proteins | sample PEATcosm2014_Bin_30_FD_119762 | JGI IMG/M metagenome (GOLD analysis project Ga0181527, IMG submission 119762) | Peatland microbial communities from MTU Mesocosm Facility, Houghton, MI, USA - PEATcosm2014_Bin06_60_metaG | ecosystem: Environmental > Terrestrial > Soil > Wetlands > Peat | place...
AATCCCGAGGCCTCGCGCACCGCCGGAAAGACGCGCGCGTTCCAAAGGCTGCGTTCCGCCAGGTGCTCCACGCCGGGCCAGACTTCGTCCGGAGGGACGCCCGCGGCGGCCAGCCAGCTCGCCAACGGCCGTCCGCAGAATTGGGCGCCTTCGAGCAGCGAGTGCTTGAACGTGTCGCGTACACTGTAGCACCGCACGAAATAAACGCTCTCGCCGCCGCGGCTGCGGCCGGGCAGGACCTCCAAACACGCTTCACGTGGCAACACCAGCGGCTCGTTCACATCCACACCCGCGATCACATTTCCGGATAGCTCCAGCAGCGAACTAATGCGGCACCCTTCCACCCACGAATGCGTGCCGCTGACCCGGCCAGGCCATCCTACTATGCTGTTGACCATCAGCAATGTCGAGGACGGTGCCAGGCTTTGATCCTCCTCCGCCAGCGCCAGGCCGCTTTCAATCAATTGCCGCGTGGACCCGAAGTGCAGGAACCGGCACGCCGGGACAAGCTGGACGTGGAACGGAATGGCACGTAGCGCCGGAAAGACCTGCGCCAGCAGCTCTGCGGGCCAAGTGGAACCGCTGGCGCGCGCGCTCGAAGTGTAGTGTTCGAGGGTGGCGTCGCGACCCAAAGCGCAACAGATCTCGCGATAGAGGTCCAGGCCGTGTTCGAGGATCTGTTGGCTCGCTCGCGGAATGAAAGCGGACAGCAGCGCCGCAGCCGCGGCCGCGTCCATGTGCATCACCCCGATATCCAAAGGCGCGCGTCCGCCCGCGTCAAGCGCCCCTACCGCCTGCTGCGTCTCGATGGACGGCTTCTGCAGGTACAACGACACGGTTCCGCCCGCGCCCATGCGGAAGACGCCGTGCCGGCTGGCTTCCTCGGGGGTAGCGTAGCAGCCCAGCGCGATGAGGCCCGGCTGCGAGAATTCCACAGTTCCCGCGTCGAAGCGGATCAGAGCGTCGCCGGCCGCCACCACCACCTGTCCCCTGCCCGGGATGCCCTCCGGCAGCGCCAGGAAGGCAGGCACAAGCCGGTCGAACAGCGCCGGTGGCAGCGACGAGGCCGGGGCGCCCGGCAAGGGAACGAAAATCTTGCCGCACGGCCCGTAGGCAGGCAGACGCCGCGAGTCGCCCCCTGCGTGGACGATGAGGATGCGCAGATGGCCCAGCGCTTCCTCCACTGCGCCACTGCCGCTGAGGAGGATACCACGCCGCGCCTGCTCCCGCCGCAGAATCTCGACCAGGCAGCACAGGGTACTGCCCCCGCTGCCAATGCGCCTGCTTTCGAGATCGGGCACAACCAACGCCTCGCCAACCTGCGGCAGCAAGCCCAGTTCCCGCCGGGCCTGCAACTGGCTTTCATACGCCCGCGCCTGCACGACATTGGACGCGGTCAGTATCAGGTAATCCCAGAGTTTCAAGCAGCTTTCGGGCGTAAGGCCCGCACCTTCGATCCTATGAACGCGAAATAAGCGATGACGACGTAACAGCACAGCGGAACCAGCATCGCCCGAGCCATGCTGTGCGAGGCAATCAGCCCCATGATCGGCGTGAAGACCGCGCCACCCACAATGCCCATCACGATCATCGACCCGCCCAGCTTGGTGTTCGGTCCAAGTTCCTTCAGGCCCAGGGCGAAGATGGTCGGGAACATCAGCGACATGAAGAAACTGGTCAGAAAGATGGACCACAGGCCGATCCAGCCGGGGCAAGCCACACCGGCGCCAACCAGGAATATGTTCGTCAGAGCGTAGGCGCCCATCAGTAGGTTGGGCCGCACGAACTGCATCAGATACGTTGCCGAGAATCGCCCCAGCCCAAAGGCCACCAGCGTTCCGGAAAGAAAGTATCCGGCCAGTTTCTCGGGCTGGTGGGTGTAGTCCTGAACATACTGAATGAAATAGCTCCAGGTCCCCACCTGCGCTCCGTTGTAGAAGAACATGGCGATGACGGCGATGAGGAAATGGCGCTGGTGCAGGAGTTCTTTGAGGCTCCCTTTTTCTCCTCCCTCGGATCTCTCGGCGCCGATGGCCGGGAACCTGGTCCGCGCCATTATGAGCGCCCACGCCAGCGTCACGCAGCCCAGCACCAGGTAGGGCGTAATGACGCGCATGGTTTCGTGCTGGAGGTAAGCCTGGTATCGCCCCGCGAGTTTGAGCGCCTGCACCTGATTCCCCTTGAGCTCGATTCCGGAGAAGATGAAGACCGTACCCACCAGCGCGCCCGTGATGGCGCCAAGCGGGTTGAACGCCTGAGAGAAGTTCAAGCGGCGTTCGGAACTGGCGGGATCTCCCAACTGCGCGATGAACGGGTTGGCGCCGGTTTCCAGGAAGGCCAGCCCGCTGGCGATCACAAACAGCGCGCACAGGAAGAACGCAAACTTCCCAACCACCGCCGCCGGCCAGAATAACAGTGTGCCGGCGCTATACAGCATGAGACCGGTCACCAGCCCCGCCTTGTAGCTGAAGCGGCGCATCACCAGGGCGGCGGGCATGGAGAGCAGGAAGTAGCCCATGTAAAACGCCGACTGTATCAGCCCGGCCTTGAAACGGGTCAGCTCGAACGACTTCATGAACTGCCGGATGAGAACATCGTTCAGATTATTGGGTATGCCCCAGAGGAAGAACAGAGCCGTGACCAGCACAAAAGGCAGGATGTTCTGCATGGGCAGGAGCGGGTGTTTGGAGTTGCTCATCATTGCCATCGTCTCACGCGGCTCAAGAAGTCCGCACTTTCACGCGAAGAGACCCAGGCACATCCTCCTCGGAGGCTACGATCAGGTAGCCCCCGCCACATCCCGAGTACATCGCTCCGGGATAGCGTGACTGGAAGTTCGCGAGAATGGCTTTCAGGTCCAAGACAATCGTGGGGTGCTGGACGGTATGTGGGAGGATGGTCTCCCAGCACTCCATGCACCCGTTCATCGAATCGCCCAGTGCCCGCAGGTTGCGCTTGACAATGGCCTCAAAGCAGCATCGGCCGGTCTGCCCCAGCCGCTCGACCCACAACGGATCGAGGTTCTTGACGCCCAGGGGATTGTAGCCCTCGGGCCGCTGGTTGATGGGTACCAGTTGCAGGACGCGCTCCAGCCAGCGAGCGATCCCGGGTTCGCAGTTCGACTCCACATGCACCGGGAAATACCCGCCCTCGTGCGCCGCGTCATAATCGAGCCGGCTCACACCGGGATAGATCAGGCCGATCATGTCCTGGGAACCGGAGGGCTCCGGGCGCCCGTCGTTCTCGGCCTGGTAAAGCTCGCGGACCAGGTGCTCGCGCGGCCGGTCCGGCAGTACGCCGTTCCAAATCCGCAGGGCCACTTTCCGGGTGCCGCTGGCAATCCCGGCGCGGTCCATGAACCAGCGATCGGGTTCGAGATTGACCACTACCATGGACCCGGGCGGATGAGGGTTCAGTTCGGAGATGATAGGCTGGTCGATCCAGCCACCCGCCAGCGCCAACCGGTGCGGGATACTGCCGATCAAGTCGCCGATCTCGGCTGCCACCGGCATTAGTCCCTCACCACCCGCTTGCCGGCCTTGCGGTCCGCGAACTGCCCGGCAATCCAGGCATAAGTCCTCTCCATGCCCGAGCGCAGAGTTGTCCGCGGCTCCCAATCGAGAACCTGCCGGATGAAGGTGTTGTCGCTGTTCCGCCCGGCCACGCCCTTGGGCGCGTTCAGGTCGTAAGTACGCGTCAGTTTGACGCCGGCGATGTCCTCGACCATGCCGACCAGGTTGTCTATGGAGATGAGCTCGCTCGAACCAAGATTGATCGGGGTGGCGATGAGGTCTTTGGAGTGCATAATCTGATCGATGCCGAGCACGCAATCGTCAATGAAACAGAAACTGCGCGTCTGCGTGCCATCGCCCCAGATCTCGATCGAGTGCCGGCGGGAGTCGATGGCCTCGAGCATCTTGCGGCAAATGGCGGCGGGAGCCTTCTCGCGCCCACCGAACCAGGTGCCATTCGGACCGTAGATGTTGTGGAACCGGGCGAAGTGGGTTTCCAGGCCCCGCTCGGCCCAATACTCCTGGCAGAACATCTCCGAGATCAGCTTCTCCCAGCCATAGCCGCGCTCCGACATCGCCGGGTACGCGTCCGATTCCTTGAGCGCCCGGACGTGGGGGTCCTTCTGCAAATCCGTATTGTAAGCGCACGCCGAGGAGGAAAAGAAATAGCGCTCGGCCCCGGCGCGCCAGGCGGCGTCGATCAGGTGCGTGTTCACCAGGATGCTGCGCAGGCACTCCACGCGGAAGTGCTCGATGAATCCCATGCCGCCCATGTCGGCCGCCAGGTTATAGACTTCCGCGGCGCCTTCCACGGCCCGGATGGCGTTGGCCTTCTCGCTCAAATCCATCGACAGGCACTCGACGCCCGGCACGCGCTGGTACCATTCCGGCAAGGGCTTGCGGTCGATGGCGCGGATGCGAGTGAATCCCAGGTTGTGAAAATAGCGGGCCAAGGCCCCGGCGATGAATCCGCCCGCGCCGGCGATCACGATCAGGTCGTCGCTATTGAGATGGCGGTCAATGTGCACGTCAGAGTTGCTCTTCATAATTGGATGCCGTTGAAGTAAACGATACTCATTATACAAAGGACGGTTGTGATTGTCCATAATTTCCAAGGACTGCCGTCGTTGAAGTCTCGCGTTATTTGCGTTGACTTTATCGAACCTACTTGTTATGCTGAATCTCGCTCCCACCATTACCCGGTGGGTCTTCGAACGCTTTCAACCGGGCGCTGCAAATCGCGGCGCCCGGGTGGTACAGTCAGTTTCTAGGCGCATATACAGGAGGCAATGAGTTCATGAAGATCAGCAGGCGAAATGCCATCGTTGTTATGGCCGGAGCACCCGCGCTCCTTCTCCCGCGCAAGTCGCTCGCGCAGGGCGCTATTCCGGAAATCGAGAAGGGCCCCTTCGACGGGACGAAAAAGGGGCTGGAGGCGTACCAGATCCCACAATGGTTCCGCGATGCCAAATTTGGTATCTGGGCGCATTGGGGACCGCAGTCGGCTGCGGAGGATGGCGACTGGTATGCGCGCAACATCTATATTCAGGGCAGCCCGCAGTATCAGGATCATGTCGCGCGATTCGGCCATCCTTCGAAGTTCGGCCACAAAGATATCTGCAAGATCTGGACGGCCGACAAGTTCGATCCGGATCATTTGATACAGCTCTACAAAAAAGCGGGTGCAAAATACTTTATGAGTATGGGCGTCCACCACGACAACTTCGACCTGTGGGATTCGAAGCACCAGCCGAAGTGGAATTCGGTCGCTATGGGACCGAAAAAAAACATTGTCGGTCTGTGGGAAAAGGCCGCGCGGAAGCAAGGCCTGAAATTCGCCGTGAGCGAGCACCTGGCATACAGCTACCTGTGGTGGCCGGTTTCTCACGGCAGCGACGCGACCGGGCCCATGGCCGGCGTCCCTTACGATGGAGCGGACCCGCAGTGGGCCGATCTCTATCACGAGTACCCGAAGGAATTCCTGACGCCGGAGCCGGGCGGCCGGGGCCCCGGCGGTCCCAGACGCGAGGCCCCACTCTCGTGGAGACAAACCTACTTTGCCCGTATCAAGGACTTGATCGACCAGCACCAACCCGACCTGCTTTACAACGACGGTGGCCTGATCTACCCGGAGGTCAGCTACCAACTGGTGTCCCATCTCTACAACGTGAGTGCCAAGGTCCACGGCGGCAAGGTGGAGGCTGTCTACACGAGCAAGGGACGGACCGATTGCGATACCGGCACCTGTGTCTTCGACATTGAGCGCGGGGTCAATGAGAAGCTGGCGGTCAACCCCTGGCAGACCGACACCTGCATTGGCAACTGGCACTACAAACGCGACATCGAATACAAGCGGCCGAAACAGATCATCGATCTGCTCTGCGACATTGTCAGCCGCAACGGCAACCTGATGCTGAACTTCCCCCTGCCGAACAGCGGGGAGTTGGATGCCAAGGAACTCAAGATACTGGATGAGATCACCAAGTGGATGGCAGTGAACAGCGAAGGCATTTACAGCACGCGGCCATGGAAGATCTTCGGCGACGGCCCCGGCACGAAAACCGCCGCCGTACCCGGCCAGCGATTCAACGAGAACAGCCGCAAGGATCTGTCCGCCGACGATGTTCGCTTCACTACCAAGGCCAGCGCGCTGTACGCGTTCGTCATGGGCTGGCCGGGCAAAGAGGCGTCGATACCCGCGCTCGCGCTGGGCGGCCCGAACAGCGTGCCCAAGTTCCGCAACGTCGAGCTGCTGGGCCACAAAGGAAAGCTCAAGTGGACCCAGGATGCCGCGGCTCTGAAGGTCGAGCTGCCGGAAGAGAAACCGTCGGACTACGCCGTGACGTTCAAGATCGCTTTGGCGTGACGATCCCTTGGTCTACGCCGCCTGGTGCGGCTTGACCTCGGATGCGACCCGCGATTCCCAAACATCGCGGGCCGCTTCGAGATCGTAGCGGGCTTGCAGGTTGATCCAATAGTCGGGGGTGGTATCAAAGTAGCGTCCCAGGCGCAGCGCGGTCTCCCCCGTGATGGCCCGTTGCCCCGCGACTATGGCGCTGATCCGGTTGGCCGGTACGCGTAACTCTTGGGCCAGCCGGTTCATGGGAATGCCCAGATCGTCCAAGGTTTCCTTGAGGATGGCGCCCGGGTGGACGGGTGCCAGCTTGGCTAGCGGTAGTGTTTGGTGATTTCGACATCGTAGGCCCGATCTATGAGGCTCGCTTGTAGCGCGCAACGCTGATCTCGTCTTGCCGCACTTGGGACAGGTCGTAGTTGGCCTGGAGGCGGAGCCACATATCGGGGCGGGGTCCAGCGAGACCGCCCGATACCGCTCTGAACCCCGGACCGAGAAAACCCTAGCGGCTGGCGATGGTGCCCTCCCACTGGTATGCTGAAGACTAGAGCATGAAGGTTCGCGAAGTCGTTTCCCGCTTGGAAGCCGATGGTTGGCGGTTGGTCCGGCAGAAGGGCAGTCACCAGGCATTCAAACATCCCAGGAAGCCCATGGTTGTGACAGTGCCGGGCAACTGGAATGACGATCTTCCGGTAGGAACGTTGAAGTCGATTCTGAGAAAGGCGGAACTGAACGAATCATGAAACGATTTGCCGTTGTCTTCGAAAAGGCCGACTCAAATTGGGCTGCGTATGTTCCCGACCTGCCGGGCTGCATCACGACGGGATCGACTTTGCAGGAGACGAAACATAATATCCGCGAAGCCATTGAGTTGCACGTCGAAGCGATGCGGGAAGTCGGGGAACCAATTCCGGCCCCCACCAGCGATGTCGATTTCGTCGAACTGGAAACAGTGGCCTGAACCGCTCGGGTCCGGTCAAAGCGGGGGAAGTTGCCCTGCCGCATGGCTGCAAATCGGCCGCGCGCTTCGTCCGAATAAATAAGGTGGTGGAGGCGGGGGGAGTTGAACCCCCGTCCGAGAAAGCTCGCCATGAAGAGACTACGTGCGTATCCGGCTCATTGGTTGTCGGCCGACGCTTCAAAACCGGCGAGAGCGGCGCAAGCCTAGCCCGATTGGATCTCAGCCGCCGGCTCCGGACCGAAGCCATTGGCCTATCCCGCAAGATGACGCTCACTCACCGCCGCGCGGGCTCAGCGGCTGGAGCGGCCGCCTAATTACTTAGGCAGCGTATGCAAACTGCGTATTGGCAGTTTTGGTTTTCCGATCGTTTTACGGGAGCTCGGAACCCGGCACGCCTCCCCACCACGATTCAATCCCGTCGAATCCGTTACGCCCCCACATCGAAAGCGCCTGGCGGGTACTACAATTCCATTCTAGCACGGGGACCGAAAGTCCTATAATGGGAGCATGCGTATGCGGGGTTCATTCGCTCGTCTGCTCTTCGTGCCGGCGCTGCTGCTGTGGGCATTCACGGCCTGCGCGGCCACGGGGGTGCCCATGACCAAGCTCAACGTAGTGGTGACAACCGATTCCGGCCGTCCCATCGACCACGCCGAGGTCGTGGTCCGGTTCGTCAGGGGCCATGCGGTCTTCAAGCTCAAGAAACTGCGCACCACCTACGAATTGCGGACCAACCAGGACGGCGAAGCCAAGGTTCCCGAGATCCCGCAGGGCGAGATCCGCGTGCAGGTGAACGCCAAAGGCTACCAGACCTTCGGACAGATCTTCGACGTCACGGAAGAAGAGAAGACCATCGACATCAAGCTCAACCTGCCGCAACAGCAGTATTCGTCGCATCAGTAGGGGTGGGACAGACGATCGGTTCTGGTCGGCCGTCGCTTTAGGAAGCACACAAGAGTGAATTCGTGGCGCGGACTCCCGGTGTGGCGGGTAGCGATGAGTCGGGACGGCTGCCGAAAGTGCGCCAAAGCGCGTCCCGATGAGTCGGGACGCGGCAGGCAGGAGTGCCTGCGCTACGCCAAGTCGAATTTCTCCTGGTGGAGTTGCGCGTCGGTCTTGACGATGACCGTCCGGCCCAGAATCTCCTCCAGCTCCTGAAGATAGCCGTTCTGGTTGCTCTTGAGCAGCTTGGCCACCTCGGGCGAGACGCGCAGCAGCACGTCCTTGCCCTCTACGGAGCGGGCGATCTTGTGCGCCTCCTGCAGGATTTCGCCCACCACCGTCTGCGGGCTCTTGACGTAACCCGCGCCCTCGCAGTACGGACACGGCGTGCAAAGCGTGCGTTCCAGGCTCTGCTTCACCCGCTTGCGGGTAATGGCCACCAAGCCGAAATCGTTGAACTGGAGAATTTTGTAAGGCGCGCGGTCCACCCGCATGGCTTCCTCGAGCGTTTGCATCACCTTCTGGCGGTTCTTGCGCTCGTCCATGTCGATGAAGTCCACCACGATGATGCCGCCCAGGTCGCGCAGGCGGATCTGGCGCACGATCTCCTTGATGGCGTCCGTGTTGGTCTTGACAATGGTGTCTTCCAAGCGGTGCGATTTGCCCACGAACTTGCCGGTGTTCACGTCGATGGCCACCAGGGCTTCGGTCTGGTTGATGACGATGTAGCCGCCCGATTTCAGCCACACCTTCGGCCGCAGCGCTCTTTCGATCTCCGCGGTGATGCCGAACTCGTCGAAGATCGGGTTGGCGCGCGTATACAGTTTCACGCGACTCACCAGCGCCGGCTGGAACCGCTCGACGAAGCGCAGCACGCTCTCGTAAACCTCCTCGTTATCCACCCAGATGCTCTTGAAGTTGGAGGTGAGCTGGTCGCGCAGAATGCGCTCCACCACGTTCAGGTCATGGTGTATCAGCAACGGCGCGGGCCGGCGTTCGGCCTTCTGCCGCATGTCCAACCACAGGTTGTAGAGGAACAACATGTCGGCGCGAAGCTCCTCTTCCGAGCGCCCTTCGCCCGCCGTCCTCACGATGAAGCCGCCGGAAATCCCTGTGCGATTGTTCTGCAGGATGCGCTTCAACCGGGCGCGCTCATCGTCGCCCGGAATCTTGCGCGATACGCCCATGTGATCCACGGTCGGCATGTAGACCAGGAAACGGCCGGGCAGCGCGATGTGGGAAGTGATGCGGGCGCCCTTCTGGCCGAGCGGCTCCTTGGCGATCTGAACGATGATCTCCTGGCCTTCTTTCAGCAGGTCGGTGATGGATGGCCCGGGGGCTTTCTCGGGCCGTCCGGCGGGGGCGCCGGGCGGAGCGCTGCCCGGACCCGGCACGCCGGCTGGCGCGGTGCGCTCGTCGGAGGCGCCTTCTTGCGGGCGCGGCTCATATTGTGGAGCGCGGGGGCCTTCCGGCAGGGCACGGCCATCCCGCCCCTTGCGCCGCAAACGCCTGGAAACGCGGTGCAGATAGCGCGGCCCCTGTTCGCGCAAGGCAGCGGTTAGGCTGGTGGGAATGCGGGCCGGCTCGGGTCCTTCTTCCTCGACCACGGCCTCTGGCTGGGCGGCTTCCACGGGCTCCGCCGACTCCGGCTCGCCCGCGGGCGCCAGCTCGATCTCTTCGGCCGTTTCACCCTCCGGAGCGGGCTCATCGGGCTCCCCGGCTTCCATGGCGCCCGGCTCCACGGGTGCTTCCGCCGCGGCCGGCTCGGCCGATTCCGGTTCCTCCCAGGGCTGCGGCGTATGCCTGGCCAAGGTTTCACCGGGAAGCACGAAGAACTGGTCCTCGGGGGTAAGGGTTGTCGCTGCCGGTTGCGGCTCGGAAGGCACTTCCGGGGCTTCGGGCGGCAGGCTGGCCGGGGCCGGCACTCCGCCGGGACGCGGCGAGAAGTACTTGGAGTCCGGCAGGCCACGGACCCCGCCCTTTTGCCCGCGGCGCCGGCGCGACCGGCGCCCCCGGCGGTCGTGGTCGTCGCGCCGCGGATCGGGAATCGGTACAGCGCTCCCGGGCGTGGGGCCCAGGGGGCTCCCCGCGGCCAGCTCGACTGCGGCTTCGGGCGGCTCGTCGCCGGGCGCGGCGGGGACGCTCTCGGGCGCCGGCGCGGCAGGCGGCGCGGCAGGCACGCCCTCCTGCGGGACGCGGTCCAACTTAAGGACCTTGTCCTCCACGCTGGTCACAATCTTGTCGTACTCCTCGTTGTCCTCGAAGAAATCCGAAACGTACAGAAACGCGTCTCGATCCAGGCCGATATCGACGAATGCCGATTGCATGCCCGGAAGCACGCGCGTCACCCTGCCTTTGTGGATACTCCCGGCGAGCGAATACTCGTTTTCCCTCTGATGATAAACTTCGACTGGCTGATCGTCTTCGATGACCGCAACGCGCGTTTCGTGGCGGGTTGCCGAGATCACTAATTCCTTTGACATCGACTGCCTCCCATGGGGCATGGAGAGGATATACGGGAAGGCGGGCGCCCTGCGTGGTCTCGAATCCCCCGGCCTCACCGGGGAACGAAAGTCGAACTCGTTACAAGCTCACGCTGGCCGGAGGCGGAGCGACATTCCTCAGACACCATCCGGCCGGGAACCGCTCCTCTTTGGGGAAAAGCGTTTGCACGCTACCGTCCCGAGGGTCTCTACAGGCTCCCGAACAATTTCACTTCCCGGACGGGGTACCGCATGGCCCCGCGCCCGGCTAGTTTACAAACCTTCTGAGGCGGACGTTATTGACCAGCCCCAGAGCCAAGAAATCCGTCCAAATACTGGAACCACCGTAACTCATGAAGGGCAGCGGAATGCCAGTCACCGGCATCAGTCCCACCACCATCCCGACATTCACCGACGCATGGTACAGGAGGAGGGCCGCAACCCCCATGCAGATATACATACCGGCCCGATCGGGCGCTGTCTGCGCGTTCTGGACGATGCGCATGATGAGCACAAAGAACAATGCCAGCAACACCACCACGCCCGCAAACCCATGCTCCTCGGCAAAGGCCGAGAAAATGAAATCCTTATGGGGCACGGGGAGAAAACGAAGCTGGGTCTGAGTTCCCTTGGTGACTCCCTTGCCGAACATCCCGCCCGAGCCTACCGCTATCTGGGATTGAATCAACTGGTAGCCTTTGCCCTGCGGGTCCCGCTCGGGATCCATAAAACTCACCAACCGCGCCTTCTGATAATCCGTCAAAAAGTGCTGCCACCCCACCGGAACTACGATCACCGCCACTACGGCTATGGCGGCCACATACTTCCAACGCAGTCCCGCAAGAAACGCACCCGCAATCAGAACCGCGAGGTACGATACCGAGGTGCCCAGGTCCGGTTGCTTCAAAACCAGAACCGTGGGAATCGCCACCAAACCCGCCAGTTTGAGCACTTCCCGAATCTCCAGCACGTCCACTTTCAAATCAGCCAGGTAGCGGGCTACCAATAATATTATCACCAGTTTTACGAATTCCGATACTTCCAAGTGAATTCCGGCTCCCAGCGGAACCCAGCGGCGCGAACCGTAGATCCTCTCTCCGAATAGATACGTAACCAGCAGCGCCAGGACCGACCCGGCATACATCGTGGGGACCCAGTGCAGCAGCGTGTGGTAATCCACGGCGGCCGCGATCCACATCAGCAGCAGCCCGCCGAGCACATAAACGATCTGCTTCCACCAGGCGCTCTGGAACTCGGTGTCCCGGGTGGCACTGTAAATTTGCAGGGCGCCGACGGCGCATAAGAACAGCGCGATGATGAGCACGGTCCAGTCGATGTCGCGTGGTGAGAGGTAGCGGGACATAACTAGAACTGGGGCCAGGGGCCGGGGGCCAGGGGCCGGGGAAAGCCCGCAGCCACTTCCTGCTGGTGCAGAGCGGCCAGGCGGTCCTTCTTGTCGAAATACGCTTTCAATACATCGCGCACAATGGGCGCCGCAAACTGGCCATGCTCACCATGCTCGAACAGCGCCACCACTACAATTTCCGGCGCCGGGCGCGGGGCAAAACCCACGAACCAGGCGTTATCCTTCATATTCTGGGCCTGCCCGGCGGCGGTGCCCTTCAGGAAATCGTTGGAGGCGAGCTGCGCCGTTCCGGTCTTGCCGCAGACCTCGTCGTGGGGCAGTTGGGCACGCACGCCGGTTCCGCCGCCTTCGTTCACCACACCGTACATGCCGTCGATGACATCCTTCCAGTTGTCCGCGGTGAAGCCCCACTCCACCGGCTTGTCGGCCTGGTCGAGGGTCTTCGTCAGGTGCGGCTTGCGCCACTTGCCGCCCATCGCAATTCCGGCATAGGCGCGGGCCAGTTGCAGCGGCGATACGGTCAGCGCGCCCTGCCCAATGGCCACCGGAATGGTTTCACCCGCATACCACTTGGTCCGGAAGGTGCGCAGCTTCCATTGCTCCGAGGGAACCGTCCCTTCGGCTTCATGCGGCAGGTCGATGCCGGTTTTCTGCCCGAAACCCACCAGGTCGGCGTAAAAAGACAGGTTGTCGATTCCCAGCTTGTTGCCCACCGTGTAGAAGAACACGTCGCAGGAACGCACAATGGCGTTATGCAGCGAGAGGGTGCCATGGCCGTGCTTCTCGACGCAGTGGTAGTAGTGTCCGTAGAGCGACACGCCGCCCGAACAGTGCACGGTGAACCGGTCGTCGATAGTCCCTGTCTCGAGCGCCGCCAGCGCCACGATGGGTTTGAAGGTCGACCCCGGCGCCAGTTGTGCCTGAATGGCGCGGTTGAGCATGGGGTTGTCGGGGTTGTCGCGGATCTCCTTCCAATCCTTGGTCTTGATGCGCACGGCGAACTTATTGGGATCGAAAGCGGGGCGGCTCACCATGGCCAGCACTTCTCCGTTTCGCGGATCGAGAGCCACCACCGCCCCATTGCGTCCGTCCATGGCCAGCTCGGCCACGGCTTGCAGGTCCAGGTCGATGGTGAGCTGGAGGTCCTTGCCGGCAATGCCCGGCTTGGTGGCGAGCACCTGCCGCACCTGCCCGCGGCTGTCCACCACCGCTTGCTGCTGGCCATCCACGCCCATCAGCCAATCGTTGTACTGGCGCTCGATGCCGAACTTGCCGATCACGGCGCCGGGCTCGTACTTGGCGAATTCCGGCAGATCCAGTTCCTCCTCACTGATTTCACCGGTGTAGCCGATGACGTGCGCCAGCATGCCGTTCTGCGGATACAGGCGGGGCTGCGCCGATATGACCACCAGCTCGGGGAAGAAATCGTGGTGCGAATCGACAAAGGCCAAGTCCGCCGGGGTCATCTCTGCCTTGAGGGCGATGCGCTCGTACCGGGGCCGCGACCGGAAGCGCCGCACGCGCGCTTCCAGGTCGGTATAATCCAGGTCCAGGCCTTGTGCTATGGGCCGCAAATGCTCTTCTTTCAACGACTCCCTGGCCAAAAGCAAAGTAAAGGATGAATGGTTATCCACGATCACGCGGCCGTCGCGATCCAGAATGCGCCCGCGCGGCGCGAGGATGGGCACCGACTTGATGCTGTTCTGCTGGGCCCGCTCGCCGTAGAACTCCGGGTTCTGTACCTGGAGCCTCCAGAAGCCCGAAATCAGAAACAGAAAGACGGCCACGGTGACGTACTGAAAAACGGCAATCTTGCCAGCCGCGAACCGCGTGTCGTCGTGCAGGGGCGGCTTATCGGAGAGGTGCGTTTCGAGATTTGGGTCGGCCGGCGGCAGGATCACAAGGGTCAGTAGGGGCCGGGCATGCCTGGCCCCTACTCAATCTTACCGGATTTCGCGCGGTTTACGCAGCTTTCCTCAGCTTGTCCAGGAAGTGGAACAGCGAAATCCCCACAACGGCGTTCAGCAGGCCCAGCACCAGCGTCCTCTGTATTTCGAAGGCCACTTGTTGTCCCAGCAGCGCGTGAGCCAGCAACCAGTAGAAGAACTGGTGAAAGAGGAAGAAGAAGAACGCCAGCAGCAGCCGGATCAGGGGGTGGTCCACATCCAGGCGCAGGCCAACGGAGGCCGCGAAATAACCCACCAGCGTATTCACAATGCCGAGCATGCCGAGCGGGTTCTTCGAGAGCGAATCCTGCGCCAACCCCACCAGGGCGCCCAGCAGCAAGCCGCCGACCTGGCTGCGCCGCATCAGCGCGAAGTACACCACCACCAGCAGCGGCATCTCCAGAAAGCTCAGAAACTCGAAGAACAGAGGAACGTACACCTGGAAGAGAATGGCGGCCAGGGGCACCACCAGCATGACCCAGGCGGGAAACCGCGAAATCTGGCCTTCCCGCTGGCTGCTGAGGAGAATGTGCTCCCCGGAGTAGCTCATCGCTGGGCCGCTCCGCCCGGCGGCACGGCGGGCGCCGCCGGGGTGCCCACTGGGCCCGGCAGCTTCAAGTTGAAATCCGGCGCCTTCGAACCCGGCGTTCCTTCTCCAAACTTGTGGCCCTGCGCAGCGCCGATATCCCTATACTGGGCGCGCAGCTTGTCCGCCTCAGTCCCCGCGGGCGCGCCGGGAGGGGCGTTTCCAGGGTTGTCCGGCGGCTTCATGGTGTCGGCGGGCGGCGGCGACCCAATGAAAACCGGCTGGTTCACCGGGGGCGTGTCCGGAATCGGCTGATGCACGCCTGCAATCAGAATCAGGACGTCCTCCAGCCCGTGCGCCATGGCGCTTGGCTCCACGAGAATCTCCTTGAACGGCTGCGCGCTGCGGACCGCCTTCACCACGCCCACGGGAAACCCGCGCGGGAAAATACGGTCGGCGCCGGAGGTGTAAAACCATTCGCCGGGTTCCACCTTCTCTTCGAAAGGCACATAGTCTACCCTGCAGATGGGCGTTCCCTGCCCCTTCAGCGTGCCGTGCACCAGCCCTTTCTGCGAGACTACCCCCGCCGCAAAATCCGGATCCGTGATCAGCAGCACCGACGATGCCGTGGGGTACGCCGTAATCACCTTGCCCACGATTCCGTCCGGGGTCACCACCGCCATTCCGCGTTCCACCCCCGAAACCGAGCCGCGATCCACAAACACCACTTTGGAACTGGTGCCCGCGCCGACCATGATGACCGTGGCCGCCACCGTCTTGGAGGGCGTGCGCGACTGAAACACCGCCAGCGCCTTGGCGCGGTCCGCCATGCTCATCTCGTTCTTCAGATCGTTGTTTTCCAGCTTGAGGCGGCCGACTTCCTCCTGAAGCTGGCGGTTTTCCTCGTGCGCGTCGTGCAGCACCACGTAGTTGCGGATGAAGCCCGAGCTGCCGCCGCGCAGAGCTTCGGCGATGCGCGCCACGGGTGTGACCGCGGTCACCGTCCACACGCGGATCATGCGCACGTCCCGATCGTTCTTGACCTGAAACGCGACCAGGACAAGCTGCGCCAGGATCGCCAACAGCAGGATGGTAATGCTCCGGTACCGGTTGAAAAACGACTCCATGCTCCCGGGCCGCCTTCTGTCCCTAGTCTATCGAAATCTGTCGCAGCAGCCGGAAATCGCTGAGCATGCGGCCCGTCCCCATCACCACCGAAGCCAGCGGATCTTCGGCGATGGACACCGGCAGGCCAGTCTCCTCGCGGATGCGCTTATCCAGGTTTTTCAGCAGCGCGCCGCCGCCCGTGAGCACAATGCCGCGGTCGCTGATGTCCGCGCTCAGCTCGGGCGGGGTGCGCTCCAGCGCCACGCGGATGGCGTTCACGATGGTGGCGACGCACTCCGAGAGCGCTTCGCGAATCTCGCTGTCGTCTATGGTGATGGTGCGGGGCACGCCTTCTATCAGGTTGCGCCCCTTGATCTCCATGTGGAGCGGCTTGTCCAGCGGGAAGGCCGAGCCGACTTCGATCTTGATGGCCTCCGCCGTTCGCTCGCCGATCAGCAGATTGTACTTGCGCTTGAGGAACTGCATGATGGCTTCGTCCATCTCGTTGCCCGCCACGCGCACGGAGCGCGAGTAGACAATGCCGGAGAGCGAGATCACGGCCACGTCCGTGGTGCCGCCGCCGATATCCACCACCATGTTGCCGTAAGGCTCCGTGATGGGCAGCCCCGCGCCGATGGCCGCCACCATGGCCTGTTCCACCAGGTGCACTTCACTGGCCTTGGCGCGGTACGCCGAATCCGTGACCGCGCGCTTTTCCACTTGCGTGATTTCGCTCGGCACCCCGATGACGATGCGCGGATGGACCAGCATCTTGCGCCCGTGCGCTTTCTGAATGAAGTAATTCAGCATGCGCTCGGTGACTTTGAAATCGGCGATCACGCCGTCTTTCATCGGCTTGATGGCGACGATATTGCCGGGCGTGCGGCCCAGCATTTCCTTGGCTTCCTTGCCGACGGCTACCACCTCGCCGTTATTCTTATTGATGGCCACGATGGAGGGCTCGTTGACAACGATGCCTTTACCGTGGGCGTAGACCAGGGTGTTGGCCGTTCCCAGGTCGATGGCCAGGTCCGACGAGAATAGGCTGAAAAGAGAGCGTAGATTCATGTAATAGAGCGATTCACTCCGGGAAAGGACGTGCCCCCTTGGATAGTAGCACGTCGTAGCGCCGGCGGCGTTCCCCAAACGCACGAATGCGGCGCCAACCGTTTCCGGCTGGCGCCGCATGGCGCCCCTCCGATGTTGCCTTGCGCGGGCGGCTACTCGGCCTTGCCCGGTTGCAGCGGGATCTCCCTCAGAACCGCGGTTACGTCGTTGCCCAGCTTGGGACCATGGAACGTGTAGGCATGGCTCTCAGACCCGGACCAGAGCTCAGCCAGCGCGCAACTTCCGCTGGTGCACGTGAACAGCAGCTTCCCTGTCCCCTCTGCCCATCCCTTCTTTGGATCGACCGGAGCCTGCGCCAACAGCAGTATCGACCCGCTTGAGTTCCGGTTCGAAAGCCGGAAGACCGGTGTGCCGGTCACGCTTCGCAGGTCATCGATCTGATAGGTTCCGGGCGCCATCACCTTATCTCCCGCGCGGAACTCGAACGGAATCGAGGCTGTCATCGTCTGTGCCGAAGCGACCCCGGCCACAACCACCAAGGCGGCCGTTGCAATCATGAATCTCGTCGTCAGTTTCTTCATCTTCGTACCCTCCTTCGGGTTCGCTACGGCGCCCCCGATACGCACGTTAACGAAGCAACTGGCGTGCCATCGCGCCGGTGCTCGTAAATCGTTGAAAACCCGTACGTGCGACGTGGATTCCCGTCATTTGCTATCCGATCGGTTCACCGCGGTGAACAGAACGGTTCACCAGCACCCTTCCCTGCCTGCTAAACTATCGCCAACCAGACCATGCAGGCGGAATTGATCGTCGTCAGCGGACCTCTTCTCGGGGAGCGGTTTCCACTCGGGCCGGGCGAAACCCGCATCGGCCGCGCCCCCACCGCGGACATTCGGCTTACCGAGGCGGGCATGGCCTGGGAGCACTGCATCGTGCGCGCGGGCGATGGTTGCTACCGAATTATCGATCGACACACCGGCGCGGGGACCTTCGTCAATGGAATGCGCATCGGCGAACACCGGCTCGAGCCGGGCGACCAGGTCGGCATTTGCGAAACCGTGCTGGTGTATCGCGAGGAGCCGCCGGAGCTGCCGGCGGATTCCCCGCAGCACGCGTTGCTGCGCGCCTGTTCGGTTCTGTTCTTTTTTCGCGCCATCGCCATGGCGCACCGCGGCAGCCATCGGGCCACGCTCGAAAGCCAGCTTGTCGGGCTCATCGGCGAGATCGTTCCGTCGAGTGGCGGCGCCGTGCTGCTGGGCCGCGATGCGGATGATCTCCGCTCCGCCGCCCGCGGCATCCCCGGTCCTGTGGACCTCGCGGAAATCGCCGCGCGCGCTTGCCAGCAAGGCGCCGTGGCCGATCCGGCGACACTGGTGGTGGCGCTGGCGCTGCATGTCCACGGCGCCATCGCCGGGGTGCTGGCCGCTTGGTTCCCTCCCCAGGAGGCCGCCAATCTTTCCGATCACCGCGACACCCTGAGCGCTATCGCCACGCTGGGAGCCGCGGCGCTCGAGACCGTTCGCGAACTGGAGCGCCTCCAGGCCGAGAACGCCCTGCTGTCGGAGCGCCTGGGCGCCGGCGATGCCGGCATCGTGGGCGAAAGCCCCGCCATCCGCAAGTTGCTTCAAATGATCGCGCGCGTCGCGCCGCGGGAGACTTCCGTCCTGGTCCTCGGCGAAAGCGGCACGGGCAAGGAACTGGTGGCGCGCGCGCTGCACCGGCAGAGCGACCGCTCGGCCAAACCCTTTGTCGCCATCAACTGCGCCGCGCTCACGGAAACGTTGCTGGAGAGCGAGTTGTTCGGCCACGAAAAGGGCGCTTTCACGGACGCCGTGGCGCAGAAAAAGGGCAAGCTTGAAGTGGCCGAAGGGGGCACCGTCTTCCTGGACGAAATCGGCGAGTTGGCCCCGGCGCTGCAAGCCAAGCTGCTGCGCGTGGTGCAGGAACGCGAATTCGAGCGGGTCGGCGGCACACGCACCTTGAAGCTGGATGTGCGCCTCATCGCCGCCACCAACCGCGACCTCTCCGCCGAGGTCCGCCGCGGCGCCTTTCGGGAAGACCTCTATCACCGTCTCAACGTGGTGGCCTTGCAGGTTCCCCCGTTGCGCGATCATGCGGAAGACATCCCGGCGCTGGCCCGCCACTTTCTGGAGCAGGCCGCGGTCCGTTGCCGCCGCCGTGTTTCCGCCATCTCTCCCGAGGCCGAGCGGTACTTGATGTCTTATTCCTGGCCCGGCAACGTGCGCGAGCTGGAGAACGCCATTGAGCGCGCAGTGGTGTTGGGACAATCCGATGTGCTCTTGCCCGAAGACCTGCCCGAAACCGTCCTCGAATCGGCCAACGTTCCGGAGGTTCCCGGCGCGCTGCAATCCTCCGTCACCGAAAGCAAACGCCAGTTGATCGTGGAAGCCTGGCGGCAGAGCAATGGCGACCATAATCAGGCTGCCGCCCGCCTCAACATCCACCCCAATTCGTTGCGCCGCCTGATCCGCAGTCTGCATCTGCGGGACGTGCTGCAATAGCCAATGCCAGGTCCAACGGAACTCAGTTGGGGGGACCTCGCCGTAAGTCTTCCAATGTAAGATCCTGGCGAACACGAAAAGGCTCGTGAGCTCTCCAAAACTTCCTGCCAGCCGGCATCCAGACATATAGAGCCGCGGCAGCCAGGAAAGGACGCTGGCCTCTATAGGCCAACTGCTCGCCATCCCAGGTCATGATCCCATCGTGCGGGTCATAAACGACGAAGACACGGCCCCGAAGGAGCGGATACTTCCAGGTCATGGCGCTGCCGAGATCCCAGAACGCTGTAAAAAGGGGCGCGCCGTTGACCGACAGCGGATTGATGTAGAGAATGTCGGCCTCTGTCTGTGTCCTTCGCAAGTCCTCCAACGGGGCCTCGGCAAGTATCTTCTTCTCAAGCCGCCAGGCGGTGGCCCATTCGCTCAGCCGGAGCAAGTGGGCGATCACCAGGGTGCTTCCCAGCGCGACCAGAATGCACTGGATACCAACTCGCGCCCGCCGCGAGGCGTGGGCAAAAGTCGTCATCGTGCAGATGCCTGCGCCAACAATGAACCAGAAGTTCAGCAGCAACAGTATGCGCGTGCCGACGCCGGTAGGGGCGATGCCTCGGCCCCCCAGCGCGAAGGCCAGTATTGACGACACCCCGCCAACCAGCAAGCATCCTGCCAGCATTATCATCTGCTGCGCCGCCGCCCTGAGTTCCGAGGAACGGAGCAGCGTGTAGCAGTGGACGCCCCAAACCGCGGCCAGAATGAGCGCAAAAATGGCAAGGGGCGTTCTGAACTGGCCAGCGCTGCGAAACATCGAGGGCAGCGTAGTGAGCAGGTCGCCGAAAACCATTCTCGGCCAATCTGGGACGATAGGCCTCATGGGACTCCCGGGAGGTTGAAAGCGCAGATACCAGACCGCGGCACATAACTGCGCAACCACTAAGGCGGCTGTGCTGGCGAGAACATCTCTCAACCTCGCCCGCCCGATGCGAACCAATACAAGTCCGATCAGGGCTAGGGTGACCCACTGAAAATAGAAAGCCTCATAGCTGAGACAAATACAAAGATAGACTGCGCCGGCCCAAATGGCATTATGTTTCCTCGCACACCAGCCCCGTATCAACAGAATGGAAAGCAGCCCGAAGCCGATGAGTGCGACGATTTGAGGCAGCAGTACCGCCCAGAACTGCGCCGCCGCGTTCCACGGAATCAAGAGCCAGCAAAGTCCGGTCCAGATGGCTATCGCCCTCGATCGGATTGCGGACCCACCGATTAGACGGATCAATTCCATGAGGATCAACGCCGTCACACCGTTTGCGATCATCAGGCTGCAGTGCCAAAGGAAGATGTGGTCTCCGAGGAGAGAAGAGAGCAAATAGCGGAGCAGCACGATCCCAGGTCGAGATGGGTCGACCGAGTAAACAAACTGCAAAAGGGCCTTGCTGAACGGAGCACCGGCATGTGCCGCCGTTGCTGAAATGGGCCAGTCGTCTACATAGAAACCCAACAAAAACGGTTGGACAGCTACAACCGAGAACACCGCCAGCGCCCACGCCACGGTTCCCCAGCTAAGCGAAGGCTGGGAGCTCATCACCGGATTTCCATTTTGGACTCCCAAGTCCCGTTCAGTATACACCGAACCGCCAACTTCCGCTTCCTCGATGTGCAGTCCCGGCCAATGTTAGGATGAAGCCATGGTGCGTGTGCTGTTGGTGTCGCTGCTATCGATTCCAACCGCGCTGCCGGCTTGCCAGTGTTTGTTGACGTTGTCGGCTTGTAATGAAGCGGCGGTGGCCGACCGGGTGTTCATCGGGACGGTCGAATCGGTCGAGCCGAGCTTCCTGAATCGCTGGAACCCATCGAAATTCTCATCCCTGCCGTTGCGCCAGCAGTTGGAGAGCATGGACCTCCCCGACTACTACAAGCGCCGCTTGGCCGCGGCCAAAACGAGCGAGGACATTGCCAGACTTTTCTATTCGATCATCGCCCAGGGACGGCGCGTGCGCTTCAAGGTGAAGACCACGTTTCGCGGCGAGGCGCCCGACGAAGTCTGGACGGATTCCGGCGACTGCGGCTACGATTTTCAGGTGGGCGAGACATACCTGGTGTATGCCGATGAGGACGAGGAAACAGACCGCATCGACACCAGCGTATGCTATCGAAACCGCAGGTTGTCGGATGCCGGAGACGATCTCGCCTATCTATATTTCTTTCAGAACGGCGGAGACGAATCGGCGCGGCTCGAAGGGTTCGTGACCTCGGACGAGTTCTACCAGCGCGATCTCGACAAAGCGCACGACCCGGAAAAAGTAAAGCTCCCGGCGCCCGGCGTCATTCTCGAGTTGAAGTCCGGCGAGGGCCCGCGCTACACGCAGTCCGACCGCGACGGCAGGTTCGTGTTCGACGGCCTGGCCGGCGGAGAATACAGCGTCTCCGTTTTCGCTGCCGGGTACCCCGAAGTGGTCAACCTGTTGGCGGGTCCGGTGCGCGTCGAGGTGGAAAAGAAAGGGTGCGCCAGCCAGATTCTGCTGGTGCCTAAGCGTCCTCCGCCGTGAAGTACGCGCAATCCGGGTGGTGGAAGACCAGCGCGCTCACGCTGGCCTCGGGGTCCATCATCATGCCCTCAGTGAGCTGCACGCCGATGTCGGCGGGGTGGAGCAGAGTGAAGAGGCCCTGCTGGTCGTCCAGGTTGGGGCAGGCCGGATAGCCGAAACTGTAACGCTTGCCGCGATACTTCGACGTGAAGCGGTCGTGCATGGTGAGCGCCGGCGGGTCGGGGAAGCCCCAATCCTCGCGAATCCGCCGGTGCAGCCACTCCGCCGCGCCTTCGGCCGTTTCGATGGCCAGTGCCTGGATGGCGTGCGCTTTGAAGAATTCGCCCGCTTGCTTGAACTGCTCGGACCGCTCGCGAATGCCCGAGCCGGCGGTGACTACGAACAGCGCCAGGTGGTCGCGGCGACCCTCCTCGGCATCCAGAATGTAATCGCTCAGGCACAGTCCGTTCTCGCGGGGCTGCCTTCCGAAGCGGAAGGTGTGGAGAGGTGCGCCGCCGCCGGGCGCGAAAAGCTGGATGGCGTTGCCGTCGCGCTCGGCTTCGAAGAACTGCCACACGGCTTTCACTTTCATGAATTGCGCGGCTTCCCGCTTCACTTGCTCCATGTTGTGGAACAACTCCAGCGCCTTGGCTTCGTGATCCACGAGGGCCTTGTCGAAATTCCCCTTGTAGCCGAGGTGCCGGCCATAGAGCATGAACGGATTGATGTAACTCCACACTTCGGCCAGGTGCGGAACGTCGCGCAGCTTGCGCTCGAGGTAGGGCGCGGCGGGGATGGGGATAGCGGTGCGCACTTTGGTGCTGCGAGTTAGTAGCGGCGACGAAAACACCGGCGGCAAGACCGCCGGCGCCACGACCTCCGCCGCACGTTGACTGTCGAGGACCGCCGCGCGTCTCTCCGGGTCCATGATGGCGTTCATGAGGCTGAGGCCGGTCATGGCGTCCTTGGCGTAACACACGGCCTCTCCATAGGCCGGCGCGATCCTGGTGCGCGTGAACTTCTCCGACAGCGCGGCGCCACCCACCAGCAGCGGCACGGTAATGCCCGCCGCCTTGAAATCGCCCGCCGTGATGGCCATCTGCTGGGTGCTCTTCACCAGCAGCCCGGAGAGCCCGATGGCATCCGGCTGGTGCTCCTGGCACGCGCGGATCAGCACCTCCGGCGGCACCTTGATCCCCAGGTTGATCACCTGGTAGCCGTTGTTGGACAGGATAATCTCCACCAGGTTCTTGCCGATATCGTGGACGTCGCCCTTCACCGTCGCCAGAATCACTTTCCCGCGCGCGGCCGTGTCCGCTTTCTCCATGAACTGCTCGAGGTGGTTCACGGCGGCCTTCATGGCTTCGGCCGATTGCAGCACCTCGGCCACGATCAGCTCATTGTTGTTGAACAGCCGCCCGACTTCCGACATCCCGGCCATCAGCGGCCCGTTGACGATATCGAGGGGCGCTGCGCCTTCGGCCCTCTTGCGGTCGAGGTCCGCGATGAGCCCGTCCTTCGTC
>Ga0181527_1001565_pt1 | contig 23331 bp, 27 predicted proteins | sample PEATcosm2014_Bin_30_FD_119762 | JGI IMG/M metagenome (GOLD analysis project Ga0181527, IMG submission 119762) | Peatland microbial communities from MTU Mesocosm Facility, Houghton, MI, USA - PEATcosm2014_Bin06_60_metaG | ecosystem: Environmental > Terrestrial > Soil > Wetlands > Peat | place...
AAGTACCGAACAAGGCTATCCAGTAGTGCAGAATAATAAAATACAAAGGAGGGGCTAATTCGAAGGAGCGCGTAGCTTGCACCACCTGAGACAAGAAGCTCATCTTGGCAATCCAAACGGAAGAGGATTCATCGTACCAGATGCTCTGTGTGCCTAAATCGTAGACCCTGAGAAATAAGCCGATGAGGATGATAACGAGCAATGCGACGTTGTATTTGCTTATCGTTCGGCCCGAGACTTTCACGCACAGCTTGTAGCGTGTGACTATTTATTCATTTTGATTTTAGTACTTGCTCAGTGACAGCACCCCCATCCTGCAGGGCTAAATCAACGAACGACGGCATGTCTCTAGTTCCACTCGCTCGCCCTCTTTAATCCGGAACTCGATATCCGGAAAAGCGAACCCACAATTTTGTCCGGTGGTGCGGTGATGAGGTCGATGCGGAACTTTATGGTATTGCTTTCGTGTTACAGGCCCCCGTTCGATGGGAAGGGATAGAATACGCCAAGCGCCACCAATGAAACCTTTAGTACACGCTTGTTATTCCTCATCGTAAGCTCCATTTTCAGGCATCCAGTTTCTTGTCTTGTATAACAGAGGTTAATTACTGACTGGAATGATGCTCTCCAGAACGATGCCCACAATTCGTACCATACCTGCAGCACCTAAGGTTAGATGATCTTGGAACTCGGCTCTGATGCAGGTTGAGTCCACTACTAGGCGCTAAAACTTGTCAAGAAAGTCTACAAAACAATCAAGCATATAGTCAATCATTTTGTCAGTAAGCCCGGGGTAGACGCCGATCCAAAAGAGGCGATTCATGACGTAATCCGTATTTTTTAGCGAAGACGCCACTCGGCAGTTCACCGATTCATACGCAGGCTGCCTTGTGAGGTTGCCCCCAAAGAGCATTCTTGTCGCTATTCTTTGCGATTCGAGATACTGTACTAGTTCATCCCGCGAGAAGGGAGCGGGGTCTTGAACCGCGAGCGGAAAGCCAAACCAACTTGGATTACTCTTCTCAGCTGCGTGAGGAAGGATAAAATATTCCCTATATCTTTCTAACGAGCGTTTTATGCGCGCAAAGTTGGCGCGTCGCTTTTGGACAAACTCAGGCAGTTTCTTGAGTTGTTCGACGCCTATCGCCGCCTGCATGTCGGTAATCTTCAGATTATAGCCGATGTGTGAGTACACATATTTGTGATCGTAGCCTTTAGGAAGCGTACCAAGCTGCCAGTCAAATCTCCTCTTGCACGTGTTATCCGCGCCTGGTTCGCACCAGCAATCCCTTCCCCAATCGCGGAAAGAGCGGATGATGTTGTTGAGCTTAGGATCATTCGTTAAGATTGCCCCCCCTTCCCCCATGGTGATGTGGTGCGCAGGATAAAAACTACACGTCGCTATATCTCCAAAGGAGCCCGTATATTTGCCACCGTACTGAGCTCCAAGAGCGTCACAGTTATCCTCGATGAGCCATAGGTGATGGGTACGCACGATGTTGAGAACCGCGTCCATATCAACAGGATTTCCCAACATGTGCGTGATGATAAGGGCCTTTGAGCGATCAGATAGGGCTTTCTCAACCTCATCAGGTACAATGTTATATGAGCCAAGATCAACGTCGACGAAAACCGGTGTAAGATTGTTCTGTATGATGGGATTGACGGTCGTCGGAAAGCCGCACGCAGTAGTGATAATCTCATCACCTGGTTCTAAGCGTCTTGCACCCAATTTCGGTGACGTTAACGCTGACACAGCAAGTAAATTTGCTGAGGAACCAGAATTGACAAGGAGACAAAATCTTACGCCCAGAAATTGCGCGAGGTCGTGCTCGAACTGTTGCGCGTACCTTCCCGAGGTGAGCCAAAAATCAAGTGCGGCGTCGACGAGGGAGATCATCTCATTCTGATCGTATACACGGCCGGCATAGTTGACGACTGGATTGTTCTCAAAGTCGTCGTCATCGCGCTCTCTGAGGTGGTATAACTCCGTCACAAGCGCAAAGATTTTTTTTCGAATGTCGTTTTCATTCATCGAATATATGGCAGCTTTACGCCGGTTCGTAGATTAGTCCTGAGCTTGCCTCATATCACTTGCGCAGGCGCATCTTTCAACCGTTTATAACTAATCCGTGCAGATATTCAGTTGGCAATGTTTCGCGTACTCGTCTTCCTCGATGGCGCTGCGGTTAATAGTAGCTAAAATACCGCGATAATAGGTAAACAGGTCTTGAATTGCCTGTTCCATGCTCGTAAACTCAAATGCTCCAATCTCGTTAATGAGTCTGCTGTTATCCCCGCTATACTCCCTATTTAAGCCTTCGTTCTCCACAATTATGTCCGAGTGATGATCCGAAACTGAATTTATTATCTGGGCGATCGAGAGTAGATCGATTGTCTTACCGCTGGTGACATTGTACAGCTTTTCCTTAGGGGTCTTGCCCAGAAAAATATCGAGTATCTTTTCAAAATCGCGGATGTATAGCCAGTCAAAAAAAACGTTTTGCCTAAAGATAATCGGGAGGCGCAGCAAGTTTTTTACGATGGTATTCGAGATGATCTTATACTCATAATCCTCATACGGGCCGAAAATGCCGAAGAGCCGTAAACAATAGACGTTTGCTGATTGTGCGATGTGCTTAGAGATGACGTATTTGGAAAAACCATAGTCATCGTGGGGGGTGGCTCTTCCAAACTGCTCCTCTTTCACGTTCGGGGGCATTGTCGCTTTGTCATATTCAGCGCCCGATCCGAGATGGATCATCTTTTCAAAGTAGCGATCATTTTCAGCGAGGTTGAAAAACATCATAAGATTCTTGGAGACAACGTTCGGCATATCGAGACTTTTTCTGCTCCCCCCCATACTTGCACAATTGATCACGTAGTCTATCGCATGGTCTCTAAAAAACAAGTCCACCGCTTCCCTGTCCAACACGTCAAGATCGCGGTGGCGTGGGGAGAGCACGTCATACCGATCGGTGAAGTACGCAGCTAGATTCTTTCCTATAAAGCCTGAAGACCCCGTTATCAACATCGTCTTACGGGTGCCACTCATGTATTAACCTCGTAAATTGAGCGTGTCGAATCGCTTTTCGTCAAGCCTCATAAACATCCTATTCTTTTCCAGCTTGTAATTCAGATAATCTCTTTCAAAATCCAATGCGTAGTGCAATGCACGCGGCTCGTGTATTGCTTCTCTATCAAGGATAACATTCCGCGTTTCAATGTATGTCAAACGAGGAGCGATGTCGTTCTTAAGGTACTCATTTTCAAACGTTTTTCGACTAATGCCCCCGCCTAAGGTAACGATGAGGTTCGGATAGTTAGAGAACTTGTCCACGATTTTTTTCACTTGGTGGTTAGTGAATTCTGAGTCTTGTTGGCTCTTATATCCGTACGAGTACGAAAGGTCCGACCTTCCTATAGTCACCCCCGTAATCAACGGGTTCATTCGACCCAAAATGGCATCTAAGTTGTCGACAGCTGTCTTCGTTTCGATATTTATAAAAATGCTGAATCCAGCAGTATCGAGTCCTAATAAATCGTCAATCATGTTTTGGCTTTTTATGAGCGCAAATTCAGATTCGACCATTGGGATTATGATGCCATCAGCGTGGAGCGTCAGCGCCAGTTTTAAGTCAGTGAACGCCTCCACCCCTCCCAACTTGATGTTCAGTTTCAGCCCGGTTTTTGCCGTTAAATACCGGAGAAGTATTAAATCCCTGTAATCAGAGCCTTCATTTTCGAATTCAGATTTGATTCCCGCACATCCGTAAGTATCTCTAAGGACGACCAATTTCTCGCAAAGGCGATTTTCCATTTCCTTGAGCGTCATTTCCACCACCAATTCGTTCAGCGATTAAACAGATTTTGAGCCTGTAATTGACCTACTCTCCCTGTATCTGTTACAGTACTTCAACTTCAGAAAAATCATCAATAATGCACGTAGCTACCTGTCTCAATGCCGAAATGTCGGAAATATCAGATTTTACAGCGATCAAATATTTACAATGTGCACTTTGGCCACATTGCATATCTAAAAGTGAGTCCCCTACAAACGCCGTTTGATCAGGGGAGACTGCCAACGACGTCAAAATTTTTTCTGCCCCCCAAGGATCTGGTTTCGGACGGTCAACGAGGTCACCACCGAGGAACATGTCAAAGTTATCCTCAACTGAAAAAAGCCCTGCTATTTTTCTTAGCTTGGCAGTCAGATCATATGAATAGATCGCGCACTTACATTGTCCCTTGACGCTCTTCAAGAAAGTGAGTATACCGCGGACAGGCGTCAAAGCGTTGGGCAGGATGGAGTCGTCGGTGATGTACTTATCTGCCTCAACAAAAGCGTTTGTTATTGCTTCGTCATCAACGCTGTACCCCTTACCCTCAAGTGATTCCTTTACCCTGTTTTGTATGTACGGTCGGGGATAGACGCCGATTGGTCCTTTGGGGAGCAAACGTCTATGTTGAACATCTATTCCCATGGCATACATGAGAGACTCGATCAAAGAGTGGTTCTGTACGCGCAAAAAATCGCATATAAGCTCGGCTCTTTTTCGTGCCAAAACACTCCAATACGGGTATAACTCAAAAAGAGTTCCATCTTTATCAAAGATCATGAGCTCAATGTCGTTCAAATCCACCTCGCGAATTTTGAGATCGACCATATTATGCCTGGACGTTATGAGTAATTAGCAGTTAGCTTGTGTACGCCACAACCACAGCGTCCTGTACTCTCGAATCGAATAACTTCAGCTTCGGTGATTTCGCAAGCGTGATTTCGCGACCCTTATCCGACGCCGTGCTCATCCTGTTTATCATTTCGTATTGGTTCGATTATCATCTCGCCGAAAAATTCATCCCGTTCGAGGAATGGGGCCATATCTTCCAGCGGCATCGAGATCATCTGCCCATCTTCCGTAATCGTCGAAGTGACACTTGGGATGATTTTTTGATTTGGATCGGTAAAAACCTCACAAAGCACAGCGGTATTACGATTGATAACCTCTTTGATTGCTTTTTGCAGATCCTCCTTCACCGTGATCGATGCATATGGTATCTTGTAGGCCTTGGCAATATCGCACAGGTCCGGGAACGATACGCCACTGTCGGGACCCGCTCCAATAAACCGGCCACTAAAGTTAATCTCTTGTGTATGCTTGATCGTTAGATAGCCTCCGTTGCTTATTACAAACACCTTCAGAGGGATTCGGTTGTGGAAAACAGTTTGCAGCTCTTGGATATTCATTTGAAGAGATCCGTCGCCGGTAACTGCGATGACTGTCGCATTCTTAGAGGCGTAGAAAGCCCCGATGCCGAGGGGAAGCGACAACCCCATGGTTCCCAATCCAGCAGGAACGATCACTCGTTGTCCCTGCTTCACTCGTGAGGCTTGACTGATTACGTAATAAACGGACCCGGCATCTCCTATCGCGATCGAATTACTGTCCATAACTCGATACAGACTGTCGAAAAAGGAGTACAAGTTGACGTATTCGGGATTCACTTCGTGATTCTCGTGGATTGTTTGATAGCGGTTCTTCCATCTCGTGACGGTTTTGATCCAGTCGGTCCTTTCGGGCAACGATTTTTGACGCACCGTAGCGCTAAGTTCGGTGATAAATGTGTGCACGTCACATTCTAATGCGACCTCGACTGCAAACTGAAACTTTTTGAGTTCACGCGAGTCTATATCGACGATAATTTTTTTCGCTCCTCTGGCAAACAGATCGTGCTCGTAGCCGATGAATGGGTTAGCCAAACGAGAGCCCAGGCTTAAAATGAGATCTGCGTTTTGTATGGCAAAGTTAGCCGCTCGTGTGCCCTTTGTCCCTCCAAATCCAACGAAATAAGGGTCTTCATAGCCGATCAGATCCAAACCGAGTTTGGACACGACGACAGGGATCTTAACAGCATGTACTAACTGCAAAAATATTCGGGCACTTCCCGACAGCCGGACTCCATTTCCGGCGATGATAAGCGGCCTGTTCGCTTCGATGAGGAGCGCACATACCTTATCGAACATTTTTGAATTAATCGAAGGGGCCTTCGTTTGATCCGCCACAAATGGTACCAAATCGCCTTCGTTCACGTGTGTTGCCTGAACATCAAGGGGTATATCGAGCCACGAAGGGCCAGGCCGCCCGTGTTTTGCGCAATAGACCGCTTTATCAAGATGGTATTTTATGAGTTGTGGTTCGTTGACCATGGCAGAGTATTTCGTGAACGAGTCGACTATCGGCAGGATATTTACCTCCTGGCCGCCGAGTTGCCGCAGCCCAGGGATGCCCGAATTATACACGTTCTGAGAGCGTTTCGCTTGACCAGAAAGAACAAGCATTGGTATTGAGTCAATCCACGCATCAACCACCCCTGTAACGGCGTTCGTGCCTCCTGGACCAGTTGTCACGTAGAGAACGCCGATGTTCTCTGAGATTCGGGAGTACCCTTCCGCCATTATGGCCGCCGCAGCTTCGTTGTGCGCGCATACGTAGTTGACTGCCGTATTACATCGTAGCCCATCGAGGAGGTGCATTATTCCACCCCCCGACACTAAGAAGACATCCGAGACCCCTAGATTCACGATATAGCTGGCAACGAAATCTGCAACCCGTGACAATTTGATCTCCTACCCTGCGTCTTCAGCGTTTCTCCGATGTTTGGCACTTTTTTGTGATATTAAAGGTTAATAACCATGTCATCAGTCGTCACAAACAGTTCTGCGTAACCCTCGCTAAACTTCGATTCTATTTCAAGCCTATCTGAGAGTGAAGCATATATATTTGCGTCGAAATGGACCAGCGCTAACTTCTTTGCGGACGCCTCTCTTGCGATCGCTATTGCATCTTCAGGATTTAAGTGAGGCCATTTTGGATTTTTCTCCCCGCTTTTGAGGGAGCACTCAATGACAAGCAAATCGGCGTTCTTGGCTAATTCGACAGCATTTTCACAGACACCGGTATCTGGACAGTATGCGACCGTTTTCCCATCGAGCATGAAGCGGTAACCATAACAGGCCGAAGGGTGGAGCAACCGTCTGCACTCAACCGAGAAGGGTAGATTGTGGGGCCCTTCGTGAAGCTCGTTTACGGTGACGTCAAAAGGCAGATCACGCAACGGAACCGTAAAAGGATAGTTGATGATTAAATTGAGCCAGTGCCGTGCTCCTAGAGGGCCGTAAATTTCTATCGCTCGCAGGGAGGTGAATTTACTTAGTGTGTGTAATCCAATGACGTGATCAAGGTGAAAGTGGCTTAAAAAAAGGTATATGGGCTTTTGTGGATGATACACGTAACGATCTATCTTGTGGATCCCATTGCCGGCGTCCAAAATGATGAAACAGCGTTGCGTTTCGATAAGGGTACAAATGGTATTACCTGTCTGAGTGTCGAACCACCCATTGGTGCCTAAAAAAATACAGCGCATTGTTTTGTTATGTCGACTTGTTCAAAGCACTCTGAAATACGTGCATTTTTTAGTTAAAAACCGATGACCGTATCAACGATGAAATTTGGACGCGCCTTTGCTTCATCGTATACTCGTGCGAGATACTCACCGATAATCCCTATTACGAAGAATTGCATTCCAAACAAAAACAGAATGACGACAATTGTTGTCGTAAACCCTTGCACGGGGCTCCCGTGTAAGAAATATTCAACAAGCTCTATCCCCCCCATTAAAAATGAGAGGGCAGAAACTAAAAATCCGAGTACGACCGCTAGCCTTAGCGGGAAATATGAAAAAGAAAAGATGCCGTTCAACGCCACATTTAATACTGGAAAAAACTTGTTACCCTTCGCTTCTCCTGCAAACCTTTTTGGCCGAGTAATAGGGACTCCTGTCTGCCTGAATCCTGTCCACGCAATCATCCCACGTAAGAATTTATTTCGCTCCCCCATCTGATTGATTATTGAGTATACTTTTTTATCAATCAAACGGAAATCGCTCACATTTTCGGGGATCGCTTTGTTGGTCAATCGGTGGATAACTTTGTAGAATGTATAGCTCAGTGCTCTCTTGGTAAAAGACACCCCCTCACGACGTTTTATGATCCCATAGACAATTTCGTAACCTTGTTCCCATTTCTTGATGAATTCCGGAATAACCTCCGGTGGATCTTGCAGATCGGCATTCATGATAACCGCGGCATCGCCTGAAGCGTACTGCAATGCGGCAGCTATTCCGCCGTCACATCCGAAGTTGCGAGACAGCTTAACTATTTTGAAACGTGGGTCTTCAGTATGGATAGCCATCAACTTTGCAAGAGTGTTATCGTACGACCCATTCTCAGTGATAATTATTTCAAAATCGTACTGATCGCATATCTGGGCAGTATTTTGTAAGCGTTTCTTAAGTTCATCGAGTACCTCTTCCTCGTTGTATGCGGGAATCGCTACACTGATGAGCTTCTTCATTGAACTTCATCCTTTTTTGTGCCTGCAAAAAAATCCGCGTACCAGTGCACAGTCTCTTTCAAACCCTCCTCAATGGTATACTGTGGCCTCCATCCGAGGAGTTCTTTGGCTTTTTTTGCGGACAAGTATTGCGCTTTTATTTCATGTACCGCTTCGTTGAGGACTATTGGCTCAAGCTTACTATTCATAACGTTCAGTATTTTGTCCATTAGCTCCATAACTGATAAAGGCTGCTCCGTACTAAAATTAAAAGCTTCTCCATGAATCTTTTTATTTTCCATTTTCTCTGCCAACAAGAGATACGACTCTGCGCCATCTTTTATGTAAAAATAGTCACGCACAAACGATCCGTCACTTCTAATGATAGGGGGCTTCTCTCTAAGTATCGATCGAATGGTTCCCGGCACAATTCTGTTAAAATTTAGGTCACCACCTCCGTAAAAGTTCCCACATCTCGTTACACATACGGGCAGTGCGAACGTCTCAAAGTATGCGTTGCACAGAAGATCCGCACAACTTTTTGAAACGTCATAGGGGTAACACCCTTGTAATGGCGTACCCTCGTCGTAGGGCAATCGATCTTGATTGCCATACGCTTTGTCGCTTGATGCGACTATGATACGCCTTACCGCCTCTGCCCTCCTCGAAGCCTCTAGAACGTTCCACGTGCCTTCGATATTTGCTTTGAAGGTGGCTAGTGGATTGGCGTAGGCAATGGGCACAATGGTCTGTGCTGCTAAATGAAAAACGGTATCCACTTCATACTCATTCACGCATCTGTCTAATAGAAGGTAGTCTTCGACCTCTCCCCTTACGGTGGTGATACAATTGCTGAGTCCTGATTGGTTTAAGTGTGATTTTGGAACCCAATCCCTCACCAACCCCACCACATTGGCATTCCGATCGACTAAATATTTGGTGAGCCACGATCCAAGGAAGCCTGTGCACCCAGTTATAAAAACCGTGCGATCTTCCCAAAAGTTATTTTCCATACCTACACCTTCGATGAGTTTATGATGTGCATCACTAGCTCGCTCTTTTTTTAAAGCTCCAATATTTTTGACCAAAGAAGCTGATTAGTGTAATTACAGGAAGTAAGAATAGCTGAGATATTCGAGGGTTTATCGCAAGATAATTGACCGCGACAACTAACGCCGCTGCATTTACGACTAAGACAATCAAATAAACGAGATTAAATCGTATATACTCTAGCACATTGAGCTTTCTGACTTTGAAAACCCAATACTTGTTCCACACAAAGCTATGCGTCACGCCAATAAAGTGTGAGGCCACAAGCGCGACGAGGTAATACACATACCCCAAAAGCAAAAAGAACGATCCGTAACCAACTATGGTGTTCAATACCCCTACAAACGCAAATCGTATGAATTGCTTGAGTGATGGATTTTCTGTTAGCGAGAAAAATCGTAGAGGATTCTTGTAACGTGAAATAAAGCCCTCGTGTGTTACAAATACCGACGACTTAAGAACGTCCCTAAGTCTCATTTCCAAACTTTCCAAGGCGCTTGGCAGACGTTCCATAGATTGTTTAATTGCTCTAATTCTCTGGACGTATCAACACACTGCCAGAACTCTCTGTGGGAGTAGATCATCAACTCACCATCCGCTGCGAGAGTCCTCAAAGGCTCCTCTTCTAAAGTACAGCTGTCGTCATCTTGTAGGTACGAAAAAAAGGCCCTATCAAACACAAAGTAGCCGCCATTTATTAAGCCCTCTTTCGTCTGTGGCTTCTCTTTGAATCTAATGACCTTATCTCCGTCTAAGGTAAACTCTCCAAATCGAGAGGGGGGACGGACAGCCGTCACGGTTCCAATTTTCCCGTGAGACCGGTGATATTCAACGAGAGCCCGAACATTGATGTTTGCAACTCCGTCCCCATATGTCACCATAAAGAGATCACCGGTTACGTATTTCTCGATTCTCTTTAATCGGGCCCCGGTCTGTGCCCGTTCTCCCGTCTCAGCCAAGGTAATGCACCAATCACGTTCTGTATGGACATTATGGAATTCAATGCTTTTCGTATTGTTAAGACGTATCGTGAAGTCGTTGTTCATCGCTTCATAGTTCAGGAAATATTCCTTGATCATATTGCCCTTGTACCCGAGACAGATAATAAAATCGTTAAATCCGTAGTGAGAGTAGATTTTCATTATATGCCACAAAATAGGCCTTGTTCCGACGCTTACCATTGGTTTCGGACGAAATTCAGTTTCCTCGCGCAAACGAGTTCCTAATCCACCACTCAAAACAACGACTTTTTCCTTTGTCATAATGCCCCCCCACTGAATTCCTAGTGAGATCCCCCCTTATCATCATCTTTCACGACTTCATCTGCGAAAACGTTTGCTTTCAGGCGGTGTCAGCAAACGAGACGTACGGTAAGGTTCAAGTACTCCCAGTTCTAATGTGCTTATTTATGTTTAGCTTTTCTCTCCCTCTTTTCAAACAGACAACTACCCCCTTTGCTGTTTCCGTAATATTATGTTGAGGAAAAATAGAATGCTCAAAGAAACGCACTGATAAATATGACCACATGCTTCTGTTGCGGATCAAAAAATGTTTTCGAGAGAAGCAGTGACGTCGCTTTTCCTTTCGGAGTATGTACCCAAGCGAAAGCCATTGGTATTGGGATTTGTCGAGTGCGAAGATTGCGGTTCGCGGTTTTTCAGCCATAGATATTCCGACAGCGAATGCCAGACTTTATTCAAATTACAGAGGGGCGCAATATTTCAAGGCGCCATTCTGCAGAGCCTTGGTATTCGCGGGCAGTGAATTACGGAATAGGTTCCGACCCTGAAGAGGTTAAGATCAGAAAAGAGATGCTGTCTGATTATGTTACAGCTCTGCATCTTCCTAAAAAAAGACACAATGAAAAAGAAAAATGCTCGATTATGACGGAGACCGGGGCCAGTTCATTGCTGACATTCCAAACACTGGGAAATACTGTTTTGAGCTTTCTGACGCTGAAGCGGTTCCCGAGGTTGTAAAGTTTTCCTCTTTTGGCCAATTCAGCAATATGAGATTCGATATTGTTTTTTGCTGCGAAGTTCTAGAGCACTATCAACAAAGACAGTCTAAAAAGTCTTTTTTTCAGCAGTTTGTTCATGATGTTCTCTTATTCTTTTTTCGAGCCGAATAGCCTAGCCCGTCTAGTTTTGCTACGAACTTTACGCCAATAAAAGCGGCACCCACCAAAAAACAGAATGACAGCTCGTTGTATCACGAGCGGATGCGTGGTACTCCAAGAACCGCACGACGTATGAATCCATTTGTAATGGCGTTTGTGTTTCCTTAGCACGCGTTCTAAAGTGCGATAATATGCTTCAGGGTACGCACCGAGAGATGCGATAATACGCAACGGGTTTTCGTCGCTAAAGCCCATAGACCGATGATACAGACAACTGGGTATCACGTAAACGCCAAACCCTTGTGCTGCAATACTCAAGCAGTAATCTACCGCGTACAGATGCCAATCGCTGCAGGTCGCCTCATCAAATTGCGTGACGTCGAATACCGACTTTGGAATTATCACTAGACACTCGTCAAGGGTTTGCACCGGCTCAGGGTCGTGTATCGGTATTCCGCAGGTCCGATATCGCGGGCCGCTCGAGATACCACCTCTCAGCCTAGTTGATGGTTGGGGGGTGAACATGGCGGTGCACAGCTCTCTGAAGGAAACCCCTTCCTGATTTCTCGCCCCCACTACCCCGGCGATTCCGAGATTGGGGAGCGAATTCAAGACAGCTTCAGTGCTGTTCAGCCACGAATCTGAACGCAGATCGACATCTTGATGAACGAACATCAAATAATCCCCTACTGCCTGCCTGCCACACCAGTTAAGCGCTTGGGCCGCCGATCTAAAGCGGTTGTGCGTGTTATCGAAGGTAATGAGTTCAAAGTCGTTTCTGCCCGCTGGGAGGCTTTTAAGTAAATAGTTCTGCAATATCCACTCGTCGTTATAAACGCAAATAATTGAAATCATCTTGCGACCGTCTCCGCCGTCGGGACAGAGGAGTATACACCTTATAAGTAATTGCTCAGTGATTTATTTTCCGCCGCCATAGCCGTTACAGTGTCGTAGGATCGATGTGCTTCTAATCTATGGTGCCATCAAATGCGCGAAATATAGTTATGTTGACGATCAGTCTTCCGATCATAGACTCTTAGCCGATCGCTCCATGCTAGAATCATCCGGCTTTAGGCTCCAGGTCACCTTACGAAGATTTTTAACAGAAGAAGATGCAACCATTGTTTGTAGTCATAGAGCGACATCATATTTTTCAGTGGCACTCGCCACTCCTTTACAATGGCCCATCGCCCATTCGGCGACTGAAGATGATTATGGATGATATGAGTTGAAACATGAGACCCAAAACTGTGATTCATAAGTTCATCGAGACCAAAACTGTTATTCGTAAGTTCATCGAGATGGCTGGTTACGCGCCGAGAGAATACCTTTGGAGGCTGTATGATGTGTATAAGCAGGATGGTTTGCTGAGTGTTCACAACCACGATTTCATGAGAGATCCCTCGTTCTGCAAAGCGTATGAATGGGGGTGCCGCGCTGCTGCTGACTATACAGTGGCACTGGCGTGTTCACATTGGGCTATGGGCCGGCTTTACTGCGAGCAAACTCGCTGGGGATTTTGTCGAGTGTGGGGTAAACCGTGGCTTCCTGAGTTCAGCGATCATGGAGTTCCTGGACTGGGATTCTCTGAACAGAACCTTCTTTCTGCTTGACACATTCGAGGGGGTGGACCCACGTTATGTTTCGCAAGAGGATCGCCAGTGTGGGGTGACAGAGCGGAGCAAATCCTGGTTGGAGGACGGGGGATACGTTTGAGGTGTTGAGTCCGTGAGGGTCAATTTCTCTCAATGGGAGAACACCCGGATTATCAAAGGAAGCGTTCCAGAAACCCTCAACCAAGTTGAAACGCAGAATGTGGCCTATCTTCATTTGGACATGAACTGTTCTCCCCCGGAAATCGCTCCGATGAATTTCTTCTGGGATCGCCTAGTTCCAGGAGCCGTCATCCTTCTCGATGACTACGCATATCTGGGTGGTGAATCGCAGAAACATGCCATGGACGCCTTTGGAAAAGAAAAGCAGGTGATGATCGCCTCTCTTCCAACTTGACAGGGGCTTCTTATGAAACCGCCTGAAGGAATGTCACGGGCCTCTGCATGAGCCGTACCACCGCCATATTCCCTCGGCTGCCGAACTACAGGGGATGGTTTCGGAGGGGGCTGGCGGGTAGTTGAGTTCCGCAAAGGTTCGATCCGGGATACGCGGGTGTCGTTTATAGATTATGATTGATCACGTCTGAAAAATCGTTGGCGTAAACCGAAAATTGATAGACCAAAATTTGACGCTATTTTGGCTCTAAAAACGTCCGCCTCTAGCGCCTGGCTCATCGTTTATTTTTTCGATTTCCGGCCCGCTTGGCCCTCTTTTTTAACTTGAACCCGTGAAGTACCGGGAGATTTCAGTTGCGTGCAACAACAATAAACGTGTCTTTCCCTACGACGCTTTAAAAATCAAACTGCTGAAATAGAATACGTTACATTGACCGTTTTAGGTAATACAGTGTGTTGCCGCGAGACATATCTTCCCGACATACTATGGCTTTGGCAGCAAATATCAATGCAAGAGCGGTGTACGCTCCCAGGATCATAAGAGTTGGAATTAGTAGGTTTTCGCATTTTCCCACGACAACTCCTGTATCTAAGGCTCTTTGTTCCAGTTCTTTCTTATAATCTGTTTGAAGTCGGCTCAGTACAAAATTTACAAGGTGGCCACTCGTGGGGTATCTCTTCAATTTTTTCTGCGTACGTACCTCGCTATGGGTTGCGGAATATTGTTAGTTTTGTCACGTGGTAAGCCGTTTGATATGTGCCTTCGCCAGATAGGAGAGAACCTCCGTCATAAAAGAAGGACGGTCGAAACCACAGGCGGCTGACGGTTCTGACTGACGGTTCTGACAGTTCTCAAAAAACCACTGTCAGCCTACTGTCAGTGTCGCGGGCAGAACCGCTAGCGCACTTGACGACCAAATTAGCGATCGTTTCTCAATACGTGCAGATAGTAGCAAGAAGCCCCCCTCCGCAAAGTTGGAGCAACGAGCAAAGGTGCGAGAAGGTTTCTTGCTACACTAGGCGGCAGAATTTTGTTCACCGTTTTGGCAAAGACAGGATGTTCGAAGTAGAAACGCACTCCACCTTCTGCGCTTTCCCAAAAGGGTAGGACATGCGCCGAGATGTCCTTTGAAACTTCTATCGAGAACTCTTGTCGCATGTAGTCCTCGACGTCACCTAGGCGTTCGAACACGTCGACTGCCATACCCTTCGTGACCAGCTGACCTATAATGTCTTCAGCTTGGCTGCATGGCCTTGCGTCGTTTGTTTCGTATCCATCAAAAATGATGAGTAGCCCGTTCGCTTTCAATTTTTTCTTCACTTCGCGCAGAAAACGCAGTTTGTTCTTTGAATAACATAACGACTCTACAATAAAGGCAAGGTCAAAGGCGGCATCCTCAAACCTGCTCAAATCGTGGTAATCCCCAGAATGAAAACGCAAGTTAGGGGTCTTGGAAAAACTTCTCAAAGGCTTGTTTGTCAAGTCGATTGCTTCAAACGTCACGCTAGAATTACGGCGAGCGAGGAAAGCACTATTCGCTCCTAACCCAGGTGCAAGTTCCAGCACGCTTTTTGCGTCCATCTCTTGGATATAACGCTCAACGATGCGCGCAGGCTCTTTAACATCATCCCTCTTGTATGAACCGTCGTAGGTCATTCCGCTATGAATAAATCCGCCCCAGCTAACAAGGAACCTGAAAGCCAGCTTGTTCTTCAAGTAATAATTGGCGACTTGCGGCTCCTCCTGGGGCTCCTCGATAATATCTGATATATTAAATATCTCGCCAATCATCTTGAGGTATCGCTCGGCGTTGTCGCTCTCACGCAGTCGTATCGTAGTTTCAGGTTCAGCTAGTTCGATCACCTAGGTTATCCCTCCAGAAGAGGACAGAAAAGGCCGACGCCGCGCAAGCGGCCCACAATTTATTTTAGCAAATAAAGCACGTGGGTAGCTGAAACATACCAAGGTAGTGGAGGTGTCGAACCCATGACGAGAGCGAGATATCAGCGGCATTATCCCGAAGCCATATTTTTTGGAAGTTGTATAATAGGCTTTTCTTTGGGATGCAAGCACCCTCTTCTGTCTTGCAGTGACGCTCAGTTATATCACCGTCGCCTATTGGCGAAAGTTGTCTACTTTTAGACAACTCTAACAAAGAGCATTGCTGCGTTCTATCGCTAAAAGAGTTACAAAAACAGATGGGCTCGAGGCGATTCGAACGCCCGACCTTCGCCGTGTAAAGGCTCGTCTTTTCGATGTCAGCGTCTGAATCGCTTGTATGACCTTTACGGTTGCGATGGGGACTACTAAGAACGCGAGCGCACCGTTATGCGTCGTCTCGTAAATCGTCGCAGCGGCACCGGCGAGTCGACGGAATTCACGCGGCAACCGGATAATCGGATATGCGTGCGACGGCTTCGCGCTTTGGACGCTTATCGTGTGCGTGCAGATCGGTTGCATACGTCACTGGAGGTGCCATTCAAGCATAACCATTGTGATTCGGGGCGATTTACCTCAGTATCGAGAAGCGCTATCATTAGTTTTTTTGGACATGGGTAACGAACGTAAGGGCACGAATTTACGTAGCTGTTAATGATGGACTGCCGACGATGCGAGAAGTATAACGGCTGCAAACGTCGCGGCGATAATGAGCTTGTCCCATATTGTAAATATTATCGCCGCTCACGCCACGTGCCATATTGACGGGTCGCATCACCGGGCCAGCCGAAGAGATGCTCGGTGCGGACTCGAGTCGTTATCGCTCTGCGGCAATATTTGTGAAGAAGAAGACCGCGACCACATAACCGAAGACGATGTACGCCAAGCACAGCGACTCGCTGACATGATGCTCGTATATCCGCTGTGAATAAGCTGACGAGCAACCAAAAACTACTTCTCTACGCCATATTCACGACGAATGATACGTCGCTGACCACGATCTATGCGTGTTACAATAAGCTTATCAGCGACGGGATGAATGGGTCAAAGTCGACGACAAAATGGCTATCGATATTAGCACAGGAGCTAGAGTTACTCGGATTCGTTGATATACACCGAAAAGGACGGGGGCGGGGACGCGGAACCGATTTTACTATTAAGCCGTCCGGGTCGATTGACCGTAAATATATGGTCGAAACGCTTACGTCGATGATCGTGTGAAGCGTGCCGTAACTGACTATTATCTCAATCGGTTAAGGCTGTTACAAAACATGAAGATTATAAACGAGGAACTCGTCGTCCCGACTAATAACGCGTTCAAGGTCATTTGATGGTGGATTTTACAGCATTCTTATGGATTCTTGTCAGCATTATCGTCGCGGTTGTCTACCTTCTCGTGGACAAGAAGCCTCGGACGAAACACCGCGTGACCGGGGTGTTTCTGCTCTCCTTTCTGGTGATAAGCATCGGGATCGCTTCTCTTATCGGCTTTGTCGGACACATCTTTTTTGCCGATAGCACCGCTGCCAATATCGGGTGGGCGGCAGGAAGCCCATTCCAGCAAGAAGTCGGCTTCGCCAACCTGGCCATCGGCATACTCGGCATCACGTGCATTTGGTTCAGAGGCAACTATTGGATCGCGACGGTCATAGCGGCAACGACATTTCTGTGGGGGGACGCCTACGTACACATTATGGATATCGTTGTGCACGGCAATTATGCTCCTGGCAACGCTGGCGGCGCTCTTTACAATGATATTCTTGTCCCGCTTATCACCATCGTCTTGTTTGCTGCCTATGTGCGGACTGCAAATATGGTCAAAGAGGGCACTTAACGGTTTGATCGGTATCGACGAATACCGCGCTTATACGCTGGTGCCGTTCATTCAGCCATCGGGGTCGTTTGACTGCAAGTATATGGTCGAAACGCTCACTTCGATGGTCGTGTGAAAGCGGCTAATTCGCTAGCCTTAGTTAAAAACAGCGCATAAGTCGCAGCCAAACGACAACGCTTAAGCTATCACACCGCCGTTTTACCCATTTGATTCATTTTTTTGTCTAAGTAGGTTAACGTACGAGAACGAAGCTCCAGCTTGTCGCGCTTTTGGCTGCATTATGTCTCTTGAGCGTTGGAATGAGCGGTTGCGTAAGCACAACGCCTGCAACCTCCACTCAGTTTACGACTGGAACGGCTCCTCTGCAAGCGGTCAGCGATTTGCTTAGAGTAACATTTAAGCTATCACGCACCACTCCCACAACCAATGGTTCTGCGCCATGCTAGTGTTGCACAGAGTCATAGATGAACCTAAGGGGGAATATATGGGCAAAGCATTTTGGATAGGGATAATCGGAGGAATCTTCGGAATCCTCGGCGCCATCCTCGCGTATTTGATCGCATCGTTCGGCGCGTCATTGCTCTTCACGAACGCGGCAGGGGCTTTAATCTTCTCAGTAGTCGGAATCGTAGGCGGGGTGCTCGAAACACGAAAAATTCTCGGAGCAGCTCTTATGATTATCGGAGCGGTTGGAGTCGTTATATCGATCAGTATTTTCGGCGTTCTTACCTTCATACTGTTCCTAGTAGGGGGCATCGTCATTTTAATGCAGAAGAAGGAGCAAGCTGAAGCGCCACCGGTTGCGGGGCAAAATGCGGGGTGAATGAATATGAATCCAATAGTTAGGATGATGAAACGGTACATCAGGATGCCGTTGAAAAAGGCGCTACCGCTGTTATTTATCGGTGCGCTCGTTTTGGTCGCAACCTGTGGTTGCACGCAGAATACCACGACGAATACCACGACGCAAAATTCGTCAGGCGGCGGGAGTGGTAACGCAGGCATTGCCGTTACAATTAACTCGCAGCAGACAGCAAGCCAAATAGGGAGCGGCTACGCCGTAAGTACGCCGCAAGCGGGCAACGAGTACCTCATCTTCAACGTGACAGTTAAAAACCTCAACGAGAACAATTGGGGAATCGGCAGCCTGCTTGATTTCAAACTGACTACCGCCGACGGAACCGTCTACCAATACTCTTCTTCTACTTTCGATCTTTCCAACCCACTTATCCTAGTGTTAGGCACGAATCCTGGAGAGCATGTTACAGGCCAGTTAGTGTTCGAAATTCCACAGGGGGGGAAAGCTACGACTTTAACGTACAATGACGACTTTAATTCGGTAGTAACAAACCTGTCGTAGTTCTTTACCTCCTCTCTCTCTTTTTCTTTTTTCTACCGGCCACACAAATGTTTATGGATAGAGCAAAACGACATGCTTAAGCCATCCAGCCGCTGTTGTACGCTTCTGATTCTTTTGTAGGCTCCGGTTACACCGTAATAAGCCGTCCTTAACACATATAACAGAGCATATACGAGAGCACGATTTAGGATACATTTTCACTATTTGCGAAGTGATTACGGCCGTCACGCGCTCCGCGATTTTCGAGGCCGTTCTTAGTGTCCGGAAGCGGTTAAAGTATTACGATTGTCCTGAATATCACGACGTTATGCCCGGGATCCCGCCACAAAACACGACGTCGACGTTTCGTTTCGCACGACATTTTATCTCAATGTGCTAATATGCTGCGCACACTCCACGGCAGCGCAGACAACTCCCTTCTTTTTCGAGCCATCTTGAATTTCGCCGCGCAGCGAAAATTAAGAGACTTTGTTAAGAAGTTATATGTCGCGGCTTTAGACCTGCTCAAATAAGAATCAATCGTTGCTGCCTTGTAAGTTGTTGACGATCGTTTGTAGGGTTTCCCCCCCCAAAGAGAAGAAGGAAGGTTAATATAAGGGCAAGGAAGTCGTTATATAAAATCAAAGGAGGTGACAGTATGGTTATTGAGGTTATTGCTCAATTAGGTGCCTTGGGAGGATGGTTAGGCATTTTTGGCGAAGTATTCACATTACTTGGTGATGCCCTCCTCGGCTTGCTAGGCTTTTTTAGCTTTTTATAGTAACTATGTCTGGGGATACAATCAGTCAACGCATGTGATTCTATTTTTACCGTCGACAAAATCAAATCACGAGGTCAGCTCTGCCGCGAGCCGCTCGCTGTGTCCGTGCTGCCTTCTCTACCGATAATATGCCCCAGAAAAAGGCGTTTGCTCAATGGGCTAACAGATATTTGACGTGCTTCCTTATCCGGTTCTACCTTCTCTGCGTCCCTGAAATGTAAAACAAGAGCGTTCAAAGCTCCCACATCATCTAGGCTAATCTGGGACTCCTCAAAGGTTTTGGTCTTCACTTCTTCAAGTGCACGGCTTAGCAAGTCCGCTTCGCCGTCTGTCAAAACTAACGCCTTAGTGAGCATTTTTCCCCTCCTACTTAGTGCCAATCACATGGACAGCATGGCATATTGCATGTACGGTTTTTTCTAATGGCGATATTAGCGTCAAAATGGCCGTCATTTCTAGGGGCGAGCTTTAAGCAAGCTTCAACAGGTAAATGGCCGCCGAGACGCCTATGCTCGTCGGGCTGTGACGCGAATCTGTCACAACAACATTTATGGTGAAGCATCACAAAATTATTTGTTTTAATAAGCGGTGGCATCGAACGCCACAGCGATCCAGAAGCTTGTAGGGTAGATTAAAAAGAAAGGAATGATGACAAAAGAGTGCAAGACTTGCGCGCATTTTAAGTCCGGCAACGAGGGCTTCAGGTGCGAGCTTGAGCTTCAAATGCCAACGGACCCCCGCTGGACGTGTCCGGCTTGGGAAATCTGGCCTGGTGAATAAGTGGGTTCACGACTGCTCATACGCCCACCCGTATTCGCGGCTCTGATGTATCTGCATCCGAATCCTCTTGACAATCCGTCGCAACTGCTGACGTGCGTCGTTGGGTAACCAGGCATCGTGCACACGGTCTTGCAGGTATTGATAAGCTTCCCAACTGGTCGAGCACTTCCTCAAAAGTTTTTCGGCCGCCATATCGGCATAGTCGTTCTTGTAGTCAGCGATTTCAAGGATGAGTCCATCGACCTCTACGCAATCATTGTTCACGGAGGAAGATGGTGCCTATATCAGGTAATTTGTTAGCGAAAAGTGGAGTGAAATTGTGACGCAATTAAGGCTGGTACCCGCCCCACTTACTGTTAGTAAGGAAAACGTATTTGAACCAAGCATCGACCCATGCAACGGGGGCGGTCACAGCCTTAGAACTACTAAACCGGGGCACCGTATAGGTATAACTAAAATCTATTTGAAGTTTTATTACAAATTTAGTATGTTACAGCGGCATCCTCGCTGAAGTCGACCAGTTTTTCTTCTTTTGCCGAAATACAGGCTCTAGTGAAGACCAGTTCAAGTTGTCGCTCTCTAAACTCGCACTCCTTAGTGGCGCAGCCGTGACAGTTTAGCGGCTGCACCGGACCGCCCAACACTTTACACTGTTCGCTCATTTTAAACCACCTCCCCGCAACAAACATTAATGACCTAGCTTATGTTTGATGCGTGTAAAACTAGTTTCCAACTACTTTCGTGCCCATTTTGTTTTTATTTGACCCCGAAATTTTTCAAAGTCAACGTCGCTTCGCTGAGCAAGCGTCCGAATGCGCGTCACCGTCGATGACCCTCGCACGCCAGCCGACGTCAATGGATACTCGTGTTCGACTTACGCAAAAAAAGGCAGCGCCTAGAAAAAACGCAGTATTTGATTGGAAGAGACTTGGATTTGGCCAAATGTGGCAGGTTAAGATTGTGCCTGAAAGACACGGAATAGAGCAAGATTTTGAACAAGATTACGCCCTCGTGATTACGTTGGAAACAGACCATCACGGAGTGCAAATGTACGATCGGATAGCTGCAGAAATGCGTGACCAAGTTGAAGGAATAGTTGAAGAGCAAGCAACGGAAAGCTTAGCGTAAAGTCTATATCTGTCGGTCAGTTTGTCAAGGGGTAACAATTTGAAAAAGATATTTACAACGAAAATTTCGTTACGATCACATAACCCGACATTGTCTTACCCGATCATTCGCTTGCCACGAAACCTCAAAGAACTCGCAGGTCAAATCGTGAATATCTACGAAACGGAGATTGGTGGGATTCGGGGTTTTTTTGTCGCACCACATATAGCTAACTTAGCTAAATCAGACGAACCCAGCGATGATGCTTGTCAAATCGATTCGTGGCCAAAATGCGGTTTAATCGACAAAAGCACCCTAGAAAACAGATGGGCTCGAGGCGATTCGAACGCCCGACCTTCGCCGTGTAAAGGTTTGTATCATAAATGTCTCCGCTCTTGAGACCATTTGAAGCCTTTGGGATTTGGGATTACTAAAAACGCGAGTCCGCCATTATGCGTCGTTTAGAAGATGTGAAGCGCTATATACGCGAGAGTGTTGTTAGGAAAAGAGCTTGATTTCTGTCGTGATTCCGGCGCATAATGAAGTTGTTGAAATAGTCAAACTACTTCAAGAGTTCAGTTCCTTCCATGGTTTAGAACTCATCATCGCAGAAGACGCGTCCACGGACGGGACCCCAGAAATCGTGCAAGAATTTGCCTTTCGAAACCGCAACGTTACACTCACACGCAGCAGCACCCTCACAGGGAAGGGCGGCGCTATTAAACGGGGACTCGAGACGGCAACCGGCGATGTTCTAGGGTTCATTGATGCGGACCGGTCAATTCATCCAGACGACTTCATGCGGCTAGTTGACGCGATAAATAGTGGAGCTGATCTTGCTATTGGGTCGTGAAAACTCCCAGAGTCAGTTATTCTTCAGCCCCAGCCGCTCTCAAGACGGATCTTAGGCTCAGCGTACGCGGTCCTAACACGCGTACTCCTTCAAATAACTGAGCGCGACCTTCAGTGCGGATGCAAGGCGTTTCGGCGGAGTTTATGGGATGTTATCAGTGTCAACTGTGATGGTTTTGCGTTTGGAAGATTTAGATTTGCGTATGTGTGATGCTTGTGTTGATAAATTCGGTTAGCCATTCTTAACAGGACTAAGCAAAAAACACAGCACTAAAAAGGCACGTTAGCATACACGTCCTGCAGGTCTTGGTCCTTGAATTTCAGGTAAACTGCCGTCGTATTGATGTGAATGCGTCAGCACCTGCTGCAGGCGCCGTATGTCAACTCCGCGCTGCACGCTGTTTATGGCAAAAGAATGCCTGAATGTGTGCTGATAGATGCTCTTACCTATCAATGCCCCCATATTTGTTTATGATAGCGCGTACCCACTGCTGTGTAATAGGAAATTGTGGCTCTTCAGCACCTAATTATTAGCTTCAATGAAAGACACGTTAAACGAATGCGTTTGGGTGTAACTTACCCATCAGTTGTCAGTTACGTCAAAGACCTGGACGGTACACTGATAGAGCAGTATGACAGGCAGCCTATCTACGTGGTGGATGCCACGGGCCTGGGCCAGCCGATCATAAACTACCTGCGGCAAGAAATAGAACCCGCACGCATTAAGGCCGTCCACATTACTGCAGCGCAGCAGATGCATCAGCAAAAGCACAACTTGCACGTGCCCAAGCAGCAGCTTGTCAGTATGCTTATTTTGCTGCTGCAAACTGGCCGTATCCACCTCCCAAGGACTACTGACAGCTTTTTTTGGCTTTTTTAGTCATTCTCTTCGCGAAAAACCGATATGCAGGTAATGGCCCGTGCACCCGCTCAATGCTAACTTTGGCGGTAACGAGTTTCAATTCTTGTTGTTATGGATGTTGCTCACTGACCTAGGTCACATTCCAGCCGTACCCCGGATCGTCCCTTCCGTCGTACCGCCGTGCGCGATGGCCTCGTCGATGACCGCGCGGAAGCGGGCGTGGGGACCGAAGCTTGCGAACGAGGCTGACGCGCGCTGCGCCATCT
>Ga0181527_1001570_pt1 | contig 23259 bp, 24 predicted proteins | sample PEATcosm2014_Bin_30_FD_119762 | JGI IMG/M metagenome (GOLD analysis project Ga0181527, IMG submission 119762) | Peatland microbial communities from MTU Mesocosm Facility, Houghton, MI, USA - PEATcosm2014_Bin06_60_metaG | ecosystem: Environmental > Terrestrial > Soil > Wetlands > Peat | place...
CCGGGTGTCCTGCTAAATGTTTCGACCAACATATGCGCCTCCCTACAGCCTCGGGCGTGGCACTACCAAGCAGCCAGCCAGAGAAATGCAATGGGAAACAGCAGATAATATGTTCGTGACAGGCGAGAAGTCAAGGGCAGGTCTACCGGGGCTGCGGAAGCTCGAAGAAGTAAGACGGCGAGAGTGTGAATAGGCAATCGGTTCGACACCTTGTCGATAGCGAAAACACGCAATAGGAGAAGCCTTCATGCCTCAATTCGCACGCTACATAGGCATCGACTAATCCAACGCGGACAAGTGACCGCCGTCACGGTGCACTGCTTTCTCGTCGGATAATGTTTCTTTATATCGTAGCCCTTCCTTAGATTTGGCACGAAGCCTCTCGTTTCCGAGAGGCTTTTGTGCGTTTGGCGGGGATATAATTGCTCCACAGGCCAGCCCTTTTCACCCAAGCCCCCCACGAGAACCACCCTCAGTTGTTGCTACACATACCCCACGGCGACCCCACAAAAGCTGGCAAAAGTCGGGAGGAATCCCGGCTCGTTCGCTCGGCAACACATGAATAAGCGAACCTGAACTCCTGTATGATTACTCCGAAAGGAACTTGTGAATGGACACTCAAGCCATCATTGCCGCGATTGACTTGGAAATCAGTAATCTGCAAAAGGCAAGGGCTGTACTGACTGGCGTAGTCAGAGCCAGCGCAGCAGCCGCACCGGCTTCAAAGCCAAGGAAGAGACGGAGACTCAGCAAGGAAGCGCGGGAGCGAATCGCAGCGGCTCAGAGAAAACGGTGGGCAGCGGCAAGGAAGGCTGCGAAACCGGCTCCCGCCAAGGCAGTGAAGGAAGCTGCACCGCCAGCCAAGGAGAAGGGGATGAGCGCAGCAGTCCGTAAGCGTATTGCAGCGGCACAGAAGAAGCGTTGGGCGGCAATCAAAGCAAAGAAAGCCACTCCCGCAAAGAAGGTGGCAAAGAAGGCTCCGGCCAAGAAGGCAGCAGCCGCAAAGAAAGCTGCCGTCAAGAAGGCTGCTCCGAAGAAGGCTCATGCGGCTAAGACGAAGAAAGCTGCACCTGAGAAGACCGCCGCTCCCGCAACGGAAGCCGCTCCGTTCTAAGCTTGGCTATAGACGCCAAGAGCCCCGGCCGTCTCCGACCGGGGCTTTCTGTTTACTGCATTTGACAGTGCTCGAGAACATTGGGAAACGAGAAACCGCTGGAGTCGAGAGTTGAATTTTCGGGGTGGTTTGATACAACGGCCTCGCCTAATCCGAGACTTCCAAACGCTCTTTTGAAGGCACAACGATGAACTACTCCGTGAGTTTTCGGCAAGCGTGCGTGACGCCATTTAGCTCGCCTTGCTAAGTTCAATCAGCCGCCAAGGACGGCTGATTTTGAACCACAAAGGCACATCACCCATTCCCGAGCCAATCGTTCAACTTCAACGCCAGTTGGATCAGTTTCGAAGCACCCGGCCGCATCGGACCAGGCTGCCGGAGGCGCTGTGGCAGGCTGCGGTGGAGCTGGCCAGGCAACATGGCGTGTATTCGGTTGGCCGCCGCATCGCACTGTTCTTTACCGGCCGCCAGCATGCGGGCGAGAACCTAGCTGATGTGTTAAAGTGGCGAAGCGCGGCGCAGCTGTCACCGGTACAGATGTGCGACGCCCTGTCGCGCAACACGCCGAAGCTTGCCGAAGGCGTGGAGATCCTGCTGGCCAACTGTCTTGCGCATGGCCGGCGGCAGTTCGTAGAGGTGGCGGCCAACTTCCCCGCCGAGTGCCGTTATGTGCTGGAGATGCTGGCAGAGGTCTATCGCAACGATGCCGCGGCGCGGGAACAGGGGATGTCGCCGGAGGGACGCTTTCGATTCCATCAGGAATACAGCCGGCCCATCATGGACAAGCTGCATAGCTGGATGGAGGCGCAACTGGCGGAGAAGAAAACGGAGCCGAACTCCGGTCTGGGCCAGGCCATCCGGTATATGCTTCGGCACTGGCAGCCGCTGACGCTGTTTCTGCGCAGGGCCGGGGTCCCGCTGGACAACAACCTGGTGGAACGCAGTCTCAAAAAGGCCATCCTGCATCGCAAGAACGCGCTCTACTATAAGACCGAGAACGGCGCCCGTGTAGGCGACCTGTTCATGAGCCTGATCCATACCTGCGAACTGAACGGTGTCCACTCCCTGGACTATCTGACTGAGCTTCAGCGGCGCGTAGACGAGTTGCCACGGAATCCGGCCGCCTGGATGCCGTGGAATTACCGCGTATCCATCGCTCAAACGTGACGACTGGCCAGGAGTCGATGGTGGCTGTACGGCGTGGCCGGAAAGGATAATGTAGTTTCACTCATCAGCTATGCCGATTCTTGGAGCACAGGATGCCAATAATGAACAGGTCTTTCACGGCGGATCTCACTCCAGGGAGCTCGTGCAGGAATCGGACGCTGAATTTGAGGGCTGCTGCGGGGACAAAACCGCGGGCCCATCCATGTGATTCGGCGGTCATGAGCTTACTCCAGGATGCCTGCCGCGGGATTCTCGTTCATCAGTTTGTGGACGGCCCAGAATCCCCAAGAGACACCCGCGGCGCTGAGAGCGACGAGCGAGAGCAGGTGTGGGAACAGCGCGTACGATGGCGCTCCGACGATGGCCAGCTTGCGGACCAGGCAGTTCATATGAAACAGAGGCGTGAGACGAGCGATGGCGCGCAGCCATGGGGGCATTGCGTAATACGGCCAGGTAAAGCCCGATAGTGTGAACAGCACCACCGACATGAACAAATGGAGCTGCGTAGAGATGACCGGAGATCTGCAGAGCGCCGCATATCCATAGCCGAAGCCGATTTGAATTAGGACAAAGAGCGGAAGAGCAACGAGGAGAACCAGGACGCTGCCGCGAAATGGCGCACCGAAGAGGACGAACGGCAGCGCCAAGGCGACGACAGCGATTGGAAGGACCAGAAGCGCAGTCGCGAGGACCTTCGATACGAGAATCTCCACGTAATCGATTCTGCGGCCGGGAAACGAACGGCTCCATTGCACGACGCTATCCTTCGTAATCGCGATGCCGCATCCGATACGTGTTACTGACTGCAATGCAATACAGACCAGACCCATAAGGATGTAATAACCGTAATTGGAAGTGGGGTTGAAAAGCTGCCGGGTGGCGGCCTCGATGGGCATGGCTGCGACTCGAGCTGCCGATGGGGACATCCCCACGGCCTCCAGTCGTTCCCGGCTTAATCCCACCTGGTAGGTTGTGACAACTGCGCGGATGGCAATGAGCGTTGACCCATTAACGAGAATATTACTGGCGTCGAAGACAACTCCAACGCGAGGCTTTTTGCCGGCCAGAACATCACTCTCGAACCGAGGGGGAAACACGACACAGGCGTATGCATCCTCACGGCGCACCAGAGGAAGAAATTCGTCTGTTGAGTTGATCCACCCGGCGACTTGCAGGTTCTCAGAAGCATCAAGCGCCGTCGTGATTTCGCGGGACAAATGCGAGTGATCCTGATCGACGATGACAATGGGCACATGTTTCGCCCGGCCCTGCCAGTAGACGCCGCCAAAGATCAAGGCATAGAAAAACGGGCCGCCCAGGAGGATCATGACGATCCGGTAGTCGCCCAGGAGCCGCTTCCACTCGCGCAAACAGAATTGGAGCCAGGGTTTACGCATGAGCGGACGGCTCCTCGTGAGTGGCTGTCAGGATTCTCTTTGTTCCATACCAGGCGAGAGCCAGAGCAGTGATGCTCCAGGCGGCAAGCCCGATCAACTGAGCGCCGCAGTCGGCGATCCCGGCGCCCATCATGGTGATCTTTCTGGTCATGAAAACCACCGAGTACATGGGCAGGCCGTAGGCCAGAATCCACATGATCTTTGGCATAGCGAAGATGGGCCACGTGTAGCCGGACAACAGGAAGTTAGGCATGGTAATCGTGGCGCACAACTCCGTGGCGAAGACGGGGTCGTGCACCAGGCTCGACAAGCCGTAGCCCAGGGTCACCATGATTGCGTCGAACCAGATCAGAATCAGCCAAAACGAAGGATGCGTTTCCAAAAGCGGAGCAGCAAAGAGCCAGTGTGACAATTGAGTGACCACGATGGAAAGGGGAACGGCGATCAGAAAGTAGGGCAGCAACTTGCCGGTAAGCGCGATCCACACGTTCCCTTCCGTTTCTCTGAGTGGTGAAGTGCGGTGACCTGATAACTCAGACGAGCCGGCGCGAATGGTGAGGAAGAGGCCGGCCAACTGCACGACGACGTAAGCCAAGCCGACGACAAGATAATTGAGGTAATTCCCATTGAACGCCGGATTAAACCACATGCGCGTAACCATCTCGAACGGTATGGCCTGCGGTAACGCTGTCGTCTGTGAGACACCTTGGGCGGCTTCGATCAGGCGCATCTCCGTGCCCACAGAATATGTTGCCAGTACAGCATTGGCCGAGCCGAGTTCAGCCGTGCCGGCCAGGTAGTTCGAGTAGTCCAGCAATACTTGCACGCGAGCCGGCCTGTGGGCGAGTACATCGCGCTCCAATCCGCGGGGGAAGACAAAGCAGACATGAGCGCGATCGCGAGCGACCAACAGCGGGAATTCGTCGGGCGAATCGGTATATTCGCCGAGCGAAAAGGTTTCGCTGGCCAGGATCGCGCTGGTGAGCTCGCGGGAGAGGCGGGAATGATCCTGATCCACGATCGCGACCGGGACATGGAGCACTTTCTTCGGCGCATAAATGATGCCCAGCGCGATCACGTAGAGGATCGGGGCGACAATCACGAGGGCAAGATATCTCCGCTGCAGGCGAATCCATTGCCACTCGCGCGACGCAATATGGAGGATCGGCCGGATCAATTCTCACCCTCGTGCAGCACGACCCGAGCCGTCATGCCATTGCGGAAACGGCTATCGTCGTTCAGCTTGATGACAAGTTGAATGCCGCGCACATCGTAGGAACCCTGCTCGTTGGTGGCGCGCTTGGTCGCGAAATCGGCCGACTGGGAGATGCGAATCAACGTGCCATCGAATTCCTGATTCGCCAGAGCGGGAACGATGACTTTGATCCCGCGCCCCAGGCGAAGCTTCCCGAATTTCGTTTCGTCGACGTAGACCTTGACCTTGAAATCGTCGGCGCGAACGATGGCGAGCATTGGAAATCCGGGAGCAACCATCTCGCCGTCATTCGATACCCGCTCGGAAACGTAACCGCTCACCGGGGAGGCGATGCGCGTTTCTTCGTGGTAGGCAATTGCCTCATTCATCTGGCCATGTGCGGCTTCAGCCAGTTGCGTGGCAGCGGACAGATCCTGCTTGCGAAGGTTCACCTGCAGCGAACCGTCTTTTGCCAACTGGAGAGCGCCCTCCGCGGCGACAACGCCCTGGTGCGCCTGCTCAACCTTTGATTCGGCCGCGCCCAACTGGGCCTTGGCTGCAAGATACTTGTACTCGATTTCCTGTTCGGTCTGTTCCGGAATCACTCCATCCTCAAACAGCCCTTTGAAGCGCTTGTAGGTATCCGATGCGGTCTTGTAGGCGGCCTGGGCCGCATTGAGGCCCTCCTGCGCCTGGCGCACGTCTTCGAGGCGCGCGTTGTACTGCGCCTGAGCCTCCTTCAACTGATCGGCATAGGTGAGCTGTTGCAACGTGACGGCCGTGCCGGCCTGCGACACCTTGGCCAATGCGGACTGGTACGCGGCCGTCGCTTGCTCGACCTTGGCATCCAGTTCCTGCGACTCGAGGATCACTAGCGGATCACCCGGCTTGACCGGCGCACCTTCGTCGACGAGCAGCTTCTGAATGCGCCCGGGGATTTTGGAGGAGACGCTGATTTCGTCGCACTCAATCGTGCCGTCAACAATGGTGGTGGCCGCGGCGCGGCGATGATGCCAATAGGCAGCCAGACCAACGATAACGATGATAGCGGCAGCGGAAATCGCTGCGGTCCATTTCTTGTTCACTTTTGAATCCTCGCGGAAACTTCGGCAATATCGCCTTGGTAGCGGTGGATACTGAGATAGTCCAAGTCCATCTCGTAGAGAGCCTGTTGCATACCGATTTGCGCTGCGGTGAGCGACACATTCGCGTCCAGAACCTCGAGGCTGGTTCCGGTTCCGACCTCGAAGCGCTTCGTGGCCAGGCGCAGGCTTTCGGTTGCCAGCTCGGCCGCCTTCCGGGCCGAGGCAAGTTCTTCTTGCTTCGACTCGAGATCGAGATAGGCGCTGCGCACTGCCAGCCGGATCTCTTCCTCGGCGTGGTGATACTCAAACTCGGAAGAGCGCAACTGCGAACTTGCCTCAGAGACGCGGGCCTGACGTTCGCCGCCGTCAAAAAGGTTGAGCGTGACCCGCCCTCCGACAAACCAGTGGGGATCGGTCTGCGCCAGCTTGTTGGTGACCATCTCCTTGCCCCCGATGGCCGTCACTTGCGGCAGATAATCCGCTTCCTGTGCGTGGACTGCGGAGTGGCCGGCCGCAATCTTCTCGTTCAGCGCCTTCAGGATCGGACTGGACTGAACGGCGGCGCTCATTGCCTGGTTTAGATCGGTTTCCTCGCCGATTTCGAACAAACTGCCGTCAATGGTCACCGGCGCCGCGTCTTCGAGCGCGAGAGACGTGCGGAGAGCCGCCTCAGCGAGTGCCTCCTGGTTTCTTGCTTCGGTCAGGCGTTTTTCCTGTTCTGCAACCGCTGCTTCGGCGCGGATGACGTCGTATTTTGCAGCCGTGCCCTGCCGGAAGGCCGACTCTGCGTGTTTCAAGTGCTCCTCATATGAACTAAGGGCCGTCTCATTCAAATCGACGGCCTCGCGCGTGAGCAGAACCGAGAGGTAGTTGCGTTCGGCCTCAAGCACGGCGTCGTCGTCAGTGTCGCTGGCTGCGGCCGCGGCGGCTCTTGAGCCGGCCTGTGCCTGGTGAATCGAACTGGTGATTTTGCCGCCGGTGAAGAGCGGTAATCCGGCTTGCAGATCGACGTGCAGGTTGTCTTGTGGCGCCACAGGGGTTTCTAGCGACTTCAATCCGAGAACGGGCACAAGGGGAGCCGGAATGGGCGACTGGATTACGATTGGGTCGTTGAAGCGGAGGTATTGGCTCTGGAAATCGACCCGACCCCATCGCATGCTCTCCGCTCTCTTCGCCACCGCATCCGCCGTTGTGGCGTCCTGATGCGCCTGCTTTGAAAGCCAGCTTCGCGTGCGGGCCAGATCCGCAACCGACGCCAGGTCAAGATTCAGCGGTTGTGCAGAATTTGATGTGAGCACCGGGTTTGCCGGCTCCTGCCCGGAAATTCCCAAGGCAGAAACTGAGAGAAATGTAAGGAGGAACAATCTTGCGACGAATTCACTCGCAAAGATGCGTATAGTTTGGGAATAGGATGCGGCTTGACCAATTTTTGTCTCGCCGCAAGATGGCCGGGCCCTGCTGCAAGGATCAGCGGTGCGGGTCGGAATTGGTTGTATGCCGAGAGAACACAAGCTCATGAGACTACCCTCTTACTGTGAGGACGGGGCACATTGCCTCACGATTGACACGGTTAGCGATGGACCAGGGAACCCGAATGGCCAGCTCGGAGAACGAATCACGATGCGACCCCATGATGATGGTGACAGCATGAACGCGCGTTGCCGCGCGCAGGATGCCCTTGGCGGGATCGCACGACTCGACGAGAAACGTGGCTGCGCCCCTTAAGGCAGCGCCCGGAGGAATGAGAGCGTTCATGCGCTCGATCGCGGACGATTCGTTGTCGTCCTGCGCCGAGCGATCCTTGCCGAGGAGATGCGCGCGATGCGGAGGCACCACGTGCAGCACAAACAACTGGCGTTCGAAGTCGTTTGCCAGCGAGACGGCATACGGCATGGCTTTTGCCGAGGCCTTGTTGAATGCCGTGGCAAACAGCAGCGGCCTTCCCGAATCAGCCGGGTTGTCGAGCCACGGGCCTGGTGCATGAGGGCCAACTGTCAGGACCGGACAGCAGCAACATTTCGAAATGAGTTGCGCGATCGACCCGAAGAACAAACGCGCCACGCCTTGCCTGCCGCGAGTACCCACAACAATCAGGTCGAGGCGATAACCTCGCACAAGGGAGTCTATCTGCTCATCGATATTCCCTTTGAGGACGATTGGCCGCACATCGACGCCGAGCAGTTTGCCTGATTTCGTCAGTTGAGTCACGAGGCCATCGATTTCGCGCTCCGACGTTTCGGCGGCGAGCTGGACCGCATCGGGCCCCACGATCGTGAATCCGATCGAAGATACCACGTGAGCGACATAGAGCACGGCGTGATAGTGGCGCGCAATTGCGATGCCATGCTGGAGAGCCTTATCAGCGGACTCCGTCAAGTCCGTAGCGACCAAGATCGATTTCAGCTCGAGAGGCTTGAGCGGGATGCATGGACTAGCCATGATGGCAACTCCCAGAGTGTGTCTTGTGAGGAGGGAGGGCCGAGCGCGAGTCAGCCATTCTCAGGTGCAGGCGTTCACAAATGTGAAGTGGGTAGGAATTGTTGGCGGTGAACCTCACTCCGCGTTTACCGAGCCAGCAAAGGACTTCTTCTCCGGCCCAATCGATATATGTTACCTCCGATAGGTCGACGACCATGTTGGGGACAGTTTCATGGGAACCGATGAATGTCTCCACCTCTTCGCGGCATCCTTCTGTGAGCCGGCCCGACATGCGGAGGAGGTCTGACTCCAACAAATCAATGCGTAGCATCGTTCACATCCTGTTCATCGGTAGTGCAGATGAACTGCCAAACCGCGTAAAGGCGTAACATATTGATATTGAGTCGTTAAACTTCCATGCCTGCGCCGAACGTGGTCTTCAAGTTGGCCGAATCTGGCCAGAGTGGCCGAATGTGGCCACCTACGGAAACGATCGGGCTCGTGCCCCGAGGAGTTGCCAGCCGGCAGCGCCAAGAACGGTGATCACTGACCGGAAGGCTCAGAATTTGCGACAACGGTGACGGCGTGGCAACTCAAGAGGGAAAGAGAGGCGTGGATGATGTCTGAGTACGACACAAGAGCCTCTGAATCCTGGAGTGCCCTGGCGAATAGCAGGTATCACTCGCTCCTGAAGCTCTCTACTGCGATTGCGGCAGATCCCGGTACGGGCGACATGCTCAAAAGCGTGCGAGAGATTTTATCGGAGCTTCTGGCGATCGATGCCGTTCTGCTGGTGCGGCTGGAGGAGGATGACAGAACCGCGCGCTTGCTCGCACTGGACCAGAAAGCCACGACCCCCAAGGTCGATGTGGGCGCCAGTATCAAGTTGACCGGAAGCGCAACTGGTAAGGCTTTGGCGGAAATGAAGCCGGTCTGTATTCCAGATCTCAATCAGGCCATGCTGGTCATTCCTCATCTCGCTGGCCAAGCAAGCTTTGGGGTGCACCGCTGCGCCTATGTCTTTCCGATTGCGACTCCGCGCGCGCGGCTGGGAGCTCTTGTGTTTGCAAGCGCCGAGAACGCTCGCTTCAGTAGCGAGGATGTGGAGCTGATGGCCTCGGCTGCGACGCAGGTGGCCGTAGCTTTGGAAAGCGAAATGGCCGCTGGCGAAGCTGCGCGCTATAGACAGCAAGTGCAGGAAGAACGCGACCGGCTAGAGCTTCTTCTCGACATCAACAATCAGATTGTCACGAAGAAGGATCTGAATGAGCTGTTTCAATCCGCATCCGCAACGATTCGCAAGTACTTTGGAAACGACTGTGCCGGATTCTGGCTGCGCGATAGGGAATCGCATCAATTTGAGTGCGCAGTCCTCGATTTTCCCACTCGCAAAGGACCCCACGACGACAATCCAGTTCTAAAGCCGGCAGGCGACTTTCTTGAGCGCATGGGCGATCGAAATCCCACGATATTGACGGAAAGCGATATTGAGGGAATGTCCGAGGATGCGTCGCGAACGCTGAAGGCCGAGTCGATCAAGTCGATGATCAGCGCTCCACTGGTTACAGCGCAGGGCGTGGTGGGAATGATCGCTCTGGGCAGCCGCCAACCGAACTACTTCAACCAGGCTGACCTCGATTTGTTGCTTCAAGTCGAGAATCAGATGTCTCTCGCGCTCGAAAATGCCATTGCCTATGGAAGGCTAGACGCATTCAAGAATCGCTTGCAGGCGGAAAAGCTGTATCTCGAATCGGAGATCCGCACGGAGCTGTCCCTTGAGGATATCGTGGGTGATAGTGCGGCGTTTCGGAAGGTGCTGGACCAGGTGGCTGTTGTCGCACCCACGCGGTCGACGGTAATGCTCCACGGAGAAACGGGCACGGGCAAAGAACTGATTGCCCGTGCAATTCACAATGCGAGTCCTCGGCAGGAGAGGACGTTTGTGAAGCTCAATTGCGCGGCGATCCCTTCAGCTCTAGTAGAAAGCGAGCTGTTCGGACATGAGAAAGGGGCATTCACAGGTGCGTTCGCTCAAAAACGCGGGAGATTCGAGGTTGCTGATCACGGCACACTGTTTCTTGACGAAGTAGGCGATATTGCTCTTGAACTGCAGCCCAAGTTGCTGCGCGCCCTTCAGGAACAGGAGTTCGAAAGAGTGGGAAGCAACCGCACCATTCGCGTCGATGTCCGGCTCATTGCGGCAACGCATCAGGATCTCCGGGCGATGATTGGCGAGAATCGATTTCGGGAAGATCTGTTCTACAGGCTAAACGTATTTCCCATCGAGATTCCACCGCTGCGGAAACGGCGCGAAGACATTCCACTGCTGGTGCACTATTTTGTCTCGCGGCTTTCGCGCGAGATGCAAAAGACCATTCGCCGCATTCCCAGGGACGCAATGGACGCCCTGACTAATGCTCCCTGGCCCGGCAACGTGCGCGAGCTGGAGAACTTCATCGAGCGGGCGGTCATTCTAACCAATGGTGAGGATTTGCAGGTCCCGATCAAGGAGCTTGAGGAACCGGCGTTGGTCGGCATGCAAGCGGGGGCGATTCACGCCGCTCCAACGTTGCGTGAATCGGAACGCAGGGTCATTCTTGAGGCGCTGAAAGCATCGAGCTGGAAAGTTGCTGGCCCCGGAGGCGCTGCAGAACGATTAGGGTTGAAGCGATCAACGCTTCGCAACAAGATGCGTCGACTGAACCTTAGCAAGTCTTCGCCTCCGAGAAGGCCGCGTTCGGAATGAGTGATTCACCTCACAGGTGAGTGGTCGTTCGATTGACACGAGTTTGAAGTCACCGGTTCACAGACTAAAGTCTAAGGTCATACGCGGGGAGCCGGGTGAAATGGCCGTAAAACAAGGGTCCGGCATGAAGAAATCTGGGAGGGTTTTTGGCCGGGAGCAAGAGGCTGCCATAACGATCCGTCCCGGCCTCTATGCACGCGTCTCCACCCACGACCAGCAGACCCTGTCGATGCAGAACAGTGCTCTGCGTGATTATGCCGCCCGGCGCGGTTGGACCGTCAACATGCAGGTGAAGGAAGTCGGCTCCGGCACTCGACAGCGGCAGATGAGGGAGAAGATGATCGAAGCGGCACGGCGCCGGGAGATCGACGTCGTACTGGTTTGGCGGCTGGACCGCTGGGGAAGATCGGTGACCGATCTGCTTGCAACCCTGCAGGAACTGGAGCATTTCGGCGTCGGCTTCGTCTCGCGAACTGAGGCTCTCGATCTGACCGCGCCTGCTGGCCGCGCCATGGTCGGACTACTGGCCTTCTTCGCCGAGTTCGAACGCGAGGTTCTGCGTGATCGGATTCGTGCCGCACTGGCTCATGCGCGAGAGAACGGCAAGCGGCTGGGCCTGCCCCTCACGGCTGGCCTCCGGGCCGATCAAATCCGCAAGCTTCGTCGCGTCGGACTTAGCAAATTCGAGATCGCCTGGTCAACTCGCCGGTCCGCCCGAGGACTGCGGCGGCATCCCAGGATTTTATGACCTTCTCGATGCTCTCGACAACCCCAGCCATGAACGGCATGAGGAACTCAGCGACTGGATCGGCGAGGACTTCGATCCGCAGGCCTTCTCCCTTGACTTAGTCAACCGCAAGCTCGCACCCAAGCGCCGTCGCGCCAACGCAACCAAAAGCTAATCTCGGTCAACAGCGGCGCAGGCTTGCCGAAAAGACACACTACTCCGCCGCCATCGACCCCGACCTCGCCGACTGGCTGCGCTGGGCGGATGAGAGCCACGAGGTACCGATGTTTGTTCAGACTGTCACGGAAGCCGCGCTCATCGCGGACTTGCCCCACTATGAACTGCTCCGCCCGGTGCTGCTCGAACTGAAACGGGAGAATCCCGCTCCCGCCGCTTGAGTATTTGGCAGTCTCTTCCAGTAGAAGGCAAGTGCCTGAATGAATGCAGGACAAGTGCTAGGTCAATGCAAGAGCGGCTCACCGCTATGCGATGAGCCGTCGCCTTGCTACGCAGAACTGGAGAAAAGCTTTCCTCACCGTAGCTCGGATTCCGTCACAGTCACCGTGACGCCCATCACCGGCTTAGAATCATTCCCATGTGCGGACGATATGGCAGACGGGCAGACAAACAGCAGATTGCTGAATGGATGCAGACGCACGACACGAATGTCTTTGACGACTCCTATTTTGAGCCCTCCTACAATATTGCTCCACAGAGCTTCCAGCCGGTCGTGCGACTTGCCCCGGAGACGGGTGAGCGCGAACTGACGGTCATGCGTTGGGGACTCGTGCCGTTTTGGTCGAAGGATGACAAGGCCGCATTCAACACGATTAATGCCAAGTCCGAGACAGTTGCAAAGAGCCCAGCATTCAGGGAGGCATGGAAGCATCGTCGTTGTCTCGTTCCTGCCGACTGGTTTTACGAATGGAAGAAGCTCGATGAGAGAACGAAGCAGCCTTATGCCATCGGGATGAAGGGTGATGGCATCTTCGCGTTCGCTGGCCTTTGGGACACGTGGAAGGACAAGGCATCGGGTCACGAGCTATTGACGTACACAATCCTGACCGCAGACCCAAACGAACTACTGGAGACCATACACAACCGAATGCCCGTGATTCTGTCGCGGAAAGACTATAGCCGCTGGATGGCTCCCGCTGACCCAGCGCATTTGCCCGTTGACTTGCTCAGGCCGTACCCGGCTGACGAGATGAAGGCATGGAAAGTGAGTCGGGCAGTTGGCAACGTGAGGAACAATCGTCCAGAGTTGGTCGAGCCTATTTGACCGCAACAAATCGCGGACGGAATGCGTTACATTTAGAGAACGTTTAGCTAAGAGGTGGCAGCAGCCATGGACGAAGACCCGAAGATGAGCGAAATGACACCGCGAGGGAGAAAAACAGCAGTGGCCTTTGAACCGGAAGATTGGGTGGCGTTGGGGGTGGCTTTTTTGGCTCTCGGTGCGCTTGTGGTTGCGGTGATTGCGACGAAAGCTGTGTCGGGGAAGACCACCCCTGCCGCAACGCGGTAGCGCAGATGCAAGAACGCAAGCAGTTCGTCGTCACCTGCAAAGACTGTCACTGGGCAGTTCCCACCGGGGCGAAGGAGTTCCCATTTCATTCCATAGAAGTAACCTGCCCGTTGTGTGGGGAGAAGCACCGATACCTGCCTTCTGAGGTCATACTGGGCCGGCCGAATGAACTGGTCGCGAGGAAACAACGAGCATGATCCTCTTCGGGATCACCGTGTTCGTGTAGTACACGGCTTTAAGCTCACACATAGACCTGCACCGCTCTTTGAGCGGTCCGGCTTTGCGAGCGTACCCAGGGTTCTCCCCGAGTACCCCTACGGTTTCATCGACTTCAGCTTGATCATCTCTCCATCCACAGCGAACCTTCCGTACCCGTGATGGTGGATGGTCTTCGGATGCTTCTGCGCCGGGTCAGTCCAGGCTTTGAGTACTTCCAGGATGAAGAGGTTGAACTCGTTGACGAGCCGGGTATCGACTACCTTGCACTCAAGGTTAGCGAAGCACTCAGCCACCAGAGGCGGCGCCACACGCTTGGCTGGCGCTGGCGTAAGGCGAAATCTCTTGAATTTGTCCACGTCTCGGCCTGAGCAGTTACCGATTCCCACGACTTTCGGAGCCAGTTCCAGCGCCGGGATGGCAATCACACACTCCTTCGTTGCCCGAAGGGCGGCAAAACTGTAATTCGCATTGCTGACAACACATGCAATCAACGGCGGCTCAAACTCGGCCATCATATGCCAGGACAACGTCATGATGTTGGCGTGGCCCTTGCGGGCGGTGGTCAGCAGGATCACTGGACCCGGTTCAAGCAACTGGTAGACCTTCGACAGAGGCAGATCTTTCATGGCTGTGGGTGCTCCTAAACCCGGTTCACCGAGAGGATCAAGCGCCTTCCATTGTAGGCGCACTCGATTGGTGGAAAGCCAGGTCGTAAAGGGCACCGCGACCGCTGACGGCGGCTCCTGCTGCATCGGCTGGCTCTTCGCGAAGCCTTTGGATATAGGCTTGTTTGCGCTCCAGCCAGGGCTGCTTGTTGCAGGGGTCCTCGGAAAGACTGTCTGACAGTCCCTCGACCATTTGCGCCACATCCGGACCGAAGTTCCGCTCGATGTCCTTCAGCCGCGGCAATCCTCCTCGATCTCGGTACAAATGATCGGGCCGTCCAAGTTGCCTTGATCGATAGTGCACAAAGTCAGGCGGGTCAGTTTCGAGCCGAGGCTTTCGAGGTAGTGAAATCTGCGGCAACGGTATTTCACACGGTCGCCGATGTCGATGAGAGAACTGTCTGCAGCTCCGCGATCACGCGGACGTCCTCCTCGTCCTCTGGAGTCAGCAGGATTGGCTCGAATTCCGGATTGACCGGATTGAGCAAGATCTTTGTGCGATGCCGCGACCCATCCGAAATTCCTTCATTCTCGCTCGCGTAGACCTTCAACGTGTAGTGGCCACACGTAGCGGGGTCATCAATGCCGGAGTGCCAAACAAGCAGACGTTTGCCTTGCCGTGTGCCGGCGCGGGGAGGTCGAAATAGACAGTACGCGCGGTCAGGGATTTCGGGCTCCATCGACTTACTACGCCATAAACAATGCGTGTTCCGCTAGAATGCCTTCCATTCCGCCGATGAAGACAGCCACGGCAAGATTATCTCGCGAAAGCATGGCCGTCCGCATGCGAAGCAAGCTTGCCTCGCGATCCTTCGGCACCGCGTCCACATAATTCACGTTTCCACGGAAAGAAGGCCGCTTCCAGGTCAGTCGAGCGATTTGTGGAACCGCAGGATCGCGATCGTCAGCAAGCCCACGCCGAGCCCCGCCATCGCCGCCATCTGCGGCCACAGAATGTCCAGCCCTACGCCCTTCAAATAGGTTCCGCGCAGCACCACCAGGAAGTAACGCAGCGGGCTCGCATAGGTCATATATTGCAGCCATTGCGGCATGGTGCTGATGGGGAATCCGAAGCCCGAGAATACGATCGTCGGCATGATGAAGAAAAACGCCGTCACCATGGCCTGCTGCTGCGTCGACGACACGGTGGAGATCAACAGCCCCACGCCGAGCATGCACACCAGAAAAAGAACCGAGCCCAGCAGCAGCACCGAAAAATGTCCGCGGAAGGGAACCTGGAACCAGAACGAGCCGACCGCCGCGATCAGCGACACGTCGAACAGCCCGATCACGAAGAACGGCAGCGTCTTGCTCAGGATGAACTCCGCCGGCCGGATCGGCGTCACCATGATCTGCTCCAGCGTCCCGATCTCGCGCTCGCGCACCACGCCGAACGCGGTCAGCGTAATCACCAGCACCACGGTCAGGCTGCCGATGATCCCCGGAATAAAGAACCAGCGGCTGCTCAGGTTGGGGTTGTACCAGGGGCGCTGCTCGAGCTCGATCGACGGCACAACCTGCGCCAGTTGCGGCGCGGTCCGCGAAATTCGGTCCTGCTGATACTCCTCGGCGTAGCCGCCGGCGATCTGCGTGATGTATCCGGCCGCGATCAGCGCGCTGTTCGAGTTAGTCGCGTCCACGATCACCTGCAGCGGCGCCGCGTGGCCTTTCCGCAGCGCCTGTGCGAAGCCGGCGTTGATTTGCAGGCCGACGGTCGCCTGCCCGTCGTCGATCAGGTTCGAGAGCTCCGCCGCATTGTTCAGTTGCCGCTGGACGGCGAAGTACGGGCTCGACGTGAACCGTGAAATCAGGTCACGGCTCTCCTGGCTGTGGTCGTAATCCACGACAACCGTCGCCACGTGGCGGATCTCGAAGGTGGCGGCGTACCCGAACACGAGCATCTGAATGATCGGAGGTCCGATGAGGATGAAGCGCGTCCGCTTGTCGCGTAGCACCTGGATCACCTCTTTGATCATCATCTGCTTCATCCGCGCCAGCATCGGTCTCCTCCTACGCGAGCCTCTTGTGGAATGAGCGCGTGGCCAGCACGGCAAGAAGCACGGCGAAGATCGCCAGCGGCACAAGGTCGCCGTACAGCACGGCTGTCGGAGTGCCCTTCAGGAAGATTCTCTTCAGCACCGACACGTAGTACCGCGCGGGAACGATGTGCGTGATCCACTGCAGAACGGTCGGCATTTGATCGATCGAGAACAGAAATCCCGAAAGTAGAAACGCGGGCAGGAACGTAGTCAGCAGCGCGATCTGGCTGGCCGCGAACTGGCCCTTGGCCAGCACCGAGATGAAGAATCCCATCGCCAGCACCACCACCAGGAACATCGCCGAGCTGGCCAGCAGCGCCAGAAACGAACCGCGGAACGGCACTTTGAACCAGTAGATCGCGATCAGCGCGCTGACGATCGTGTCGCCCATGCCGAGAACGAAATACGGTACGAGCTTGCCGAACATAATCTCCGAGGCACTCACCGGTGTCGAAATCAGTTGCTCCATCGTGCCGCGTTCCCACTCGCGGGCGATGGTCAGAGAGGTGAGAAACGCCCCGATCACCGACATCACCAGCGCCAGCACTCCGGGAATGATGAACGCGCTGCTCTCCAGGTCCTCGTTGTACCAGGTGCGCGTCTCCACGCCGATCGGTGCCGTCTGCATCGCCATTCCGCGGTGCCGCAGGAACTCCGCCTGCACCTCCGACGAGTATTCCTGCACCACGCCCTGCGTGTAGCCCATCAGCACGTTGGCCGAGTTGTCGTCCGTCGCATCCACCAGCGCCTGAATCTGGATCGGTCCTCCCGCGCCGAGCTTCTCGGAAAAGTCCCACGGCATCACGATCCCCATCTTCGCGCTGCCGTCGTCCAGCGCGCGGGTCAGCTCGCGGTAGTTCTTCACCACACGCGCCACGTGAAAGTACTCGCTCGATTGAAACCGTTTCAGCAGGTCCTGGCTTTGCTGGCTGCCGTCCTGGTCGTAGACATAAACCGGCAGCCCCTTGAGGTCCAAGCTCACGCCGTAGCCGAACAGAATTACCAGGATCGCCGGCATCACGATCACGATTGCCAGACTCCGCGGATCGCGCAGAATCTGCACCACCTCTTTTCGCGCCATCACCCACAGCCGTCGCCAGCTCATGCCGCACTCCCCTTGGCCGCCAGCCGTTCGGTCGTGAGCGAGACGAACACGTCTTCGAGGCTCGGACGAATCCTCTCCGTGCGATGGAGTTCGATGCCTCGCTGCGCCAGATACTCCTTCAACCGCGGCTCCGTCTCATCGGCGCCTTGAACCACCAGGTGCAGTGCGTTTCCGAATACCGCCGTATCCAGCACGCCCGGCGCCGCCTGCAGCGCATCGAGCGCCGCGCCCAGCGGCGCGCACTCGACGAGCAGTAGCTCGCCCTTCATCGACTTCTGCTTCAGCTCCGTCGGCGTGCCCAGCGCAACGATCCTGCCGCGGTAGATCAGCGCCAGCCGGTTGCAGTATTCGGCCTCCTCCATGTAGTGCGTGGTCACGAACACCGTCACGCCATGCTCCGCCATCTCGTGAATTAACTCCCAGAACTGCCGCCGCGAGATGGGATCGACGCCCGACGTCGGCTCGTCGAGAAACACGATCGGCGGCCGGTGCAGCACCGCGCAACCCAGCGCCAGCCGCTGCTTCCATCCGCCCGGCAGTGTCCCCGTCAGCAGATTCTCCTGGTCCCTCAGGTGCGACATCTCCAGCACCCACGCGATGCGCCCCGCCAACTCCGCGCGCTCCACGCTATACAGCCCGGCGAACAGCCGGATGTTCTCGATCACCTTCAGGTCGTTGTAGAGCGAGAATCTCTGAGACATGTAGCCGATGTTCTGCCGCACCGCCTCGGGCTTGCGCGCCACGTCGATCCCGGCCACCTGCGCGCGGCCCGACGTCGGCCGCAGCAGCCCGCACAGCATGCGAATCGTCGTCGACTTGCCCGCGCCGTTCGGTCCCAGAAACCCGAAGATTTCGCCCTTCCGCACCGAGAGATTGATGCGATCGACGGCGGTGAAGTCGCCAAACCGCTTGACTAGCTCCTCGATCACCACCGAGCTGCCGTTGTCATTCATGGGCAGCCCCCTGCGCGCCAACCGCATCGACAAACAAGTCCTCGATCGTCGGGGCGACTTGCTCAATGGCATCGAATGGCGCGCCCACGCCGCGCAATTGCGACTCAAACGCCGCCGCGCGCCGCGGCCCATCGTCCACCACCGCCCGCAGCCCATCGCCGTGCAGCACCAGGCTCGAGATTCCGTCCGCGCCCTTCAGCACGTCGCGCACCTTGCGCGGATCGGCAGAGACGATCGTCACCACGCCCTTGCGCATCTTACTCTTCAGGCTGTCCGGCGTATCGCAGAACAGCAGCCGACCCTGGTGCAGCAGCGCGACACGATGGCACCGCTCCGCTTCGTCCAGATACGCCGTCGAGGTCAGAATCGCCACGCCCTCTGCGAGCAGCTCGTACAAGATGCGCCAGAAGTCGCGCCGCGACACCGGATCGACTCCCGTCGTCGGCTCGTCGAGCAGCACCACGTTGGGCCGGTGAATCAGCGCGCAGATCAGTCCCAGCTTCTGCTTCATCCCGCCCGAAAGCTTCCCCGCGAACCGGCTGCGAAACTCGCTCATTCCCGCGGCGCGCAACAGCTCCGCCGATCGCGCCTCGCGGTCGTTCCGCTTCACGCCAAACACATCCGCATAAAAACGGATGTTCTCGTCGACCGAAAGCTCTTCGTACAGCCCGAAGCGCTGCGGCATGTAGCTCAACGAATGCTTGGCGCGTTCCGGCTGGCGCACCACGTCCACTCCGGCGATCGACGCGCGGCCTGCGTCCGGCGGCAGAATTCCGGCCAGCATGCGCAGCGTCGTTGTCTTCCCCGCGCCGTCCGGCCCCACTAGCCCGAAGATCTCGCCCGCGCGCACGTCGAAGCTCAGTCCATTCACGGCGCACACGCCGGGGAATGTCTTCCTCAGGCCGTCGGCCACAATCGCGGGTTGGGCTTGCTCGGTCATTTCCCGTTGGCCGCCGCTCCGCCGGAGTTCGAAGCTTCCGCGCCCAACGCAATGTGTGCGTCCGCGGGCATGCCCGGCTTCAGCTCGTGGTTCGGATTGTCGAGATCGATTTTGATGCGGTACACCAGCGTCACGCGCTCCGTGGTCGTTTGCACGCTCTTCGGCGTAAACTCGGCCGACGGCGAGATGAACGAGATGCGTCCGTGGTACTTTTTGCCGGGATAGGTGTCGGTCGTGATCGTCGCCTCCTGTCCCCAGCGAATGCGCCCCAGGTCCGTCTCCGCCACATACGCGCGCAGCCACACGTGATCCAGGTCGGCCAGCGTCACGATCGGCGTCCCCGGAGCCACAACTTCGCCCAGCTCCGCCTCGCGCACCGTGATCACGCCGCTAAAAGGCGAGTGCAGCACGGTGTATCCGAGATCCACCTGCGACAGCCCGAGATTCGTCTGCGCCTGCTTCAGATTGGCTTGCGCAATCGCGATGTCCTCTTTGCGGCTGCCCTCCACGGCCTCGTTGTATCGCTGCTGTGCCGCCGCGTAGGCCGCCTGCGAGCGCTTCAGCGCCGTCTCCGCCAAATCCCGCTCCTGCGCGGTGGCTTCGTCCTTTGCGAAGAGCTTCTGCGCGCGGTCGGCGTCGATCTGCTTCTCTTCAAGATCGGCCCTCGCGTCCAGCATGTTCTGCTCCGCCGCCTTGATCTCCTGCTCGCGCGTGCCGGCCAGCGTTAGCGCCAGGTTCGACTGCCGCACACCCACGCTCGCCTCATCCGCGCGAACCCGCTGCCGGTAGTCCGCATCCTCGAGCCGCGCCAGCAGCGCGCCATCCTGCACCTCCTGGCCCTCCTCGATCGGCAGCTCGTTGATCCGCCCCTGCACCTTGAAGCTCACCAGGCTCTCGTGCGCCTCGATGTTTCCCGAGAGCGTGAGCTCGTTTGTCGGTGCCGGCTTTCGCGTGAGCTTCGGGTAAAAATAGAACCCCGCCGCAATCGCCGCCGCCAGCACGATCGGTATCACGATCCTTCGTTTCCTCATGGCCAACCTCTGCCTCGAACTCCGATATCCGTCCTCAGCGAACATCCCTACTGCCTTGCAAACGCCGCCACATTTTTCTGCGTGTCGCCCAGCGCCCGCGCCAGCGCGAACTTTGCATCCTGATAGCTCTCGACCGCGAGAATGTAATTTTCTTCGGCGCGCGCCAGCTCATCCTGCGCAGTGATCACCTCGACGTTGTTCGCCGTGCCTTCTTCAAACCGGTCGCGCGTCATCTCGAGCTCGCGGTGCGCCAAGTCCTGCCCCTGGCCGGCCACGTCCACCTGCTGCCCGGCCGAATCGAGATTCAACAGTGCTTGTCGAACGTCCTCTTCGATCCCGCGCCGCAAATCGGCGATGCGGCTGTCCACGCTCTTCAGTTGCGCCGCCAGCTCCTGCGCCTCGCCTTCGCGGTCGCGATCGAACAGCGTGATGTCGATCTGCCCCTGAACCATACCTGTGCCCTGCACGCCGCCGATGTTCCGGCCGATCCCGCCGTAATTCCCATTGATGCTTACGTTGGGATACGAGCGGGCGCGATTGGCTCGCTGCTGCTCGACGATCGCTTCGCGCTGCGCGGCCAGCGCCTGATAGTCGGCCCGCGCGGCCATCGCCGCGGGCACAAGGGTCTCCGCCGTCTGCCCGGCCAGCGGATGAAACTCCAATGTCTCCGCCAGCGCAATCGGCGTGCCCGGATCGATGCCGATGTCGCGAGCCAGTTCGAGCAGCGCCTGCTGATACTGGTTCTGCGCCTCCAGCAACGCCTGCTTGTCGTTCGCCAGTTGCACCTCCGCCCGCAACACGTCCACCCCCGTCGCTGTTCCCGCGTCGTGCTTGTCCTTGGCCAGCTTCGAGAGCGCCTCCGAGTCTGTAACGCGCGATTGCGCCGCATCCACCCGCGCCGCGGCGGATTCCGCATTCAGATAGAGCGCCGCGACCGCGCGCACGATCATGTCGCGTGCGTCCTGGTAGCTTAGTTTGTCCGCATGGAGCACCTGCTCGCTCGCTTTCAGGCCGCGATAGCTCGTCAGGTCGAGCACGTTTTGTTGCGCGTACAGGCGGAAGTCGTAGTTCGAAAACGGACCCACCACCTGCGGAAGGATGGGAAGTGAAATGCCGAATGCGGCCAGGTCGCGGTTCTGCACATTCGCATAGGTCTCCGCGCTGACACGCGGCAGCAGTGCGGCGGCCAGACGGCGCTGCCGCGTGCCTGCAGCCTCGTCCACCTGCGCGCTCGCGAGCTGCACGTTGAGGTTGGCTTGCAACCCCTTCTCGATCGCTTCCTCGAGTGTGAGGCGGATCGGCGCGGGCGCTTGTGCCTGCCCAAACGCCCCTCCCAGCCCCACGCCCAGCGCGAGAATCAGAAACATGGTTGGTGCAACATGCTTAAGTGACTTCATGACTTACGCTCACTGTCTTTTGCGGCTATCGCACGCCAGAAGAGGCGAAAACTGCCTTCCACCCAGGTCTTCAGCTCCGGCTCGCCGTGCAGCGACCAGAGTAGAACCGTGCCGAGGAGAATTTGCTGCATCTCGAGAGCGACGTCCGCGCTCTTCAGCTTCGGGTCGATCTCGCCGCGCTTCTGTCCATCGGCAATCACGCCAGCGATCATCCGCCGGCCTTCGGCCATCTGACGCTGGATGAGGTCGCGCACCAGGCCGCTGGCCAGGAAAGAGCCGATCACGGTTCTGGCGAAGTTCGGGCTGCGGCCGGGCTCCTTTGCCAGGCCTCGAAACAGATGATGCAGAGTCGAATGGATGCTGGACTTGCCCGCTGCCGCGGCTTGGGCCGCCTCCCGCACATGGGCAATCTGGAGCTCGGTCATCACGCCGAGCACATGGTCCTTGCTTTCGAAATAGTTGAAGAAGGTCCCCTTGCCGACGTCCGCGCCCTCCGTGATGTCTTCGACCGTGACGTTCTGGAATCCGCGGTCGGCGAAGAGCTCGAGCGCGGTACGGAACAGCTTTAGCCGCGTCTCCGCGGCCCGCCGCTCACGGCGTCCCATGGCGGGAGCCCCCGTCGCGCCGGCCTCTTGCCGCACCCTTGCCGCCGCCTTGCGATTCTTGTTCTGACCGGTCCTCATATCCGTCTGTTAACCAAATCTGACTAGCAGTCATAGATCTACCGCGGGTCGCCGGAATTGTCAAGCGCAACTCCCTTCCAATACAAGATTAGCCAGAAGGGGTGGTCATGCTGGGTAGTGAACATCCGCATGGACGGCGCAGAGAAGTTGAGTTTGGAAACGATTGGCCGGTTTGTCGCGGCCAGCGAGGAAGTCCGGTTTGAGGCCGAAAACCGCCAGCAGCTCGATGGCTGGGTGGAGCGGGTGCTGGCGACTTTAACGCGTCTGGTTATCCAAAGGATCGATGGATGGCCGGCGATCTTGCTGCTGAACCTTCTCCGGTGGGCTCGGTCGATGTAAGCTGCCTGTACTGACAAGGCCTAGGTCAAACTCGACAAGTCGGCGCGTCTCGCTGAGAGCCCACAGCCTGCACGGTCATGTGGGAGTGCCAGGGTGAATGTGCACATCACAATAGGCCACCACCTTGTGGGGCTCTGGAACGGGTTCAGGATGATGTGGTGACGGGTGCCCCTCCACCGTTGTCATGCAGCCCCGCCTTTGTCATGCAAAACCGGCCTATAGGACTGAATTGGCCGTACGATCAGGACAATGCGGACAATACGGAATCCACGTAAACTGCTTACTTTCTTAGATTTAAGAATGGAATCAAGAAGATAGGGAAAATCATGGCGGAGAGAGGGGGATTCTATGAACCTGTCTTGTGATCTGTGACACGATGTGAGTCGCACTCTGTCGTTGAAGGTTGTATGTGATTGGAGCCGGCATCATTCCATGGAAAAGCAGCCTCGTACTCTCGGCCGTGCGTATCTGGTAGGCAAGCTTCGGGAGAGAGGATTGTCGCGCCGCCAAG
>Ga0181527_1001573_pt1 | contig 23251 bp, 20 predicted proteins | sample PEATcosm2014_Bin_30_FD_119762 | JGI IMG/M metagenome (GOLD analysis project Ga0181527, IMG submission 119762) | Peatland microbial communities from MTU Mesocosm Facility, Houghton, MI, USA - PEATcosm2014_Bin06_60_metaG | ecosystem: Environmental > Terrestrial > Soil > Wetlands > Peat | place...
CCGTTACGCCGCCGCGGCGGTGCCTTTCGGTTGCACGGCGTGGGTGTAATCGCGCATCAGCTGCGCGGTGATGCGCGCCGGCGTGAAGGTCCAGTGCGCGATTTCGGACACCGCCGTTACCTCGGCTGCGGTGCCGGTGATGAAGCACTCGGAGAAGCCGGACAGCTCCTCGGGCATGATGCGGCGCTCGATCACCTCGATATTATCATGGCGCGCCAAGTCGATCACGGTCGCGCGGGTGATGCCGGCGAGGAAGCAGTCGGCGATCGGCGTGTGGATCTTGCCGTCGCGCACGAAGAAGATATTGGCACCGGTGCATTCGGCGACGCGGCCCTGCCAATCGAGCATCATGGCGTCGGCATAGCCGCGCTGTTCGGCGCGATGCTTCGAAATCGTGCAGATCATGTAGAGGCCCGCCGCCTTGGCGAGGCAGGGCGCGGTCTTCGGATCGGGCCGGCGATAGTCGGCGAGGTCGAGCCGGATGCCCTTCAAGCGCTGGGCCGGATCGAAATAGCTCGGCCATTCCCAGGTGGCGATGGCGAGGTGGATCTTGTTCATCTGCGCCGAGACGCCGAGCGCTTCGGAGCCGCGCCAGGCGATCGGCCGGACATAGGCGTCCTTCTGATTGTTCTTTTCCAGAACCAGCTTCTTGGCGGCGTCGATCTCGGCGACGCTGTAAGGAATCTCGAAGTCGAGCACCTGTGCCGAGTTCTTCAGGCGTTCGGTGTGCGCGGTGCCCTTGAAAATCTCGCCGCCATAGGCGCGCTCGCCTTCGAACACGGCGCTCGCATAATGCAGGCCGTGGGTCAGGACGCTGATCTTGCTGTCGGCGGTGGGAATGAGCTTGCCGTCGAACCAAATAACGTCGGCACGTTGGTCGAAGGGCACTGCCATGGCACGCTCCCTTGGCATGTCTGCCAGGCTCGCTCGCTCTCTTCCGTCTCGGAATAAGGCGGCGGCTCGGCTTTTGCGTCGGGAGTAAACTCCCGTTATGGTTTCTGCCGCTCCCGAAAGACGCGTGATGAGAGCGCTCTTTGGCGCGCTCCGCGACGGTCGGGGCGATGCGATCACGAAAACGATATCGTGCCGGCAGCTTAACAACCAAGCCGAAATATGTCAACATAACTGACCTAAATGGCCGACATCAGCACAGCGCGCACCCCCCGCCCCGCCGCCCCGGCGGTAGAGCCCGCCGCCACGGCGAGCGAGCCCTGTTTCGATCTCATCGAACTCTTGTTCTTCGCCTATCGCGACTTCGTCGGCGACCCCGACGAAGTTTTGGCCAAGCTCGGCTTTGGCCGCGCCCATCATCGCGTCTTGCATTTCGTCAATCGCAACCCCGGGATGAAGGTCGCCGACCTGCTCGATGTCCTGAAAATCACCAAGCAGTCGCTCGGCCGGGTGCTCAAACAGCTCGTCGACGAGGGCTATGTCGTGCAGAAGGAGGGCGCCAATGACCGCCGTCAGCGGCTCCTTTATGTCAGTCCGACCGGCGAGGCGCTGGCGGTGAAGCTTGCTGGACTGCAGACCGCGCGTATCGCACGCGTGCTTGCCGAACTCGGCCCCGGCGCGCGCGACGCGGCGCGGGGCTTCCTCGCTGGCATGATCGACGCAAAGGACCGCGATCGCGTGTTGCGCATGATCGCGCATGCCGACCGGTCGCGCGCGCCGGCGCGGAACGAAACGCCATGACGGTCGCGGCGGCAATCCCGGCCCAACCGGCCGACGACGCGCCCCACCTTCTCGTCGTCGACGACGACCGCCGCATCCGCGCGCTGTTGTCGCGCTATCTGCTCGGCGAAGGCTATCGCGTCTCGACCGCGGAGACGGCGGCCGATGCGCGCGCCAAGCTCGAAGGGTTGAAATTCGATCTCCTCATCCTCGACGTGATGATGCCGGGCGAGAACGGCTTCGATTTCGCGCGCCGCCTCCGCGCCGAGTCGACGGTGCCGATCCTGATGCTGACCGCGCGCGACGAGAAGGAAAGCCGGATCATGGGGCTGGAAATCGGCGCCGACGATTATCTCGCCAAGCCGTTCGAGCCCAGGGAGCTGTCGCTGCGCGTCGCCAACATCCTCAAACGCGCGCGGCCGCCGGCCGCGGCCCCCGTCGAATCGGTGCGCTTCGGTCAATTCGTCTTTCATCTCGCCCGCGGCGAATTGCGCCGCGGCGAAGAGGCGATTCGCCTGACCGACCGGGAGCGCGAAATGCTGCGCGTCTTGACCGCAAGCGCGGGCGAAACGGTGCCGCGCCAGGCGCTCGCCGGCTCGGGCGAGGCGGTGAGCGAGCGCACCGTCGACGTGCAGGTCAACCGGCTGCGCCGCAAGATCGAGCGCGATCCGAGCAATCCGCTGATCGTGCAGACCGTGCGCGGCGTGGGCTACCGACTGGTGGCGACGAGCTGAGCCGTGCCATGACAAGCCTCGACGACGGCATCGGACGATTGCGCAACGCCGCCGGCCATCTTGCCGCCGCCGCCAGCGCCGCCGGCGCCGCTGCTGCCGCCGTGACGCGGTCGATCACGGCGCCGATCATGCGACCCTGGGACCGTTTCACCCGTTGGCTCAAATCGGTGATGCCGAAGGGGCTTTATGCCCGTTCGCTGCTCATCATCATCGTGCCGATGGTGGTGCTGCAATCGGTCGTCGCGTTCTTGTTCATGGAGCGGCACTGGGATCTGGTGACGAATTATCTGTCGTCGGCGGTGACGCAGGAGATCGCAACCCTGATCGATGTCTACCGGACCTATCCGCAGGACCCCGATCACGCCCAGCTTCGCCGCATCGCGCAGGACCGGCTCGGGCTCGTGGTCGACTTCCTGCCGGGAACGCAGCTGCCGCCGCCCGGCCCGAAGCCGTTTTTCTCGCAGCTCGATGCCGCGCTCTCCGACGACATCCGTAAACAGATCGGCCTGCCGTTCTGGATCGACACCGTCGGCCGCTCCTCGATCGTCGAAATCCGCCTCAAGCTCGACGACACGATCATGCGGGTGTTCGCGCGCCGCGCCGATGTCTACGATCCGAATTCGTGGATCTTCCTGGTCTGGATGGTGGCGACCTCGCTCGTGGTTCTCGCCATCGCCATCGCCTTCCTGCGCAATCAGATCCGCCCGATCGTGCGGCTCGCCGACGCCGCGGAGGCCTTCGGCAAGGGCCGCGAAGCGCAGAATTTCCGTCCCCGCGGCGCCCGCGAAGTGCGCCGCGCCGCCGCCGCCTTCCTGGAAATGAAAGGCCGCGTCGAGCGCGCCATCGAGCAGCGCACGGCGATGCTCGCCGGCGTGTCGCACGATCTGCGCACCATCCTCACCCGTTTCAAGCTCGAACTCGCGCTGCTCGGCGACGGCCCCGAAATAGACGCCATCAAGAAGGACGTCGACGAAATGGCGGCGATGCTCGAGGCCTATCTCGCCTTCGCCCGCGGCGATACCGGCGAGCAATCGGCGCCGACCGACATTGCCGAATTGCTCGAGGAGCTCAAGCTCGACACCGAGCGGCACGGCCATCGCGCCAGCGTCAACTTCCATGGCCAGCCGGAAGTCACGGTGCGGCCGGCGGCGTTCAAGCGCTGCCTTTCCAATCTGGTCGGCAATGCCTCGCGCTTTGCCTCGACCGTCGAGATCACCGGCCACCGCGATCACCGTTGGCTCACCGTCACCGTGGACGACGATGGGCCGGGCATCCCGGTTCACTTGCGGGAGGATGTGTTCAAGCCGTTCCTGCGGCTGGACGACGCGCGCAATCAGGACGAAGGCGGCACCGGGCTCGGCCTCGCCATCGCCCGCGACATCGCGCGTTCGCACGGCGGCGACATCACGCTCGGCGACTCCCCGCTCGGGGGATTGCGGGCGACGGTGCGGGTGCCGGTGTAGGGCATGCCGGCAGCTCTCGCTAAACCTGGGTCGCGTGCCAAACACGGCGCGGACGTAAAAGAAAGCCGCGTGACGGCTCGATCAGTTGAGCTTTAGTCCGCTGGCCGCGATCACGTCACGCCAGCGCTCTCGGTCACGCTGAATCAAAGCGGCCGTGTCGGCGGGCGAGCTTCCGACGGCCGTGACGACGAAGTCGTCAAGCCGTTTGGCTACGTCGGGCAGCTTGAGCGTCTCCGCGATCGCCTGCGCGAGCTTGTCGACGATCGCAGGCGGCGTCTTCGGGGGAGCCACGAAGGCAAACCAATCCTGATGAGAATAACCTGGAACCAGCTCGGACACCGCGGGCACATTCGGCAAGTCCGGCCGGCGCGTCTCGGCCGTGACGGCCAACAGCTTCAACCTGCCGTCCTTGAAACTCGGCAAAACATTGCCGAGATTGTCGATCATCAGGTCGATATGGCCGGCGAGAAGATCGGCCTCTGCCGGGGCGCTGCCCTGGTAGGGCACATGGATCAATCGGATGCCGGTCGCGATCTGCAACTTTTCCATCGCCAGATGTGGCGTGCTTCCGGCCCCCGGCGAGCCGTAAGTGAGCGTGTTCGGATTGCCCTTTGCGTAAGCGATCAGTTCCTGAATCGTCGCCGCCGGTACCTTTGGATTGACGACGATCACCGCGGGTAGCGCCACCATCACGGTAATCGGAACGAACGCCCCCGGATCGAAGCCGAGCTTGGGGTAGAGATACTGGCTTGTGGTGAGCGGTCCGGGCGGCGTGAACAGGAGCGTGTAGCCGTCGTTGTCCGCTTTCGAAACGATCTCGGCGCCGAGATTTTGCGCGAAGCCTGGCCGGTTCTCGATGATCACCGGTTGGCCCCACCTGGCCGAGAGCTTTTCGGCGACGATCCGCGGCAAAACATCAAGAAGCGGGCCGGGAGGGGCCGGCACGATGATCCTGATCGTGTGATTGGGGTAATCGGCTTGCGCGCGCGCCGCCAGGGGGGCGAGCGCCAATAAGGCGGCGACAGCAAGCGTGCGGACGATCGACGATCGGCAACGTAGGTCAAGCATATCGGTAGCGCCAAAGCTGGGGTGCGATGAAACTACTATGAAGCGACCCGATCAGTCCAATTAGCCGTGGAAGCTCGGATGAAATTGTCGTCGCTCTGGCGCGATGCGCCGATGCGGCCGCTTCCGGGCGGCGGCTGCCGACGCTCGCCCTTGAATTCGCGGCAGTCTCTCGCCATGTCGGACCCGATAAATTCCTGCTGGGGATGACGCCATGACTGTTGCCGAGGACACTAAACCGGAAAGCCGCCCGTTCGAGGCCCATCCTTTCCAAGCCGATGTCGCGAAGCTGCTGCACCTGATGGTGCATTCGGTCTATTCCGACAAATCGGTGTTCTTGCGCGAACTCATCGCCAATGCGGCTGATGCCTGCGAGCGGCTGCGCTATGAGGCCATTGCCGCGCCGGCGCTGCTGGCCGACGACGTGAAGCCCAGGATCACGATCGCGCTCGATGCCGAGACGAAGCGGCTCTCGGTCGAGGACAACGGCATCGGCATGAGCCGCGACGAGATGATCGAGGCGCTCGGCACCATCGCGCGCTCGGGCACCAAGGCGTTTCTCGACCGGATCGAGGCGGCGCAGGGCAAAGCCAGGGACCAAAAGGGCGAAGATGGCCAAAAGGGCGAAGACTCGGCCCTGATCGGCCGGTTCGGCGTCGGTTTCTATTCGGCCTTCATGGTGGCGGAGCGGGTCGAGGTGTTGTCGCGCCGCGCCGGCAGCGACGAGGCCTGGTCGTGGTCGTCCGATGGCAAGGGCGAATTCGCGGTCGCACCGGCGGGCCCCCTCCCTAACCCTCCCCCGCAAGCGGGGGAGGGAAGGGAGGGGGCGCCGCGTCGCGGCACCCGCGTCGTTCTGCATCTCCTGGAAGAGGCCAAGGGCTTTGCCGAGCGCTCCACCGTCGAGCCGCTGATCAAGGCGCAATCCGGCCACGTGCCGGTGCCGATCGCGCTTCTCGAACAGCCCGGCGCGGCGCTCGCCGAAATCACCGACGGCGCCGCGCTATGGACCAAGCCGAAGTCCGACATCACGGCGGCGGACTACACCGATTTCTATCGCAGCATCGCGGCGGCCTTCGACGAGCCGGCGCTCACCGTGCATTTCCGCGCCGAAGGACGGCAGGACTATAACGCGCTCTTGTTCGTTCCCGGCACCCGGCCGTTCGACCTGTTCGATGCCGACCGCGGCGGACGCATCAAGCTCTACGTCAAGCGGGTTTTCATCACCGACGGCGCCGAAATTCTGCCGCGCTATCTGCGCTTCGTGCGCGGGCTGGTCGACTCGGCCGATCTGCCGCTCAACGTCTCGCGCGAAAAGATCCAGGAAAGCCCGCTCTTGGCCGCGATCAGGAAAGGCGCGACCAGCCGCGTGCTCACCGAATTGGAGCGGCTCGCCGACAAGGAGCCGCAGGCCTACGGCAAGATCTGGGACACCTTCGGCGCCGTTATCAAGGAAGGCATTTACGAGGATTTCGAGCGCCGCGATGCGCTCCTTAAGCTGGCGCGATTCAAGACCACGGCGGCGGGCGAGGATTGGCGCAGCCTCAAGGACTACGTCGCGGCATTGAAGACCAACCAAACGGCAATCTATTACCTCGCCGGCGACGATCTCGCCCGGCTGAAATCGTCGCCGCATCTCGAGGGTTTTCGCGCCCGCGGCATCGAAGTGCTGCTGTTGCCGGACCCGGTCGACACGTTCTGGGTGATGCCGGGCGTGTCGTTCGACGGCAAGCCGTTCAAGTCGGTCACCCAGGGCTCAGCCGACCTGGCGCTCATTGCGCGGCTCGACGAGACGGCGGAGAAAGCCGAAGCGGCCGCGCCGGACGGCGCCGCGGCGGTCGAAGATTTCCTCGCCTTCGTGAAAACGACGCTCGGCGAGGCCGTCGCCGAGGTGAGGGCGTCGGATCGGCTGACCGACAGCGCTGTCTGTCTGGTGGCGCCGGATTCCGGCCCGGACCGGGCGCTGGAAAAGCTCCTGGCCGGCGCCGGTCGACTCACCACCGCCTCGAAGCCGATCCTCGAGGTCAATCCGCGGCACGAACTGGTGCGCGCGCTGGCCGCGCTCGGCGATAGCGACCGCGCCTTCAAGGAGGACGCGGCGCATCTGTTGTTCGACGAAGCCCGCGTGCTCGAAGGCGATCGTCCGGCCGACCCGCGGGGGTTTTCCGATCGGCTGGCGCGCGTGCTCGGGCGCGGCGTGCGCGGCGTCTCGGCCTGACAAAAGAGGCCCGGCGCTACTCGGCGGCGGTTTGGATCTCGCCGGCAACGGGCGCAGTGCCGTTGCCGTGCGCCTGCAGCGACGGTTCGATCGGCGGTTTCGAGCCTTTGAGGCGCAAATAGATTTGCGAGCCGATCAAAAGCACGCACAGCGCGACGAACACGGCGCTGATCGGACGCTCGACGAAAACGGCGAGGTCGCCGCGTGAGATCAGCATGGCGCGGCGGAAATTCTCCTCGAACCGCGGGCCGAGCACGAAGCCGAGCAGGATCGGCGCCGGATGAAAGCCGAGCCGAAGCAGCACATAACCGAACCCGCCGATAACCACGACCTCGCCGACCTGGAAGAAATCGTTGTTGGCGGCATAGACGCCGATGCAAACGAAGAACATCGCGCTCGGGTAGAGGAAGCGATAAGGGATCGCCAGCATCTTCACCCAGATGCCGATTAGCGGCACGTTCAGCAGCACCAGCATGATGTTGCCGATCCAGAACGACGCGACGAGGCCCCAGAAAATATCGGGATGCTGCGAAATGAGCTGCGGGCCCGGCACGATACCCTGGATCATCAGCGCGCCGAGCAGGAGCGCCATCACGGCGTCGCCGGGAATGCCGAGACTCATGGTCGGGATGAAATCGCCCTGCACCGAGGAGTGGGTCGCCGCTTCCGGGCAGACGACGCCTTCGATCAGCCCGGTGCCGAATTTTTCCGGATGCCTGGAGATTTTTTTCTCCGTCGCATAGGCGACGAAGGAGGCGATGGTCGGCCCGGTTCCGGGAATAAGGGCGCACAGGCTGCCGATGATGGTGCCGCGCCACATCGGGAAGAAGGCGCGTTTCAGCTCGGCCTTGGTCGGGCGCATGTCCTTGATCCCGACATTGGTATATTTGGTGTTGATCGGCGCCACTTGGTTGACGCTGTTCATGAACTCGGCGATGCCGAAAAGCCCGAGCGCCAGCGCGATCAGTTCGATGCCGTCGTCGAGTTCGGTCATGCCCAAGGTGTAGCGTTCGGAGCCGGTTTCGAGATCAGTGCCGACCGAGCCGAGGAATAGCCCGAGCACCGTCATCGCCACGCCCTTGATCGGCGAGCCGCGCGCCAGCGTCGAGCCGGCAAGGAGCCCGAGCAGCATCAGCGAGCAGACCTCGGCTGGACCGAATTGCAGCGCCGCTCTGACCAGAAGCGGCGACAGAAAGATCATTTCGGTGATGCCCCACGAAGCGCCGACGAAGGATGCGAACACCGTCAGCCCGAGCGCGACGCCGCCGCGGCCCTGCTTGGTCATCGGGAAGCCGTCGAGACAGGTCACCGCATGTGGCGGGTGACATGGCAAGTTCAACAGGATGGAGCAGATGGCGCCGCCATATTGCGCGCCATACATCACGCCGCCGAGCATCAGGATGGCGGCGACGGGCTTCATGCCGAAAGTCAGCGGCAACAGGATCGAAATGGTGGCGAGCGGTCCCATGCCCGGCAGCACGCCGACCATGTTGCCGACCAACACGCCGATGAAGCAGAACATCAGATTGTGCGGTTCGAGCGCGACGCCGAAGCCGTACCAGAGCTGCTCGAGTGAAGTCGCGATCACAGATCGCCCCTCCATGTCAGGATCGGCATCGGCACCTGGAGAAAATAGGAGAACAGCGCGACGCCGAATATAGTGACCACGGTTGCCAGAACGATCGTGCCTAACCAGGTTGCGTTCTTGTCACCCAGCGCGGCGACGAAGACGCAAGAGAAGGTGGCGGGGATCATTCCGAAGTAGCGGCCGAAGAAGATGAAGGCCACGGGGCTCATGATGATGCAGAACCAGGCCCACCATTGCGGATGTTCCGGCAGGATGCTCTCTTCCTTCTCGGCGCCTTCCACAGACGGCGCAAGGCCGGCCGCGGCGATGGCGATGCCGAGCAGAACGAGGAGCACGCCGAGCGCGGTCGGCAGGAAGCCGGGCCCCATATGCATCAGGGTGCCGGCCCGATAGGTCGTGCCCTTCAGCGCGATGCCGAGGCCGAGCAACACCATCATGCCGCCGGCATAGAAGTCGCGCTTGCCGATCAAGTCGCGGATAACACTTGTGGAAGGCCGCAATGTTTCCTCCCGGCCGTCTGCGGGGCTTGGTGATTGTTCGCCCCGATTTACTTCGTAACGAGGAACTACCGCAATTACCCTGACTTTCCGCAGCGACGCGGTGTCGCGGGCTATGCCGTCCTTCCGCTGCGCAGCGGGGGCTGGCGCGGAAAGCCCTGCGTTCGGCAGGTCCTGAACGATATAGGGCGGCGTGTCGGGGTGCAACTCCCCCCTGGCCCCGGCGCCGCGATCTCCAAGCGATCATCCAAGGTTAAATCGCGGATTCGATTTAACCATGCTGCGAATTTATCCGGCCGTAGCCGCGGCCGACCGCGCTTCGACGGGCGCGAACAGGTCCGGGCTGTCGTTGCGGACATTGCCGATCCGCCGGTCGACCGGCCAGAACGTCATGGCCGCTCCGCTATAGGGCCGCAGCATGGCTTTCAGTTCGGCCTGCGTTGCTGCGTTCTCGCCGAGCCAGGAGCGCCAGCGGTCCGGCCCGAGCAGCACCGGCATGCGGTCGTGCAACGGCTTGAGCAGCGCGTTGGCGACGGTGGTGACGATAGCGAAGGATTTGATCGCTTTGCCGTCAGGCGTGCGCCAAATGTCCCACAGGCCGGCGAAGGTCATCGGACCGCGATTGCCGAGCGCCACAGCGAACGGTTGTTTGTCTGCGGCGCGCCACTCGTAATAGCCGTCGGCGATCACCAGGCAGCGACGGCCGGCCTGCCATGCGCTGCGGAAGGCGGGCCGCGTTTCCACCCCTTCGGCGCGGGCATTGAATGTCGAATAGCCGATCTTGATGTCCTTGGCCCATGACGGCACGAGGCCCCAGCGCATCAAGGTCAGCGTCCGTTCGCCGTTGTTCGAGATCACCACCGGAAGGTCCGAGGTCGGCGCCGCGTTCCAGCGCGGCCGGTATTCGCCGATCTCGTCGAAATCGATTTTCAGGTCGAGTTTGATTTCGGAAACATCGTCAGGAAGTTTGGCGCGGCCGCACATGGTCAGGGTTCCTTACATGATGTCGTCATTCCGGATTGCCGCCTCAATGAAAGTCGCGGCTTTTCAGGACGCGCCAGGACCCTTCCTGGTGCGTCGGGCACGACGGCGCCGGTAGCGAAAGCTCGCCGTCGCGCAATTTCGGCAGTTCGGCGGAAAGATCGACGAAACTTTCCGCGATCACATGGACGACAAGGCCTGAGCGTTGCAGCCGGCCGCGCACCGCGAGGAAACGCGCCGTCATCACTGTGCGGCGGTTTTGGGCGAATACCTTCGGCCAGACGATGACGTTGGCGATGTCGGTTTCGTCCTCGAGCGTCATGAACACGACGCCCTTCGAGGTGCCCGGACGCTGCCGCACCAGAACCAGGCCGGCGACGGCGACCCGCGCGTCCCCCTCCCTATGGGGTGCCCCTCGGGGGAGGGTGGGGTGGGGGTAGCTGCGCAGTTGCGCGTTGCGAATGGCGCCGAAGGCGGCGAGACGGTCGCGAAAGAAGCGTACCGGATGCTCTTTCAGCGACAGTCCGGTGGCCACGTAATCCTCCACGACATGCTCGCTGAGCGCCATGGCGGGGAGTGCGACATCGGGCTCCGGGAAAAGTTCGTCGCTCAGATACGGCGTCAACAGCGGCAGCGCTGGATCGGCAGCGGCGGTGCCGCCGCGCGGCGGCCTCGCGCCGATCATGTCGAGGCGGCGCGCCGCCCATAATGCTGCGCGGCGATCGAGGCCTAACGAGCGGAAGGCATCCGCTTCCGCCAGCCGTTCGATGGTGAAGCGCGAAACGCCGGCGATCGCGGCGAGCCGCTCGATCGAGGAAAAGCCGTTGCCGCGCGCGGCGATGAGTTTTTTCAGCTCCTCTTCGTTGAGCCCGTTGATCAGACGGAAGCCGAGCCGCACGTCGTGCTGGTTGTTCGCTCGTCCCCGCGAAAGCGGGGACCCAGTAGGATTCGGTACGTCAATGGAGTTCTCCACTGGATTCCCGCTTGCGCGGGAATGAGCGGAACAGGAACCAGGTTCCAGCGTGCAATCCCAGGCGCTGAAATTGACGTCGGCTTGCCGGATCTCGATGCCGTGCGCCCGCGCATCGCGCACCAGCTGCGCCGGCTGATAAAAGCCCATCGGCTGGCTGTTGAGGATGGCGGCGGCGAATACGTCCGGATAGCGGCATTTGATCCATGCCGAGGCGTAGACCAGAAGCGCGAAGCTTGCGGCATGGCTTTCGGGAAAACCGTATTCGCCGAAACCCTCGATCTGGCCGAAGCAATGTTCGGCGAAGCTCTTGTCGTAGCCGCGTTCGGTCATGCCATTGATGAACTTGTCGCGGAACAGATTGACCTGGCCGGTGTGGCGGAACGTCGCCATGGCGCGGCGCAGACCGTCGGCCTCGTCGGGGGTGAATTTCGCCGCCGTGATGGCGATCTGCATCGCCTGTTCCTGGAACAGCGGTATGCCGAGGGTTCTTTTGAGGACCTCTTCCAGTTCGTTCTTCGGCCCGTGCCGGGGGGAAGGGGAGGGATAATTCTCCTTCTCGATGCCGTCGCGGCGGCGCAGATAGGGATGCACCATGTCGCCCTGGATCGGGCCCGGCCGCACGATCGCGACTTCGATGACGAGGTCGTAGAAGCATCGCGGCTTCAATCGCGGCAGCATCGACATTTGCGCGCGGCTCTCGACCTGGAACACGCCGACCGAGTCGGCGCGTGACAGCATGTCGTAGACGGCCGCGTCGTCCTGCGGCAGCGTGGCGAGCGAGTAGTCCTGCCCGTAATGCTCCTTGAGCAGATCGAGACCGCGGCGCAGGCAGCTCAGCATGCCGAGCGCCAGCACGTCGACCTTCATCAGCCCGAGCGTGTCGATGTCGTCCTTGTCCCATTCGATGAAGGTGCGGTCGTCCATGGCGGCATTGCCGATCGGCACCGTCTCGTCGAGCGGGCTCCGCGTGAGCACGAAGCCGCCGACATGCTGCGACAGATGGCGCGGGAATCCGATCAGTTCGTCGGCCAGCGCCACCGCTTGGCGGATCGCCGGATTTTTCGGATCGAGGCCGGCCTGGCGGATGTGATCGTCCGGCAGGCCGTCGCCATAGCCCCAGACCGTCTTGGCGAGCGCCGCGGTGATATCCTCGGTCAAGCCCAAAACCTTGCCGACTTCGCGGATGGCGCGGCGCGAGCGGTAATGCACGACGGTCGAGCAGATCGCGGCGCGATGGCGGCCGTAGCGGGCGTAGATGTACTGGATCACTTCCTCGCGCCGCTCGTGCTCGAAATCGACGTCGATGTCGGGCGGCTCGCCGCGGTTCTCGGAAATGAAACGGGCGAACAGGAGGTTGCTTTTGTCCGGATTCACCGAGGTGATGCCGAGGCAAAAGCACACCGCGCTGTTGGCCGCCGAGCCGCGGCCCTGGCAGAGGATTTCCTGGTCGTTTTCCTTCCCTTGGCGCCGCGCGAAGGAGACGATGTCGTGGACGGTGAGGAAATAACGCGCATAGTCGAGCTTGGCGATGAGTTCGAGTTCGTCGTCGAGCCGTTTCCTCACGTCGGCGGGGATGCCTTGCGGATATTTGTCTTTCGGATAGCGCTCCTGCGCGCCGGCCCAGGTCAGATCCGCAAGATGCTGTTGGGCGGTTTTGCCGTCCGGCACCGGCTCGTCGGGATATTCGTATTTCAATTCGCCGAGCGAAAAGCGGCAGGCGTCCGCGATTTCGAGGCCGCGGGCTATGGCGTCGGGAAAGTTCTGGAGCAACCGCGCCATCTCCGCGGCCGGCTTGATATGCCGTTCGGCATTGACGGCAAGCCGCAGCCCCGCTTCGGCCAAGGTGCATTTTTCGCGCACGCAGGTGACCACGTCGGCGAGCGGCCGGCGCTCCGGCGCGTGATAGAAAACGTCGTTGACGGCGACCAGCGGCGCCGCCAGCCGGTCGCCGAGTTCGGCCAAAAGCCTAAGCCGGCGCGGCTCGTCGCCGCGATGGTAATGCACGCCGGCGAGAAAAGTGCGGCCGGGTGCGGCACGGGCTAGGGCTGCGAGGCGGTGGGTGAAAGTCGATGATGTGGTTTCCGGCTGAGAACTTTTCTTCCCCCTCTCCCCTCCGGGGAGAGGGGGCAGCGGCGGGACCGCGATGAATATCTGACCCTCACTCGCGCCGAGAATGTCTTCGAAGCTCAGATGGCATTCGCCTTTCTTGGCCTTGAGATTGCCCGCGGTGAGGAGGCGGCATAAACGGCCGTAGGCCGTACGATCGGTCGGATAAGCGAGCGCTTCGAAGCCGTCGATCGTTACGAGCCGCACGCCGACGAGAAGCTTTATTTTTCTTTTCCGCGCTTCGCCGTAGGCCCGCACCACGCCGGCAAAAGAGTTGCGGTCGGCAATACCGATGGCGGCAAGCTTAAGCTCATCGGCGCGCGCCACCATTTCCTGCGGATGCGCGGCGCCGCGCAGGAAGGAAAAGTTGGTGGTCACGGCCAGTTCGGCGTAGGCACTCATTGCGCTCCTCACGCAAACAAACCCTGCACGAACCAGCGCGCCGCCGCGGTCTCGCGCCCGTAGAGGCCTTCGCGGTAGAGCCAGAAGCGGCGGCCGCCCAAATCTTCGACGAGGTAATAATCGCGGGTTAGAGCGTCTTGCCGCTCGTCCCCGCGAAGGCGGGGACCCAGAGTTGGATTCCCGCTTTCGCGGGAATGAGCGGACGGGGGCGGCAGACGCCACCATTCACCGGCGATGCGTTCCGGGCCCTGGGCGCCGGCTACGTCATAGGTCGCGCCGCGCCAGCAAAAACGCCGCGGCGGACCGTCGGGAACGAGCGCTGTGACCTCGGTCGGCTCGGCCTGGGGCAAAAGGAAAAGCGGGCGTGCTTGTTCGGGTCGCGGCCATGCGGATGTTTCGCCCTCGGTCGGCGGCAGCGCTTCGGCGCGCTCGGGGAGGTGACGGGCGACGGCCTCGAACCGGCGCACGCGATGCGGGCCGAGACGTTGCCGCAGCGCATCGATCAAGGCCGCGCAACGCTCGGTGTTGTCGTCTTGCCCCCACCCCGGGGTCGCCGCGACGCGAGCGTCGCGGGGTGCCCCGCTTGCGGCGGAGGGATGGGAGGGGGTGAGTTCGATCTGCCGCGCCGGCATGGGTTCGGCGCGGGTGACGGCAAGGCCGATCGCCTCGAAGCCGAAGCCCAAATCAAGGTTCGAACCTTGCCGCGCGGCAACCGCATCGAGCTTGAGATCGATGAGCCGCGCCACATGGGCGACGCTGCGCGTCGGCAGCGAAAGCCCGATCTCGACCGTCTCGACCGCGCCGTCGAGGCGGTAGAGGCAAAGCCGCAACGCGCGCGCGCCGACGTCGTCGCGGGTCAGCACGTGAACGAGGTTTTGCATGAGCCGGCCGGCGTGGGCGACGATCGCCGCCGCCGTGACGATCGGCTCGAGCAAATAATGCAGGCTGTGATAGACCGGCGGCGCGACGATCGGGACGAGCGGCTCGTCGACGCGGCCGAGCGCCTGGTCGAGGCGGCTCAAGAGTTCCGCGGCGAAGCGCGCGGCAAAGGGCGCGCGCGGCTGGTCGATGAGCGCGCCTATGGTTTTGAAACCGAGCCGGCGCAGCGCGGTGCGGGTTTCCGGCTTGAGCCGCAGCGCTTCGATCGGCATCCCCGCCAAGGCCGCGGCTTCCTCGCCCGACGGCAGAACGAATAAAGGCGAGCGGTGGAAGCGCGACACCGCCCAGGCCGTGCCCGGCGTGGCGGCGACCGCGAGCCGCGCCGCAAGCCCGAAACGATCGAGCCGGTCTAGGAGATCGGCGATCAGCCTGTCTTCGCCGCCGAACAGATGCGCCGAACCCTCGATGTCGAGGAAAAAACCGTCGGCGCCGTTCTTCTCGCCCGCAAAGTCCCTGAGCCACGGCGAAGCGGTCGGCGTGTAGCGCGTCGCCCATAAAGCGAGGCGGCGCAGCGCGGCATCATCGGCGGCGGCGTCGACGGCGCGCACTTGCAAGGTGTCCGCTTTTGCCCGCGCGTCGGCCAAAAGTTCGCTGACGGCCAGGCCCGATCGTTCCGCCGCGGCGTTGGCGGCCGCGATCCGCGGACCGCCGGCGCCGGTCATGACGAGGACGAACGGCCGGTCAGGATCGACCGGCTTGTCCGAACGTTCGCTCGCCTGCGCCGCGAGAAAGCGCTGGATCGGCCAGCGCGGCAGCCAAACTGAAACGATGCGCGACATGATCGTACTCCACTACCCATTCGCCCGGTCGGCCGTTGCGGCAGCGTTCGAGATGCAGATGCCATCGCGGGCGCGCATGCATGCCGAAGCGGTCGCGCGCGGCTTCCGCGGTGCCGATGCGCCAGCGCGTTGCCGCGGCGCTTCCCCCTCCCCACCCTCCCCCGCATGCGGGGGAGGGTGGGGAGGGGGCTGCCGGCCGCAGCAGAAACAGCGGCAGACCGCAATCGCCGGCCGCGAGCTGCAGCTTCTGGCTGGTCTTGAGATCGAGCCGGTCGATCATTCCGGCGACGGCGGCCGGCGCCCCCGAATGCAACGCCTCGGCAAGAGCCCACAGCGTTTCCTTGCGGTGCGCCGTCTCGACCAGGATGACGCGGGCGGGATCGAGACCCAGAGCATTGAGGCCGTGGCCGGAAAGCCGGCCATAAAACCGGCCGTGGGCGCGCAGCCCGTAACCCGGCATGACGAAGATTACTTTTTCCCTCCCCCACTCGGGCGCGCGCAAGCGCGGCCCAGGTGGGGGAGGGGAGGAAATGCGGCCCAACAGCGCTACGATGAAACCGAAGGCGGCAGCGTTCGCACTTTCGGTCTCGGGCACGATTTCATGCAGCCCCCCGCACGGCAGGCCGCCCTCCGGCAGGTGGGAATCGAGACTGGGCAGGCCGAAGGGCAGGGGCGCGCGTCCGCCGGCCGTGGCCGGCACCAGCAGGCGACGCAATTCCTCCACGACGGCGGCGCGCGAAGGCGCCACGGAAAAGGCAGCGAATTCCGTCATTTGGTAGTGTCCGCTGAGATGGATGCTGACATGGATAAGAGTGATGTTCTAGGTATGTTCCGGATAGCTAAGGAAGGAGCATACTAGAACAAAAGAAGAACACTGCCAAGGGGGATCGGTTCCCCGTCGCGGCGCAAAGCGCCGATGGCAGTTATCCCCCGTGCTTGGATTGCCGCGCTCCGCTCCTCATGCGGGGCTGTGCTTTTGGCGTTCGGAGGCTTAAAATATCGCGATGAAAACCGTCGTTCCCCGATCGGCTTTTGCCGCAGCAGCCTTGGCGGCGGCCGTCGCCGCGGCGTTCTTCTGCGCTGCAACGCTCGGCCGGGCCGCCACCTGGGGCCACGCCAAATGGTGCGCGGTCACCAACGATGGCGGCACCCTGATGTGGGAATGCGTGTTCGACACGGCCGATGAATGCCAGCCGTTCATCCTCGCCGGCAATCGCGGCTATTGCAGCCTCAACCCCTATTGGGGAAAAGAGCCGGCGGACTTCGACCGCTGACCCCTATTCCTCGAGCCTGGAACCCAAGCCTGGAACCAACGACATCATGCCGGAAGCCGACAAAGAGGGCGAACGCTACTTCCTCGATCAACCGCAACAGACGCCGGGCTTTTATCTCAAAGGCTGCCATCAGCTCGACTGGGGCATGAAGAACCGCATGGCGCGCGTGTTCGACCCCGCTTCGGGCCGCACCGTGATGCTCGCCGTCGACCACGGCTATTTCCAGGGCCCGACCACCGGCCTCGAACGCATCGATCTTTCCATCGTGCCGCTGTTGCCGTCCTGCGACGCGCTGTTCTGCACGCGGGGAATTTTGCGCACCGTCATTCCGGCGCACAGCCAGAAGCCGATGGTGCTGCGAGCGAGCGGCGGCCCCAGCATTTTGCGCGACGAGCTTTCCGACGAACAGATCGCCATGGACATGGACGACGCGGTGCGTCTGAACGCCGCCGGCGTCGGCATTCAGGTCTTCATCGGCGGCGAGCACGAGACGCGCTCGGTGCACAATATGACGAGGCTGGTGGATGCCGGCCTGCGCGCGGGCATTCCGGTGATGGGCATCACCGCCGTGGGCAAAAACATGGTGCGCGATGCAAAATATTTCCGGCTCGCCTGCCGCATCATCGCCGAGCTCGGCGCGCAATATGTCAAGACCTATTACGTCGAGGAGGATTTCGAGACCGTCACCGCGTCCTGCCCGGTGCCGATCGTGATGGCCGGCGGCAAGAAGCTGCCCGAACTCGACGCGCTGACCATGGCCTATAACGCCGTGCAGCAGGGCGCCTCCGGCGTCGACATGGGCCGCAACATTTTCCAGTCCGAGGCGCCGCAGGCGATGATCGCGGCGGTGGCCGCCGTCGTGCACAAGAACATGAAGCCGAAAGACGCGTTCGATTTGTTCAATACGCTGAAGGCGAAGGGCGAAATTCGCGCCGCATGAAGGCGAATCGCAACGGCGTTATCCGTCATTACGAGGGGCGTAATGACAAGTGAGACTCATCCAAACATTCGCTGCGGGCCACCGCCGATCAAGAACCAGGCGACCGCGCCCGCGGCGACCGCGCCGCCGAGCGCCGCCAGCACCTGCGCGATCCAGGAAGCGCTGCCGATCGCGCTTTGGTCGGCGTCGCGGTGAATGGCCGCGGCGAACACCGTTTGCTTTGCCGGCACGGCATCGGCTTGCTTTGCCAACGCGGCAGCGGCGCGATCGCTCAACGTCGCCGGTGCGTTGTCTTCGTCGGCGGCGAGATCGATCGCGTTGATTTCGTCGGGCGAAGCCACCTGCACGGTTTCGCCGTCGACCACGAGCGTATTGACGACGAGCGCCTCGTGCGGTGGCGTCGCGGCTTTGGGCGGCGGCATCGCCGCGGCGGCGTCCGCTGGCAGCGCGGCGTCGGTCACCGGCCCGGGTGTCGCCGGCAATTCAAAGGACGTGGTCTGCACCGGCGCGTCATCCGGCTCCGTCGTCGCGATAACGGGCCGTGACTTGCGAGCGAGCCTCGTCCTCTTTGCGAATTTCTTTGCCGCGATTTTTTTGCTCGTTCTGGTCGCGGTCCTGGTGTGAACGGCGGTCGTCGTGGCATGCGGCGGCGAAAGCCCGGCGAGCAGCGCCAGCGGTTGTCCGGCTTGGCTCGTTGTCGCGGATTGCGCCGTCGCGGCGCCGGCCGCCAGAATGACCGCGATGGCCGCGCCCGCGGCGGCACAGACGATGCGAATACGCAGCATTGCGTCCTCCGATACTAAGGGCATTTTGAGCATGATCGGTTCCGAAAACCGGTGACCACCCTCGGATCAAGTCCGAGGGCAGGCATTTTCGGGATCATGCTCACGCCGCGCATAGGGCACAGCCGTCGTGACCTCATGGTGACGCAATTGGGGATTCTTTGGCCCAAATAGCGGAGGAAAAGCGGCGCCGTTAACCGTGGCGCAAACCGCTTGGCCGGTCTTTTCCCTCGCCGGCGGCGGCGCGCGGGCGCCAAACCAACAAAAACAAATCGAAAGTCAAAATGCGAAGTCAAAATGCGAATGATCGAGTCACAAGGGCGAAATGGCGGATGCCGCTTTCCGATCATGCGGCGTCAATGCCGTGATATGGGGAGATATGACCGGCAGCGGCAGCATGCAGTTCTGCGCAAGCCCAGACGCGGCGCCGCCATTGCCCGGTGCCTATATTCTGCGGATCGCGTTGGCCCAACCGGTAGCGGTGACGATCGCCGGTCGTCGGCCTACGCTACTGGCAGCGGGACGCTACCTTTATTGCGGCTCCGCCAACGGGCCCGGCGGGCTCGAGGCGCGTCTGGCGCGCCACATGCGGCGCGGCAAAGCGGTGCATTGGCATGTCGATCAGTTGACCGAGCGTGGCGTCGTCACCGGCTGTTGGATTGTGCCGCACGGACAGGAATGCGATCTCGTCGCCATGCTGGCGCCGTTGCCGATGCCGATCCCGGGATTCGGCAGCAGCGATTGCCGGCGCTGCCGCAGCCATCTGCTGCAGGCGCCGAGCGAAATCTCCATCCTCCACGGCGGCGTATTTTGCCGTTGATCGATCGTGCCGCTAGACGACGCGTGCGCTTCGGTCGACGAAGTCTATCACCAGAGGAGATAGCCCCAGATGGCGACCGCCGCCACGCCGATTGCAACGATGGCCGCCACTTGCAGGCGTCCCGCTAAACTGTCGAGTATTCTATCGCCATGAAAATCGCTCTGCGCTGTCATCGCACATCTCCCTCGACGTCGTTGACACTTCCTACCCGAGGTTCCCTGTTCTAACGCGCGTGATCCGCGGTTGGCGGGATTCCCTCATAGTCCAGTTTGACGCCGATTTTTCAAGACGGATTTGATCTAGATCAAGGCCGCAAAAAGTTCCTTGGGCAAGGCGCGGGCGTTCGCTCGTCGGTTTTTGCGAGCCTGTTGGTTCGCGAAAAAGGTTGGATTAGCTTAGTCGCACAGCGGCGGCGGCCGTCGCGACAAAAGGAAAAGGACCATTATGGCGGGGGACGATGCCGGCGGACGCCAACCGATCGAGACCTATCGCGGCGCGGTCTATCCTTGGCACTGCGACCACATGGGCCACATGAATGTCATGTGGTATGTCGGCAAATTCGACGAGGCGACCTGGAATTTCTTCGCGCATATCGGTCTCACGCCGTCGCTGCTGCGCGGCTCGGCTCGCGGCATGGCCGCGGTCGAGCAACGCATCGCTTATCTGAACGAATTGCACTCAGGCGACACCGTCGCGGTCCGCAGCGGCACGCTCGAGGTCGGCGCGAAGTTCATCAAATTCTTTCACGAAATGCGCAACAGTGAAACCGGCGCCGTCGCCGCGGTGACGCTGTTGACGGCGCTTCACATCGACACCGAGGCGCGCAAGTCGACGCCGTTCCCCGACGATATCGCCGCGCGCGCCCGGCGCGCCAGCGCCGACTGCGCGCTGCCGTGGGACAGCCGCGCGGGTTAAAGCGGGATGACTTTTCTTCGAATAGTCATCCCACTTTAGCTGTTTGTTTGAGCATGTCCTTGTCGCAAAACCGGCGTCCACTTTTGCGGGACATGCTCCAGGTCGTCACTCCACCGAGACGCCGCTCGCCTTGATCGGCACCGCCCATTTGGCCGTTTCGCTCTTGACCAGATCGCCGAGATGTTGCGGCGTCGCGTCGGCATCGGCGACGATTTCGGCGCCGAGCCCGGTGAGCCGGTCGTGCACGGACGGCGTGTGCATGGCCGCCAGCGCGGCGGCGTGAAGCTTTTTGACGATCGGCTCGGGCGTGTTCTTCGGCAGGAAGATCGCGTTCCAGGTATAGGCGATCAAATCGGGCGTGCCCTGTTCGGCTGCGGTCGGCACATTGGGCAACGCCGGCGAACGCTTGCTGTCGAAGATGGCCAGGCCCTTGACGGTGCCGCCGTCGATCGGCGGCTTGGCGGTGGTGATGATATCGCAGACATAATCTATCCGGCCGCCCTCGAGGTCCTGCAGTGCCGGTCCGGTGCCGCGATAGGGAACATGGGTGATGTTGACGTCGATGACGTAATTCAACAACACGCAGCCGAGATGCGTCGCCGAGCCGGCGCCGGCCGAGCCGAACTGCATCTTGGCCTGGTTCGCCTTGGCGTAGGCGACGAATTCCTTGAAATTATTGACCGGCAAGTCCTTGCGCGTTTCCAGCACGATCGGAACATTGGCGATCAGAATGACCGGCGTGAAGTCGGTCACCGCGTTGTAGAGCGGTTTCTTGTAGAGCGTCTGACCCTGGGCGTGGGTGCCGACGGTGCCGAGCACGAATTGATAGCCGTCCGGCGCGGCATTGGCGACCCGCGCCGAACCGGTCATGCCGCCGGCGCCGCCGACATTCTCGACGATGACGGTCTGGCCCAGGATTTCACTCATGCGGTTGGCGATGACGCGGCCGAGAATGTCGGTCGGGCCGCCGGCGGCAAACGGGATGATCATGGTCATCGGGCGAATGGGGAAGTCTTCGGCCTGCGCCGGTTGCGCGACGGCGAACGCCGCCGCGGCCAGCGCGGCGAATAATTTGATTTTCATTGGTCGCTTCCTCCGTTGCCGCAGTGCTGCATCGGTTGCCGCGCGCAGTCAACCCGACCGTTCGCCGCAACGCGCCGGCGCGGACGGCGAAGGGTAGAGGAGTAGGGAGGACGAACTGAAAATCAGCCGAGTTCGGTAATCGCTTCCGGGAAGTGGTGCAGCCGTTCGCCGGGGCCGTTCGGGCCGATCAGATAATTGTCGCAGACCCAGGACAGCACGTGGCCGCGGATATAGGTCGGATGCACCACGATGTTCATGTCCTTTTCGATCGCCATCGGTTCGTCGCTGCGAATGAGCGGCCGCTCGACCAGATCGTAGCCCTGACCATGGGCGTGCAGCCGTTTCTCTTCCGGCCGGCCGTTCTTGCGCATGAAGTCGTTGTAGGCCGCGAACACGTCCTTGCATGGCGTCCCGGGTTTGAGGAGGCCGAGATTGAACTTGCGGGCTTCGAGCGCGAAGGCGAACTCGTCCTTGATTTCGGCCGACGTCTTGCCGACCACGCAGGAGCGGCCGAGCTCGGTATACATGCCGCCGGGACCTGAATCCTCGACCAGAAGCGCGATGGTGTCGCCCTCCTTGATGACGCGGTTCTGATAGTGGCGCTGGCCGAACTGCGCCGGCTCTCCGGCCGGCATCGAGGCGCACAGATAAATGCCGTTCTCGCTGCCGTGACGCTGGCTGTAGGCTTGCGCGATGGCCGCGATGTCGCGGTCGCGCAAGCCGGGCTCGACCGCGGCGAACGCCGCACGCATGGCGGCGTCCTGCATCGCGGCGGCGCGACGGATCAGCTCCTGCTCCTCGGCGCTTTTAATGACTTTGATGGTGTCGACGAGGTCGGAGGCGTCGACGAAGCGCGTGTTGGAAAACCGGCCCTTCTGCAAATAGTCGACCAGCGCATATGACATGCCGTAAGTGCCGACCAGTCCGATCGTGCCCCCGGCATAGGGTGCAAGTCCTTGGGCGGCGAGTTCGGGGTCGTAGCTCGCGGTGTAATTGCACGACGCGTAGCTCGGCGTGGTCAGCCATTGCTTGACGCCGCGGCGCACGCCGTCGCCGGTCGCGGTCGGATTGTTGACGCCGCCGAACGGGCCCTGGCTCACCAGCGTCATCAGGTCGTCGCGCGGAAACACCACCGTGAGCGGATAGCCGTTGGTCGCCGGCAGGTCGGTGAAATATTTGACGTAGCCGCCCATATGGTCGTTGTTGTTCTGCATCAGCAGCACGTCGATCTTGTCGCGCTCCATCGCGGCGCGCACCGCGGCCCACCGTCGTTCGAGTTCGGCCGTCGAGATCGGCGTCTGCAGGCGTTCGGAAAGCTGTTCCATTATGCTTCTTCCTCAGTGATAGCCGGGCCGGGCCCGCGCCAAGTCGCGCGGCGCAATGACAGGCTCCGCGAGGAGCCCGGAATCGATGTTTTCGATCCATGAATAGGTCGCGGAACGACGATGCGTCAATGCGCCGGCCGCCATTTCCTGGCCGGGTCGGGACGCAGGTCACGGTGTAGCCTGGATTGCGCGTCGCGCAATCCGGGGAGGGTCGCGCTCCCGGATCGCGCGGCGGCGCGATCCGGGCTACGCTCGCTAACGACGGAATTTTCTTATGAGTCGTCATGCCCGCGCTTGTCGCGGGCATCCACGTCTTAACCGCCTTGCCAAATCAAAGACGTGGATGGCCGGAACAAGTCCGGCCATGACGTAGTCAGAGGTAGAGATCAAAGACGGTTAGTATCATTCATCGTTCCACCGCTATGTCAGGCTCGGCATCCTGCCGCAGGACTGGGGTGGAGATGCTCCCCCAGAGCGGGGCAGTTTTGGCGAGCGGCGGGGCCGACCCGGATTGCGCCGCGCGCAATCCGGGCTCGTTCAAGGGGCTCCGAACCGGAGCCGGTGCGGTCGAGAAAGCGCCCTCCGCTCATCGTCACCGAAGTAGCGATATGACTCTTGACAACAGTCACCGTAGAGGTTACATAGCCCCCAGCTTGCTCATCAGGGACGCCTTCGCGAGGGTACTCCCGACAGGTGGAG
>Ga0181527_1001574_pt1 | contig 23250 bp, 18 predicted proteins | sample PEATcosm2014_Bin_30_FD_119762 | JGI IMG/M metagenome (GOLD analysis project Ga0181527, IMG submission 119762) | Peatland microbial communities from MTU Mesocosm Facility, Houghton, MI, USA - PEATcosm2014_Bin06_60_metaG | ecosystem: Environmental > Terrestrial > Soil > Wetlands > Peat | place...
CACGATAAAGGCTGAGAACGACCTTACCAACGTGACTGTCAATCTCACCGGATCATCCCCCACTTTCACCAGAATCGATTTGTACGGTGTAACCGTCGGCGATGCTTACTTCCCCTATGTGGAAGGCGGCTATGTCTCCGCGACGCTGGTTACCAACAGTTCCGGCACCGTAAACGTCAGCGTTGACAGCGCCCTCGGCTACGCGGGAGGTACGGCCACGTATGTATTCACGCAGATTCCCGTTTCAAGCGTGACTCTCAGTACCGGAGTCTCAAATACCGCATATTTCCAGGGACCTTCATTTCTTTCCGGCGCAACCGCCACCCCGAAAACCAAGGTTCAGGTGGAAAACGACCTCACAAACCTTTCCGTGGACGTTGGCGGAGTAACGACTCAGGTAAATTCCATAGAATTGGTCGGAGTGATCGTTGGAGACGTAACATTCGCAGATGTCCCGGGCGGAACCACGTCCGCGGCGCAAACTACAAACCTCTCCGGCACAGTGAACGTCACCATTGACTCGGTTTACGTACAGACAACGGCTCTGGGACTGCCCGTCACACTCGGGTTCGCAGTGACCGCTCAAATGTCTGCAACCATCACCCCGGGAATCACCAATACCGTTATCTTTGACGAAACCACGGCAAGCGCCATCATCCAGTCGCTTGCCAAGAGAAAGGCCAAGTAGGCGAATTCTCAACATTCTCGCCCACCATTGCGGCTGAATGCTGCGGTTGAACTGTCCGAGCAGTGCGTTCCGGGTCCCGTGACTACGCGGCCAGGAGCGCACTTCCCGTTTGCGGACCCTCCTGAACGTCATTTCAACCTTATGATTTGGGAGCCCAAAACCAACGCCAATTTTCCTCAAATGAATTATATTCAACAAGTGTGCGCGATGTGCGGCAGGCATGCCGCGCCGGGTTGCAGACATAGCCCGGCAACACCTCTTTGTCTCGCTGTTTTCCGCTCCCCTGCCGTTTGTCGAGGGCACGGAGAGGTGCAGGCAAAGTTCGGAATTCGTCGCACGATTTTTCCTTAGAGAAGCGGAAGGTGCGGTTCTTGACTCTAAGTAAAGCGTCTGCTTTCCCCTGCCTCCCGGTTCTGATTGTTGCCGCAGCGCTGGCAGTGGCTGCGGGATGCGGGCCGGGCCGCCGCACTGTTTCCACGCTGGGCCAGGCCGGCGATGCCGGGCTTCACGCGCATGACAGCGTGCGTGTTGTGTGCCCCGCGCCGGACACCTGCTTAACCTCCGATTCCGAAACTTCCGTTGATACCGCAGAGGCCGACGACGAAGACACGGTATACGGCAATCCGGCGGATCTCATTGACGAAGCGAAATCCGAGTGCGACGCCGGCAACTTCCCGGCCGCAGACTCGATCCTTAGGGAGGCGGTGCGCGCAATAGAGAGCATCGACCAGGGAGCCGAAGGCGGCAGCGAGCGGGTCCCCTCGTCCCGATATTTCGACGAGATCGCGGTAATTTACAAAGAGCAGATGCCGGCGTCGTACACGGTGCCGGAAGACATCGCCATGGCCGTGTTTCAGCGGCAGATGATGCGTTCCATAGATTCGATGAACGTGCTGCCGTCCGACAGCATTTCTCTTGCCGCAATCGCCTGCCAGAAGGGCCTGGACTACGATGTACCCATGGTGTGGAACCGGCGGGTGCAGCGTGCGCTGTCGTTCTACATTCACAACCGCGAGAACACGGTGGACCGGTGGTTCAACCGCGCCTTGTACTACCTGCCGCTCATGAAGAAAATGTTCGCGGACAGCGGCCTGCCGAAAGACCTTGCGTACCTTCCCCTCATCGAGAGCGGGTTCAACCCGCTCGCCTACTCGTATGCAAACGCGTCGGGCATCTGGCAATTCATTGCTTCCACGGGGAAAATTTACGGCCTCAAGAGGAGCTTTTGGGTCGACGAGCGCCGCGATCCGATCCGGTCAACCGAAGCCGCCATCGGCTATCTCCGAAAACTGTTCGGCGATTTCGGCCACTGGCACCTTGCGCTTGCGGCATACAACTGCGGTGAAAACGGCGTGTCGCATTGCATCGCCCGCAACAAAACCAACGACTACTGGAACCTCAAGCGGCTGCCGACACAAACAAAGAATTACGTTCCGTGCTATCTCGCTGCATTGACAATTGCAAAGAACCCGAAATGCTTCGGCGTTACCATGCCGCCAATCGACCCGCTCCCGCTCGATACCGTGCAGGTCACCGACTGCATCAGCCTGAACGACATCGCGGACGGACTCGCGGTCGACCGGGACACCCTCAAAAAAATGAACCCCCATATCCTTCGGTGGTGCACCCCGCCCGACAGCACGGGCGCCCTGCTGTATTTGCCCGCGGGGCGCAAGAGGTCGTGGAACGGCTTTCTTGCGCAGCTTCCACCGGAGAAACGGGTCAGGTGGTACCGGTGTGAAATCAAACGGGGGGACGACGTTGAAAGCCTTGCGCGGCAGTACAACGTGCCGTCCGATGCGCTCGTCACTATCAACCGGATTACCGCGCCCCGCTTGACACCAGGGCATCATCTTTTTATCCCCGTGTTGGCCGTCCCGCTTGCACAGGGCGTTGCCTGTGCCCCGCCCCCGGAATCCGAGATCAAAGCGCTCGACCTTCCGGACTACGAGTTCTCGGGCGTGTCCATCCGCTACCGGGTTCATTCCGGAGACTTTCTTGGAAGAATCGCGCGGCACTACCATGTGTCGGTTACCCAGCTCTGCCGGTGGAACCATATTACCGGCCACACCCTCCTGCGCCCGGGCCGTTTGCTTGTGGTGAGCAGGCCGCAGCCGCAGGTGGAAACAACTCCGCCGCCCGTGGTTGCGCAGGCGTCGGCGGTGGCGCCGCAGCAGACGTTACCGGTGGTGGTGCAGACGCCGCAGGGTGCTGCGCAAACGCCGCAGGGTGTGGTCCAGGTGCCCGTGGTTGTGCAGACGCCGCAGGGCCCCACCCATGTCGTTGAAATCGGCGAAACCCCGTTCTCCATTTCGCGCAAGTTTACTATTCCGCTCAAAGAGCTGGCAATGCTCAACGGCCTCAATTTGGCCCATCCGAATATCAAGATCGGCCAAACGCTCCGGCTCCCCCCAACCACCGTCCGCACCGTTTCTTCCGATACTGTCAAGAATGACACGCAGACGGCCGGCGCACAAGCGGCCCGTGCGCCGGCCCCGGAAAGCAACGAGGCGACAAAAAGGACCGACACCGTCGCCGCTTCCGCTCCGGCGGCCGCTGTGCAGCCACCTGCACCGCCGCAGAAACCGAAGGGTCTCCTCTACGTTGTTGCAAAGGGAGAAGATGTATTCAGGATTTCGCTCCGGTATTCGGTGAGCGTGGATTCACTCATGTCGGTGAATCACCTTACCGATGTGTTGCTTGTTCATGCCGGCGACACCCTGCTCATTCCCGCGGGGCACGACACCGTGTCGAATCCGGGTGTTCCTCCTTCGCAGGCCGGTGTTATCTATTACAAAGTCAAGGATGGTGACACGCTCGTGCGGATAGCGGCCGAATTCGGGGTCCCGATCGACAACCTTTACAAAGATAACAAACTGAAACCCGACACCGTGCTCACGCCCGGAAAGGTGATCAGGGTGGTACGAGCGGGCGGTTTGTGAGTCCCGGCCGGGACGTGAGCGAGAAGTTCGACTTCACTCAAAGCTTTTCGTGTATTTTTTACTGATGCACCCCAAGCCTACGAAAGCGGCGCCACCGCGGAGACCGAAAAGAGCGTTGCAGGACTCGCGTTCTTCCACGGCGTTTCTTTCCTTGGTAGGTGCGCTCTGCTGCTTCACATTCTCCGGCGCGGTTTTCGCGTCTCCCGTTGAACAGGCCCGGCCCGATTCTCTGTTAACCCAGCGGCAGGCGGACAGCGGGACAAGTTCGGAAACCGAAGAGGACGAATTCCAGGACGGGGTCGATACCCTGTTTCCCTCCGAAGAGCCCTCGGTGGACACGTTTGCGTGGGACAACTGGAAGATCAACAGCGGCCACTTTGCCTCGGATGCGTGGACCGACACGGCAACCATCGTGCTCGTGGACTCTGTGTTCGGTCGGTTCTACGTTCATCCTTTCAGAAACGTCGTCACGTCGGATTTCGGAGAGCGGCGATGGCTCTGGCACAACGGCGTTGACATCAGGCTTGCCAAAGGCGATACCGTTCGGGCGGCGTTTGACGGCATCGTGCGGGTTACCAAGTGCGACCGCCATGGATACGGCAATGTGGTCGTGGTGCGGCATCCGTTCGGACTCGAAACCATTTACGGCCACCTTTCGCGCGAATGCGTAACCGTCAATAAAAGAATAAAGGCCGGGGATGTCGTGGGGCTCGGAGGCAGCACCGGCAGGTCGACCGGAAGCCATTTGCATTTCGAAATGCGCTACTACGGAGAGCCGTTCGACCCCAATTGCATTATCGATTTCGGCTCCTATGCGCTCAAAAGCGACACGCTCGTTCTGACGAAGGCCAATTTTGCCTACCTTGCGGAACTGCGAAAGGAAAAATGGCATACGGTCCGTAAAGGCGACACCCTCGGCCAGATCGCCAGGCTGTACCACACCACAATCAGGAACATCTGCGCTCTCAACCATATCACGCCCACATGCCTCCTCAGTATTGGAAGAAAGATCCTGGTTGGAGGGAAAACGAGCGGCGCGTAGCTTCGAGGAATTCGGCGGGATCATTCATGCGACCGACAGCCACTGTGCCTCTTTTCCTGTTCGCCGTTCTTTCCCTGGAAGCCCCCGCGTGCGCCCAGACCGGACAATTGTCGGATAGTTCCCTTCATAGTGCGGAAATAAACCGCCGCATCGATGAGCAGCTCTCCGCGAACAAGGACTTGTCGCTTAAACTCGACAAGCTGAAGAGCGACAGCGCCACGGCCGATGCCAAGGCCGACAAACGGATCGATTCTCTGGCCGGGATCATCGGCAACCTGGACCGCCGGGCCGGCCTTGAGAAAACTGCCCGGACCGGGCTTGGGGAACAGTTGTCCTCCCTCGAGGCCGGCAAGGCCGCGCGGGAAGGCGAGCGCGAGGTGGCAGCGCACAATTCGCATCTGGTAATTGCAGCTTTCGGGCCCCTGCTTGACGCGTGCAAAGATTCGGCTGAAGCGGCGAACAGCGGACTCGATCTGGCGCGTTCCGACAGCGCCGATCTTGTCAAACGGTTCTTGCTGGAAAGCTCGCGGCAGAGAGACAGCCTTGCCGGCCTGGAGGCGGCAGTCGAACGCGGTGCGCGCGCACTCGACAGCCTGGGAACGGTCGCGGTAAGGCTGGCGCACGACAGCCTTGCTGCGGCAAAAAAGAACGGCGATTCTCTCGCGGCATCGGTCAAGCGTCTTGCTGACCTTCGGCTCCTTGTGGCAGGCAAAGATTCGGCGGTGAGGAGCGCCACCGAGGAGATGAATTCTTCCAGGCGCGACAGCCTCTCGGCCCGAATGCAGGACCAAAAAGACATGCAGAAACGCGAACGGGACATTGCCGCCCTTGATTCGATCGTTGTCGCCATGCAAGACGACAAGAACAAGTTCTTTCGCATGAGGGAAAAATTCCAGCTCGACAGCGCAATTGAAACGCTCTCCCGCCAGCTTAACGACTTCCTCAACAAGCCATACGAAGTTCGCAGCGCCGCCACAGGATCCGACGCGGAAAAGGCGCAAACACTCGACGTGTACAAGGGCAAGCTCGACAACCTGATGCGCGACGAGGCTTTTGCGGCCCTGGTTGCGAAATTTCCGGGAAAAACCTGGCGCGAGCAGAACCGGCAGGTAACGGGGCTTCTCGACGCCGCCCAGAAGACCCTCGATTCGGCATCGTTGACACGAGAGCAGATTGTCCGCGACGGGGTCCTCGCGGAAAAGCAGTTTGCGCAAGTTACCGGGAACTTCGCGACCGACAACAAGCGGCTCAACGATCTTATTGCAAAAACGTGGAAAGAACTGATAAACGCAAAGCCCCGTATTGTTCGGATGGAACGGGACAGCGCCGAGGCGGTGAAGCGGTGCGAGACATCGTCGGCCGCGTTTCAAAAGGCGCGTGCCGCGTTCCTCGCCGATTCGGCACACGCGGCAGCGGCCGCAGACAGTATGGCCCGGCTGCGGGACGCGCTTAAGGGTTTTATTGCGGCACGAGAAAGCGCCCGCCAGAAGGAACTCGCCAATGCCTCACGTGCGATTATCCAGGCTGCGGAACCGGTACGCCGGAGCACGGCGGCCATGGACGCCGTGCTCGCCAAGCACCAGGCCGCCCGTGACGACAGCATCCGGATCAACAATGAGAAAAGTGTGTATGTCGTCCGGGCGGACGCAGCTATCGAATCGAAAAAGGAAGAACTGCGTCTCGCGCAAAGCGCTTCGGAAGCGCTCGCCGGTGAGGAATCCAGGGTAAGAAGCGACAGTTCCGCGGCGGTTAATGACAAACGCGAACAGGAGAACGTTTTCGGCCCCCTGCTGGCCGACGCCCGACGAAAGGTGCAAAACGGCGACGAGGTGATGAGAAAACTTGAATCTGAGCGCGATGCTGCGGTCGCGCCCAAGGCGCCCTCTCCCACCGCGGTACCAGCGCCCGCTCCAGTTGTGCCCGCTCACGCCGAAACCCCGGCCGCCGCCCCCGCGCCTGTCCCGGAACAATCGGCGACCCGGGAGGCGGCACAGCGGCAACTCACCCTGATCTACGACCTTATCGACGGGGGAAAACCCGATGCAGCCCGCCGCGTCTATACTACGAATCGTAAACTTCTCGAAAAGAACCTTGACGCGGAAGCTTTCCAGGTGATAGAAACGACCATAGAGAGCCTGGAGCCGCCGCGCTCACCGGCTACCAAATTTCAGGAGGCTCCCGTTGCATCGCCGGCGGCGGACACGGCGCCTTCGATAGGACCGCAGCCCGCTCCGGTCCCTGCTGCGCCAATGCAGCCTTCATCGGAAACCGACGTTGACCAGAAACCGGCGACCGTGTTTATTTCTTCGGTGCCGCCGGTCGCATCGGTTTACATGGATGGTCAACAAATCGGAAGGACCAATACGGGATTCGTTACGGTGACGTCCGGAAAACATACCATGCAGTTCATCAAGGGCGACAAAACTTGCACAAAGGAAATGACATTTATAGAAGGGCAAAACCCCGCCGTTGTGGTAAAGCTTCCCTGCGGGCAGTGAAAGGAAACGGGGTTTCCCTTGCCGCCCTATCCCGTTTGAAGATCAGCCCCGCGTCCTCTTTGCAAAGCGTTCACGCTCCCGTGCCCGCCATGAACGGCACCCTCACTTGCGTGATGTCAGCGCCGTTTCTTCTCACCGACATGATGTACACGCCTGCGTGCAATCTCGACACATCGAGATTGAAAAACCCGTTGTTCACACGTTGATCCAGTACCCGAACTCCGTTGAGATTGGTAAAGAGGATACGGTCACCCGCGCGCAGTTGCTGCGGCAGAGACACAACATAGTTTCCGATATTCAAATAACCCTTGTAGACCGGCGATCTGCTGAGCGCCGTACCGGCCACGATTGTCCCGCTCAATAATGCTACCGCGATAATCGATACCATTGCTTTCATTGATACCTCCCCTGTGAATTTCACATCCGCATCATCTTGAAGGTTCCTTTTCCCTTTCACTCTTCCGTAGGATTTCGTTGCTTGGGCCAAAGTTATTGGCTCGAAGAAGCTCTGTTTGCCGGAAAGGGCGACTGTTCTGCTATCTAGCCAGTAATTCGCAATAATAAGAATCTTTCCTGGAATAGCGCAAAAAGAAAGACCAGCCGGGTCTGTTTGATCCTGGCTTATGATCCCCAATGGCACTAAAGTTGCGGTTTATTGAAGTGGAATTATCTCTTTGCTGCTTCCGCTCTTGCCCAAAGAAGATTCCTTTCTTCAGGGAGGTTTCATGAATACAGGTTCGCATTTCAACGTACTGGCCTATGTCGTCTCCGGTATTGTCTATTTTCTCGTAGGGTGGCTGTGGTACAGCAACGCACTTTTTGCAAAGCAATGGACCAAAGAAACAGGCGTTCACATGGGCCAAGGACAAGGCCGGGCAACGGTCGTTCTGCCCATGGTGGGGCAGCTCGTTTCAACGTTTCTCTATACCCTTGGCATCTCTATGGTAGTGATGCTCGGCAACTTCGCTGATGTCAAGGGAGCGCTTGTTGCGGCAGCTTCGATCATCGGCTTCTTCGTGCTGCCCGTAAATTCGGGGACCCTGTTCTTTAGGAACAAGCCCCTGCTGTTCTGCATCGATTCGGGGTACCAGGCGGTTGGAGCGATAGTGCTGGCGCTTATTCTTGCGCTGTGGAAGTAGGAACGATCGCAGGCTTTTCGGTATGATGTCGTGATCGAGTCCAACCAAACGCGGCTTGCCGCAATGTCCTGTGCAAACAAAAGCATTATGTGCCGTTGCGGTTTGCATTGTGGGTGCTACGCTTTGCTCGCAACGACATCGCTTTCGTTTTCATTCTCTAATGTCCGCCGACCCTTTCCAATTCTCCACCTTCGCTCCTGAATTTTTGCTTCTTAATCTTTGATTTTCTCGCCGCCAGCGACTTCGGCATCCTCTTGATCCAGAACGTGCTCGTTGCTTTTACGGAAACATCGCCGTAGGTGCACGAAGCGGTCACCATCCCCTGTGAATTGAATGGAATGTTGGTGAGGTATACGAGGATTCTTCCGTCTTTGCCGGTTGTGCAGCAGGATTCGTCGAACGTGGCCGAATCCACCTCGTTTTCGATGTCGGGCAGGTTGCAGGAGAATACCCCGTTTGTGGTGCTCAGTTGGATTTCCTGGTTCGGCAGGGGAGCCCCGTCTTTGAACCGGAATGTCGCCTCGACCTTGCCGTGGCCGAAACGGTCGGCCGAATCGGACGGGTACACCGAGGTCTTGACATAAAGCGACAACGCCATGCCGGCGTTGCCGTTCTGCGGCCACGCGGCTGCCGCCGCCAAGAGCAGGCATTCACACAACAGGTTGCGCGGAGTCATGAATGTGCAGGGTCCGTGCCGGGCCCTATTTCTTTTTGAGCGCAAGGTTTGCTTCGGCATACTCCCAGTTCAGCAGATTATCGAGAACGGCCTCCACGTACTTCTGCCGTTCATTCTGATAATCCATATAGTAGGCGTGTTCCCACACATCCACGGTCAGCAAAGGGTCGTATCCCTTGAGCACAGGAGTGTCCAGGTATTCGGACCGATACGCCTTTACCGCGCTTCCGTCCCGCACCACCCACACCCACCCTACTCCGAGCTGCATGGCTTCATCGATAAAATGCTTGCGAAATGCGTCGTATGAGCCGTAGGATGCATCGATCAAGGCCCCCATTTTCCCCTTTGGCGGACCGCCGGCCTTGGGTTTGAGGCTCATCCAATACCAGTTGTGGTTGTTAAGAAGGATCGAATAATCGAAGACGGCCTCGGCAAAGCGGACGCCGCCCTTGTTTGCAACTATGAGTTCTTCAAGCGTCTGGTTCGCAAATTCCGGATGGGTGCCGATCCAACCCTTGAGCATGGTATAGTAGCTCAAATGGTGTTTGTTGTAATGAAGATCAACCGTGCGGGCCGAAATGAAGGGCGCCAGCGCGTCCTGCGCATACGGCAGCGTCACCATGGAGATTGCCTTTGCGGCCGTTTTTCCCGCCTGCGGGGTTTGGGCGAACAGTACACTCTGCGTTGACGCGAGTGCCAGCGCCGCACCGGCGCCCGCTGCGGTCTTCACGAAATCCCGTCTGGTCAGCTTTTCCTTCATTCAACAACCTCCTGGGTTTTGTGAACGGTTATGCGTCAGTGTTCATCCCCCTGTTAAATATAAATGCTCTCCCCGGCCCTTTGCCTCCGTATTTTTTCTCGGGTTCCGGGAGGTACTGACTACTCCAAGGCGTCGTCCGATTCTATGGTGTCCGGCGTGCGCCGGGGCTTATTTTACAGAGAAGCGCGTCCCTTCACACGTTCCAAACGGTGAATCATGAAACCAGAAGCGGCATCCGTGGCGATCCGTAAAGGCGCCTGCCATATACTCTACGCCTACGATATCGGCATTTCCACCAACCTCGCCAAATGCCTCGATCGCGCCCCGCTCCTGGGCGGCCGCACAACATTGTCAAACAGGAACCGCCGTGCACCCAAATACTTCGGCTACGATCCGCAACCGCTCACCATCATCCAGGAGTCGGACGTTCCCCGCATCGGTGCACACCGCCTGTCGCCCGCCGTCGCGCTCACCTTCTACGACTTCGGGGCCGTTTCCATCTCGTACGAAATCGCGATTTCCGGGACGCTTGGGGACCTTCGGGATTTGAGCATTGAGATTGACGGAAGCGATGCATTGCGCGCCGACTCGCGCCGGCGCGCGCAGGACATCATTCGCGCTCTGGGCGACGCGGTAGAGCATCCGGCCGTTGCCGACCCGGTGGAGGACTACCTGATTTTCGAAATCGACGATTTCGACCTGTGCGGCCCGGCCGACACCGTGCCCGAACGCGCCGGCGGCATTCTTGCCCAGATCCTGCGGGCCGAGTCGCAGGTACTTTCCGAATCGGAAACCTCCGACGCGCTGGCGTGCAGGATATCCTACGGCCCCGGCGATATTACCATTATCGACTGGAACGCCGCGATGATTTTCGACCGCGAGGCGGACGACGTGCAATCGGTTTTGGAATTCGCCAACACCGAGCTTCTCGAACTGCGGTTCCTCGATTACCGGCTCGATTCATCCATCGACCGCTCCTACGAACTGTCGTCGCAGCCGAACAGCCTGTTCAGGCTCCTGCCCGGATATACAGCGCGCAACATCAGACGCATTTCACAAATGCAACTGGAGGGCGCCATACTGTTCGAGCGCGTCAGCAACGCGCCGAAACTGCTGGGCGACCAATTTCTCGCGCGCGTCTATCGCCTCGCCTCCCAGCGGTTTCATGTGAGCGAATGGAACGCCAGCATCCTTCGGAAACTCGACACCATTGAGGATTTTCACAAACAGGTACACGACACCGCTGCAAGCCAGAGATTGGAATTGCTTGAGTGGATAATCATCATCCTGATTTTTTTTGAGATAATTCTTCCGTTTCTCCCAAAAGTATTGCCTTTCTCCCCTTGACCGCGCCTTCGGGCCGCCGAAAAGGATGCGGGTGCCGCGCGGCCGTGAATGCAAACACGGCGGACGAAATTTCAAAATACCCGCCCGTTCGAGGCCGTAATCATTTTATGGACTTGCAAAACGTCATCGACCGCATGCATCTTTCTCCGGAAGGGCAGGTAGTTGCGGGGCAAATCGACCGCGTGTGGCGATCTGCTTCGGCTTTGGCGGCTTTCCCGTGTGTGTCGAAATGCGTGTCGTGTTGCAACAATGCCGACATCAACTGCTCCACGCTGGAATTCGAGATTGCCAAGGCCCATATGGTCGGCATGCCGATGAAAGGCGCTACGTGCGTCTTTAGAGGTAAGACCGGCTGCTCGGTATACGAACATCGCCCCTTGGTGTGCAGGCTGTTCGGCTACGCCACGTCGTATGATGTTCCTGGGGTTACGGTCAACAAGGAAATCGCGGGCAAAAAATATCGATTTGTTATAGCCTCGATGGGTAAATGCCCCAGGAAACGCAGGATCACTGCTATGCCGCAATCAAAGCTCACAGAGATCATGGACGCTTACCAGGCGATTCTTACCAAGACGGGTTTCGTGACGATTGGGACCTATGCCCGTAAGAGGAGAAACAGAAAGAATGAATCTCCTGCAACAGAATGATCTGTACAGGCAGGAGTTTCCTGCTTTGCGAAAACCTAAGCGATTTCGTTGCGCCTGGTCCAATGCGGTTCCGAGAAAAAATTAAAGGCTTTGCCTGTGCGGGCAAAGCCTTCTTTGGAGGATCATCACGGCGAGCCGAAGCACCTCGCTCAAGAACTCCGGCTACACTGCCACGCTATGGTGCTTCTCAAGCCATTCTTCCTGGGCCTTCTTCATTTCCTCCGGGGAAATATCCCACGTGTGCGTCGCAATGGCCCACAGGTGACCATAGGGATCCTTCACTTCACCGGAGCGGTCACCCCAGAATACGTCTTCCAACGGCATGATAACGTCGCACCCGAGCCTCGTTGCCTTGTTGAAGACCGAGTCGCAGTCGTTTACATAGAGGTAGAGACTGGCCGTTACGTAGTGATCCGGACCCTGCGAGTGTTCCGAGCCCATGGTATCTGCCAGAAAAATGTTGCTGTCGCCGATGCGAAGATTGGCGTGCATGACCCTGCCGTCAGGCATTATATCTATGTCCCCTATCTGTTCGGCACCAAAGGCCTTCTTATAAAATTCAACGGCTTCCTTGCAATTTCCATTGAACCACAATTGCGTTGTGAGAGAACGCAATCCTTCCGGAATCGGTTTGGTTGATTTGCGTGCCATAAAACCCTCCTTGTTTGGAAACGGGATCATCAGGGCGTTCGCGACCAGCGATTCGCACGCCGCGTTACGGCCGCCTGCCTACCAGGAATACGAACAAGCCGGGGATAAAATGACCGCGAATCGGCACGATAATTCGTGCCGCCGATCTCAATTGTTCCTCAATCTTCTACTTGCCCTCGCCGCCCTTCTTGAAGAACTGCGAAAACAGGTCCAACGGCAGCGGCAGAAACGCCACGGTACTGTGCTCTGCCGATATCTCGCGCATGGTCTGCAGATACCTCAATTGGAGCGCCATGGGCTGCGTTGCGATCATCGCGCCCGCCTGTACGAGTTTCTCCGCAGCCTGGAATTCGCCTTCGGAATTAATGATTTTTGCCCGCCGCTCCCGTTCGCTTTCGGCCTGGCCGGCCATGGCGCGCTTCATGGTGTCGGGCAGCATGACGTCTTTTACCTCTACGGTCGTGACCTTTATCCCCCACGGCTCGGTGTGCCTGTCGATGATCTCCTGCAGGCGCTGGTTGATCTTTTCGCGTTGAGCAAGCAGTTCGTCGAGCTCCGCCTGGCCGATGACGCTGCGCAAGGTGGTCTGCGCAATAAGCGACGTCGCCTTAAAATAGTTTTCAACCTTGATAATTGCGTCAACCGAATCCATGACGCGAAAGTAAATGACCGCGTCGACGCTCACGGGCACGTTGTCGCGGGTCATCATCTCCTGCTTGGGAACATCGATGGTGACCACGCGGAGGTCCACCTTTACCATCCGGTCCACGAGCGGAATAAGGAGGATGAGCCCCGGGCCTTTGGCCCGCAAGAGCTTCCCAAGCCGGAAGATGACGCCGCGCTCGTACTCGCGCAGGATACGCACCATCTGCGGCAGCACGATAATGGCCAGAATGAGGATGGGAATCACCCAGAACAGCAACCGCTGGAACACAATCATCTCGTTCATACCGTTTTCTCCCTTGTTATAGGCCGTATTGTCAAGGTCAACCCCTTTACTTCGACGACTTCAACCGATGCACCCTGCGCAACCGCAACGTTACTGTGTGCGTTCCAATACTCGCCCTCCACGAACACCGTGCCGCCGTCCCGGGTTACGGCAGTCTGCGCCGTCCCGGTCTTGCCCGCCATCGCCTCCTTGCCGGTCCTCTTCGGCAGGAGTTGCGCACGCAATCCCGCGCCCAGCACCGCGACAAAAAACAGGGCGGTCACGGCCGTTGCCGGAATGATAAGCGAAAGCGACAGGCGGAATGCGGACTGCGCCGTGTCGAACAGCAGCATGGAGCCCACGGCAAACGACACGATGCCGCCGACGGTGAGGACGCCGTGCGTCGGGGCAAAGGCGTCGGCGACAAACAGGCACACGGCAAGCACGATCAGAACAACGCCGGTTATGTTTACCGGAAGAATCGACGCCATGAAAAGCGCAAGCACCAGTGCGATGATGCCCGCCACCGCCGGGAGAATGGTCCCGGGATTGCTGAGTTCGCCTATGATACCGTATATTGCGACCAGCATCAGGATATACATGACTTCCGGCCCCCATAGCCGCTGGAAGATCTTTTCCCTCGCGAGCATCGGTATGGGGACGATTTGCGCGGACGAGGTGTGAATCGGCACAGCGTCTATTACGCGTCCGTCAATTTGCTTGAGCACGTCGGCCGCGCTCGGCGCCAGGACGTCTATCACCTTCATGGAAAGCGCCTGCTCCGCCGTGATCGCGGCGCTTTGCCGCACCGACGATTTTGCCCATTCGACGTTGCGGTTTCTCTTGTGCGCGATCGACTCGATGAAACTCGATGCATAGTTTTCGAGCTTCTGCTTCATCACGCTGTCGGTGCTCGTTGCGCCTCCCCCGCCCATCTCAACCGGATGGGCCGCGCCGATGCTCGTGCCGGGCGCCATCGCCGCGACATCGGCCGCAAGCGTGACGAAACAGCCGGCGCTTGTGGCGGTTGCTCCCGCGGGCGCGACATACACGACCGTGGGCACTGTTGGAGAAAGCAGGGTCTGTACGATATCTTTTGTGGAACTCAGCAGTCCTCCTGGTGTGTCAAGCTGAATGATCAGGCAACAGTAGTGCTGACGAGAAGCGAGCGCCATTGCCCGCTGAATGTAGCTTGCGGTGATGGGACCGATTGCTCCGCTGATCTTGATAAGGCCCGCGGTTTCGGCGGTGAAGCAGGGGACGGCACGTGCAAGCACGGCGCACGCCATCACTGCGCCGCACCATGAAATGCGCCGCAAAAGATTCGCCGCATGCACGTCGAATATTCTCATCCTGATTTCCGGGTTCCCGGTTGTTTCGTGCAACGGAAGCGTTTTCACCTTCTTGATTCCACAGTTGCAAAATAAATAATCGGGCATTCCCTGCGCTAAGCCCGCATCGACGTACGTCTCTTCTTCCGGGACCGGCCCTGGAAGGATTCGCCCATCATGCCTTTATTACCCTTAAGCCCTTGCCACGCGCTTATTTTATTGAGTATGGACCACGTTCGCAACTTGGAAGACGGCAACAATTCCGCTCCCCCAACATTACGAAAAGATCCGCACCATTCAAACGCTTTTCCACTCAACGTCGCCGTGGCGGCCGTCCTAGCGATCACCCTCATCACCATTTCCTGCAACAATCGTGCCCTACCGCCGTCTTCGGTCACCGTCTCAGGCATTCCGTCCATCCCGAATTCCCTGCGTCAATCGTTGGCCAGGTATCAAAACTGGAATTTTGCCGCGCTCCAGGATTGGGGTCCTGGCGGCAACGGCATGGTTGTGGTATCCCGCGTCAAGGAGATCAACCAAATACATTTTGTTGCCGCCCCCGGCGAAGCGCCACGGCAGCTCACCTTCTCCTCAGAACCGGTGACAAGCGTTGAAGTATGTCCGGCCGCGGACAAGCGCATGATGCTCTTCACCCGGGACAGCGGCGGAAACGAGAACTTCCAGATTTACGCCTTGTGCATCGATTCCTTGCGTCCCGTTCTATTGACCGATGGAACATCGCAGAACGACGGGATTGTCTGGTCGAACGCAGGCAGGCGTTTTGCCTTCCGGAGCAACAAACGTAACGGAAGGGATTTCGACATATACGTGAGCGATGCGCGCTGTCCGCTTGAGTCAAGGGCCGTTGTGACCCGCACGGGATCGTGGTCCGCCCTCGACTGGTCGCCGGACGACAGCCTTCTGCTGGTGTCCCACTACCTCTCCCGCACCGAATCGTACCTGTACATTCTGGACCCGAGGTCCGGCCGGTGTGAGCCCCTGAGCGACACCGCCGACACCGTTTCGCAGGAATTGGGCGCCTGGGGGCCGCGGGGCGCAGGCATCTTCCTCACCTCGGACAAAGGCACCGATTTCCGCAGCCTCCGGTACTACGATTGTGCGACAAAACGGGACACCGTTCTCACGGCCGGCATTCCCTGGGACGTGCGCGAACTGTCGCTGTCGAGAGACCGCGCCCTGCTCGCGTTCCAGACTAACCAGCACGGGTATGCGCATTTGTATATCATGAATACCGCCACCTTCCGGTACCGCGATATTCCCAACCTGCCTTTGGGCGGCATGCACGGCCTGCGATTCGATCGCTCGGCGCGGTGGCTCGGCATGACCGTCACCACCGCGCGGCAGCCCGAAGACGCCTGGGCCGTGCGGCTCGCGGATTTTTCTCTTGTCGGGTGGACCCGCAGCACGCTCGGCGCGCTGGATTCCGCGAACCTCGTTTCACCGTCGCTTATCGCCTATTCGACATTCGATAGTGTGGGGGGGAAACCGCGCACCATTCCCTGCTTTGTTTACAAACCCAACAAGCCCGTCCGGCCGCTGCCGGTCCTCATCAACATCCACGGCGGGCCCGAGAGCCAGTTCTGGCCGTACTTCAGCCCTTCGGTTCAATTCGACGTCAACGAACTCGGCCTCTGCGTGCTCTCCCCAAACGTCCGCGGTTCGGGCGGGTACGGGAAAACGTACCTGTCTCTGGACGATGGATACAAACGCGAGAATGCGGTGAAGGACATCGGCGCCCTGCTCGACTGGATCGGCGCGCAGCCCGATCTCGACCCATCGCGCATCGGCGTCTTCGGCGGATCGTACGGCGGTTATATGGCCCTTGCCTCCATGATCCGGTATCCCGGACGCATTCGCGCCGGGGTCGATCTGTACGGCATCAGCAACTTCATCACCTTTCTCGAACATACCGCCGCGTACCGCCGCGATCTCAGGCGCGCCGAATACGGGGACGAGCGGGATCCGCGGATGCGGGATTTCTTGTCCCGGATCTCACCTTTGACAAACGCGTCAACCATCGCCGCGCCGCTTCTTATCATCCAGGGCGCGAATGATCCGCGGGTGCCGCTTGAGGAGTCGCGCCAGATCGCCCAGGCGGTGAGAACAAACGGCGGCACCGTGTGGATGCTCGTTGCAGGAGACGAAGGCCACGGCTTTCGAAAGAAGTCGAACCAGGATTATCAGGAGTGCTGCCAGGCGCTTTTTCTTCAATCGTTTCTCGTACGGTAACAAGCGGCCCTCGTGGCTGCACCGCGCGGCAATGCCCGGCGATTATTTTTGTCATCGTGGAGCAACTCATGGATCCGATGCGGGAATTTTTGGAAGCGTTGACAAGCCGCCAGGCACGGCTGTTTAAAACTCTTACCACTCCCCAAAGAATCCAGGGGTATCTGGACAGCGTGCGCTATTGCGACGACGACAACTACCACTGTCCGCTCTCGGTCATCAAGAAGCACGTGGGCTGCTGCTTCGAAGGCGCGCTCTTCGCCGCGGTGGTATTCCGCCGGCTGGGGCGTCCGTCGCTTATCGTGGAGATGACATCCGAGAACGACGACTACCACATCCTCGCGGTATACAAACAGGAAAGGCGCTGGGGCGCGGTTGCAAAATCGATTTTTCCCGGGCTGCGTTCACGCCAGCCCGTATACCGGACGCTGCGCGAGCTGGTGATGTCGTACTTCGAGTTCTATTACAACCTGAAGGGGAAGAGAACGCTGCGGGGGTTTTCCCTGCCGCTTGACCTGAAGCGGCTTGACGGCACGCGATGGATGATCGAGGACGAGGCGATTAACGGCGTCGGCAGGGCTCTTGACACTACGAAACATTTTACCCTTGCGCCGGCCCGGACCTTCAGACGCCTGCCGAAAATGGACCGGTGGACCTACAAGATGGGAATGTTCGGAACAGACAGGTCGAAACTCGAACAATAACCACACACAGTCAAACAGGTTGTTGAACAAGTGGTTCCTCGGCCCGTTCGTGGTTCGACACGCTCACCACGAACGGCGATGGCCGCGGCAATGGCGACCTTTGACTATTTGCGGAATGCGCTTCCGCGCGTCACTGGAGCGGTACGATCACACCCACCCGCCTGGTTAACTTGATGTATCTCGTGGTCGTGTTGGTTGCCGAAAGGGTCTTGTTCTTTACCGTGATCATCAGGACCATAGTGAGCTTGGCACCGAACGCCACGGGGCTGCTTACCCATTCGTAATTCTCAGATGTCACGCTTGTCATGGGTATGGCCGGTCCAATGCCCACGGCGCTGCCGACGCTTGCCACCTCGGTCATGGTTACCGATGCGATGCCGCTTTCGTTGTCTATGGTGTAAACCGCAACTATTGCACTTGGCGAGTCGACGACAAATGCCGTGGTCGGGTCCTGGCCAAGGGGATATGTTTCACCGTTGATCGTGATCGCAACTATTTCGGGCGGCGTCGTATCCGGCGCAAGCAAACTGCGTTGAATTACGAGCGTTGTTTCCGCGGAATAACCCCTATCCGGTATGGCTGCCTCGGTTTGAATGGTGTCGGACCCTAACGCCAGCGGAACCAGCCAGGTACATTTGTGGACAGAATCAGAGAAACTGTATATTGGAGTAAGGCTGGATTGTTTACCGCCTGCCCCGTGAACCACGGTGCTCACCGATACCGCATTCTGGCTGTAGTTGACTACATCGACGTTATAGAGCAACGTATCCAGTCTCGTGGTCAGGGTCGGGGCCGGGGGATTAACCAGTCTGAATAAAACCAAATCACCATGGAGCCCCGTGTCCACATAGCAAAGGTAAAACGTGTCAATTGTTGTCTGGCCAATCTTATTGGTCGCAGTGATTATTTCGACTTTCGGATTCTGATTGGAATACTGCTTCATCCCGACAAAGGTTGCATAGAAGGTGACGCTGTCCGAGGTTTTCGGGTGCGTGCCGGACAGGTTGACGCTATCGAGTCCCTGGCCCGAGGAATCTATGACCTCGAAGGTGAAGGTGAGAGTAGTGTCACCCGTGATTACCGTGTCGTCCTGCAGTCCCTTGTTTGTGCACTTGATCTTTGGAGGGGAAGGTTGATAAAACAGATAGGTAAACATAACCGCCGGCGAACGGAATTGCTCATGCAAATCGGAAACCCAGAGATACCCGGTGTCGGTCTTGCCTACCTGAATGTGACGCAGCAGCGGGTAAGGATCGGGATAGGTGTTTGAGGTGATGCCGACGACCGTATCCTTGCCGAACGCCCAAACGTAGAGCACATCATCGTCTCCGACCGGAGCAGTTGACAAAGTGCACGGTGATCCAAGAATCTTGTGGATACTGTCCTGCCACAGCGGCGACCGGACATACGACGACACCGGAGTCGCCAGCGAAGAGGAGTCGCGGTTGGACCTGTAGGTCGTTACGTTGATGAAAACGCGTCCGGTGTCTGCATACGAAACCTGGAACAGGTAGTTGTCTTTGGTGAACGGCGGCCGTACAACCGTATCGCCGAAATACATATTGCCCGTTGCTGCAACCCGGAACGAATCGATCTTCTCCCTCACCGACGTGTATACGGCCAGCGTCTCGGTTGTAAAAATGATGAGGGTATCGCCTTCGCTGATCGCTTTTGAGGAAGCGCTCGGCAGCACGAGCGCGTTTGCGTTGGAAAAGTTCTCAAAGGGATTGTAATCTTTTGCGCATTGCACAAGAAAGCCGGCGAACAACACCAGGCACACGACGCGGAAACGATTTGAGTGCATGCAATGGTCCTTTGTACCCAGTCCCTTATGCAAACCGTTAGAACGTAAAACTCCACCCGAACCCCACATAGCCGATGAGGCCGAGCACTCCCCCGATTGCCGTGTAATAGATATCGTTGTTGCGCCGCGACCTTACCGAAAACCAGTCACTTTCGTTGTAAGAGCGCAGGGCCAGGGGATCGTTTGTGCTCATGCTGCTGAGATTGGCCTGATCTTTGTTCCACTGCAACCCGTAGTACACGGCTGCCACGCTTGCCGCCATGCCAACCACGATACCGCTGTACCGCAGTGCCGCACGCCTCTTGGCCAGAGGATCGGTGAGGATTTTTACCGGGACCCCTTCCGCAACCACATCCTTCGTCGACAGCACGTACCGGTACGGTTTGTCGGTCACCGGTTGTTCCTTGCCCTCGATAACGAGATTGCTTTTGCCGTTGAGCATGAGGATCACCGGATCCAGCTTGATGAATTTCGTTTCGGAAATGATGCCGTATACGGAGTACATCACTTTGCAGAAGGCCATGCTGCTGCCTATTGCATCGGCGTGGATGTAGATACCGTTCCAATCGTACGGGTTTGGATACAAAGCGGTGGCGTGATTGACGGAACGGTCGTTCTCGGAAGTGAAAATTACCGGTGATTCCCTGGTGCCTTCCACGGTAAGCTTTCCTGATACGTGCATGCCCGTGAAGTTCTTGAACAGAAAAACCACGCCGGGCCCGATAGTCACCGCCTTATTGGCCGTCACTTCGATGTCCCCCACCACGAGATAGGGCCTCTTGCCCGCTTTCACGACTTCGGGAAGAGGTCCGGCGATGGTGTCGAACAAGGAAGGTGTCAAAGGAACCTCCGCCGGGACAGCCTTCTTTTGTTGCATGAGTGAATCAGGCGGCGCGACGGTTGACGGAGCGGTCGTCGGGGAAGCGGCGCTCGAAGGAGCGGCGGTTGGGGAAGCGGCGGTTGAGGAATCTTGTGCAAGTCCCGCAAAGGCGAATGCGTTGAAGGCAAACAAAAGACCTGCGGCCATCCGCGCCCCGTAGAGAATAGCGTGCCACAATTTCATGAGTCAAATTCTCATTCGGTTACTTGCCTGGAACAAGGCCCCGCACCCGGATCCGCCTTGTCTGTAGAATGATTTTGCCGCCGGGCAATAAAATAGATCATATTCTCCAACAGTGCCGCAAAAAAGATACCGCAAATGACAGGCGGCAAAGCAGGACCGGATTGTGGAATCCGGGGATCTGCATATTCCCGCAATTCGCTTCATTTCACAAAAAGAAATCTTTTTTCACAACACGATGCGGGCATTGATTATATTGTTTGTCTGCGAATGCAGAACCCGTTCACCCTGTAGTAACAACAGGGAACGGTCAACAGACCCGCACTCCGATGATTTCCGGCACAAGGTTCTCTCGAGACTTCGTCTCTCTTTTCTACCTCTTGCTCGTCTCCATCAGAAATAGCGCGTCACCACACCATATCTTCACAAAGGAAGGTTATGAGTTTTTCAACTATCGGCTTGTCCGATGCGATCCTGCAGAGTGTTTCTGCCACCGGGTACACCTCACCCACGGAAATCCAGAAGAAGGCAATTCCGCTCGTCCTTGCGGGCAAGGACATTATCGGCTGCGCGCCCACGGGCACGGGCAAGACAGCCGCGTTCGTGCTGCCCATCCTGCAGAGGCTCGATGAGTCCTGCACCACCGGCGGCCGCGCACATTATCCACGGGCGCTCATTCTCACGCCCACGCGCGAACTGTGCCAGCAGATCGAGGATTCCATACGCACCTACGGGAAATTTTCCGGCTCTCGTCCGGTTTCCATTTACGGTGGCGTTGATATCGAACGTCAATTCCGCGGGCTTCGCCAGGGGGCGGACATCGTTGTCGCGACGCCCGGCCGGCTGCTTGACCATTGCGAGCGCCGCAGCATCGATCTCACCCGGGTCGAAATCCTTGTCCTCGACGAAGCGGACAGGATGTACGATATGGGATTTATCCAGGCGGTTCGCACTATTATCGCCAAGGTCCCGCGGCAGAGGCAGACCCTGCTCTTTTCGGCGACCATGTCCAGGGACATCCGGCGCCTTGTGGCGGAAATCCTCAAGAACCCGGAATACATCGAAGTCGGCAACCCTTGTAAGCCTGTCGAAACGGTGGACCAGCTGTTCTATTCGGTTCCGCAGCCGACAAAACTGGACCTCCTTGTGCATATCCTCACAAACGAGATTATCGGGCCCATGCTCGTGTTCTCCCGCACAAAGCACGGGGCGGACAAAATAGCACGGCGTCTCGAACGCAGCGGCATAAGCTCCGCAACAATCCATTCGAACCGGTCGCAGAGCCAGCGCAAGCGCGCGCTCGACGGGTTCAAACAACGGCAGTTTAAGGTGCTCGTAGCCACCGACCTTGCGGCCCGCGGCATCGACGTTGACGGCATATCGCATGTTGTCAATTATGATACGCCCGCGTTTCCCGAGGACTACATTCACCGCATCGGCAGGACCGGCCGCGCGGAAGCAAAAGGAACCGCGCTTACCTTTGTTTCCGGAGAGGAACAAAGTTATCTTAAAAAGATAGAATACCTCACCGGAAAGAGATTCGATCTTAAACGGTATCCCGGCTTCGCGGTTCCAGGCCGTGTTGAAGCCGAAACTTCCCCGAGAATGGCGCCGCAATTGCAAAGAAAGAGGCAGTACTACCGCACGCCCCGGTTTGCGTGATCGCGAGTCCGGGGAAAGGCCGGTTCTGTCCCCGGACCTTTGAAATTTGCTTTTTTGGGAGCGTTCCCCATGTCGTTTGAACAACTGACGCCGGACGCCATCCTTGCCGCGGTGGAACAGGCGACAGGCCTCCGCCTCACCGGTCTCGCCAGTGCGCTGCCGAGCTATATCAACCGCGTGTACGAACTCCGGGCAACGGACGGCGCAAAACTCATTGTCAAGTTCTACCGTCCCGGCCGCTGGAGCCGGGAGGCGATTGAGGACGAACACCGGTTCCTGTCCGATTGCCGGGAGGCCGAAGTGCCGGTTGTTGCTCCCCTGGCCCTTGCAACCGGGAAAACTATCGCGGAGCACGACGGGATCTTCTTTTCACTATTTCCCAAACGGTCGGGCCGCCAGCTCGAGATCACCTCAGACAGCGATTGGCCCCGGCTCGGATCGCTTGTCGCCCGCATGCACCTGTGCGGCGCGCAGCGCGTTGCTGCGCACCGCATCACCATCGATCCTTTGCAATCCACTCGTGCTGATGTCAATCACCTTTGTTCCGCGGTGGTTCCGGAACGCATGCGCCAGCAGTTCACTGCCGCGGCAATGACATTGATCGATGCGAGCGCGCCCCTGTTCGCCGCACTCAAGCCGATCAGGATTCACGGGGATTGTCACCGCGGAAACATCCTTGACAGGCTTGACCAGGGCCTGCTTCTCATCGATTTCGACGACATGGCAATGGGCCCGCCGGTGCAGGACCTGTGGCTCCTGCTTCCGGACCGCGCGGCCAAGTCGTCGCACGAGATCAACCTGTTTGTCGAAGGCTACGAACGGTTCCGGGAATTCGACAGGGCGAGTGTGCGGTGCATTGAACCCTTGCGCGCAATGCGCATGATCTACTTCCTTGCCTGGTGCAGCCGGCAGATCGACGACTTCGTGTTCAAACGGAACTTTCCCGACTGGGGATCGGACCCGTTCTGGCAGCGTGAAATAAATGATTTGCGGGAACAGCTGGGGTTTGTGATGGAGGCGGTGGAAGGGCCGACTTCATAAGGGGATGAGGTGTGACGCCAGTCTGCATTATTACTATCCGCATGGAGCCGGGCAGTTATCTCACAGGCGTCCTCACAGAAACG
>Ga0181527_1001575_pt1 | contig 23237 bp, 18 predicted proteins | sample PEATcosm2014_Bin_30_FD_119762 | JGI IMG/M metagenome (GOLD analysis project Ga0181527, IMG submission 119762) | Peatland microbial communities from MTU Mesocosm Facility, Houghton, MI, USA - PEATcosm2014_Bin06_60_metaG | ecosystem: Environmental > Terrestrial > Soil > Wetlands > Peat | place...
ACGACGACGAACTCTATGTCACCGCGAACCCGCACGTGCTTTCCGGCGTAACCCCCAAGAACCTTGCCTGGGCTTTTTCCACGTTTGAAACCGGCAATTGGCATCCGCTCACCTGGATGTCGCATATGCTCGACTGCACGGTATTCGGACCCAGGCCCGGAGCCCATCATCTGATGAATCTCGCCTTCCATATCGGAAATGTTATTCTGTTGTTCTATCTTCTGTGGACGGCGACCGGGTCGGGGTGGAAGAGCGGATTTGCGGCAGCACTGTTCGCCCTGCATCCGGTGCACGTGGAGTCGGTGGCGTGGATCTCGGAACGCAAGGACGTGCTGAGCACCATGTTCTGGTTGTGCACCACTCTGTGCTACGTTCGGTATGTCAAGCTGCGGTCGCGTGCCTGGTACGGCGCCTCGGTCGCATGCTTTGCCCTTGGACTCATGGCAAAGCCCATGCTGGTGACGCTTCCGTTCGCCTTGCTCGTGTTCGACGTGTGGCCGCTTTGCCGGGTTCCTGCAATCACGGGCAGCGCGGCCGGAGGCGCCCGCGCTAGGGTGGGGCCGGCGAAGGTGGCGTCGCAGAGGGCGTTGTGGTCCGCCTGGCGGCAGCTGGCGCTCGAAAAAATTCCGTTGTTCATCATGTCGATTGCTTCGTGCGTTGTTGCGTATGTTGCGCAAAGCAGCAAGAACGCCGTTGTGGCCACGGCGAGCCTTTCCCTTCTGGAAAGAACGGCGAACGCGGTTCTTTCGTACGGCGTCTATCTCCGGAAGATTGTCCTGCCCGTCAACTTGGCGTGTTTCTATCCTTTTCCTCCACGGCTCCCGGTTACTGCCGTGTTTGTTTCGTTGTGCGTGGTGAGTGCGATATCTGTGGTGTGCCTGAAAACGGCGCGGCGCAAGCCCTTCCTGCTCGCCGGCTGGCTGTGGTATCTCGGCACGCTCGTGCCGGTTGTCGGGCTGGTGCAGGTCGGGCTGCAGTCCATGGCCGACAGGTACACCTATGTCCCGTCCATCGGGATATTCGTCATGATTGCCTGGGGCGCACCGGAAGCGCTGGCGCAATGGCGCTATCGCCGGCAAGCATTGTCCGCCGCGGCTGCGGCCCTTGTCATTGTGCTCATGGTTTTGACGCACGCACAGGCCGGATATTGGAAGGACAGCGTGGCGCTTTTCGGACATGCCGCGGCGGTCACGAGGAACAACGATGTAGCCTATCTCAACATGGGTGTGGCGCTATCAGCCCAGGGAAAAACGGATGCGGCCATTGCAAGTTTTGAGCAGGCGCTGGCCGCAAGGCCATACGATAGCGGAGTCCGGTACGACGTGTTCAACAATCTTGGAATTGCGCTTGCACGAAAGGGGAAAACAGATGAGGCGCTCGCGTACTACCGGAAGGCGCTGGACGTGGCCCCCGACCTGGCCGAAGCGCATTTCAATTGTGCGGCTGCATTGGCGGGTCTTAAGAAAAACGGGGAGGCGCTTGATGAATACGAAAAAGGTCTGCGCGGCAGCCCAAATGATGCCGGTGCGCTTGCCAACATGGGAGACATTCTCGTACGAAAAGGCAGAGCCGTCGAAGCTATTGACAAATACAAGGACGCCCTGCGAGCGGCGCCGGCCTCCGTTCAGGCGCTGTGCGGTCTGGGCAGGCTCGCCGCAGACCAGGGGAAACTCGACGAGGCGATCGATTGCTTCACCCGGGCGCTGCGGATAAGGCCGGATCACGCGGTTGCACATATCAACCTTGGCGTCGCGCTGGCCATGCAGGGCAAAATCGGCGACGCCGAGCCTCATTTCAAGGAGGCCGTACGCCTGAACCCGAAGAGCGCCGAGGCGCACGCCGATCTCGCCAGGGCCATGGCGGGCACAGGAAACCAGGCTGGCGCGCTCGACGAGTACGCTGTGGCGCTGCGCCTGGACTCGTCGTATCTGGACGCGCACCTCAACTACGGAGCGCTCCTGGCCGGCATGGGCAGAAGCGAAGATGCTGCCCGGCAATTCCTGGAAGCGCTCGCGCTTGAGCCGGGCTGCGCCCAGGCAAAGAAAGGCCTCGATGTGCTGGCAAAAAACCACGGCGTGCCGGAGAAATAGCCGCGACCCTCTCAGCGGTTTTTCTTGTCTCAAAAGGAAGGGTTTCCGGCGCCGGGGAGCGCCGCATCGGAGTCCGGAGGCAATGCCCTCAGTCGGGAAGGAGGCAGATCTTCTGCGAGGTATGCGTGAGCTGGATCTTCCACCTGCTTTTGTCTTTCTTGTAAATTTCGGTGATGATAAGGCTGTTCTTGGCGATGTCCTGCTTGTCTAGTACCACTTCCTCTTCGATTTCGAACGTGGCGAACGCCATCGATTCGTCTTCCGCGATAAAAGGTTGATAACTGAGAATCGTCGTGAGTTTCACCGGCGTTTCCGTCTGCATGACGGCTTGTTTGAGTTCCGCAAGCGTCATCTTCTCGCCCGCGGAACCGATCACCTGATAATCCCTGGTGCAGATCTTGCTTAAGACCGCGGTGTCTCTGCTGGAAATGGCGTCGATACGTTCCTTGAGCAGTTGTTTGAGCTCCGCGGAAACATCGGAGCCGCACAGGGCCGCTGTGGAATAAATCAAGAACGAAATGACTGTTCCGGCAAGGCGGTGCATAAACGACTCCCCAAGGCTATTTCGTTTTCGCCGAATCGGCAGTTGCCTTGTCTTTGGCGTCCCTCACCGTTCTGAGGCCGTCGAGAGCATCGTCGTTTTTCGGGTCCAGTTTCAAAACATACATGTATTTATTCAACGCTTCTTCAAACGATCCCAAATTGAGATACGTTTGTGCGTCCCTGAGCGCTTCCTCTATTTTTGCCTGTTTTTGCTCGGCAGTGAGCGAAGCGGTTCTGGGAGGCTTGGGCGGGCTCGGCTGCGCAGGCGGAGTGACGTTTGCGGAGTCCTGTTTCGGCAGTGCGGCCTTTTCCGGCGCCGGGGCAGCAACTGCCGGGGCAGCCGCCGCCTGGGGAACCGCCGGCGGCGGTACTGGGTTCTGCGGAGCCGTCCGGTTCTGCTGCGTAAGAACGAGCGCTGCACCCACTGCAATTATTGCCACCGGAACCGATACGAGAAAAGAAAGCGTAAGGACTTTGGTGGTCGGGCACTTTGCGGGAGTCGATTCCCGGAGGATTTTTGACCCGCAGTGTGAACAGAAGTTGGCGATCAAGGCGTTCCTGCCTCCGCATGTCGAACAATAAACAGCGTCTTTTTGAGAGGAAATCTCCGTATCGCCGGTCGCAAGGTCGCGCTGAACCGCAGGCATGGACGCTTCGGGCCGCCTTTCTTCCGCTTGGGGAACAGACTCTTGCGACTCAGGCTCACGGGACGTCGGCACGGGCGCGGTGCTCTTTGCCGCGGGCGCGGACGACAATTCCGTGAGAATGACCGCAGGCTCCGCGGGCTGCGGCTTGGCCGCCGGCTTTTCCGGGGCCGGTGCGGGTGCTTGCTGCGCGCGAACAATCGTGGGCGCCGCAGGTTTGGGTTCAGGCACGGGGCCCTTTGCGGCCGGCGCGGCTGCTTGCTCTGTGCGAACAATTGTGGGTGCCGTAGGTTTGGGCTCAAGCGCGGGGCCCTTCGCGGCAGGCGCGGCCGCTTGCCCTGTGCGAACGATCGTGGGCGCCGCAGGTTTGGGTTCAGGCACGGGGCCCTTTGCGGCCGGCGCGGCCGCCTGCTCCGTGCGAACAACAGGAGGCGCCGCGGGTTTCGGCTCGGGTGCGCGGGGCGCGGGCTGAGCCGCGACGCTCTTCATGGCCTGTGCGGCGGGTTGTTCGGCCCGAACAACTTTTGGTGCCGCAGGTTTCGGTTCGGGGGCGCGGGGCGCGGGCGGGAGGGCTGCACTCTTGGCCGCCGACGCGGTTACGTTCTCCGGTCGAACCGTCTTAGACGCCGGCGGCTGAAACTCGGCCGGGACGATTATCGCCGTGTCGGTCTTTTCCTCTCGCAACACGGCCGTCTTGCGCATTTCCGCATTCTGGGACACGCTCTCGGAAACTTCACCCTCAATCGATATGATCTCGGTGCCGCCGTCCAGGATTATTCCCTCCGTTTTGCGACCGTCTTCCGGCGGCGGCGTACCGGCCGGCTGCTGTTGCTGAATTATGACCTTGGTGCCCTGCGCATCTTCTTTCGGCAATCCCGGCCGGGCATAGCTCAAGTCAACCGTTGACAGGGGCAGCATAGAGGCGTTTCTGTCGGCCCATTTGGCGGCATCGATGGAAACGGGATGCGCGGTATCGTATTTCTGGAACGTGATCATCTGGCCGATTCTCACGATAAGGTCGGCAAGTGCCGTCCCAGGCGTCCAGTACTCTTTTATGTCAATTCCGTCGTCGGACACGTTCGGGTGAAACAGCGCCGTCACCCGCTTGCACACGGGCGCGGCCGACGGGTACTTGGGCGGCAGGGCGATTTCGACCACGTGCTCGTTTTTCACCTCAATGGCGTTTCTTGATTTTTCTAATCCGTCAATCTTATACAGGAGATGGTACCGTTCGGGAGGAGCGCCGAACACTTCCTTGATGGAGATGTATTTGTGCGCCTTGAAAAGCTCGGTGATGCGCTTGTAGTCCGACAGAAGCTGAGTGGTCCTGTCGATGTTTTTTTGGGCGTTGAGGGGTTCTTTTCTTCCGAATAGGGCCATCGTGCCGATCCTGTGGAAGGGTGGGTGTATTTAGAAATTACATTTTTGCACAGGCTATTTGTCAAATCTTAATGCGAAAGGCCGCCCGTGGACCGCTTTCCCTCTTCTGCAAAACGGCGGGCAAACGAAGAATGCAACCGAAGAAGCGAAGTGGCTGGATCATCAGCGATCAGCCGAAGAAGGTGCCGGCAGGTGCCCAACAGGCGGGACGCCCGTGTCTCATGCGCGCGCGACGAATTCGCCGTTGCGGGTATCGATGCGGATCATGTCGCCTTCCTTGACGTAGAGCGGCACCTGAAGCTCGTACCCGGTGTCGGTTTTTGCGGCTTTCATCACCTTGCCGCCGGTGTCGCCGCGAACCGCGGGCTCTGTGTAGGATATCTTTGTTTCGACGTTGATGGGCAATTCGACGCCAACCGCTTTGGCCCCGAACATGACAACGTCGATGATCATTTGTTCCTGGAGATAGTTGAGGGCGTCACCAAGATCATCCTTGGTCAGGTCGATTTGTTCGTAGTTATCCTGGTCCATGAACGTATAGTATTCGCCCGATGATGAATAGAGAAACTGCATTTTCCGGCGTTCGAGCACCACGTCCTCGAACTTATCGGACGCCTTGTTCACCGATTCCGTTATCGAGCCGGTCGAAAGGTTCTTGAGCTTCATCTTAACCATCGAAGCATTCCGGGCGCCCTTGTTGTAGCTGAACTTGGTGACAAGAAACAAATCGTTTCCTATCTTCAGGGTATTTCCGACCCTCAGGTCTTGCGCTTCTCTCACCGTACCGTCCTCCGTTTGCATAGCAGAATTGTGTGATCAGATTCCGGACAAAAAATCCGTGAACTTTTCCATCAGGCTGCAATTGCGGGTGATAAAATAACTCATTTCCCTTGTCGCACGCTCGATTTTTTTCAAATCCCGGAAGAACGGCCCGAACCGTTCCGTTGTCGCCTGCCTGGATTCTTCTTTCCCTGCATCATTGAACCTCATGAACAGGTCCCGCAGCTCTCGAAATACGGATTCGTCCTCAAAGTATTTCCCAAACTCGTCGCAGAATGCCGCCACTTTGACCCTGTGGTATTTCTCATTCTGGAGGTATGCGTTCCAGATGAAGGGCTTTTCCGCAAGGATGGCCCGCACCAGCGAATCCTCGCCCCGGACAATATTGAAATCGGTGAGACACAGAAGTTCGTCGAACCTGTCCTGGGGCAAGAACGGCATGAACAGGACATGCGCGTTGCCCGCCGCATAGTGATTGTCGCCGACGGCACGGCTCGTGGTGCGTGCAAGCGACGCGAGCATCCCGTCCCTGCTCTTTTCGCCGCACACGAGAAGAAACGCTTCTTCGCACGCGCCCTGGATGTCCGCCAAAAGCCTATCGAACCCCCGCGTATAGGTGAACAGGGTGCATACGAGCGTTTGGCGCGTGTTGTCAAGATGCGCCCCGAATCGTCCGAGAAGCGAGTTGAGATGAAGCAGACGGTGCGAAGAGAGTTCGGGCTTGGTTTTTTCAACCGCCGAATCGATGATCACCCCGCCCGACTCTGCCGCAAATCCCGGCATAAAGAAATACTTTTTGACCGCGCCGGTCCCCGTGAGAGATTGCCTTTTGTGGTATCCGTCAACCCATGGCTCGGCCGAAAGGTATTCCAGGTTTATCCAGGCACCCGGCCGGGAAAGCATGCCGGTCCGGTACGCGGCGGGGATGTCGCAGCCGAACGCTTCAACCACCACGTCGGCGCGGCCAAGCTCTTGCCATGCTCCTTGGTCGAGCCTGTTAAAATCCACAAACAGGATGCCGCCGCACTCCTGGACGGTTTTGCCCGCGTCGATCCCGGGCCGTAGGAGGGAAAACAGATTCAGGCCGTCGCAAAAAACACGAAGGCGGCAGGCGGGGCGCGCGAGCAGAAATTCCTTTGCAAACCGGTACACGACCCCGGCGTCGCCGAAATTGTCTATGACATGACAAAAAATGTCGATGCTCGAATAGCGCATGGTGAGAGAATCCCTCGTGGAATGCAACAAGGTCCACGGCACGGGTTTTTAAAAAAGAAAAATACTCTACTGTTTGCTTTTTTGGCAGAGAAAGCCCTATTTTTCCATGGGCCAAATCGATGCGAGCCGGTTCCGGATGGGAGGGTGCCACGGAAATCGCCATTGTTCTCGTGCCGGTGCTGTCGAACAACTACGCGTGGATATTGCACAACGGGAAATTCGCCGCCGTTGTGGATCCAGGAGACGCGGAACCCGTGACGCGATTTGTCAATCGTGCGGGTCTCACGCTGACGCACGTTCTTGTTACCCACCATCATGCCGACCACTGCGCGGGGGCCGAAGAACTCAAGAACGCCCATCAGTGCGCCGTCATCGGTCCCGACGACATCCGCATCCCGTACGTCAACGATGCCGTGCGCGACGGTGACAAGCGTTCCGTTCTGTCGGAGCGGCTCGAAGTGATCGGCACGCCGGGGCACACGTCGACCCACGTGGTGTATCATTTCCCCAGCTTGCGCGCCATGTTCACGGGTGACACCCTGTTCTGCGCGGGCTGCGGACGGATGCTCGAGGGAACACCGGCCGAAATGCTGCTGTCCCTTATCCGCTGCATGTGCGTCGACGACAACACGTCGGTCTACTGCGGTCACGAATACACCGAAGAGAACCTCCTGTTCGCAACAACCGTGGAGCCGGAAAACAAAGAGGTGTGGCAGAGACTCGCCGATGTCAAGTATATGCAGCGCCGTGGCATGCCCACGGTGCCCTCGACCATCGCGGTTGAACGCGCGACCAATCCGTTTCTCAGGACCGGCAGCCCCGGCCTGCGGAAAAAGCTCGGAATGGAATCGGCCAGCGGCATCGAGGTCTTTGCGGAACTGAGAAGGAGAAAGGACAGCTTCTAGCCGGCTCTCGTCCTTTTTGCGATCCCGCTCATTGAACCCTGCACGCGATTCCAGCGACTGTTAGATTGTACGAAGCAAGAAAGGAATTCCGAATCCACGTAACAAATTGGAGGGAACGTCACAGGTCAAGACTGATGTCACTACCGTCAATCGACACCTTGAATGTCTTTAAATCGTGCGTGCTGATCTTCGCAACCATCGCTTCCTTATGCTCAAAGAAATTCCTGAACTTTTCCGGCAGGCCTTCGGGTTCCGATTTTATAAACGGTTTCTTGAGGGTTTTCCCCGTGCGGATGTCAAATTGCGCGAAATGCATCGGGCACGTGAGAATGTATCCCCGAAGGGTGCCCATTTCACACGGCGCGTTCATGTGCCCGCACCGCCGTTCGACGGCGTAGAACGCGCCGTTCAGGTTGCCGACGAGGATTTCTTTCCCGTCAACTTCAAACGCCTTGATGCCGCCGATGGCAATGTCTGAAGTTGATGCAATCTTTCTTTTCATGTAGAGATCCTTGGAAGATTCATCTATTTCAGAGTCCAGAGTACCTATTTCAAATTAGAAGGTAATACGGCTTCCTTCACTCGATGATTTGCCGTCAACTGTCAATTTATTCTCTGTGTTCTCCGTGCCTCTGTGGTGAATCTTTATTCTTCTATTCTCTTAAACCGCTATACCGCCGAAGCCGGAATTTGTTTGAGCGCGTCCGGGTCCGTCACGTCCTTGTGAACATAGAGTCCGCACCAGCACCGTTTCATGGCATCGTAGTGTTTGCGGTGAAAGGGTATGCAGGGACATACGATGTTCATGTTGCGTTCCCGGTCCTTGGTGAGCGCCTGGCACGGACAGAACGGAACGCCGTGTTTTTCCTCAAGCTTCACTTCTTGTTCGAGCAGGAACTCCACCAGGTCGCCGTCGGGGCTGAATTTGTACCCGAGCGCACCCACCAAGGGACCGAACAGGAACCTCAGGTCTTGCTTTCTCGCGCGAGCGTCCATGGGCTATTTCCCGAGCAGCCGCGCGTATTCGTCGGGATCGTACCCGTTGACTCCCTGGCGGCCGATAACGACAAAGGGGAATTCTCCGGTGCCGCCGCATTCGCCGATCAAATCCATTATTTCCTCCTGCTCGTCTTCGGAAGCGAGATCGTATTCCACATAGCGAAAGGGAATCTTCTGTTTCGTGAGGTACTGTTTTGCCTTTCTGCACCAGGGACAGGTGCTGAGCGCGTACAGCGTGACTTTTTTCATGCTGATTCCTTGCCGAGGTTTATGAGTATGTTTCCGCTTTCGATCTTTACCGGATAGGTGTCGAGTGAAATTTCCGGGGCGTCGACGAACCTGCCTGTCGCCGTGTCGAACCGCCAGCCGTGGCACGGGCACCGGACAACGGCTCCCTCGAGCACCGCGCCTCCCAGCGAACAACCCATGTGGGGGCAGTTGGACGACACGGCATGCACGCCGTCGCCGTTTTCCACCACCAGCACGGCGACGCCCTTCGGATAGGCGCGGACGAACCCGTTCCGGCGGAGATCGGCTTTCTTAATCGCAAATGTCCACATGCGCGCCCGTGTTCCCCGTGCGGCGGCTACCGCACTGCCAGAATGTCGTAGTTCCCCGGAGATTTCGAGGCCACCAGCAATATTTCCGGTGAGAACCGGTAGCTGAGCCCCGAAACCGTGTTGAACGCATAAGTCAAGACACGGCCCCATCGGCCGCGCCGGCGCGCAAAGTCTATGTCCGTTTTGAGGCCGCACGTGATGATGTGCCTGGTGTGCAAACCGGCGTGCCGAAGGTACGGGACGATTCCCCGGTGTGTAAAGAAGTGGACATGCTCCTTAAAGCAGTACCTGTCGAGCTCGCGTCCCAGCGGATCGTGAAACATGGCGCCGCGAACAGCCTTTGCGATGCAGAACAGGCTCGCGTAGTTCGGGGTCGAGAGAAAGAACTCGCCGTCCGGTTTGAGCAACCGGACGACTTCCGCGAGGAAAACATCGGTTTCCCGCAGGTGCTCAATGACGTCGGACGCGATGATAATGTCGAACGAGGCGTCGGGGAATGGATAGGGTGCCGTGTTTGCGTCGTGAACAACCTGGCAGACATCCTCGTCGCCGTACCGCCGTTCCAGATCCATTGCCTTATAGGAATATTTGCCGCGCTTTTCCTGGCTCACCAGATGCCGGAACAGGTACACGTTCGGGCCGATGTCGAGGACCGAGGCGCCGGCGTCAGGCAGCAGGAGAGACAAAATCCAGTTGCGGTCGGGGACAAAACAATCGTGCTCGTTCATGTAGGAGAGCACTTTGTTTTGCTCGGCGCGCACACGGCGCCCGGATCGCAGATTGCCAACGGTGAACATCGGGGCTTCCGGAAGAGTTGAGAATGTCAAGCCACGGCCCGGTTACGGGAACGTGAGAGAAAAATACTTGATCACCCGCCGCCGATACAAGGCGGCGAAGGTGCGGAAACCCTGGCAGACCGTTACGAGAATCCAATGCAAGCCGTTCATGCTTCGACAGGCCTGCACTGAGATCGTCGAAGTACTGTCGAAGGGTGGATCAACAGTCGGGCAGGGACTAGATCACTCGTTTGCGCAGCCGTATCGCCACGGGAGTTATTTCAACAAGTTCGTCCTCGTTGATATAGGCGATGCAGTCTTCCAGAGTCATTTCGCGGTGCGGTGTGAGAATAATGTGTTCGTCGGAGGCCGTTGTCCGCATGTTGGTGAGTTTCTTGTCTTTGCCCGGATTCACAACAAGGTCGTTTTCGCGGCTGTGCTCGCCGATGATTTGGCCCCGGTATAATTTGACCTGCGGCGTGATGAACATGACGCCGCGCTCCTGCAGATGCCACAGGGCGAATGCAACGCTGACGCAAGGGTCTTTGGTTATCATGACGCCGTTGACTCGCGTGCGGAATTCACCTGCGTGCGGCCCGTATTCGGCGAACACGTAATTTAGGGTTCCCATGCCTTTGGTATCGGTCATGAATTCGGCGCGATATCCGAGCAGCCCGCGCGTGGGAATTTTGAAAACCAGCCGGGCCATGCCGGTGTGAGAATCCATGCTGAGCAACTGGCCTTTCCTGCGGCCAAGTTTTTCGATCACCGCGCCCACGTACTTTTCGTCAACGTCGATGGTGAGCTCTTCGTAGGGCTCCATGAGCACGCCGTTTACTTCCTTCATGATCACCTGCGGCCTGGTCACCTGCAGTTCGTAGCCTTCGCGACGCATGCGCTCGATGAGAATCGACAGATGTAGTTCCCCGCGGCCGGAAACCTTGTTGCCGATGACGTCGGGCAGCGGTTCCACCTGCAGTGCGACGTCCGACAGGATCTCCCGGTTGAGCCGGTCCTGTACGTGGCGCGAGGTGACGAAGCGTCCCTCGGTGCCGGCAAAGGGAGAATCGTTGGGAATGAAGTTCATCGATATGGTGGGCGGGTCGATGACCGTAGGCGGCAGGGGGCTGGGTTGCAGGGGATCGGTAAACGTAACACCCACCGTGACCTCTTCCATTCCCGCAACGGCCACGATTTCGCCTACCGAGGCTGTTTCCGTGGGGACCTTTGCGTTGCCTTCGAACCGGTACACCTTGGTGATGCGCGCGGGAACAAGCGATCCGTCGCGAAGCGCGACGGCAATGTCTTTGTTGATATTGAGCGTGCCGTTGGTGATCTTGCCGATTCCCAGACGTCCCAGGTACGACGAATAATCCAGGGAACTCACAAGCATCTGCAAAGGCGCGTCCGGGTCGCCCGACGGCGGCGGTATGTGCTTGATGATCATGTCGTACAGCGGCCCCATGGTCGTGGAATCGTCGTCCGGATCGTTCCTTGCATACCCGTCCTTGGCCGAAGCGTAGATGATGGGGAAATCGAGCACGTGGTCGGGCGCTTCGAGCCTCACAAAAAGGTCGAAAACCTGGTTTACGGTCCACACCGGTCGCGCGGCCGGTTTGTCGATCTTGTTGATAACCACGATAACGGGCAAAGCGAGCGCCAGTGCTTTTTTAAGCACGAAATACGTCTGGGGCATCGGACCTTCCTGCGCGTCAACCAGCAACAGCGCGCCATCGGCCATTTTGAGAACGCGCTCAACCTGGCCGCCGAAATCGGCATGGCCGGGCGTGTCGATGATGTTGATGAGATGGCTTCTATACTTGAACGACCCGTTTTTCGAGGCAATGGTGATGCCTCGCTCCCGTTCGAGGTCCATGGAATCCATGAGCCGTTCCGCAACAACCTGGTTGTCGCGGAACATGCCGCTCTGTTTGAAAAGCTGGTCCACGAGCGTGGTTTTCCCGTGGTCAACGTGGGCGATGATGGCGATGTTGCGGATGTAACGCTGGCTCATGGACGGTGATTCACCTGTCTTGACTGATAGCTGTTGTGATGTAACTGAGGGGTTGGAGATAACGGGTCCCTTGAAAGAGGTGCTTTGGAAATTGCAAAACAAACCACTGTGCTTTTGTTAATCATCGGACATCGGCTTCTTCGGAAATGCCGGATTACAGCGACACGCGAGAGATCGAGGGACTGCGAATCGGCAAGAGGCTGATCAGGGTACCCAGGAATTCAGCGAGCAACCGCGGTATTTTCGTCCGAAAGGCCTTGTAATATACATTGGGTGACGCCCTCACGAGGATAAAAGTATGGATTGTGGGCGCCGAAACGATTCCACAAACCGTGGCCGCGCCCAACTTTTTGGCAATTCCCCGGGCCAATCGGACGTATTTTCCCCGGGTCACCATAAACCGTTTCTCTTCGTCTCCAGGTTAAAGGAGTTCTGCGGTGGGAGAAAAAAAACCTGTTTCCCGGCGTTCGTTCATGGCTTCAGCTGCCGGCCTCGCGGCTGCCGGCTTGTTCCCTGCATTCACGGAGGAGATCAAGAGCGGTTGGATTGATAAGAAGCAGATCAATCCGAACATCGACAACCTGCGCGTGGTAAGCTGCCGGGCCCCGGGTATGATCTCCGGCGACCCGCGAAAATGGGACATGGCCTCGCAGAACGCGCCGGTGGTTGCCGAAAGGGTCATTCGCACCATGGACGCGCTTGCAATTGGCCTTTCCCAGAAAGCAACTCCGCATGAGGCATGGGGCGCCATTTTTCGCAAGCCCGAGTCAAAAGAATGGCAGGAGGTGAGGGTCGCGATCAAACTCAATTGTCTTGGCGACAATCACCCGCGTGTCGCGGTGGTGGATGCGGTGTGCCGCGCACTGGTGAGTTTGGGAGTGCCGCCGGCCGGCATCATTCTCTACGACGGAAACGGCAACGCCAGGCCCTTGTACGGGCCCTTTGCCGGAAACGGAATCCTGGCAGGCGTTGCGGTAAGCAACAAGAACGATTTGCTGGGAGGTATGACGGCCGCGCCCGTGCCCGCTCCGCACAAGGGAATGTTCAAGTGCACGGCGGCGATTGCGAACGGGACAATCGACATCCTGGTGAATATCGCGGTGAACAAGGGTACTTCGTATGCCGGCACGACATTGACAATGAAGAATCACGCCGGAACGTTCGAGGCCTTGCCCATTCACCTGGGGGGCGGCCTCGATTATATCATCGCGTTCAGCAAGTCGGATGCGCTGCTCGGCGGCTCGCCGGTGCGGCAGCAGCTGTGCATCGTCGATTCCATCTGGGCCAACACAAAAGGGCCTTTCGGCGTGCCCAACAAACGGCCATGCGTGCTGTCCATGGGCACTTTTTCGCCCGCGGTGGATTACCTTGTTGCACGGCGGGTGCGGGAGCCGCTTATGGGATGCTCGCATCCGCCCGCGCTCAGCCGGATCATGTCGGAATTCGGGTATGTCAATTTCGAGAACCTCGACATGGTAAGCGTTGACCCGGTCGCCTGACCGGAAAGGGGGAACAATGACGTTTCATGCTGGAACGGCCGCGGCGACCGCCGGATTCATTCTTATATGCGCGATTGGATCGTTTGCAGCCCGACCGGATTCCTTGAAACTCGCGGCCTGCCGCGCAGCCGCAGTCAGCGTTGCCGGGTGGACCGAACAGAAAGACGGGTTCCGCTCCTTTGGCACAAAAGAACTGTATGATCTCATCGACGGCGGTGCGGTGGAGTACGAAAAACCGGGGCTGGTAGGCGGGATTGTGTTCGAATTGGCGGCCGCCGACAACAGGTCGGCAAAGATTTACATAGATGATTTCGGCACCCGGGCGCGGGCGCAATCCTTGCTGAAAGAGAAACGAAAGGCCGCCTCGGACCCCAAACCGCTGGCGGGTGCAAGGAAGGCCGACGGTTTCACCGACGAAGTTATCGGCGGATGCGTGGCCTACGCGAGCAGCGAAAGTTTTTATTTCGAATTGGTCCTTACCGGGTATGACAAGCCGGACAGGTCGAAGCAGGACGCCAAAGCGTTTGTCGAGACGCTGGTAAAGATAGTGAAATAGGCAGTCCTCGATTGTTTGCACCCGGCGACCCCCGCCTCAAAAAATTTCCGGGCACGAGTACCTCCGGCGACCGTTGCTTGCATCGGAACCTGGGTCGCGCATATTCCAGCCAACAATCTCGTATACAATGTGAATACAAATAGTTTAACCCGTTAAACTTTTTTAATGCAATTAGATATTATTAATGTAAATTATTGCATGTATGGTTCTAACCGCCCTGTTGTGATAATACCGGTTTGGAACAGTAATCGTGGCGGAATGAAGGCACCCAATAATTTAGACAAATGCTTTAGCGATTAAACCGCAAAGAAGAATTACAAGTTCTCGATAAAGGAGGCTGCCCGAAAAGCGATTGTTCTTGGCTTTTTGAAGGGCCCTTGGTTGATTGTTTCACAACGAGGGGGGGCTTATTCAGGAGGGGCGAATGCGCAAAGTTCTTGGCTGTCTCGTTTTGTGCGCAGTTCTCAGCGGTACCGGATTTCCTCAGGATGCAAGGGGCTGGCCGCACAAAAATGCGGCAGGCCAAACCGTGCGGCATGTAATTATCATGAATCATTTGAGCAAGGCGTTTACGCTGGAACTCTCCGGGTACGCCAACCAGACAATGAATCCCGGCGACAGCATTGTCATCGAACACGCCTTCGGATGGGCTTCCGCCCGTTGCTCGGGGACGTATCCCGGCACAACGAACATGGGGTCGCTGTCGCTTGCCGAATGGACCATGGGCTCCAACAACAACGATGACTGGTACGACGTGAGCCTTGTTGACGGATACAATCTTCCGGTGCGAATGTATCCGGTGGCGGGAACATTCACCACCACAACAACCGCCTACATGTGCGACACCGTGGGGTGCACCAAAGATCTTCTTCCAAACTGCCCCCCGGAGTTGCAGGTGAAAGGGACCAACGGCGACGTGGTCCAATGCCTGAGTGCGTGCGCGAAATTCCACGCAGACTCGTTCTGCTGCACCGGGGCATACAGCACGCCGCAAACGTGTCACCCCACTGCATATTCCGAGCTCTTCAAGGACGCGTGCCCGTGGGCCTACAGCTATGCCTATGACGATCTGGCAAGCCTTGACCAATGCACATATTCGAACGGCATAGGGCCGGATTACGTCATCGAATTCGGTTACTTCAACGACAAGGGGAGCGCGGTGGCATGGAAGCCGACCATGAACCTTTCGAGCCTCAATTCCGATGCGATAGCAAACGGCAGGGACAATGTCCTGAGATACTCACTAACCGGCATGCATGCCGGCCGTACATGGCTCGGGCTTTTCAGTTGCGCGGGCCGATTGGTTGCTCAATCGGAAGTGAAAGGAACTTCCGGCGTCATGACGCTGGCCGGGGTTTCCAAGGGAGTATACGTCGCGGTGCTCAAGAACGGCAGCCGGTTGCTTGCCCAGAGCACCGTGGCGGTGAAGTAGCGGCTTCATGTTATCGCAGAGTTCCATTGATCTCAATCAAAGGGAGGGTGAAATGAAAAGAGCAGCAGTATTGTTCCTGATGTTGGCGTTTGTCGCCGGGTCTGTTTTTTCCCAGGTTCCCAACATTTGTGGAACGATTACCGACGCAACGAACGGTCAACCGCTTACCAACGGGTTGGTCAGGCTGGGCCAGGCAACGTATGACAGCGGGTTTGGACCGTCGCCGTACATAATCAAAACCGACAACAGCGGTCATTATCGGCTGGGACCAGGGACTTGCCCACCCGTGAAAACCATCATTCCGAGCGCCCAGATGAGAGGCGATGCCTTTTCGAAGCCGATGTATGTTGACGGCAAAGTGTTGTTCAGCCTGCCTCAGAGCGAGGCGCTGGTGAGGATGAGCGTGTACGATCTGGCAGGCAGGTTCGTACGTGACGTGATGAACAGGAGCCTTTCCAAAGGCAATTATTCGGTGTCGCTTGACACACGCGGCATTTCTTCCCAGCTTTATCTGCTTCGGGTGACTATCAACGGTGCGACCTCCGTGATGCGGTTACGCCCGGTTTCACGCGGTTCCGCCGGCGCCGTTGTTCCAAATGCTCCCGAATTCCAGGCCAGCCTGGAGAAGCTCGCGGATGTCGTGGACACGTTGCATGCAACCGTGCCTGGCTATTCGATCGGAGTCACGCCGATTCAGGCGTTGGCGGGAACTTACGACTTCGCGCTGACCAAGACCACCACGTGGAACGGCGACACGGCCGCCTTCTGGGGAAACACGAGCACCTATCCGACGAACGCCTCGTACGTCATCCTGAACAGGACCAACGGCGCGTTCCCGGACAGTAAAATTTTCTGGAGTATTCAGCAGAACGGAACAAAAACCTCCATTGCCACGAACCCCACGCTACCGATCCCCAACGGCAACGGAAGGTTCTACATTTGGGTTGCCCCCAACGATTCCGGAAACAGATATTTTGATTTCGTCGAAGTCAATTACAATGGTTCGTGGATGGGCAATACCACCCGGGTTGATGGGTGGAGGCTCCCGATAGCTTTCCGGGTTCATAGCTCTACCGGTCAGGATAACGCACTCGGCGACGCCTATGAAATGTTCTATCAGTCACGCCAGGCACATTTTGATGAGTTCAAGAACGAGGTGCCGAAGGAATTCACAGGTCTTGCCACCCATGATTTTGCCAACATCTGGGCTCCGCATACCTCGCCTGTCAATATTTTCGGCACAGGCGGCCCGTATGTGGATTACTTCACCAAATATGAGGATTCGGTTATCGCCTACAACCCGGGCCAAACCGTATCGTCTACCATCAACATTTTTGCCTGTGCGGCACCGGGAATGGGCTCCTCGCCTGACTATTCTGCCGCCGTCAACAGGCACGTCGGAACACTTCCGAAAGGCACGAATAATGCGATCTGGTACAACGACACCAATTACTACAGGGCGGCGCCGTGCAACTACTTTTCATATTGGTGCCACCGCCGGGGATTGTATAATAAAGATTATGGATTTCCTTACGACGACGATGGTGGCCATGCCGCGTATTTGGGTCAGTCCAATGTCCAATGGTTGGCCATCGCGATAGGGTGGTAAGCCTTTTTTTGATCAAACCTAACTGGGTTGGCACGTTTTTCCTCACGGAAAGACGTGCCAACCTGTGCCTGTTTTGCGAAAGTCATTATCACAAAAAAGGGGAGGAAAAATGCAAAAAGTATCTGTAGCAGGTCTGTTGCTGGCGTTTTTCGTTAGTTCTGTCTTTTCCCAGGCTCCCAACCTTTGCGGCACGGTTACGGACGCGACGACCGGCCTGCCGCTGGCCGATGCAATCGTGAGGTTGGGCCAGACAACGTATAACAACGGGTTCGGGCAGGCCCCGTACCTTGTTTCAACTGATGCTAATGGACATTACCAATTGGGAACCGGGACCTGCAATGTGAATGTCATCCCGAGAAGTTTGCTTGCCCGGGGAGACGCTTTTTCTCAGCCAACGTACGTGGGCGGGAAAGTCTTGTTCAGCCTGCCACAAACAACCGCGACGGTCAGGATGAGCATATACACTGTTGCCGGCCGGTTCGTGCGCGATGTGATGAATAGCAGTCTTTCCAAGGGCAACTATTCGGTGTCAATCGACGCGCGCGGAATTTCGTCACAGTACTATCTGCTTCGCGTGACCATCAACGGCGCGGCAACGGTAATGAGGATTCAACCTGCCTTTCACAGCACGGATGGGGCGATTGTTCGGAATTCTTCCGAATTCCAAACGCGCGTGGAAAAGCTCGCCGCCGTCGTGGACACGATTCACGCAACCATGCCGGGCTACGCGATCGGAGTCACGCCGATAACTGCGCTGTCGGGACAATTCGATTTCGTGTTGACGAAGAATACCACGTGGAACGGCGACACCAATGCCTTCTGGGGAAGTGGGTACCCGGTGGCGACGGGCGGCGTTACGTACGTTGTTCTGAACAGGACCAACGGCGTCTGGGCCGACAGCCAGATCTATTGGAGCATTCAGCAGAATGGAACAAAAACCCGCCTTGACAAACAGTCCTCCGTCACTGTTACCGGCGGAGGGAGGTTCTACATTTATATTGATCCCAACGACTCCAATGCAAGATACTTCGATTTTGTCGAATATGCTGTCGGTAATGGGACGATTAATGGTAACAACACAACAAGGGTGGACGGATGGAGACTTCCGTTGCAGTATAGAATCCATACGGCCACAAAAGATTATACTCGCGGTGACGTGTACGAAATGTTCTATCAGCCCCGTCAGGCGAAGTTTGACGAATTCAAGAACGAGGTGCCCAGGGAATTTACCGGTCTTGCCACGCATGATTTTGCCAACATCTGGGCGCCCCATACATCGCCTGTCAATATATTCGGCACTGGCGGGCCGTATGAGAATTATTTCATCGCATATGAGGATTCGGTTGCGGCCCACAATCCCGGTGCGCCTGCGCCAACGACTACAGTCGGTATTTTTGAGTGCGGCAACGGAGGAATGGGCAGTTCGCCCGACTATTCCGCTTGTGTCAACAGACATTGCGGGACTCTTCCCCAGTCGGCATGGCCTGACTCAACGAATTACTACCGGGCTTACCCCTGCAACTACTATTCCAAGTGGTGCCATAAGCGAGCCCTGCAGAATTTGCAGTACGGGTTCCCCTACGACGATGACGAAAATCAATCTGGAATTGTAGGAGGTGTTAGTAATGTACAATGGTTTGGAATTGCTATCGGTTGGTAACTGTTGACATTTTTGAGGGTATGGGGTTACTCTTTGCTTGTGGGGAAACGGATTCCCGGGTTGCGGGGTAGCCTCTATTTGTTTGAGCGGCGCTGTAATGGGGGAGCTCAAGCCAAATTTTAGCGCTTAAGAACGGTTCAAAGCTTTCTTGTTCAGGAAGAAGAATCGGAACGTAATCGTGTTGGCCCAGGGATTATTAGTTTTTGCAAACCACAAAAAGGGGGAGAAATGAAGAAATCAGCGTTGAGTTGTCTGGTCCTGGCGTTCATCGCCGGATCAGTGTATTCCCAGACCGTTAACATCTGCGGAATGGTGACGGACCCGGCCGGAAAACCTCTCACCAACACGCTCGTCAGATTGGGCCAGACACGGTTTACCGATGCGTACGGCAATGAACCGTACTATACCACCACCGACAGCAACGGTCAGTACCACCTGGGAACAGGGACGTGCGCCGTTAACACCATTATTCCGGGCACGAATATGCGGGGCGATGCGTTTTTGCAGCCGAAGTACGTGGGCGGGAAAGTGCTGTTCAGCGTACCGCAGGACAACGCGTCGGTGAAGATGAGCATATACGACCTTGCGGGAAGGTTCGTGGAAAATGTATTGAACTGCACCAAGTCCACCGGAAATTACTCCGCATCGATTGACACGCGCGGAATTTCCACGCAATTCTACATGCTTCGGGTGACCATTAACGGCGCCTCGACCGTTTTGAGGCTACAGCCTGCAACCCACAGTGTCGGCGGGTCGATAGTGCAAAACACGCCCGGATTTCAAACGCGCATGGAGAAACTCGCAGCAGTGGTCGACACGCTGCACGCAACCGAACCCGGCTACACGCTCGGCGTGACGCCTATACAGGCGCTGGCGGGACAATTCGATTTTACGTTGACAAAAAATAACACCTGGAACGGCGACACGAATACGTTCTGGGACACGGCTCATGTAAAGAAGCAGGCCGGGCATATCTGGTACACGGTCCTCAACAGGACGAATGGCCTATTTCCGGACAGCATGATTTATTTGGCCATAGGGGATGGCGGTGTTCCATTTCGGCTCAGCGATCAGAATACGATTGATTTCACAACAAGCGGGTCAGGCAGGCTTTACATAATGGTCGGGTACAAACCGGCCGCAGGCAATTATCGGCCGTCTAACCAGGTTTGGGATTTTGAAGAGCATACAAACGGCATTGGGGGCGACGGTACTCCATGGTTTCATGGCAACACCACCCGAGTTGATGCCTTTGGCACTCCTGTACAGTACCGGTTGCATTGTACGGATGGGTTTGACACGGTGCGCGGTGACCAATACCATGTGTTTTACCAGTCACGACAATCGTACTTTGATGAATTTGAGAACGAAGTGCCTTACGAGTTCTCGAAACTCGGAACTATGCAGGCCCCTTACAAAATACCGAATCCCGGCACCAACGGATCAGATGTGGGACCAGGCGGTAAATATGCCACCTACTCGGACAAATATTGTCAGGCCTTCGGCGTCGGTGAAACACCTTATTTGAACGGCATTGCTTCTCCTTGCATCTCTGCCGCTTGCTACAGGCATGTTATGGTGCAGGGTGGATGTGACAATACCAACGACATTCCTGTACAGATGAAAGACGATTCATATTTTTACAAGGCGGCGCCCTGCTGCTTCTATTCCTATTTCCTTCATAGACGCGCCATAGATAACAAATGTTATGGGTTTCCATACGATGATTGGGAAAATTGGTCTTCCTACATAGAGCATGGGAACGTTTCTTGGTTGGAGCTCGCGGTGGGGTATTAAGGCATTTTTTTCGACCTTTGAGGTGTGGCCTCTAGGCCGAAGATTCTCGTCAGGAAGGCCCGAATTGCAACATACAATTGGGCCTTTTTGCTTTGTGGCGTTTTCAAAGGGAACCCTTAAGGTAATAGCGATCTGTAAACATTGTAGCCTGAACCCATAAAGATCGATGTGCTGTTCACCGCAAGAGGTCCAGCAGCGACGCTGCCGCCAGGCAGCCCACCGTTAACGGGGCTCCAATTGTTGCCATTGTTTGTGGTAATAAAAACCCCGCCACCTGTTGCGGCGAATAGATAATTGCCGCTCGCGACAAGTGAATGAATTGTCGTATTGGTTAAGCCGGTGTCTACGACAGCCCATACTCCGGTAGTATTGTTAAGTCGATAGAGGCCGGAACTAGTACCCGCAAACAGCGCCCCACCGTTTGTCACCAAGGTGTAAACAGAAATGCTTGGTACAGCTGCAACAGCATACCAATTGTGACTGGAACGGTAGTACAATCCATTATCGGTGCCGGCATAGAGCGCGGCCCCGCTTACAGCCACAGCGAATATCGCGGCACTCTCCAAATCGATGGAGGGATCAGAATTCCACGTCGTCCCATTATCTGTGGAGGAAATGACCCCTGCACCCAAAGTCCCTGCATACAGAGTGTCACCCGCTGATGCGAGACTATAGACTTGGGTTCCTGAGAGAGGCTGTGTCCAAGTTGCCCCGCTATCAGAAGAAACATAAATGCCTGGCGAGCTTCCAGAAGATCCTGCTAGTGCATGGGTCCCAAACTGGTAAATAGCATTGACGTACGGGCCTCCTTCAAAAAGGTATGACCAAGTTGTTCCATTATCTGTAGAACGTTGTATCCCCAATTGTTGTTGTCCCGCAAGTATTGTATTTCCGCAAGCAGCAATCGAAAAAATGTCCTGAGTGGATGAATTGTTGCTGAGCACTTGATTCCACGAACACACCAATGCCTTGAAATTCGCCTGCACCGTCGCATTCCCCGACGTAAGCGTCACGGTCGTCGACGCCAGGGTGGAATCACCTATACTTACTCCGGTGGTTTGGGATCTTGTCCAATTGACAAACTTATATCCTGTGCCCGGTGTCGCTGTGATCGCTGTGGCTGCGCCGTAATTGACAATCGTCGGCGATGTGGGCGTAACTGTTCCGCCGGTTCCAGGGTTTACCGTCAACGTATACGTGATTATGGCGAACGTCGCGGTTACACTCTTTGGGCCGTTCATCGTAATCGATCCCGGGTTTGCATTCCCGGTCAAATCTCCGCTCCAACCCGTGAACTGATACCCGGCAGCCGGAGCAGGGGCCAGCGACACGACCGTTCCGGAATCATACGGAGACACGGCGGGGTTTGGAGTCACGGTTCCGTTGGTTGCGGTTATCGAAAGGGCGAATTTCACAATCGTGGTAAAACCGGAAGAAGCCCATGAACTTGTGCCGCCCGCGTTCTTTGCATTGACACGCCAATAGTATTTCGTGGCATTTGACAATGGGCCAATCGCCCTCGACCCCGCCGTGAGCGTCGAATCATCCACAACTATTCCGCTTGAAAAATCGGAAGCCGTTGAAACCTGGATCCGGTAGGTGACCGCGCCCGTCACGGCGCCCCAGGTTAATGTCGGGCTCACCGCAACACCGCTTGCGCCGTTGGCCGGCGCGGAAAGCGTGGGTGCGGAGGGCGCCGCGACAATTGTTGTAAAACTATTTGCAGTCGCCCATGCGCTCGTTCCGCCCGCGTTTGTCGCGTTGACCCGCCAATAGTACTGCCCATTATTTGACAACGCCGGCGTCACAGCCTGCGATGTGGTCGTAACCCCGGGTTGATCAAACACTGTTGTAGCAAAGGTTGACACGGTCGAAACCTGAACCTCATACGATGTTGCGCCGGCCACCCCAGTCCATGTCAACGTCGGGCTCACTCCAACGCCGGTTGCGCCATTGGCCGGGGTCGAAAGCGCAGGCACTCCGGACGCTGCAACAACAGTAGTAAAGGTAAATGCCGTAGACCATGCACTCATACCGCCCGCATTCTTGGCATTTACATGCCAATAGTACTGCGTAGTATTGGAAAGGGGCCCAACCGCCTTTGATGGCGCGGTCAAGGTCGAATCATCAACAATGATCGTGCCTGCGGAAAAGCCGGACGATGTTGAAACCTGGATACGGTACGTGGAATCTCCAGTCACTGCGCCCCATGAGAGCGTCTCGCTTACAGCTACGCCGGTGGAATTAGTCGCCGGGGACGAAAGCACAGGAACTGCAGGCGCTGCAACAATCGTGGCAAAGCTGAATGCCGTCGACCATGCGCTCGTGCCGGCTGCATTTTTGGCGTTGACGCGCCAGTAGTACTGCGTGTTGTTCGTGAGGGAACTCAAGGCTTTTGACGCAGCTGTCAACGTTGAATCATCAACAACCATTCCGGTTGAAAAATCGGATGCCGTTGAAACCTGGGCCCGGTAGGTGACTACAGCGGTTACCGTACTCCACGTTAGTGTAGGACTCACTGCAATGCCGGTTGCGCCATTTGCCGGCGATGAAAGCGTTGGTGCGGAAGGCGGCGCATTCACCGCGATGTGTGCATACGCCGACGTGTCGGCGCCTGATAAATTTGATACAATCACATAATAGTTTCCCGAGTCCGCGGCAACCACGCCCGTCTTCTGATATGTCGGGCTTGTGCCGGCCTGTAGGCTCGTGCCGCTTCCTTTGGCTCCCTTATACCATGTAAACGTGGGCGTCGGAAACGCGTTGTTGATCGCAACA
>Ga0181527_1001580_pt1 | contig 23212 bp, 19 predicted proteins | sample PEATcosm2014_Bin_30_FD_119762 | JGI IMG/M metagenome (GOLD analysis project Ga0181527, IMG submission 119762) | Peatland microbial communities from MTU Mesocosm Facility, Houghton, MI, USA - PEATcosm2014_Bin06_60_metaG | ecosystem: Environmental > Terrestrial > Soil > Wetlands > Peat | place...
CCACGCCCCAGAAATCCACCCTGGCCTATGCCAACGCCAACCGTCCGTGGGAACTGTACGAATCGGTTTTCATGCAGCTGCTGGAAAAGTGTGAAGCCGAAACGGCGGCGCACAGTCGCCGCAGCAGCGCAAACGCCACCACCGTCTCGCCCTTCGCCCCGATCTCATCCAGCAGCCCAGCCTCCAGTTCATGCGGCACCGTCATCTCGCAGGCCTTCACCTCAGCCTCGCTGGCTCCCACAAAGCACAACTCGCAATGCCCCAGGCTGTCGCCCTCGCCCATCCGCACCGGAGGCCCAAACACGCGGCAGGTCATCGGCCTCCACGCGTACACATCGCACCGTCCGGTCGCCGCATCCAGCGCCGGACAAGCCGCCTCATTCGCAAACTCCTCAAACCGCTCCCGCTCCGCCTCCGACTCGCCAAGCAGCCCGGTCGCCAGATCGCCCGGAAACCCCTCCCCTTCCGAAACAATCCACGCCCGCGCCCGCCGCTCAATCTCCGCCGCCAGATCCGGCTCCGCCGCCCGCAGCACCTCCATCCCCGCCTGCAATCGCAGCGCATCCAACTCATTGATCGCAAATGCCCCAAGGCAGCACTGCGTACACCCCACCCGGCACGCCAGCCACTCCCCCGCCCGCCGCGCCTGTTCACCCAGCGCCGCATCCACAATCTGCACCAGTTCGGAATCCTTCGCCGGCAGGCCCATGCCGCCAAGCATACCCCAAGCCCTCCCCGCAAGCCTCGTTACCACTCAAATCCTCCTTTCTCTAGCGCGCACTATCGTGCTATAAGGACCACGAGGCCCACATGATTTACCTGGAGCACACGCCCGCTGCACCGCTGAATCGCTGCATCCGCATGCTCTGGTATGCCAGGGTCCTCGATACGCCCCACAGCCGGGAGCGCGTACTGCCCACTGGCCGCGTCCAGGTGATTCTCAACCTCGCGCGCGATTTTCTTCTCGATTGCCCCGAGGGCTTGCCCGCTCATCCTTCACCCCCTTCGCTCATTGTGGGAGCGCGCTCCACCTACGAGATCGTCGACACCTCCGACATGGCCGACCTCATCGGCATCGTCTTCGAGCCGGGCGGCTTTGCCCCGTTCGCATCGGATGCCGTCGACCTCTTCAGCAATCGGAACGTATGCCTGGAAGACGTCTGGGGCGCTTCCGCCCGAGCCCTCCGCGACCGCTTGCGCGAGATTCCGTCCCCGCCCGCCAGGCTCCGCTGCCTGGAAGCCTTTCTGCTCCAGAGGTTTGGCGTGCGTCTCTCCCGGCACGGAATCGTGCAGTTTGCCCTCGAGAGGTTTCAATGCGCGCCAGGCGTCTCCACCGTGAGGGAAGTGGCCAGGAGCACCGGCTGGAGCGAGCGCCGCTTCTCGCAGGTCTTCCGCGAGCAGGTAGGCTTCTCCCCCAAGGCATGGACCAGGATTCAGCGCTTTCAACGCGCGGTGCGGCAGTTACACGCCGGCGTGGATTTACCCTGGGCGGAAATGGCGCTCGATTGCGGCTACTACGATCAATCCCATTTCGCCAACGAATTCCGCGCGTTCTCAGGAATCGACGCCACTTCCTATTCCGCGCTGCGCACTGTATGGGCAAATCACGTTCCAGCCAACTAGGTCTCCGACCGCTTGTTGTCGTACGAAAATTGGGTGCCCCACCCTCGGCGCGCCTCTGTTTTTGCGCCTAGGGTGGGATACCACAGCACTCAATCGCCAGGCAAGAAATCACGCGGTCAGAGACCAGGTCTGTTGATTTCCGATTTTTCCAAGAATCCCGCGACAGCCTCATGTCATGATCAGCGAGTAGCTTCCCCACTACACAGGAGGTCCCATGTCGAGCCCGGTAATCCAATCCAAATCCACCATCATCCCCGCCCTGCGCTACCGCAACGCCCCCGCCGCGATCGACTGGCTCTGCCAGGTCATCGGCTTCGAACGCCACGCCGTTTACGAAGGCGAAAACGGAAGCATCGCCCACGCCGAACTCACCCTCGGCAACGGCATGATCATGCTCGGCTCGCAAAAAGACGACGAGTACGGCCGCAGCTTCAAATCCCCCGCCGAGTTGGACGGCGTGGAAACGCGAAGCGCCTACATCGTCGTTCCCGACGCCGACGCCGTCCACGCCCGCGCCGTAACCACCGGAGCCACCATCATCCGTCCCCTCCAGGACACCCCTTACGGCAGCCGCGAATTCGCCGTAAAGGACCCCGAAGGCCACTCCTGGAGCGTCGGCACCTACGACCCCTGGCAGCCACACGAATAGACCGTCCGCGATCCCGGTTTGCGACTGGTCCAAAACACCGCGAGCCACCCCTTGAGGTGGCTCGCAATGTTCGCTGACCGCGCAGTTCACCCGATCTCCCGATCCCACCCCTCCAGCGTCTTCTTGAACTCGCTCATGAACCTGCCCCCGTCCGCGCCGTCAATGATCCGGTGGTCGAACCCCAGGCAGAAGTGCTGCATCGACCGGATCGCAATCGTATCGTTGCCCTCCGCGTCGGTCAGCACCACGGCCTCCTTCTTCAGCCCGCCGATGGCCAGAATCGCCGACTCCGGCTGATTGATGATCGGCGTGCCGAACTCATCGCCGAAGATCCCCGAGTTGGTCAGCGTAAAGGTCGACCCCGACGCCTCGTCCGGCTTCAGCTTCTTCCCCCGCGCCCGCTCGGCCAGGTCGGCGATCGCTCGTGCCAGCCCCAGGAAGCTCCGCTCCTCCGCCTGCTTCACCACCGGCACAATCAGCCCCCATTCCAGCGCCACGGCAATCCCCAGGTCGATGTGGGGGTGATAGTGGATGAAGCCGTCCTTGAGCGACGCATTCACAATGGGAAACTTGTGCAGCGCCTCGATCGCCGCCGCGGCAATGAACGGCATATACGTCAGTTTCACCCCGTTCTCCCGCTCGAACCTGCCCTTTTCCCGCTCCCGGACGCGCACAATGCGCGTCATGTCCACCTTGAAGACTTCGTGAACATGCGGGCTGATCTGCATGCTCTGGGCCATCCGCTCGGCAATGATGGCCCGCATCTTCGTCAGCGGAACCACCTGGCCGGGCAGCGTTGCGTCTGCCGTTGCGCTTGCCGTTGCGCCTGCCGGTCCCGTTGTCGCGCCCGCGGTCCGCGTCGCCGCGGGAACGCCTGCGCCGCCCGGCCCGTGCTCGCTCAGGTGCCTGAGCACATCTCCCTTCGTAATCCGCCCCTCCGAGCCCGTGCCCGCTATCTGCCCCAGGTCCAGGTTGTTGTCCCTGGCCATCCGCCGCACCAGCGGCGAGGAGCGCAGCCGCTCGCCGCCATTGGCCGCGGCAGCGGGAACTGCTGGTGTCGCAGCCGCCGGGTTGGGCACCGAATCTGCGCCGCCACCAGGCCCTTGAGCCGCCTGCGCTGGAGCCGCTTCGGCTACCTTGACCTGCGCAGGCCCTGCCGCCGTCCCGCCAATCACCGCAACCACCGTGTTGATCCCCACCGTCGCGCCAGCCGGAACCTTGATCTCGCTCAGCATGCCCGCCACAGGCGCGGGAATCTCCGCATCCACTTTGTCCGTGGAGATTTCAAACAACGGCTCGTCCTTCTCAACCATCTCGCCGGCCTTTTTCAGCCACTTGGTAATGGTGCCCTCGAAGATCGACTCGCCCAGTTGCGGCATCACCACATCAGTCCCGCCGGAAATCTCCCCGCTCGCCGCCTCCGCCTTTGCGGCCTCAGAAGCCTGAGCTTCGTCCCGAGCAGCGGCCAGACCAGCAGCGGCCGGCGCCGGGACCGGGCCAGCGGGAACCGCCTCTCCAATCTCGCTGACCACCGCAACCACCGTATTCACCCCCACCGTCGCGCCTTCCGGAACCTTGATCTCGCTCAGCACGCCGGCAACGGGAGAGGGAATCTCCGCGTCCACCTTGTCGGTCGAGATCTCAAACAGCGGCTCGTCCTTCTCCACCGCGTCGCCGGCCTTTTTGAGCCACTTGGTAATGGTGCCCTCAAAGATCGACTCGCCCAGCTGCGGCATGATTACGTCGGTTGGCATGGATCCCTCTCTCCGCCATTCGGGACTTCAATTGCGCCCCCGGTTCCAGCCGGATTATAAATCGCAGCCCATACGCCAATTGAGCCCAGCCCCATCCACCACAAAAGCTGGGCGCCCCATCCCTTGCGCAGCGTTGCAACGAAAAGATGCAAACATGGGTGGGAAACCACGAATTCTAACCCGCACCCATCCCTCAGCCGCTGGGCGCCTCATCCTTGCGGCGTTTTTTGCCGCAAGGTCGGGATAGCACGAACCTCACGCCTGAACGGGACGGCCCTCTTTGTGTCTCAGCCGCTCCACCTCCGCCGGAACCCGCATCGGCGTATCTTCCGCCGGAAACTCCGGCCCAGTCCCGGCAGCCGCTTCCGCCTCAGCCCGCAGCGCCGCCAAGCTCTCCACCGCCAGCACCCGCTCGTCAAACACCAGCCCGAACTGCCGCGCCGTCTCGTGGGCCACTGCCTCCAGCGCAGGCAACTCCTCCGGCCGTCCAGCCTCACAATCCAAAGCGAGCTCCCGCTCCAGGCTCGTCACCGCGTGATCCGGAATGCCGCAGGGAACGATCAGCTCGAAGTCGCGCAAATCCGTCGTCACGTTGAAAGCAAACCCGTGCGAGGTAATTCCCCGCGCCACATGAATCCCGATCGCCCCAATCTTCCGCTCCCGCTCCGCATACCCATTGCCAGTCCCCAGTCCCTCAGTCCCCAGTCCCTCAGTCCCCAGTCCCTTAGTCCCTAGTCCCTTAGTCCCTAGTCCCTCAGTCCCTAGTCCCTCAGTCCCTAGTCCCTTAGTCCCTAGTCCCTGCTCGTCGTTCCCTGCACTTCCGCACCACACCCCCGTCAGCCCCGCAATCCGTCCTGCCCGCACCCCAAACCTGCCGCACAGCCGGATCAGCGCCTCTTCCATCAGCCGCACAAAGTCCACCGGCCCCATCCGTCCGCCATTTGGATTCCTGAGGCTCCGCAAGTCGAAGATCGGGTACCCCACCAGTTGCCCCGGCCCGTGATAGGTCACGTCTCCGCCGCGGTTGATCTCGTGCAGCGTCACCCCGCGCGCGGCGAGCAGCTCATTTGTAGCCAGCACATGGGCCCGGTTCGCGTTCCGCCCCAGCGTCAGCACCGGCGGATGCTCCAGCAGCAGCAGCACATTCCCCACGCGGCCCTCCGCGCGCAGCCCGGCGATCTCCGCCTGCAGCCGCAGCCCTTCGTCGTAACTCACTCTTCCGAGATAGAGATACTCGATCATCGTCTCCTGATTGTAGCTACCCGGGATCGTAGCCAGATGGGATTTCAGTCAGCCGCCGCACGCCCTCGCAGGGCAGCCCTCACTCCTCAAGCCGGGCCGCAAACAGCCTTGCAAACACCGTCCGATGCTGCCAGGCAACAAGCAGCCAAAGAAGCGTCGCAAACGCACCCATCCCAATACCGCTCGGGTTCATCAGGATGTGAAACAAGAGGATGTTGAACAGCACCGGGCCCAGCAGCGTCAGCCCCAGCCCCACAAACCGGTTCGCGAGCAGCAGAATCCCGGAGACGACCATGATCGCGCCCACCACGTAAAAGTAGTGTGCGGCAAGCAGGGCGGCCGTAAACTGCCCGGCCAACCCTGCCGGCATCTGTCCCATGGGAATGAAATGCAGAAACATATTGGAGCCGAAGACCAGGAACATCAGCCCCAGCAGATAGCGGGCGATCGTCGCGGCAATTTTCATTGGAGTTCTCCTGTAATTGAGGTGAATTCGGGGAATGAATCAGCCGGGGAGCAGGCCCACGGCTCTGCGGAGGCGAAGCAAACTCTCCGCAGCCAATGGATGGCGCCACCTCGCCTGTCGATTCAAATCATTAGGAGGCTGCGGATCGTGTCTTTCAGCGCTCCTCGAATGCAAGCGAAGCGGGTTTGGCGTTACCATAAGAAACAATGGGGGAGCCAATGGCTGAGCGCGCCGCCCAAGACGATCCTGCCGACGCATGCGACGAAGGTTACGAGGCATGGGCGCGCCAGGAGATAGAGGCCGGACTCGCCGACATCGAAGCGGGCAAGACCGTTTCAGGCGAGAAGGTGGCCGAATGGATTCGAAGTCTGGGTACGGAGCATGAGCTTCCACCGCCCCAATGTGACTAAGAAAGAACGGGAAATCGCATGAGACCGTCTGAAGTTCTGCCGCAGCATCGCGAGACGATCCGCCAGCTTGTACTTGAGGCGGGCATGGCGAATCCGCGCGTCTTCGGCTCCGTCCTCCACGGCGAAGACCAGGAAGGCAGCGACCTCGATCTGCTAGTGGACCCTGCGCCGAGAACCAGCCTGCTGGACTTGGCTGGCTTGCAAATCGAAATCGAAGCGCGTACGGGAGTCAAGGTGGACCTCCTGACGCCAGGGTTTCTTCCGCAGAAATATCGGCAAAAGGTTCTGGATGAGGCTCAGCCGGTATGAGCGTGCATCCGGAACGAACCCAGGATTACCTCGAGCACATACTCAATGCCCTCGAACGAATCCAGCGATATACCGCCGGAAAGTTTGCAGCCGATTTTATGACAGACACATTGCTTCAGGATGGGGTGCTGCGGAACCTCGGGATCATTGGGGAAGCGGCTCACAGGCTTCTTGCGGATTCCCCGGATTACGCAGCGATGCATCCGGAGATTCCGCTGGCGAGGATTTATGCGACGCGCAACCGAATTACCCACGCTTACGAAGAAGTGGACCTGGAGGTCGTTTGGAATCTGGCTGCGTTTGATGTGCCCGACCTCCAGCCGAAGATCGTTGCGGCGCTGAAGGACTTCAAGAGCGAAGGATAGGCGAAAATTCTGGCGTGCAAAAAAGCCGGAAGAGCGGTAAAAGGATCGAAGATGGAAGACCAAGAGCCCGAATCGGAAGCAATCATCGATCCAGTGAAGCCAAAGGACCTGCTCTATCACTACACAGATCAGAGGGGGCTGTTGGGCATACTTGGAAGCCAGAGTATTTGGGCGACGCACATTCGCTATTTAAACGATTCCTCCGAATACAAGCATGGGCTGGACATTGTTAAGCGTGAGGTGTTGCAAATCAAGGTTGATCCAAGTCCAGTTCTCACCTTTGAGGGCTTTCCCGATGGTGCTGAGTTTATAGGGAAGGTCCTACGCCAAGCGATGACTCAGGCTTTAGAAGCGTTGGACAAAATGTCTATATACGTTGCGTCGTTCTTTGATTCCCCAGAAGGTTCGCCGCATATGCCTGAGCACGATGCTGGAGATATGCTAGAGCAATGGCGCGCCTATTCTGGCGGATCAGCAGGATTTAGCGTCGGTTTTGACAAGGACGCGCTTTCTCGGCATATCTGGCACGCTGGCGACGAAGCTGGCATCCCAATAATTGGGGGTAGCTGCATATACCAAACGGATCTACAAGAACGATATTTGCACGATAAGGTCGCTGAGATTGGCCCAACGGCGCTTAATTACTTCAATAAAGCAATGGCTGACTTCAAGGCCAACAAACTCCCTCAAATCATGGAACAGGCAAGACGATCCATCCTTCACGATCCTCCAGATCAACTCATCCGCCAAACGATGGAGAAGGCCATCGGAGAGCTGCGCGAGACTTTCAATCGAGAGACCGGTAACTTCTCAGCGTCGATGACGTCGCATCTTACCCGCATTGCGATTCCGGTAGTATTCATGAAGAATCCTGCTTTTTGCGGTGAGAGAGAATGGCGGGTCGCGAAGCTGTGCAGCGAGACACCCTCGGACATTACGTTTCGTCCAGGGAAGTCCAGTTTGATCCCGTACATTGCTATTCCTTTGCCTCGGTCCTGCGACGATGGAACCTCAATGATTCGACGAATTGTGGTCGGACCGTCGCCCAAAATTGACGACGCGGTCGCGGCGGTTCGAATGCTTTTGGAGAGCCAGAAGTACAAAATTCGCGGCTCCGGGGAAGCCGACGGGGTAGAAATCGTTCCTTCGAGAATCCCCTATCGCGATTGGTAGACCCGCTTTCGGGGTAAACTAGGAACTGGCAGGAGGACCGGGCGGTCGCTGCCGGCGGCTACGCGCAAGCAAGGTTCGCCGGGGGAGGAAAGTCCGAACTCCGCAGGGCAGTGTGCCGGATAACGTCCGGGACGTGGGCCTCAAAACCCATGGACGGCCAGTGCCACAGAAAAGATACCGCCTCGGCTACCCCTCTTTCGGGAGGGCCTCCCTGGAAACGCAATACCCGAGTTGGCCCGGCTCGCCGGGTACGCCCGCCGTTGCGGAAACTCCAGCGCCGGGGTAAGGGTGAAATGGTGCGGCAAGAGCGCACCGCCCCGGCGGTAACGCCGGGGGCAGGGTAAACCCCACACGGAGCAAGACCAAATAGGGAGGGAAATGTCCGCCAGAGCCAGGCGGCGTTGCGCACCGGCCCGGCGCGCCCAGGCGGCTCGATGCACGTGCCGAAACCTCCGGGTAGGTCGCTGATGAGCGTCCGCGGCGACGCGGCGCCTAGAGGAATGACCGCACACGACAGAATTCGGCTTACAGGCTCCTCTTGCCGAATACCAGGACCCCGCCGGCAGCTCTTCGCCGCCGGGACCGCAAACGACAGCCCCGGCCGGGAACCCTCCCGCCGGGGCTGACCATTTGGAAGCAGCGGAGTCAGCCGCCCGGTCGCGCGTGTTCGCGGAGCTAGGTCTCTGACCGCTTGTTTTTGTACCAGCTAGGTTTCTGACTGCTTGTTTTTGTACCACCTAGGTCTCTGACCGCTTGTTTCTGTACCAGCTCTGTGCCCCATCCTTTCGCCTTTTTTCTGGCGAAAGGGTAGGAAACCGCGAACCTTAAAGCGCGAAATCACGCGGTCAGCGACCTAACCACCCCTGCTCAAGCCCCCCCGGTTGTTCACGCCGCTAACTCCGCCAACCCCGCCAACCCCGCTAGCGCCGCTAACCCCGCTCCGTTACCATCAATCCATGCTCCGTGTAAAGCTCCTGGACCCAGCCGCCCGCGCCCCGGTCGTCGCCCACCCCGGCGAGGACCTCGGCTATGACCTGTTTGCTCTCGAAACCACCCTGCTCGCTCCCCGCGCCACTGTCAGGGTCCGCACCGGCATCGCCGTCGAAGCCCGCCATCCCGCCACCGGAGTCCCGCTCGGCCTCCTGGTTCGCGACCGCTCCTCCATGGCTGGCAAAGGAATCGCCACCACGGCCGGCGTCGTCGATGCCGGCTACCGCGGCGAGATTCTTGTCCTCATGACCAACCTTGGCAACGCCCCCGTCCAGCTCCAGGCCGGCGAAAAAATCGCCCAGATGGTTCCCGTCCCCGTCCTCACCGGTCCCGTTGAAACCGTTGAGACCCTCGAAGACTCCGCCCGCGCCGAAAAGGGATTCGGCAGTTCGGGAACCTGACCCCACCCCCGATTCCATGCCCTCCCGATCCTCAAATGCCCATGCATCCATCCCCCGGAACCTCCCCGCACTTTTCTGCGTATCGAAATGTGGGCAAAACAGCCCCCAAACGGTAACCGAGCCCTGCCGCGTCCGGCTTTCTCAACCCCCCTAGGCGGCCTGAACGCCTGGTGCCGCGTCAATAGGAATAGGCATCCGGGATTCGCGGCCTCCGGACATTGCGTAAACTAGGGAAACCCGGCAGTGGACGCGCATGCGCATCCGGCAACGCGCAGCGCCGCGGCGGCGGATCGCCGCTCCCGGCTGTGCTGGGGCAAGTACACCCCATCGGTCTGACGGCCTTTTGCCGGAGGCTGGAAGCCAGAGGCTCAAAGCTGGAAGCACGAAAGCGGAACCATGCAATTCAATGAGGCCTTCAAACTCGCGCTGCAATCCCTCTGGGCCAACAAGCTCCGCTCCATCCTCACGCTCATCGGCGTGGTTATGGGCGTGGCCTCGGTCATCATGGTCATCACCCTGGTCAACGGCGCCAACACCTACGTGAGCACCAAGATCATCAGCAATGGCGCCGACGTCTTCGCCGTGCGCCAGATGCCCGGCGTGATCTTCTCCGCCGAGGAATATTTCAAGTTTCAGAAGCGCAAGATCCTGCGCATCGAGGACTACCAGGCCATCCAGGACAGTTGCACAGAGTGCGGCGAAGTAGGCGTGCGGCTCGACCGCATCGTCAGCGTGGTCTGCAACGGGCACTCCAGCACCGATACCGACATGCGGGGCATTACCTGGACGATGGTTTCGCTCGACAACATGGACATCGCGCTGGGTCGCGGCTTTACTCCCGCCGACGACAGCAAGGCCACCCACAACGTCATCGTGGGTTACGACATTGTGGACAACCTGCTGGGCGAAGGCGACCCCGTCGGCAAGGAGATCCGCGTCGGCGGCATTCCTTTCACCATCGTGGGCGTGGGCGACCGCAAGGGAAAGATGCTGGGCCAGTCCCAGGACAACTGGGTCGCCGTGCCCGTCACCACCTACCAGCAGACCTACGGCTACAACGACTCGCTGGACATCTACGCCCGCGCCAGCGCCAACAATGCCGAGGCCATGGAGCGGGCCAAGGACGAGGTGCGCGTAATCATGCGTTCCCGCCGCCACAACGCGGTCGGCCAACCGGACGACTTCGAGATCGAGACCAACGACACCTTCCTCGACATCTGGAAGCAGATCTCCGCCATCTTCTTCGACGTGGTGATCGGCATCGCCTCCATCTCGCTGGTGGTGGGCGGCATTGTCATCATGAACATCATGCTGGTCAGCGTAACTGAGAGAACGCGCGAAATCGGCGTGCGCAAGGCGCTGGGCGCCAGGCAGCGCGACGTGCTGCTGCAATTCCTCATCGAGAGCGGTACCATGGCGCTGGTAGGGGGAGCTATCGGCGTGCTTTTTGGAGTGATCGTAGCCAAGCTGATTACCATCATCATCGGCTTCCCCACCAGCATCCAGTTGTGGAGCGTGCTGCTTGGCCTGTTCATGGCTACGGCCACGGGCATCTTCTTCGGCGTCTACCCCGCCAGTAAAGCCGCCAAGCTGGACCCGGTAGTCGCGCTCCGGGCGGAATTGTAAAAAGGACAGGGATTAGGGATTAGGGGTTAGGGATTAGGGGTTAGGGATTAGAGAATGGAGTTGTGGGATGGTTCATTCGTTTCGAGACCTGCAGGTGTGGCAGAGATCTATTCAGTTGTCAGTTTCTATCTACCGGCTGACAAGGAGCTTTCCGAGTGAAGAAATCTACGGAATGACCAGCCAAATGAGACGCTCTTCTGTTTCAGTGGCGAGTAACATTGCCGAAGGACATGGACGGCTGAGTACCGGCGAATATCGGCAGTTCTTGGGCATCGCCCGAGGTTCCAACTTCGAGTTGCAAACACAGCTTGAAATAGCTCGCGCACTAGGCTACAGCGATTCCAGAATGCTTGAGGAAGCAGAAGGCTTATCTTTCGAAGTTGGAAAGATGATTTCGGGAGTGCTCAATGCGACCAAGGATAAGGCGCAGGTCAAGCGGCCCTAATCCCTAACCCCTAACCCCTAACCCCTAGCCCCTCGGAGTTTTCATGGCGCAAGGACAAACCCGCGAATCCATCAAAATGGCGCTCGATACGCTGCGCAACAACAAGCTGCGCTCCGGGCTCACCATCCTGGGCATCGTCGTCGGCGTGACCACGGTGATTGTCATCTCGTCGGTCATCAGCGGACTCAACAACCGGGTCGCGGATTTTGCCGACCAGTTCGGATCAAATGTCTTCTGGGTCTTTCACATGCCGGTCATCGGCGTGCGCCCTACCACCGAGCAGCTTACGCGCAAGAAGCTGACCGTCGATGATGTACTGGCCCTGCGCACGCTGCCCCATGTGGTGGCCGCCGACGGAGGATACCGCTACACCAAGCAATTTGGCGTGGGCGACGTAAGCGTAAAGTATCAGGGGCACAAGGTGGCGGGCGCTATTCTGTACGGCGACACGGCGCAATTTGCGGATGTCTCGAACTACACCTTGCAGGCGGGCCGCATCTTTACCGACGGCGAGGACCAGCGTCATGCGGCAGTGTGCGTGCTGGGGCACGACACCGCGGAAGAGCTCTTTGTCAACGGCGAGGACCCCATCGGCAAGGAGGTCAATGTCGCCACCGGACTCTACACCGTCATCGGCGTTCTTGACAAGCAAAAGCAGCCCTTTGGCAGCGGCAAGAACCCCAACGACAACGAAATCGTGTTTCCCATGGGAACCTTCCACAGCCTGCACCCGGAGGTCCTGGACCTGTGGGTCGCCGTGAAGTACGACGACCCCAAGAACAAATCCCTGGTCGAGGAGGAGATCCGCGAGATGCTGCGCATCCGCCGCAGGGTAAAGATCGAGGCGGACGATAACTTCGAGATCTTCGGGCCCGACTCCCTCACCAAGCTCTGGGGCAACATCACCGGCGGCCTCTTCGGCTTTATGGTCGCTGTCTCCTCGGTCGGCCTCATGGTAGGCGGCGTCGGCGTCATGAACATCATGCTGGTCTCGGTCACCGAGCGCACCCGCGAAATCGGCGTGCGCAAAGCCATCGGCGCCACCAAACACACCATCCTCACCCAGTTCACCACCGAGGCCATCACCTTATGCGCCGTGGGCGGCGTTGTTGGCGTCCTCCTGGGCGCCGTGCTCACCTGGATCGTCTACTACCTGCCCGTAGGCTTGCCCGCCACGCTCTCCACCCTGTGGGTCCTCATCGGTTTCGGCGTTTCCTGCGCCATCGGCCTCATCTTCGGCATCTATCCCGCCTGGAAAGCCGCCAACCTCGACCCCATCGAAGCCCTCCGATACGAGTAAGAACAGTCGTCAGTGGTCAGTGGTCAAGCGTCGAGGATCACAGCAGCAGACCAGGAATGGGGATTAGAATCGCGTCCAACGAAACTGACCGCTGATTACTGAAAACCAGGTTTCTCATGGCTCACGGCCAGACTCGCGAATCCGTCAAGATGGCGCTCGATACCCTGCGCGCAAACAAGCTGCGCTCCGGCCTGACCATCCTTGGCATCGTCATCGGCGTCACCACGGTCATCACCATCTCCTCCGTTATCAACGGGCTCAATAATCGGGTCTCGGACTTTGTGACCTCGATGGGGTCGAACGTCTTCTGGATCTTCCACATGCCCATGATCGGAATCAAACCCACCACCGAGATGCTCACGCGCAAAAAGCTGACCCTCGATGACGCGCTGGCCCTGCGCGGTCTACCCCATGTTGTCGCTGCGGACGCCGAGGTCCGGCACGTCAATGAGCAGTTCCGCGTGGGCAACGTGGACGTCAAATACAACGGCAAGAAAGTGTCCGGGGCCTTCCTGTTCGGAGCCACCGCGCAGTTGGAATCCGTTTCAGAGCTGGCTGTGCTGGAAGGCCGCTTTTGGACCGACCAGGAAGACGAACGCCACGCCCACGTCTGCCTCGTCGGCCATGACACCGCGGAGATGCTGTTCGGGACCGATGACCCCATCGGCAAGGATGTGAACGTGGCCTCTGGGCTCTACACGGTGATCGGGATCGTGGACAAGCGCAAGCAGCCTTTCGGAACAGGCAAAAACCCCGCCGACAATGGCGTGTACTTCCCCCTCGGAACCTTCCACAACCTCTACCCGGAAATCAAGGATATGTTCATCGCCGTGAAATACGACGACCAGAAGAACAAGAACCTTGTCGAGGAAGAGATCCGCGAAATGCTCCGCATCCGCCGCAAGGTCAAAGTGGAAGCGAATGACAACTTTGAGATCATGGGTCCCGACTCGCTCACCAAGCTTTGGGACCAGCTCACCGGCGGACTGGTGGCCTTCATGATCGCCGTCTCCTCGGTCGGCCTCATGGTCGGAGGCGTCGGCGTCATGAACATCATGCTCGTCTCGGTCACCGAGCGCACCCGCGAAATCGGCGTCCGCAAGGCCATCGGCGCCAACAAACGGAACATCCTCACCCAGTTCACCACTGAGGCCGTCACCCTCTGCGCCGTCGGCGGGGTGGTTGGCGTCATGGTGGGCGCCGTCATCACCTGGATCGTCTACTTCCTGCCCATCGGCCTGCCTGCTGCCCTCTCCCCCCTCTGGGTCCTCATCGGCTTCGGCGTCTCCTGCGCCATTGGCCTCATCTTCGGCATCTATCCCGCCTGGAAAGCCGCCAACCTGGACCCCATCGAGGCCCTCCGCTACGAGTAACAGCAATCAAGACTCAGGGTTCAGGGTCCAGGGTCCAACAAATAGGAACCACTCCGCTCCCCCCAGCCGAGCCTCTTCCTACCTCATCCAACCCAAAAGCCCCGTGCCCCATCCTTTCCGCTTTTTCCTGCGGAAAGGGTGGGAAACCACGACTCTCCCTTCGCCGTGTTTTTTTCACCGTTTGCATTCTCCCGTAACCTTAAGCCTCCCCAGTTTCAAGATGCGTCCACCGGCAAGACTTACGAATCGGTAATTGGCAGTCACTGACCCCTAACCCCTAACCCCTGACCCCTGACCCCTGTTTTTCCGCTACACTTACCCCAGCGATGCCGCACATTTTGGCCCATTCCGTGGAGATTCTCACCACCGTGCTGGCCATCGCCGGCATGGGCTACTTCCTCGCCGCCATCCTTGCCGCTCGCGCCTTTTTAGCCGCCCGGCGCGCCCCGCTGGCCCCCTTTGCCCCCGGCGTCAGCATCCTCAAGTCTCTCAAAGGAATCGACTTGGGCATGATCGACGCCTTTCGCAGCCACTGCCGCCAAACCTACCTGGGCGAGTATGAACTGCTCTTCGGCGTTTCCTCCCTCGACGACCCCGCCGCCGTCGTCGTCGAGCGTCTCAAGCAGGAGTTTCCCGCTCATTCCATTCAACTTGTCGAGTGTCCCGCCCGCCTGGGAAGCAACGGCAAGGTCAGCACTCTCGCCCAGCTTGCCAACCACGCCCGCCACGATTTCCTGCTCATCAACGACTCCGACATCACCGTCTCGCCCCGCTACCTTGAGCGGGTCATGGCCCACTTCGCCCCCCCGCAGCCTGACCGGGCCAACCCGCCCACCAAAGCCCGCAAGCCACAGAAAGAAGTGGGCTTGGTCACCGCTCTCTACCGTGGCCGCGCCCCCTCCACGCTCGCCCGCTGCGGCGGGCTCCCTTCGCAACTGGAAGCCCTCGGCATCGCTACCGACTTCCAGGCCGGCGTTCTGCTCTCCCGAATGATTGAAGGCGGCCTGCGCTACGGCCTCGGCTCCACGCTGGCTATAAGCCGTAGCGTTCTCAACAAGATAGGCGGCCTCGCCTCCCTGGTCGATCACCTCGCCGACGACTATGAACTCGGCGCTCGCGTCGCCCAGGCCGGCTATCGCGTCGCCCTCAGCGCCGAAGTCGTTCAAACCGCCATTCCCGCCTACGCCTGGCGCGGTTTCCTCGATCACCAGTTGCGCTGGGCCCGCACTGTCCGCGACGCCCGCCCCTGGGGCTACGCCGGCCTCATCTTCACCCACGGCCTCGCCTGGGCGCTCCTCAATGTGCTGGCCAGCGGCCTGAGCCCATTGAGTTTATGGCTCCTGGGCCTGAGCTTCCTCCTGCGCCTCACGCTCGCCATGACGGTCGGCGCCGAGGTGCTCGCCGACCACCAGGTCCTTCCCTCTCTCTGGCTCCTGCCCCTCCGCGACCTCGTCGCCATCGGCGTGTGGGTGGCCGGCCTCTCCGGCAACACCATCGTCTGGCGCGGCGAGCGCTTCATCCTCAAGAACGGAAAGCTGCAAAAGTTGGGCGAGCCGGCCAGTTAGCGTGGCTTCTTTGGGAACCGTTTAACACGGCGAGCGTATTATGCAGAGTGGTCATCCGCGCGGTCGGAAGGGCAGTGCGGGGAGTCGCGAAAAGAGAACTGCGATGCAAGTGCCCATGAAGTCGAATCGGCTGCAGAGGGCGCCGGACGGTCCGGCCACATGCACCGCCTTGACTCCCAATGCAGACACTCACGGCGTTGCGGCCCCGCATCTGGTTTACGACCTCCGGCTCGCAAACGGCTGCTCCGATGGCTTTTACGCCGATGCCGCCCGCTTCTCCGATAAGCTACTGGCTGAGATCGACCTCCATGCTGGAACCGCTATCCGCGCCTACAGCCGCTACGTCCAGGTTCAATTGAGAGAACCTCCGCGCAGCCTCGGCGAGTATTCGATCGAACTGCTCACTTTGGGCCTTGCGCTCTCGCGCTATGCCGGTGCGGCTGAGAACACGCCGGGCTGGGTGGTCGGTTTGGCGCGGAAGCTCTTTTGGCTTCGCGGCCGGTCGGCGCGGATGAGGCCGGTGGCCGACTTTTTCCGGGCAGCGATTACCCGCCTCTTCATGGTGCCCCGCATCGGCTGCGGACCAACCGCCGGCGGGTGCACGCTGGACCGGTTGCCGCGCCTCATCGAGTGGCTCCAGGCCACCGGCGAGTTCGAGCAGGAGTCCATGCGCCTTGAGAACTGGCGCAGCTTTCTGGCCACGCTTCCCCACGCGGAGGCCACGCACCGCATCCAGACCGCCGCGGACCTCTTCGCCTGGTTTGAGCGCCAGGCTGACAGTTCGCTGGGAGCCCATACCCGCGGAGTTCCAGGCTTCCTGGCGGCGGAATACGCCGGTCGCGGCTGCCGCGAGGATCAAATCTTCTGCGGCAAGCCGCCCGTGGAGTATCACCTGAGCATGGTGGCGACCGAGATCATGAACCGGGGATTGCGCCAGGAATTCGATCGCACTGCGCACCGCGTTGTCCTGGTTCCCACCTGCATGAGGGGCGCACATGCCGCGGTTTGCCGCGCGCGTGCATCAGGCTCGGATCTCGCTTGCACCGCCTGTGACCCGGCCTGCGCCGTCAACCGCATCACCCGCCGCATCAGCCGCCTGGGAGCCAAGGTTTATCTCATCCCCCATTCAACGGGGTTCAGCCGCTGGCTGGAACGGTGGCAGCGCACGCCGGGGGTCGGCGTCGTCGCGGTGGCCTGCATGTTGAACATCCTGCCCGGCGGCTTTGAGATGCGCGCCCGCGGAATCCCCTCGCAATGCGTGCCCCTCGACTATCCGGGCTGCCGGAAACATTGGTCCCGCAACGGAATCGCCACCAGCCTCAATGAAGACCGCCTGGTCCAGATTGTCGCGTCCCCCTCCCGCTGATCTTGGAAACAAGCTGCGCAAAAACTCGTCGCCTTGAAAGGGCACGGCTTTACAGGCTGCGGAAAAACTCGCTCGGGCGGTAGGCCGGGACTGGCAAGCCGGGGTTTTAACCGCGACCCAAGAGCCAGCTCCCTCGTATGGCTATAGTTTCTCGGCCTGCCCCTAGTCTCCCGTTGTCGCCGCCACCGGATCCTGTTCGCTGATCGCCACGCAATCGATCGACAGGCAACTGCCCAACTCGCAGAAATCCTTGTCCCACCGCGGACGAGCGTCACTCCCCAGCGCCGCCAGCGCATAGCTCGAAGTGCCCAGAATCTCGTACCAGATGTTCTGCGCCTGCCACAGGTTCAGCTCGAAGGGCAACTCTACCAGGTTGCGCGCCAGTGTCAGCGCGCGGTCCAGCATCTCCAGCGACCCCGACGACATCTGCAGCTCGACCATGGCCCGCTTCATTCGCAGGTCGGCAATGTAGGAGAGCGTGGCCGAATCCAGCGCCACCTGGTCCGCCTTGGCCAGCGTCAGGAACGAACGCATCTGCGCAATGTCGATAGGGTCGGTCTCCAGTGCGCGTTTCAGTCCCGCGTTCACCGCAAACCCCGCCGCCAGCATCAGCGCCGGCGGCTTGGGCAACCCCGCCTGCGCAAGATAGTGCAACAGGCTGGCGTGGTCCTCGTAGATGGTGGTCAGCGAGTTCTCGATGTCCCATAGCGTCGAGTTCAGAATCAGTTGCACGATGCGCCGCTGCTCGTCAGTGAACAGCGAGGTCAGCGAGTAATCCACGCGCCCGTAATAGCTGTCCAGCAGCCGAATCACCTCCGGGAACCGGGCCCGCTGTACGTGCTCGGCGGCCTGCGCGGCAAAGGCTTCGAACTCGGCTGCATCGCCCTCGCTGTAAGCCTTTACCGCGGCGGTAATGTTCTGGTCGCCGAAGTGCAACACCGCGAACGAAAAACTCTGTTGGTGTCCGGTGATGGCGCTGACGATGTGCGCCCGGCCCAGCGCCAGACGCCCCCGCCCCGAGGTGTGGATGTCATAGGAGATGCGCCGCACGTGGTAGCAGAACAGCTCGGTCTCCTCGGCAAACGACGAGAAGACGGAACTGATGGCGTAGTGCGCCGCCACCTGTTCCAGGCCCAGCTTCATGGTGGCCACGCACTCCTTGTAGATCTGGGCGCCGTCGCCGGCGCTCGCCAGGTTGGACTTTGCCTCTGCCAGCCGCGCCAGAAACGCGGCCTCCAGCCCTTCGGCCTGTGCGCCGTAAACCTGCTGCGCCAGTTGCAGCACCCGCGCCGCATACGCGATGATCTGCACCGTCTCGATGCCCGCCAGATCGTCGAAGAACCACCCGCAGCTGGTGTACATCAGTTGCGCATGGCGCTGCATCTCCATCAGCTCCAGCGCCTGCACCCGCTCCGCTTCGCTCAGACTGTGGCCCTCGTGTGCCCGGAAAAACTGCTCCACCTTCTCCGTGCCCCGGTCCAGCATCACTTCGATGTACCCGTCGCGGGCAGCCCACACGTCTTTGAAGAGCTTGCCGCCCTCCTGCTCCGTCAGCGGAGCCATGGCGTCACGCAGCTCGTCCAGCGCCTGCCGCAACGGCGCGCGCCAAGCCTGGTTGAAGCCCGGCGTGCCCGCGTTGCAGCCGCAGTTCGAGCGCCACCGCTCCACCCCGTGTACGCAGCTCCATGAGCTGTTGTCCACAATCTCGCACTCGTACTCCGGCGGAAACTGCTCCAGAAACCTCCCATAGTTGGTCAGCTTCACCGTCTTGTCCCGTTCCAGCATCCGCAATGCGTAGGCCAGCGCCATTTCGCCGTGCTTGTGGTGGTGGCCGTAGGACTCGCCGTCGGTCGCTACGTGCACCAGTTGCGGCTGCTGGCTGTCTTTGAACCCGCCTTTCAATCGCGCGGCAAAGTGCTCCCCGGAGTTCAGCAGCCCCTCGAACGCAATCGCCCGCGAAGCCGGGTCATTGTAAAAGAACACCGCAATCGAGACCCCGGAGTCGAAGCGCACCACGTAGGGGCGCGTGGTGTCCACCGTCGTCCCCGGCGTATCCGTCCAGTCCGCGCCGTCCCGCAGTTGCCGGATGCGCTTGCACTGGTGCGGCGCCAGCACCGTGAACTTGATGCCGTGCTGCGCCATCAGCTCCAGCGATTCCGTGTCCGCCGCCGTTTCCGCCAGCCACATCCCCTCCGGCGGCGTGCCGTAGTGGTTTTCGTAGTCGGCAATCCCCCAGCGGATCTGCGTGATCCGGTCGCGCCTGCTCGCCAGCGGCATGATGATGTGGTTGTACACCTGCGCCATCGCCGAGCTGTGTCCGCCATAGCTCTTCCGGCTCCGCCGCTCGCCGTCCAGGATCATGCGATAGGTCCGCGGCGCATTCTCCTTCAGCCAGCTCAGCAGCGTGGGCCCGAAGTTGAAGCTCATGCGCGCGTAGTTGTTCACAATGCGCGTGATCTGGTTCTTGTTGTTCTGGACCCGCGCCGCGCCGTTGGTCGCGTAGCACTCCGCGCAGATGCGCTCGTTCCAGTCGTGGTAAGGCGCCGCCGTGTCCTGCGTCTCGACCGTCTCCAGCCACGGATTCTCTCTGGGCGGCTGGTAAAAATGTCCATGAATGCAGATGAAACGTTTGCTTGCGGCCATGAAGATTCCCACCGGGTGCCGGCATCGCGTCGTGATCCCGGCCGTCTAACCTATATTAGGCTCACCCGCTACGGCTGACCGGGTGGCCTTAGCATAATAAACCGTTTTAGCGTTCCCGGAACACCTACCTGCCTAAATTGGAACAGCCCCCGCCACTATTCTTTCTTGGCCCGTCCATTCTTTCCTTGACCGTCTATTCTTTGCCTGACCGCCCCGCGGGCGCTGTGCCCCTGGCCAGATCGCACGCCCGCCACAGATACCAGCTCGCCACCGAGCGGAACGGCGCCCAGCGTTGTCCCCTTTTCAGCACCACCTCCGGCTTGGGCAGGTCTTCAGCCGCCAGCGCCCGCGTCTGCGGCACGCGCAGGAAGGTCAGAGCGAACCCTTTTCGCACCCCGTAGTCGGTCACCGGCAGCACATCCGGCCGTCCCATGCGGAAGATCAGCAGCATCTCCACCGTCCACGGCCCAATCCCCCGCACCTCGGTCAGCCGCTCCACAATCTCCGCGTCCGTCATTTTTTTAATCGCCGCGTGCGTCGGCACCGTCCCGTCCAGCGTCTTTGCCGCCAGGTCCCTCAGCGCCTTGATCTTGTTCCCCGAAACCCCCGCCGCCCGCAGGACTTCATCGGGAGCATCGAGCATAAGCTGCGGCGCCGGATCGCCCCCAAAATACTCCCTTACCCGCCGATGAATCGTAGCCGCGGCCTTCCCGTGCAACTGCTGATAAAGTATCGACTCCAGCAGCGACTCGAACGGCGAAGGCGAGGGATCGAGCCGCAGCGTGAAAGGCCCGGCGCGCTCAATCAGCGCCCCCAGCTTGGCGTCTTTGGCCTTCAAATGCTCCACCGCCTCAGCAGCGTCAAAGGGAAGTTTGCGGCTCTTGCCATCGTGAATCATAGGGGAACAGTGTACCGTGCCGGCACTTGGTCGCGGCAGCAACCCAACAGACGCTGCCCTCAACCCGCCCCGCCTGTGTACCATCAAGAGCGTAGGCTTCTGAACAGGAGCGCCAACGCCATGAAGATGCGTCCAGGCACACAAACGGGATTTCTGCTCTGCGGCAAGGAATGGATCGAAGGCGAATCGCTCGAAGTCCGCTCGCCCTGGGATCAGGGTCTGGTCGGCCGCGTCACCATCGCCACCCGCGCTGACGCCCGCCAGGCCGTCAGCCACGCCGTCGCCAGCCTCCGCCGCACCCGCGCCCTGCCCCGCTGGAAGCGCCGCGAAATCCTCGAGGACGTAGCCGCCGCCCTCATCGAGCAAAAGGAGCGCTTCGCCCAGCTCATCGTCGCCGAGGCCGGCAAGCCCCTCCGCCTGGCCCGCGCTGAAGTCGATCGCGCCGTCCTCACCTTCAAAACCGCAGCCGAAGAAGCCGCCCGCCTCGGCGGCGAGAGCCTTCCCCTCGACCTCACCGAGGGCAACGAAGGCCGCTGGGGACTGGTGCAGCGCTTTCCCGTCGGCCCCGTCCTGGCCATCACCCCCTTCAACTTCCCCTTGAACCTCGTCGCCCACAAGCTCGCCCCCGCCATGGCCGCCGGCTGTCCCATCATCCTTAAGCCCGCCCCGCAAGCCCCCTTCACCGCCCTGGCTCTCGGCGAAGTCATCCTCAAGGCCGGCTGGCCCCAGGAGGCGCTTGCCATCCTCCCCCTCTCCAACGCCGACACCGCCTGGCTGGCTGAAAAGGAAGACCGCATCAAGCTGGTCAGCTTCACCGGCTCGGCCAAAGTCGGCTGGGAGCTCAAAGCCCACTCCGGCCGCAAGCGCGTCCTGCTCGAACTCGGCGGCAACGCCGCCCTCATCGTCCACAGCGACTGGCCCGACCTCGACGAAGCCGCCCTCCGCACCGCCCATGCAGCTTTCGGTTACGCCGGCCAGTCCTGCATCAGCGTCCAGCGCGTCTTTGTCGAGCGCAACGTCTTCCAGACCTTTTTATGGAAGGTCGTCGAGATCACCGCCAAGCTGGTCTCAGGCAATCCCTCCGACGAAGCCACTGAAGTCGGCCCGCTCATCCGCCTCGCCGAAGCCGAGCGCATCGAGTCCTGGGTCCGCGAAGCCGTCGAAGGCGGCGCCAAGCTCATCGCCGGCGGCGAGCGTCACGGCTCCGTCGTCACCCCCGTCATCCTCACCGCCACCAAGCCCGGCATGAAGGTCCGCGACGAAGAAGTCTTCGGCCCCGTCGTCCTCATCGAGCCCTACGACGACTTCGAGCAAGCCCTCGCCGACGTCAACCACTCAAGATACGGCTTGCAGGCCGGCCTTCTAACCCGCGACGCCGGCCGCATCCTCACCGCCTATCGCGAACTCGAAGTCGGCGCCCTCATCGTCGGCGACACTCCCGCCTGGCGTCTCGACCCCATGCCCTACGGCGGCGTCAAAGACAGCGGCCTCGGCCGCGAAGGCATCCGCTCCGCCATTCACGAAATGACCGAGTCAAGAATGTTAGTCATGTCCGGCCTCAGCTAGCCGCATCGGAGCGGCAGGTCAGGGTTTCAACCCCGACTGTCCGGCCTCAGCTAAGGAACCTCTAAATAAGCCGATGCTTTGAAAGGGCACGACTTCACAGGCTGCGGAAAAACTCGATCCAACTTGGATTCATGAGGCTTTGTAACAGGGCACGACTTCAGTCGTGCCGCAAGATGTTGGAAAGAAAGGGTGGGCTTTAGCCCCTGCATCGCTATCCCTCCCACAAATGCCGGAAGGAAGCAGTTTTTCCGCAGCCCGTTCAGTCGTGCCGTAAGCGTAACAAAATGAAGGCGGGCTTTACAGGCTGCGGAAAAACTCGTTTCCGCCGTTGCTTTGAAAGGGCACGGCTTGAGCCGTGCCGATAAAGCCAATAGAATGAATAGGGCTTTAGCCCCTGAGGGAAGGTTTCTTTCAGGTTTCGCCATACCTTTGGGGTTTTTCCGCAGCCCGTTCAGTCGTGCCGTAAGCGCAGCAAAATGAGAGCGGGCTTTAGCCCCTGAGAGAATGCTGGCGCATGCGCGCGAGCTTAATCAGAGCTTCCCTAGCCGCATCCTGACGCCCGCCTTCCTGAGCGCCAACAAGGCCTGTCATCCTGAGCGACCCTGAGCGCAGCGAATGGGGAGTCGAAGGACCTGCGGTTGCCCTTGCATTTGCTTTTGCTTTTGCTCCCCGCAGCTCTGAAAGAGCGCGGCCGGGAACCGGGGCACCCTTCAGGGTCGGGGTGCCGCCCCACAAACCCATCCGCCCCAAAGAATAGGAAGCTCGCGTAAGCGACAAAGCCGCGCTTAAAGCCCCTCCCTCGTCGCCAAACCCGGCAGGTTGGGGATTCATCCCCGACAAACCAACTGACCCACCCATAAAGAAAGATCGTGCACGCGGCGCAAGCCGCGCCCTGGTCCTCGTCACCCAACCGGATACTTCCGATATGCCGGTCGGGTCGAGGACTGGCGCGGTGTTCCGAAGGTCTAGCCTAGCCGTTGCTCCCCGTTTCCTCTGGGAGTGCCTCAGTAGCCAAACCGTGAATCCGTTTCCAGCCCCCGCCACATCG
>Ga0181527_1001583_pt1 | contig 23174 bp, 20 predicted proteins | sample PEATcosm2014_Bin_30_FD_119762 | JGI IMG/M metagenome (GOLD analysis project Ga0181527, IMG submission 119762) | Peatland microbial communities from MTU Mesocosm Facility, Houghton, MI, USA - PEATcosm2014_Bin06_60_metaG | ecosystem: Environmental > Terrestrial > Soil > Wetlands > Peat | place...
GTCGGCCCCTTCAAGGTCCGCTCCCTGAAGGTTGGCGCGATGGAGGTAGGCCGCACGAAGATTGGCGCCCTTGAGGTCCGCAGCCCTCAGGTCGGCGCCCTCGAGGTCTGCCCCCAGGCACTGTGCCGACCCCAGGCTTGCCGCCCTCAGGTCGGCGCCCTCGAGATCGGCCCCCCGAAGGTTCGCCTCTTCAAGGCCGGCCCCCTGAAGGTTGGCGCCCCGAAGGTCGGCGCCCTGAAGGTTGACCCTCGCAAGTGCGGCTCCCTTAAGATCGGCTCCCGAAAGGTCGGGTTTGAGAGTTGCGTTCCCCTCTCTCCACGTGTTCCAACTCTGTACGCTTCTTTTGAGAATAGCAAGGTGCTTCTTTGTCGCCATGGTGACGGCCCTTTTGTCTTTGTCAATGTTGTCCTGACTGCGTTCACAAAAGAAAAGGCCACGAGCAGGATTGGGGGGAACCTGGTCCGGGGCTCGCACGAGGTAAGTTTCAAAAACTACAGCTTCAGGGAGAAAATGGCCACGCGGAACGCATGTTTGAAGGCACGTCGGATTTCGTGAGAACGCTCACTTGCCCTTGCCTTCCTCGGGCCACCCGCGCCAATCAGGTTTTTTGATCTGTTCAAGAATGATTTTGTTGAGAACCCACTCTCCTGCTTCATCATCCCACTGTGTCGCAAGTTTTTCAGGCCAGTTGGTTCTTATTTGCGACAGAATTTCCGGATCAAGTCTTGTCTTGCAAAATGATTTGACGCGGCTGAGGTCGGCTTCCTTGAGGTTGGCCTTTCGAAGGTCTGCTCCCTCAAGGCTGGTTCCGTATAACTTGGTTTTCCCGAGATTGGCGCCCTGAAGGTCGGCTTCCCTGAAGGTGGCTCCCTGAAGGTTGGCTCCCCTGAGGTTGGCCTCCGCAAGCAGAGCCCCCGAAAGGTCGGCTCTCAAAAGGTTGGCTCTCAAAAGGCTTGCGCCCCGAAGGTTGGCTCCCGAAAGCTTCGCCCCCTTCATGACGGCTCCCGAAAGGTCAGGTGTAACCTTCGGGTTCTCTACTCTCCATTTATTCCAATTCTTTACGCCGGATAGCAGTGTGTCGATCTGATCCTGCGAAGCCATACCTGTCGCAAGCAACAACAGAACCGCGAATGCGCTTTTGACGCTTGTCATCGGGCAGCTCCTTTTGTTGGATAACCGCGTTCTCCGGCATCGGCTTGCTTCCGCCGATTGCATCGTGTCCGAGCGGATTTTCCTTTCAACCTCAATATATCTATTTGCCTCTTCGATTTGCAAATTATCAAGTACGGCTTTCGTGCAAGCGGTTCTGTCAATACCAGATTTTCAACCTGGCGGCCGAGTGTTCATCGGGCTTGATGAAATACACTCCAGGGGTTTGTCTACCGATACGGTTCGGAGACATCAGCGCTCCGCGAATATCATAGACGCGCCCATTCCCGGACGCCTTACCGATACTCTCCAGGGGAACCGATTTCTGGTGAAAGACCACGGCGGCCGATTGCGAGACCGTGAACGTGCCGATTTCTGTGCGAGTTACAACGAAAGAATCCGATTGACAGGCTTGACCAAAACAGGATTGACATTCCTCGTACACGTAATATTCTCTTGCCGGCAAAGGTCCTCTCTCAAAGTCGAGGATCGCTGGATTGGAAGTCCCCGTATGAAAATTTATGGGGCATGGGCAATACCCTATTAACGATGCGGTGAAGTTGAGAGTAATTATAGAATCATTGGTAAGAGCAACAGACGTTAAATAGTAGTTGTAGACGGTGCAACAATTTCGGAAGGAAAAGATTTCAAATTTAATTGAGTCGGAGATCGTCGGATTCGCCGGACTGACAACAAGCGAATCCGCGGCGATTGACGGACGCACAGCCAGTGCGGCAAGCGCGAAGAATGCGAGAAACTTCGTGATTGTTGACATATCGAATCCTCCTTCGACATTTTGGTCCGGTCTCTCCCACAATCATGATAGTCGTCAAAGAAGAAAATAGGTTCACGCGCCCGGCGTGACGCCGGCCGCTTGCTGAGCTTTTTCTTAATGATAGAACATAGGCTGCGACGCCATATTCGGCTGAATATTCCCATGGATCAATTGCTGCAGCCAAGTGGGCATGCTCTTCGTATCGCCGTGTACCAGCAGGACAGGGTCGTTATGAAGGTCCTCAAATCGTACAAACGCCGTTGCTGTTGAACCGTCGGCTTGTTTGGGAAAATCATCGGTATCCATATTTCGCATTGCCGTCTGCAAGGAATCGATCAATGCGCCGGGTAATCCGGAATTCCATACGACCCTCGTGTCATCCGCTTTCCCGCTTGCGTTGAAATGGACCTGGACTTTTGCCAAGCCTTCGGCAGAACCGTAAAAACCGACCCAGTTTATGTATGTCCCCCTGAAATCGGATAACCGCCGCCTGATCGCGTTGTGCAGGAATTCGGCTTCTTTTCCATCCATGCGTGCATCAACGGCGGTGAGGCGGACAAGATTTTCCGCCCGGGCAAAGGAAAGGACGAACCGCACGGTATCGGTTCCTATCGTGTTTGCAAGCGCGCCGAATTTCCAGTTCATGACGGAATCAACGACCTGGTCGACAAATTCCTTGGAATCCAGTGTCGTGCGTTGAACGTCGGGTCTGTTCATGACCTTGCCTGATTTCTTGATTGTCAAAGACAGAAAAAGCCTGCCCCCAAGTTCGCGGTTCTTTCTTACATAGGACGCATAGACCGGCCTGAGGGAAAGCATATGGGAACGGACCTCGGCGGTAACCAGCGTGTCGCAAAGACCTTTTGAAACGGCCGACTGGCAAGCCGTGGAATCAGGCGCCTGCGATGCCATCCGCGCCCCGGATTCCTCTGCAGCGGAATTGACTGCCGCACACGCAAGACTTATTCCCAGAAATGGCGCCCAGAGAGAGCGGAAACGTTTTGCTACGGTGATCACGATTTCTTCCTTGTAACCCATGGATAGTAGTCTTCCTGTGCAAGACCGATAAGGAATTGTTTTTTGGCGGGCGGTGCAGGCAACCGGTTTCGAAAGGAATATAGGTATTCCACCCGCCATTGTCAAATCAGAAAATGCAGGGTGCGCGGATCTTCCCCTGTCTCGAGAGGCGGGCGTGAGCTTTAAGAAGAATGTTTCCGGGAAATAATCCTGTCCTTGTAGAAACCTTGCCCCTCCTTCTTCCCGTTCTCCCGCCACCGGATATACGGTCCCTCTTGTTTCCCCTCCTTGTACGTGCATTGCTCCTGCTTGTTCCCGTTCATGTACCACTGTGTACTCGGCCCGTCTTGTTTGCCGTTCTTATAGGTGCAATGTTCCTGCTTCTTCCCGTTGTCAAACCACCGGGTATTTGGCCCTTGTCGGTTCCCGTCATTGAAGAAACCTTCTTCCTGCTTATTCCCGCTCTCGTACCACCGGGTATACGGCCCCTCTTGTCTGCCGTCCTTATAGGTGGATTCTTCCTGCTTCTTCCCGCTCTCCAGCCATTGGGTGTAGAGCCCTTCCAGTTTTCCGTTCCTGTAAGTGCATTCAACCGATTTCCGCCCGCTCTGATACCACCTGGTGCACGGTCCCTCTTGTTTCCCGTCCTTGTAGCTGCATTCCTCCTGTTTGTTCCCGTTCTCGTACCACGTGGTATACGGCCCCTCTTGCGTCCCGTCCTTGTAGGTATATTCCTCCTGCTTCTTCCCGTTCTTCTGCCATTGGGTGTAGAGCCCTTCCAGTTTTCCGTTCCTGTAGGTGCATTCAAGGGATTTCTGCCCGCTTTCGTACCACTGGGCGTACGGCCCTTCCTGTTCCCCGTCCTTGTAAGTACATTCTTCCCACTTCTTGCCGTTTTCGTACCATTCGGTGTACTGCCCTTCTCGTTTCCCGTGCCTGTAAGAGCATTCAAGTGATTTCTGCCCGCCTTCGTACCACTGGGTGAAGGGCCCTTCCTGCTTCCCGTCCTTGTAGCTGCACTTCTCATGCCTCTTCCCGTTCCAGTACCACTGGGCGCAGGGCCCTTCTTTTTTGCCCAGCCGGTCCACAAAGAACCTCTCCTGCAATTGTCCGTTCGGAAACTTCGATTCTCTCTTCTTTGCCCCGCCCAGGCAGCCCGATAATAAAACGATTGATAAAATGGAAACCGTACATACCTGCACGCACGCGCCATATCGTTCCCGAGATTGCCTGTTTTTGCTTTTTGTCTCAATCGTTGTCATTGTACCACTCCTTTCCGTGGTTGGAATGCATTGTGTGTTGCCGCAGGCGCTCTTGTATCCCGTTGGATACACGCATCCGCCGTGGTCGGTGGCGGGGCCTGTTGTTTTTGAGCAGTAGGAAAAATGAAAAATAGAATATTTCCAAGGCAAGAGAAATCTCACGAGATACAAGTCAAATGCATCTGGTTGGCTGTGCCGGAAATATGAATAATAAAATGCTTTTGGATAGCAGTGCCGGGTGACCCCAAAGTTGATCAGTGGCGAGAATCCAATCCTCTGCCGTGGGGCACCCACGAGGTGCAGTTGAGAAGGCCAATGGAAGAACTCCGGAACTCCACTTTACACCTTAAAGAGCAAATATGTTTTCATGCATTTGAATCCTGTGCAGCGGAACTTGACAAATCAGGGACTAATCTTCTGCCCCGCGCCAGGCAGGACCGGAACGTGTGCCGGAGCACAGTACCGCCTGATCCCTAGCCGAAGGCTGTAGGGACAGGCGGTACCGAGGCCGACAGGCCGAGCGTGGAGGGAGGGCCACCGCTGCGAAGCAGCGGGGCGCCCAATTTCTTATTTTGGTATTCGCCGCACCTGCTCAGCAAAAGTTTCTATGGCCAGAGAAGATCTTTTCTTCGATATTCAAGTTTTTCAGGCCATTTGGCTTTTATTTCGGATAGAATGTTTGTATCAAGTTCTGACATGTAAAACGATTTAACCGCGCCAAGGTCGGTACCTTTAAGCTGGGTGCCCCGCAGATCGGCAAAAAGAAGGTCGGCTCCCGCAAGGTTGGCGCTATCAAGATTGGCTCCCTCAAGATTGGCTTGTCCAAGGCAGGCTCTCTCAAGGTGGGCTCCAAAAAGGTGGGCTCCCCGAAGGTTGGTAAACACAAGGTTGGCTCCCTCAAGGTCGGCAAACACAAGGTTGGCCCGCTCAAGGTCGGCCCCCCGGAGGTGGGCCCTCAGAAGGTCGGCGCCCAGAAGGTCGGCGCCCTGAAGCTTTGCGTCCTGAAGGTTGGCGCCTTGAAGGTTGGCGCCCTTGAAATTGGCTCCCTCAAGATCGGCTCCCCCAAGGTCGGCTCTCTCAAGATCGGGTTTGATGCCTGGATTTTCCGCCCTCCATTTATTCCACTTTTGTATGCCTTCTTTGAGAATATCAAGGTGCTTTTTTGTTGCCATCGTAAAGTGCTTTTTGTCTTTGTCAATGTTCTTTTATGGACGTTGTTCTATTCCTGAAATTAGGTTAGAAACCAAAACCGAAAATACTTCATGGAAAAATTGAAGAATCTTCCATCACGATGGAAAAAAACATATTTATGGCCGCTCACTAACCGCGAAGCAATGACTTCAAGGTATGCGCTCGCTATGGGATTCAGAGGGTCGCCAAGGGAACCGCATTGCAGGGGTTGTAGGGAGTACCTTGGCGGTATTCTGTGGTTGCAATGTAATCCTTATTGCCAAAGGAATCATTTCCCTTGACCTTTTCCCTCCGCCCACCCATGCCAATCAGGTTTCTTGATCTGCTCAAGGAGAGTAGGGTCGAGCTCCAACCTTTCTTCTTCATCATCCCATGATGTTGCAAGTTCCTGAGGCCATTTGGCCTTTATGTGGGACAGGATTTCCGGATCAAGTTTTGCCTTGTAGAAGGACTTGACTTTGCTGAAGTCGGTTCCCTGGAGTTTGACGCCCCGGAGGTCGGCTTCCACAAGGATAGCTCCGGAAAAGTCGGTCCCCTCAAGTTTAGCGTTCCGAAGGTCGGTTCTCTCAAGGTTGACTCCATAAAACTTGGTTTTTTCAAAGTTGACTCCCTGCAGGTTGGCGCCCTCAAAGTTGGCTCCCTCAAGGTTGGCTCCCCGAAGGTCCGCTTCCGCAAGAGCGGCTCCTGCAAGGTTGGCTTTCGCAAGGTCGGCTGATTCAAGGTTGGCTCCATTGAGAGAGGCCCCAATAAGCTTGGCGCCCTCAAGGGCGGTTTCCACAAGGTTGGCTGAATCAAGGTTGGCTCCCCCAAGGTTGGCCGAATCCAGATTGGCTCCCCCAAGGTTGGTCCTCCCAAGATAAGGCCTAACGCTTGGGTTTTCCTCTCTCCACTTATTCCACTTTTCCACTCCGGATTTTAGTATGTCAATATCATCCTTTTTGACGCAACCACTATGTACCGCCAGCAACAACAGAACAACAAGCGCGCTTTTGAAGCTAATCATAATTCCCCTGTGTAATCTCTCGCACCGGTTGACGCCCATTTTCAGAAATCTGTAGGCCTATGAAAGCTATCTGTTTTCAAGTTTTTCAGGCCATTTGGTTTTTATTTTTGAAAGAATGTCCGGATCAAGTTTTGTCTTGTAAAATGACTTAACTGTACTGAGGTCGATTCGATTAAGGTAGGCTTTCAAAAGGCTGGCTCCCCCAAGGTCGGCCCCCCCAAGGTCAGCGCCTTGAAGGTTGGCCCCCCCAAGGTCGGCTCCCCAAAGGTCGGCAATGTTAAGGTGAGCTCCCCAGAGGTCGGCTCCCGAAAGGTGGGCTCCCTCAAGGTTGGCTCCCATAAGGTTGGCTCCCGTCAAGTGGGCGCGCTCAAGGTTGGCTCCCGTCAAGTGGGCGCGCTCAAGGTTGGCTCCCCGAAGGTTGGCCCCGGAAAGGCGGGTTCCCCGAAGGTTGGCTCCCGAAAGGTCCGCCCGGTGAAGGTTGGCTCTCCGAAGGTTGGCTTCCGAGAGGTGGGCTACCTGAAGGTCGGCTCCCTCAAGGTTGGCTGCCTCGAGGTCGGCTCCACAAAGGTAGGCTCCCCGAAGGTTGGCGCTGTCAAGATTGGCTCCCCGAAGGTTGGCGCTATCGAGGCGGGGCTAGGTGGTTCTGGTCTCTTCTCTCCATTTATTCCAATTGGCTACACCGGAGTTTAGTATGTCAATATTCTCCTTCTTCTTGGCGCAACCAATAGGTACCGCCAGCAACAACAGAACAGCAAGTGAAATTGCACTCTTGAAGCCAATCATAATGCCTCTCGCGTGTTGGTGGCTCTCACTGCTGCTCTCATAGGTCACATTGTAGCATTGGCGGCACCCGAAGTAAAGGGCGGCATTGGGGAAAAATAGGAATATTGCAAAACGGAATTATCTCGTAGGTGTTCTTATCTGGCGGAAGAATTATGGAAATAGACTCTCGCTATTCCCACTCAATCGTCCCCGGCGGTTTGTGCGTCACGTCGTAGAAAATGTCTCCCAATCCGTCAATCTTCCTCGATTCATCAAGAATGAACGCCAGCGTCTCATCCGTGAGCCTCGCAAACTTTGCGGTCATTGCCTCCTGCGACAAGATCGGCCGCAGCACCGCGCACTGGCGGCCGGCTTCGTTCACAAGGGGCAGGAGCACCACCGGCATCTGCCAGACAATGCCGTATTCGCCGGACCGGGCCAGCGCCCGGGTAACGAGGTTGTCAAATGCGCGAAGGACCGCGAGGCGTTCCTTGGAGACATAGGCCTCCACGCGCCGGTACGACGGGCTCTTGCCGGCGCGCAGTCCGTACACCACCCTGTTTACCCCGCGCACCCCGTTGGTGATGGCGGTGGAGGTCTCTTCCAGCCTGTCCCAGTTCTGTTCTCCAATGACAAGCGCGGGGTGCGCGTAGGTGCGCGAATCGCCCTGCACGCCCACGCTGCGAACGGGCAGCACCTGCGCGGCGTACCCGGCCTTTCCCGCCAGTGCGGACACGGCGCCGGCCGTGTCCTTGTCCACTGCAAATTCGCCGCCGTCCGAACACAACAGCCGCACCCCCAGCCCCGGGCCCGGGAACGGGTGACGCCACACCAAGGCGTCGGGAAGGCCGAGCGCCGTGCCGAGCGCGCGGACTTCGTCTTTGTAAAGAAGCGCCAGCGGCTCGACGATCTCTCCCTTCTCGAGCAGTTCCATCACGGCGGCCACGCGGTTGTGGTGCGTCTTGATGCGTTCGGCATGTTTGGTGCCCGCGCTTTCGATGGTGTCGGGATAAATGGTCCCTTGTCCCAGGATCCATTCCGCCGGGTTGAGGCCGAGGTCCGCAAGCGCCTTTTCCTGCACCCGGATGAACACGGTGCCGATGATGCGGCGCTTCTGTTCTGGGTCGGCCACGTGATGCAGCGCGGACAGGAATTCTTCCGTTGCGTCAACTATGTGCAGGTTGTTGAACCCGTTGGCCTTCATGGAGCCGAGAACGGCTCCCGATTCCTCGTGGCGCATGAGGCCGTTGTCGATGTGCAGTCCCACAACGTTGCTTTCGCCGAGCACCTTGTTGAGGAGCGTAAAAGCAACGGTCGAATCGACGCCGCCGGACACCAGCAGGAACACTTTCCTGGCGCCGCATTTCCGTCTGATCGTTTCACCCATTTCACGCAGGAATGTGCCGGTGTTCCAGTCGCGCGAGCACGCGCAGAGATTGATGAAATTATCGAGAATGGTCATTCCCTTGGGCGTGTGAGTGACTTCGGGATGGAATTGCAGGCCGTACATGCGCGTGGCTTCATTGCCCATTGCCGCGGCTTTGCAGCCGGACGTCGAACCCAGGACGGCAAACCCGGGCGGCAGGACATCCACGGCATCGCCGTGGCTCATCCAGATCTGTTCGCGGGCGGATAATCCCTTTAAGAGCGGGCTCTCCTTTACAAAGTCGATTTGAGCGATGCCGTACTCCCGGTATTTTCCCGCCACCACTTTCCCGCCCAGGCATTGCGCCATGAGTTGGTGGCCGTAGCACAGCCCGAGTACCGGAATACCGAGCGCAAGTATCCCTGCATCGAACCCAGGCCTGTCTGCGTGGAGCACGCTGTGCGGACTGCCGGAGAGAATGATTCCCTTGAAACGGCTGCATTGCGAAGCGGCACTATCGCTTGCCACAATTTCCGAATACACCCCGAGACGCCTGATGCGGTTGGCTATCAGATGGGTGTATTGTCCACCGAAATCGAGGATCGCAATCGTATCCATGAGTGTCCAAAAATAGTTTCCAGTCATCAAGCATGCTTGTCAAATTTGGGGGAATGATATATTTTGGTTTACGTTTTTTGCTGGGGTGTCGTCCAATGGTAGGACTCTGGACTCTGGCTCCAGGTATTGAGGTTCGAATCCTTACACCCCAGCCATACAATCGTCAATAACATCCTTCATGTGCATGGCGCTATCGTCTAGTGGCCCAGGACAGGTGGTTCTCATCCATCAAACCGGGGTTCGATTCCCCGTAGCGCTACCATTTCAAGACCAATACCAGAACGTGTGGACTCCACCTATCCCTGAATCATTAATGTGCGGTCGCTTTGTCCAAAAAAGTCCGCAAATTCAAATGCTGCTTAATGGTCAAACGTGTCCGGAGGAATGTTGACAAAAGGTTGTTTGCCGCCATGTCACCATGAAACAGATAGAGCCGCCAAGAGAATATTATCCACCATATGTGGTATTGTTCTTGCTCTTGCATCCAACAAGTTGTATAATTATAATTAAGTGATGACTTGTGATAATGCTCACCTTCTTGTCGAAAAGAAAGGAGTTGTCTTCATGCCAGCAAAGAAAAAAGCCAAGAAAGTCGGAAAAGTAAAGAAAGCTTCGAAAAGGAAAAAATAGCTTTCTCAAGACCATGTATTTCAAAAGAGCGGGGAGAGAATAATATCTGTCTTCGCTCTTTCATTTTCAAGCCTGCTGATCCACCACAGGATGCCTGTGATCCTGGATGCAAAGGACTATAACAATTTGGCTGCATTCCAAAGTCAGTGAGGCAACCATTGCCGGGCCGCAGAAAGTGCCCCAAATCCCCATTCGTCGGTGTGTTTGGTCTTGGATTTTGTTAACCGGGTGTTTCTAGTGTGCGCGCAGCAGGCGTTTCGGTCCGCCACTAGAGGCACCTCGCCGCACACGCTCAGCAATCCTATTATTATTTGCATATTGCCGCACGCGCTCAGCAACCAGAAACGTATTTAGTATTCGCTGCACCCCGGGATTTTCATTCTTCTTGCAAGAAGCATAGCGCATAAACTGATTTTTACTCACATTCTGCCGCCCCCGATGAAAATTGGAGAACGAAGCTGCAAAGATGATTAAACCTGTTCTCGGCACAATTCCTCTTTTCCTTGTCGGGGGTTTGCGGAGGGTAGCGCACATGCAGGAAATAGTGGAAAAGAAGTATGCCGACGGCATATCCATGGCTCGTCCTTTCATCAGGGAGCCCTTTATGGTGAAGAGAATAAGAGAAGGAAAGGCGGATGTTGTTGCCTGCGTTTCCTGCAATAGGTGCTTTGCAGCCATTCCAAACAATTTGCCTGTGCAGTGTTACAATAAAGGATTTCCAGCGTCATGAAGTATGGATTACCGGCAGCTATCTTTTGTCTTCTGCTGGGGTGCGCTTTACAACAAAAGCTCAATAACCCTTCTGGTCTTCCTTTATCCGAAGACGAGACCGAAAATGTTGATCGGACACTCAGTAAATTGTTAACGGTCCTTTTGCCCTTGAGAATTGATACCTACGAAACATCAAAGATAGTGGAAAAGCGAACTGTGGATATCTTTTACCTGGTAAAAGTTGTCGTCAATGAAAGGAAGTTGATCGTACCTGAAACAATTATTCTGGATCAGCATTACAAGCCGAATGGTATTTATCCTTCGCAACGTTTTTCCATGGAAGGATCCGACACATTGAGGGATTCCAGTTCAAGAAATTTAATCCTTTATCGAATCAAGATCATTTCAACATTTTTTGATCGCAACCTCGTGATCCCCTCCGCGGTTATGCAATGCCATGATGGATACTATGCTTCCTGCGCAGTAACGAATTCCAATCCCAAGATTCCCATGTTAGGCGATCTTTTCACCTGCTATTTCAATAAGCAATTGAGCCTTGTCGGCTGGGAATATGTGAGGAAAAGCCAAAGATGAAAAGAAGTTTCTGATTCGTTCTGGCAGTTGCCTGCTCAATGAATTCTCAGATTCACAGGAGTCCACTTCATGCCTTTTTTGAGCCGAGTATGGTACCCACGAAATTGACTTCGTCGTCAAATACCGGAAATCTAGGTATATTGGGACAGAGAGGCATGGGATCACGATGTCAGCAACATCAAATCAGTGTGAGTCATGCGGCCAAGAACTACAGGCAGCATGTCTTGCCAGCAAGCGTTTGGACTGCCAAAACACCTACCTCGGCATAAGCTGTAATGGTAACCGTTGTACGAGGTGCTGCATTCGGGAGCGTATTGAGGCCTTGTCAAGAAAGAAAGGCAGAGATTCTTACCGAACCCTATTCGAGACTTTTGGAAAAACGGTGATGCATGATTCTGACGAGAAATGAGATCTTGAAACGAATAAGGGCTGGTGAGCTGAAGATAACTCCCTTTGATCCCAAGTCTGTCGGCCCTGCGTCCGTTGACCTGTCTCTGGATAAACACATACGGGTATTTGACAGGCAGAACGTGTCGACAATTGATGAATTGACCGATTATAAATCAATCACACAGGTGGTTAACATTGCAAGGGGATATATTCTCAAGCCAGGGGTGCTGGTGCTTGGAATAACCAAAGAGACAGTGACGTTGCCGGGCAATGTCTGCGGCTGGATAAACTCCCGATCACGATTTGCTCGAATCGGCTTGATGAGCCATATTGCCGCCCCTTTCATCAGCCCGGGAGTTTCCAACAAACAAGTCCTGGAAATATTCAATGCAGGCAACCACCCGATTAACTTAGTCCCAGGGGTAAAAATCTGTCATTTGGTCCTGCAGGAATGCAAAGGCTCTGCACTGTACAAGGGAAAGTTCAGGAAGCAAACCCTTTGAGCTCAATCCCACGGCGAGCGCATCTATTCAATACACGGACAGCGGAGCGCTCATCAAACGAATCCCCTTGCTCATAGAGGCAACGAGTACAACGCCCTTGACAGACAAGCAAAGCGTCAGGCGTCCGCCATGCATTTCTCTTTCATACAAGGTCTCGATCCGCTCCCCGTTTGTCCGGTACACATACACCGGCCCGGACAGCGCCTCGCCGTCAACTGTTTCCAAAGTAAAGGTGTTCCCCTGTACCCGACGCACCACAAGCGAATACATTCCCGACGTTGAATGCGTATATGCAGCGGGACTGGTCGCGCCGGTAGAACTCCATTTCATAATACTGTTTATCGAATCGGCCATGACTTTTCCCACCAGTGAATCCTCAAGTACATTGGGATGCCAACACATGGAGTTGCTGGTAGTATCCCATTGCCACGGGGAATAAAAAACGTCTGTCCTGCCGCCGGCGCACTGCATGGTCACGACCTGTCGAACACAGTTGGTGACCCGTGGACGGGCGGTCGGAACATTGATTATGATTTTAACGCCGCTGTACTTGCTGCGTACCGAATCGAGAAAGTCGCAATAGGCCTTTACAAAATTGGCAGAGTCGCCAAGGGCGGCAGGGTCGGTCGGATTGCAACTGGTGAAATCGTTAGTACCGATGCCGATGCAAACCAAATCAGGTTTCCACGATGCAAAACTCCACAGCGGAGTCTTGCTGTTGACAAGTGTACGAGGATACAGCGTGCCGATAGTCGAATCCGATGTCGCGGCAGGAGTCCAGCAGTCGCGAACCATTCCCCATCCCGATTTGGCAATTTCGATATATTCCGCGTTGCAGGCTCGTGCGGCCCGCGGCGCCCATGATCTGTAGTTATCCGTCACGCGAGCAACGGTGTAGGTGTATGCGCAAGAACCGCTGTTCGTGGCTTCATTGGCATATCCGACCGTATATGAATCGCCTATAAACTCGATTTCGTGGATGGGCCGCGGGCCGGGGCTGACCACCGTGGCACCATTATCAAGTGTCAAGCCCTTAAAAGTAAGGACCCCGTCCTCAGATCGAACATACACAACAAGCTGGTGAGTGGTGTTTGCGAGTCCTGTTGCGCACACGATGTTCCCCTCGACCGTAGTGGCTGAATCGACCTTTACAAGTACGGAATCGATCAAGATGTCAAGATATACCTTGGCATTGCTCACGACCGTTGCGGACACGGATGTTCCGGTAAAAGCGACCTTGATATGCGACCCGGTCCACTCGCAGCGGGGCTGGAGCGGATTGGCCATATCAAAGCGACCGTAATACTGGATTGCACCGTTATCCGGGGTAACGGTGACCGCTGCCGACGCCGTGGTTGGCAAGACCGCAAAGACTGTTGCAACAAAAAAATGGAGAGGAGAAATGCGCATGGAACGGTTCCTTTCAAACAAGCAAGGGATTTGCAACAAGGAGAAGTGCAGTAATATAAATAAATAATTATCGACGGGGCAATACCCCACTAGGTAAGTGCAATTGAAGAACCGCTCGCTGCACGATCCAAGTCAATACTGACAGGAAATTTTATTTTTCGCCCTGGTTGAGCCTGTGTTGCCGTTTTTTGCGTAAAGAGGGCATTCTTGAGAGGGTTCTTGTTTTTTCCCTCTTTCAGTAGTAGGGCTGAGCATATAGTGCCAAGAGAGTCGGTTTTTTCATGAGCCAGAGTTTCTTCCTTGGCGCTGTCCTATATTGAAACTTCTTCCTTCCCACCACGTAATCTTATTGAGATAACCAAAGGGGGTTGGGTATGAAAAAGACAAGATTTGTGATTATCATCGCCCTGGGCCTCATTATTGTGCTTTTCGCAATTGACACACCTGCCAAAACTTCATCCTCATCAGGTTCTATCCGAAGTTCTTCATCAAGCTCCGGACGAAGTTCTTATGGCCCTGGTAGGAATTATTCAGGCGGTGCGGCCAAAGTCTCAGCCCGGGGCGGCTACGCAGGATATCGTGGCGGTGCAAATGGCGGGTATTATGGAGGCGGCGGAAATCATTATCGAGGATATTCTCGTGGGCCCTATCGAGGCTATTACGGATGGGGATCATATTGGCCCTATTGGTCCATAGGAACCTATGTAACCTACATTCCCGACGATTACACGACGGTTTATGTCGATGGAACCCCCTATTATTATTGCGATGGGTCCTATTTTTCGCCCTATTCGAATGGCTATATCGTTGTACCGACGCCTGAACCGGCGACAGACCAGGCTACCGTAGGTTCGGATCAACCCATCGTGGCCCAATCGAAATCGGCGTCACACGACACGACGACGATAAATGTTCCGAATTCAAAGGGAGGATTTACGCCGGTAACGTTGATAAAACACAAAAACGGGTACATTGGTCCGCAGGGAGAATTCTACAACGGCCACCCAACGGTAGCTGCGCTCAAGGCGCTGTACGGGGACTGAAAGCAGGTGCAGCGGAGAAGATTCAGGTAAGGAGATGGTTCGCCTTTATCTCTCTTTCGCCCTTAAGCCAATCGGAAAGCGCATCACCGGCAACTTTTGAATTCTGGCGCTTTAAAAAGATTTCCTTGGCTCGCTTCTCGATTTCAGCTTTGAATTGGCCCAGGCTGGCGGGAAGACCTGCTCGTGGGGGAGTGGCTGGTTTGGCGGTGTTTCCTTGTATTGCCATGCAGAATCTCCTTTGACTACGATTGCCGCTTGATTCATGGTGGCTTTTCAATCGCCGAGAAATATACATCCTCTCCGTGGACAATGTACTTTCTTGCCTAAATATTGCTTTTGTCAAGAGCCCGCTTTCCCTTTCCGCCGAGGATTTGATAACCGGGTGTTTTGAGTGTGCGCGCAGCAATAAATGCGAATAGAATGCATCTGGTTGGCTGAGCCGGGTGACCCCACAGATGGTTGATTTGAGAGAATCCAATCCTTGGCTGTGGGGCACCCGCGAGGTGTAGTTGTGAAGGCCGAGAAAAGGATTCCGGTTTGCGCGTTGACAAGCAAACGCGGCTTTCATGCAGGTATAGGGGCGATCCGCAAGTCAAGATTGTCGTCATTTTCCTTGATCTTCTTTCTCCGGCCATCCATGCCAATCAGGCTTCTTGATCTGTTCAAGAAGAGTATCATCAATAACCCAATCCTCTTTTGCGCCGTCCCAAAAAGTTGCAAGTTTTTCGGGCCATTTGGCCCTTATGAGGCCCAAACTCTTTGTGCCGAGTCTTGCCTTGTAAAATGATTTGACATTGCCGAGGTCGGCACTTCGAATGTTAGCCTTTCGAAGGTCAGCCTCCCCAAAGTTGGTCTCCTCAAAACTGGCTCCCTCAAGGTCGGCCCCTCGAAGGTTGGCTCCCTGAAAGTGGGCTCCCGAAAGGCGGGCTCCTCGAAGGTTGGACCCCCCAAAGTTGGCCCCAGAAAGGTCGGCTCCCGAGAGGTCAGCTTCCTCAAGCTTAGTTCCCTCAAGGTCTGCGCCTCGAAGGTAGGCTCCCCTAAGGCTGGCTCCCTCAAGATCGGCGCCCTCAAGGTTTGCTCCCCGAAGGTTCGCCCCCTCAAGGTTGACTTTCTTAAGGATGGCTTTCCCAAGGTTGGCTTTCGCAAGGTCGGCTCCCTCAAGGAACGCTCCCCGAAGGGAAGCGCCCGCAAGGTCGGCTTTTTCCAGACTGGGCATAGTGATTTTGTGTTCTTCCCTCCATCTATTCCACTTTTCCACCCCCGATTTTAGTATGTCAACCTGATCCTGCGAAACCGCATGTATCGCAAGCAACAACACAACGGAAACCGCACTTCTGAAGCCAATCATACTGCGCTCCCTCTTCTCAGATTATTACTCCGGCAATTAACTATGCACAAAACCTAAGACCGATTTCATCGTACAACAGCCACTGAAGTTGAGCATTCGGCTGCGTTCCTTTTGGTTGGCAATGCAATGCTTCCACACCTCAGAAACTATGTACTCCCTGCACTGGAAGCAAATTCTGTTCCTTCAGTTCAAGGGTCTTGCGGCTTCAGGGCTTCGCTGGGTTCGGCATGCCGGACCCGTATAACAGTTGTTCATTTACATAGTATTATTATTTGTATATTGCTGCACCCTCTCACCAATCCAGCTTTTTTGTTACCAAGGAATATTGACTTCCCACGCGGTTCTGTCGTATTTTCTAGGATTGCTGGTTTGGAACCCTTTGAGGGGAAAGTAGTTACGAGAAGCTCGGGGTGAAGTTCGGCATATCCTCAGCTGCTGGCGCGGTGTTTGGGCGATTAGCTCAGCTGGTTAGAGTGCTTGCTTGACATGCAAGAGGTCACTGGTTCGAACCCAGTATCGCCCATTACTTTCTTCGCCGAGTCCCTTCTTTTGTTTCTCCTTGCGTGCGGATACGTTGTCCTGTTCGCTTCGACCGGGAATAAACGGCAACAAAAGGGAGATGGGCTCAATAACCGGCTGCGGACAACCGCAGGGTATTTTCGGATGCAAGGGATCTCGTCGGCAAACATTAACGGGAAGCTCGTAAGAAGGCCATGAACGTCATTCTTCCGGACAAGAACGCCAGAGAACTCGCAGAGGGTTCAACCTGTCTCGATCTCGCAAAGTCGATTTCGCCCAGGCTCGCCAAAGACGCGCTTGCCGCAACGGTAAACGGTGCGCTCGTGGACCTTGCCACTCCGCTCAAGGAGAACGACTCGGTAGCCATCGTCACCTTCGACTCCGCCGAGGGAAAATCCGTGTTCTGGCACTCGTCGTCACACGTGATGGCGCAGGCGGTACAGGCGATTTTCCCTTCTGCAAAGATCGCCATCGGTCCGGCCATCGACAACGGGTTTTACTACGATTTCGATACCCCACAGCCGATCACGCCCGACGATCTCACAACAATAGAAGCGAAAATGCGGGAGATCATATCGAAAAAGACGCCCATTGTGCGTCACGCATCCAGCAAGGCCGAGGCCGAGGCCTATTTCTCGGGCAAGAGCGAGCCCTATAAGCTCGAACTGCTCGGCGATATTCAGGGCGAGCCCTCGCTCTATATGCAAGGCGATTGGCAGGACCTGTGCCGCGGGCCGCACGTGCCGGACACCGGGTATATCCGTGCCGTCAAGCTCCTGAGCATCGCGGGCGCGTACTGGCGCGGCAGCGAGAAGAACAAGATGCTCACCCGGCTGTACGGCATATCGTTTCCCAAACAGTCGCAGCTTGACGAATACATTACGATGCTCGAGGAGGCCCAGAAGCGCGATCACCGCAGGCTGGGAAGAGACCTCGACCTGTTTTCGTTTCATGCCGAGGGCGCGGGGTTCCCGTTCTGGCACGGCCGCGGGATGACGTTGTACAACACGGTGATGGACTACTCGCGCGCCAGGCACGTCGCGGCAGGATACCAGGAAGTCAAGACGCCCATGATCCTCAACGAGGAGCTGTGGCACAGGAGCGGGCACTGGGAAAAGTACCGCGAAAACATGTACTTCACCACCATCGACGACATTGCGCACGCGGTCAAGCCGATGAATTGCCCCGGCGGCCTGCTCATTTATAAAAACAGCGCGCACTCGTACCGCGAATTCCCCATCAAGTACTGCGAATTCGGCCTGGTGCACCGCCACGAAAAGGCCGGCGTGCTCCACGGGCTGTTCCGGGTCCGGCAGTTCACCCAGGACGACGCGCACATTTTCTGCTTGCCCCATCAGATCGAGCCGCAGATCATGGAAGTCATCGACTTTATCATAAGCATGTACCGCACCTTCGGATTCTCCGATTTTGCGATTGAGCTGTCCACACGTCCCGAAAAATTCATGGGCGCGCCGGAGCTGTGGAACAAGGCCGAGACCGCCTTGAAAAACGTGCTTGACGCCGGGAAATTCGCCTACAAGATAAACCCGGGCGACGGCGCGTTTTACGGGCCCAAAATAGACTTTCACGTCAAGGACTGCATCAAACGCAGCTGGCAGTGCGGCACGGTGCAGCTCGATTTCCAGATGCCCGAACGGTTCGAACTGGAGTATGCCGATGCCGACGGATCCAAGAAGCGTCCCGTCATGATCCACCGCGCGCTGTTCGGCTCAATGGAGCGGTTCATCGGCATTCTGCTCGAACACTATGCGGGCTCGCTGCCCCTGTGGCTGTCGCCCGTGCAGGTGAAAGTGATCCCCATTTCCGATAAGTCTATAAACTACGCCCGGGAGGTGTTTGCGGCCTTCGCCGGAGCGGGCCTGCGCGCGGAATTCGACGACCGGTCCGAGAAAATGGGCTACAAGGTCCGCGACGCGGAAATCAAGAAGATTCCCTACATGGCGATTGTCGGGGAAAAGGAATGCGAGGCAAAGACCGTTTCGGTGCGGCGCCACAAGGACGGCGACCAGGGTTCCACGGACCTTGAATCATTTGTGGCGGCCGTCGTTTCCGAAGCGCGCACAATGTCCTGACCGTCGGGCATTGCAGCACATCACATTGTAGAAGGAGGAACGTATCAACAGATTCCAGCCGCCAAAACAGGATAAGAATCTACCTCATGTCAACGAGGAAATCAGGGTTCCCCGCGTGCGGGTCGTTTCGAGCAACGGCGACGCCCTCGGCATCCTGCCGATCCTCGAAGCGCGGGAACGCGCCGTTTTTGAAGGCCTTGATCTTGTGGAAGTCGCGCCGAACGCCGAACCGCCCGTGTGCAGGATCATGGACTATGGGAAATTCAAGTACGAAAAGTCGAAGAAGCAGAAGGAAGCCAAGAAGAAGCAGCATGTGTCGCATCTCAAGGAAATCAAGATGCATCCGAAAATTGAGGAACACGACTACCACTTCAAGATGGACCACGCGCGCAAGTTTCTTTTCCGGGGCGACCGGGTGAAGGCGACCATCGTGTTCCGCGGGCGCGAAATCGCGCACCTCGATTTCGGAAAGAAACTTCTGGAACGCCTCGAGGCGGACATCACCGACCTGTGCAGCGTGGAATTCACCTGCAAGATGGAAGGCAGGAACATGATATCGATGTATGTCCCGGACAAGGCGAAAATAAAGGAATTCGCGAGGAAGATCGAACAGGAACGAAGGCGCCGGGAGCAGGAATCAAAGAAAGAAGCAGCCGCGGCGCCGGCGGCGCCGGTCGAACAGTTACAAAATGTTCAGCACTAGAAAAGAGGATGCCCGTATGCCCAAGATGAGGACCCGCAGCACTGTCAAGAAACGCTTCCGCGTCACGGCGAGCGGCCATGTGAAAAGGAAGAAAGTGAACCTGAGGCACATCCTCACCAAGAAGGACAGCAAGCGCAAGAGAAGGCTTGGCAAAAAGGCGCTTGTCAATCCGGTGCAGGCCAAGAAACTGATGATGATGATCAGTTAGCCCGGATTCATCGGCAAGAAGCGTCTCGCGCAGAGACGCAAAGAACGCAGAGAATTTTGTACCGTATTACTAAAGGAGTACCACCATGCCGAGAGCAAAAACACGGGTCGCGTCACGCGCCCGGAGAAAGAAGATCCTGAAGGCCAACGCGGGCTACTTCGGGAAAAGAAAAAGCTGTATCCGCACCGCCAAGGACGCATTCTGGAAAGCCGGGAAATATCAGTACCGCGACCGTAAACAAAGAAAACGCGAGTTCCGCTCGCTGTGGATCACCAGGATCAATGCGGCGGCGCGCGCAAGCGGCCTCACCTACGGCCACCTGATTTCCGGGCTCAAGCAGAAGGGCATCTGCCTCGACCGCAAGGTCCTTGCGCAGCTCGCGCTTCACGAACCGGAATCATTCAAGAAGCTTGTCGACGCCGTAAAGGCGTAAGGCCCGCGCCATGACCGCAGACAGCATGCTTCCCACCCCCGAACTCCTTGCTCAGGTGGAAAAAGAGGTCGCGTCCGGGCTCCTGACCGTAGCCTCCGACGCCGAGGCCGAGGCGTTCCGCATCAGGTATCTGGGGAAAAAGGGTCTCCTTTCCTCTCTGGTGAGAGGGGTAAGGGATCTTTCGCCCGAACAGAAGCGCAGCCTTGGCGCACAGGTGAACGCGTTGTTCCAATCGGTTGAAGAGCAGTTCAAGGCCGCACCATGGACAAAGAAGAAGACCGGGGGCAGTGTGGGATCGTTCGACCCCACACTGCCCGGGTTTCCGTTTCCGCGCGGCACACTCCATCCGCTTACCCGGATCCGCAACCGCATTCGTGACATCTTTGTGGGAATGGGATTCGACATCGCCGCCGGGCCGGAAGTCGAAACCGACTATTACAATTTCGGCGCGCTCAACTTCCAGCCGAACCATCCGGCGCGCGACATGCAGGACACGTTCTACGTCAAGGCGGACCAAGTCCTGCTGCGCACCCACACCTCGCCCGTCCAGATACGGGTGATGATGAACCGCACGCCGCCCATCCGCTGCATCATGCCCGGACGGGTGTACCGCAACGAGGAGGTGAGCAGCCGCTCCTACTGCCTGTTCCACCAGGTGGAGGGCCTGTATGTTGACGAACGCGTAAGCTTCGCTGATCTCAAGGGAACGCTGCTGGCCTTTGCAAAACAGTTCTTTGACGAAAAAACGAAAATCAAGATACGGCCGAGCTTCTTCCCGTTTACCGAACCGAGCGTGGAGGTGGACGTCGAATGCTTCCTCTGCAACGGCGCGGGGTGTCCGCTGTGCAAGCAGAGCGGGTGGCTCGAAATCCTCGGCGCGGGCATGGTGCATCCCACGGTGCTTGCCAACTGCGGAATCGACAACGAAAAGTACACGGGCTTTGCCTTCGGCATGGGAATAGAGCGCATCGCGCTGCTCAAATACGGGATCGACGACATTCGCATCCTGTTCGAAAACGACGTGAGGTTCCTGAGGCAGTTTTAACTCACCCTATCACCCTGCCCGGAGGGCGGGGAGAAGAGGTGAGTTGACACAAAGAAACGTACCCTATGAAATTCTCACTTTCATGGCTCAAAGATTTTGTGGACATTCCGGCGTCCAACGCCGCCGCGGGCGACGTAGCTGCCGTGCTGACGTCGGTGGGCATCGAGGTCGCGTCCGCGGCCAAACGGCGCGTCCCCGGCGGCGTAAAGGTGGCCAGGGTTGTTACGGTTGACAAGCATCCCAATGCCGACAAGCTGCGTGTCTGCACGGTCGACGCGGGCGGAGCGGCGCCGCTTACCGTTGTGTGCGGCGCGCCCAATGTGGCCCCGGGCATGCTCGCGCCCCTGGCGACGATCGGCACGAAGTTCGACAACGGTTTCACCATCGCCACGGCAAAGCTCCGCGGCGTCGAATCATCCGGCATGCTGTGCTCCGAAAAAGAACTGGGACTGTCCGACGACCATTCCGGGCTCATGGTCCTTTCGCAGGAAATGACCGTGGGCAAAGAGCTCTCGGCGTATTTTCCCGACGACGATATTCTGGAAATCGAGATCACCCCAAACCGCGGCGACTGCCTCAGCCTTCTCGGCGTGGCCCGCGAGGTCGGCGCAAAGCTCCGGGCGCCGCTTAAGAACACCGCGCTCAACCCGCAGGAATCCGCCGGACCTGCCGTGGACGGGTTCATGTCGGCATCCGTTGAGGCGCCCGCCGAGTGTCCGCGCTACGGCGGCAGGCTCGTGACGGGCGTTCATATCGCCCCGTCGCCGGCGTGGATGGCCCGGCGCCTCTCCGACGCGGGCGTGCGGCCCATCAACAACGTGGTTGACATCACCAACTACCTCATGCTCCACTTCGGCCAGCCCATGCATGCGTTCGATTATGCCCGAATCGCCCAAAAGAAAATTATTGTTCGCAAAGCAGGCGCATCAACGCAGTTTACCACGCTCGACCAGGTTGTCCGCGGCCTTTCGGCCGGCGACCTGCTTATCTGCGACGGCGAAAAGCCGGTTGCGCTTGCGGGGATCATGGGCGGCGCCGGCTCCGAGATTTCCGAAACCACCACGGACGTGTTCCTCGAATGCGCGTATTTCAATCCGTCAACAATCCGCACCACCTCAAAGCGGCTCGGGCTTTCCACGGAATCCAGCTACCGATTCGAACGCGGCGTGGACTCGGAAGACGCCCTTGTATGGGCGCTCGACACCGCGGCGGAAATGCTGCGCCTCTATGCCGGCGGCGCAGTTGTTCCGGGCAGGATCGACGCGTATCCCGCGCCGGTCAAGAGGCAAACCGTACGGCTCCGCCCCTCGCGCGTCACGCGCGTTCTCGGCGCGGCCCTTCCCAAGGACGATATCGTCGCCACGCTGTCGTCGCTGCAATTTTCCTGCCGCGATGCGGGCGCGGACGCGGTAGAGTGCACCGCGCCCTCCTTCCGTCACGACATCTTTCTCGAAGCCGACCTTGTCGAGGAAGCCGGCCGTTTTTACGGGTACGACAACATTCCTCCGGCAACGTGCGCGCCGGTCAGCCTTTCACAACCGCCTTCCGTCGCTGAGGCGCGCGCGGATGCGGTCCGGCATTCGCTTGCCTTCGCGGGGTTCAACGAGATCGTGACCAACAGTTTGACATCAGAGAAGAAAAACCGGCTGCTGAGGCCCGAGGTGACACCGGTAACGCTGCTTAACCCGCTGTCGCCCGACATGGCGCAGCTGCGAACGTCCATGCTCGGGTCGAGCCTGGAAATCATATCCTATAACGTCAACCGGAAGAACCTTGACAATAGGTTCTTCGACATCGGCAGGGTGTATGCAGCGTCACGCGACGCGGTCCTTCCCGAGGAGCGGGATGTCGTCGGCATCGCCCTCAGCGGCAATTTCTTTGCACCGTCGTGGAACAACACGGGCGGGATAAAGGCCGATTTCTACGTGCTCAAGGGCGTTCTCGACAAACTATGCGCCGACATCGGTTCCGCGCCGCTGCGCTACGATCCTTCGGCGGAACCGCACCCGTTCTTCGACGCGGACTCGTGCCGCGTTTCCTCCGCCGGGGGCCCGGCCGGCGCGCTGGGCAGGATACGGGATGATGTCTGCGCCGCATTTGACATCAAGGAACCGGTGTACTATGCCGAGCTCGACATTACCGGTTTTCTTGCGGCGCCGCTTGTCCCTTCCGCCTATGCCCAGCTTCCAAAATACCCGGCGTTGGAGCGCGATTTCTGCTTTGTGCTCGGGGAAACCGTGCACTCGGCCCAAATCTCCAATGAAATTCGCGGCCTCTCCCCCCTTGTCGAAGCGGTGACGCCGTTCGACGTGTACCGTGGAGAAAAGCTCGGGCCGGGTCTCAAGAGCATCGCGTTCTCGGTGCGGCTGCGATCAAGCGAGCGGACGCTCACCGACAAGGA